>JAAUYD010064575.1_pt1 | contig 17041 bp, 12 predicted proteins | sample 7278101 | NCBI WGS metagenome assembly JAAUYD01 (sample SAMN14350128, study PRJNA611818) | marine sediment metagenome | isolation source: surface marine sediment (0.6m) | place: French Polynesia: Moorea | collected 2018-08 | reverse complement strand
TGACCGCGTCGGAAACAGCAGTCAGCAAAACCACCACGATGTCTTTGTAATCATCGGAGTTTTTCAATTCCTCACAGAGAACATAGCCGTCTTTTCGCGGCATCATGACATCAAGTATTATCAGGGCCGGTTTTTCTTCTTTGATCTTCTCAAATGCTTCAACTCCATCGTAAGCCTTGGCAACCTGAAAATTCTCGCTCTCCAACTTCATGGAGATCATTTCCACCAGATCAGTATCATCATCTACAACCAAAATGAGTTTCTTGTCGCTCATCAGTTTCTTCCTCCTTAGACCATCACGATTGTCGCTAGTTAGAGCTGCAGTTCCCTAAACACCAAGACTTCAAGGTATCTATACCTGTGGTCTGGGATAGAGACCGGCCCTTTTAACTATCTCTTCCACCTTTTCTTCCCACTCAATTGCCATAATATGAAATCCTGCAACTCCTTCAACATTTTTCAGTCTTTCAATGGCTTCAACGCAGATTTTAATGCCTTCTTCCGGCTGCTCTTCCTTGGGGGTTGCAGCCATACGGTCAACAATTTCCTGGGGTACTTCCATGCCAGGTACCCGATTTTGCATAAATTTGGCAGCTCCGACCGACTTAATTGGAGTAATACCGGCGAGGATATAACATTTTTCATGCAATCTCCTGGCCCGTACACCCTCCATCCATTTTTCAAATTTGTCAACATTGAATATACACTGTGTCTGGATAAAGTCAGCACCTGCGTTTATTTTTTTGGCCAGACGCATGACCCGCAGCTCAAAAGGATCGGCAAAAGGGTTGGCTGCGGCACCAATAAACATCTTTGGTGGATCTCCCTTCAAATCAGCTCCCCCCTGAAACTTTCCTTCATCACGCATCTGCTTGACCATCTGGATCAGCTGAACAGAGTCGATGTCATGGACGTTGGCAGCCATGGGATGATCACCGAATTTAGTGTGATCACCGGAGAGGCAGAGCATGGTATCGATTCCTAGAGAATATGCACCGATTATGTCTGCCTGCATGGCGAGACGATTGCGATCACGAGTAACCATCTGCAACAGGGGATGCAGTCCCTGCTGTTTGGTGATAACCGAGGCGGCGAAACTGGACATTCTGACCATGGCGGTCTGATTGTCGGTGATATTGACAGCATCGACGACACCTTCCAGATATTTGCTCTTTTTCACCACTTCTTCCGGGAGGGCGCCGCGGGGCGGACCACATTCCGAGGTTACTGCAAGATGACCAGCATTTAAGACTTTTTCTAAATTGCTCTCTGTTTTCATTCTGCCAAATCCTCTCTGATTATCTTTCGTGGACCACTCCCGCCACCGGAACGCCAATCCTTTGCCGGGGTAATCTCGACAAAACTCTCTTCTTTTCCAAGAGCCTTGAGCCGATCCCAGATCAGCTGCCAGGCACAATCAACATCCTCACTGATCTCGCAATGCCCACCCGCTGAACCACCGCATGGGCCATTCATCAGCTGTTTAGCACACCTGGCAATGGGGCAGATGCCGCCGGTTTCACCTAAGAGGCAATTGCCACAGCCCTGGCACCTTTCGGCCCAGACGCCCTGGCGCTCGGATGCCCCCATGAACTTGGTGTTTACTGCCGGGAAAATCGGTTTATCTTTGTAGCGCATGGCCAGCTGCTGGACACCACAACCACAGGCCATGGACACTACCGCATCCACACCGGCAATCATGGAAACGATCTCCTCAACATACTCAGGGTCACATTGTCTCTCCAGGGTGTGCTGGCGAATGTCGATGGAAATGCCGCTTTTCAACATAGCCATCTGCAGCCCGGAAGCGAGCAGTCCTACCTCTTTGCGTCCGCCGGCGGCGCAAACCGTTACACATTCATTACAGCCTAGCAGAAGAATGCGTTTGTAGGGCTTGACGTATTCTATCAGTTCTTCTAAAGGTTTTCGTTCAGCAGTGATCATCGTGGTTCAATCTCCTTCTGTTTTAGCCATCAACAGGCCACTTGACCGGTTTGACCGGCGGTGGCGGATTTTATCGGGCTCGGTCCGAGCTCGCGTATTTTCTCAGTGATTGTCGTAGCGACCTCGGCAAAACGGTATCCCATGCCGGCGGACAGATACACCATTTCCAGCCGCTCCGGTTCAATGCCGATTTCTTCCATATATTTCCGGACATATTCTACTCTTCTCGCAGCTTTAGTGTTGCCACTTTTAAAATGGCAGTCGCCCTCAAGACAGCCTGCAACATAGACTCCATCCGCCCCTTTTTCAAAGGCCTTGACAATATGCAGGGCGTCAACTTTGCCGGAGCAGGGCACCCGGACGATTTTGACATTGGCGGGATAGGGCAGACGCTGGCTGCCAGCCATGTCAGCTGCTGTATATGCACAGTAGTGGCAGCAAAAGGCCACAATTACCGGTTCAAAATTCTTCATTACGCCTCAGCCTCCAAGCCATCAAAAAGTTTCTCTAATTTCGCTAAAATCCGGTCGTCCTCGAACTGCATGAGTTGAATGGCCTTGGCCGGGCATTCAGATGCGCAGAGACCACAGCCATGGCATTGGGCCGGATCGATTTCCGAATAGCCTTCTGCATTGATGAAGGGCACGTCAAACGGGCAGGCTCGAACGCATATGAGACAGGACGCACATTTATCACTGTCCACCCTGGCCGATGCTGCACCAAGATTGATGGAATCCTGAACAAGCATGGTCTGCGCCCGTGATGCCGCAGCTCTCGCCTGAACCAAACTTTCCCGGATGGACTTGGGCGAATGAGCCGTTCCGGCAACATAAAAACCGGGCATGGCCAGATCGACAGGCCGCAGTTTGACATGATCTTCGAGAAAATAACCATCATGAGTGCGCTGCAGCTTGAAGGTCATGGCAAGTTCCTCGGTGGAGTCCTTGTCGGCTATCAGTCCGGTACTGAGACAAAGATGATCTGCTTTTACTTTAAGCTCCATGCCCAGGATCGGATCATTGAAGGAAATTTCCAGCTTTTCTCCGGCCGCTTGCACCTGAGGAGGTTCCTCCATCTCGTAGCGGACAAAAATAACTCCTTTTGCCCGGGCCTTCTGATAATATTCCTCCTGGAAACCGTAGGTCCGCATGTCCCGGTAGAGCACAAAAATCCGGGTATCAGGATTAATCTCAGCCAGACGCAGCGCATTTTTCACTGCATTCTGACAGCAGATGCGGGAACAATTAGGATTATCCGCGTTGCGAGAGCCAACACACTGGATCATCACTACATTTTCCCAGCGTTTTATCGCGTCAGGCTGTTCTTCGAGCATGGTCTGCAACTCGATCTGGGTTGAGACGTTGTCATGGCTGTCAAGAAGGTACTCTTCCGGCCGGTTGGGCTGGGCCCCCGTGGCCATGATAGTTACCCCATGATTGATCTGCCGGTAAAACATCTGCTTGCCCACCTGCATTCCAGTTGAGAACATTCCCGGCATACCATTATGATCGACGATAATTGCTCCAGTGATCACCTCTATGAGCTTATGGGCCATCACCTGATCGATGAGTTCGGTGACGAATTGTTGAATATCATCGCCTTCCAGAGTTTTCCTGAGCTGTTTGGCTACGCCGCCCAGGTTGTTCGACTTTTCAGCGAGATACACCTTAAATCCCTGCTCGGCAAGCTCAAGCGCAGAAGTCATGCCGGTAACCCCGCCGCCAACCACCAGAACATCTTTGTTCATGGGTAGGCTGTGCTCGGAAAGCGGTTTGGAAGCAATGGCCCCAGCCACCGCCATCTGAATTAGTTCCTGGGATTTTGCTGTTGCCTTAACCGGCTTGGCACCATGGACCCAGGTTGACTGATCGCGGATATTGGCCATCTCCAGCAGATATTTATTGAGTCCCGCCCGCCTGATCAGTTCCTGGAATTTAGCCTCGTGAGTCCTGGGCGAACAACCGCCGATAACCACCCTGTTAATTCCTTCGTCGATAATGGTCTGTTGTATCTGCTCCATGGATTCCCGGCTGCAGCCATGCCCCTTGGCCTGAGCTACAGCAACGCCCGGGAGTTTGGCTGCGTAGTCGACGAGTTTATCAACATCGGCAACCGCACCGATATTCTCTCCGCAATCACAGATGAACACACCGACCTTGGCATCTTCACCACTGACATCTCGTTCAGGGATAAGGGCAACCATATCCTTTTCTTCCTTGGGTGTGGTGGCAATGTCCTTGGCTGCCATGCAGGCAGCAGCACTGGCCTGGACCATGGTCTCGGGGATGTCCTTGGGTTCCTGCAATGTGCCACAGGTGTAGATGCCCGGCTTGGATGTGACCACCGGATTGAATCCGGTAGTGCGTGGAAAATTCTCATCATTGAGCTCAAGGCCCATGGTTTCCATGAGCGCTTTGGTATCATCACCCACCTTGAATCCGGTGGCCAGAACGACCATATCAAAATTTTCAGTGATCTTATTTGCATCTCCTTCCAGAGTATAGGAGAGCTCAAGATCATCTTTTCCTTCTGGTTGGAGAATAGAGTGGGGGCGGCTATGAATGAAGCGGATGCCAAAGTCATTTTTGGCTCTTTGGTAGTAAAGCTCGTAGTCTTTGCCAAAGGTTCGCATATCCATATAGAAAATCGTGGTTTCAATGTCCTCCTGAAAACGCTCCTTCGTCACCATGGCCTCTTTGAGGGCAAACATGCAGCAAGCGCTGGAACAATGTGACCCAGCTCCTTTCTGGATGCCTCTCGAGCCGATGCACTGGATCCAGGCTATTTTCTTCGGCTGTTTGTTGTTGGACGGTCTGAGCAGCTTCCCCTGGGTCGGTCCTGAGGCAGAGAGAATTCGCTCATATTCCAGACTGGTGACCACATCGGCCTTGGTGGCATAGTCAAGATAATCGAGATGACTCGGATCAAACAGTTCGGCTCCGGTGGCCAGAACCACTGATCCACATTTAACCTCTCTGTTTCTACCGATGTCATCCGGCTCAATGGCTCCAGCCGGGCAGATCTTCACCAGTGCCTCAACATCCTCACATTTTTCCAGGTCGATGGAGTATGCCTGGGGTGTGGCCTGCGGGTAGCGCATGCAGGTCGGAGCCCGGTGGTCAAGTCCGGGGGTAAAACGTACACAATCGGGAAAAGCCTGGTAGCAGTCGCCGCAGGCGGTGCATTTTTCCAGGTTGATATAGCGCGGCGCAGTCTTCAGGGTTGCTGTGAAATTCCCCTTTTCTCCGCTGACCGCTGTCACCGTGGTTAAGGCGGCAAGCTCGATATGCTTCTGGCGGCCACTTTCAGATAGGTTCGGCGAGATTGTGCACAGATCGCAGTTATTGGTGGGAAATGTTCGGTCGAGCTGAGTCATCAAGCCACCGATGTTATGGTCTTTGTCCACCAGAATAACATTTTTTTCAGCCTCGGCCAGGTCGAGGGCAGTACGAATACCACCAAGCCCACCCCCTATTACAAGCACCTTATCACTGCTTGGAAGCGTCTTTGATTTCTGCATTTCTACCTTCTTCTTTTACGTATTGCTGTGAATTTGGCATAATTCGTCATTAAAGAACGAGTTGCGCACCTCACCTTTGCTTTTTGCTGAGATGGACTAAGTACGTTCAGTTCTCATCAGCCTGCACACCTCAACGGCCAAGCACTTGCCCTGGGCTGCGTGAAAGACTTCCTAAACTCCGGCGACATCAAAAATTTCCGGAAGCTTATGCTCCCAGCCCAGGGTCTGCACCTTCACGCCCTGAGCTTTACCTTTGAGAGCGGCAATGGTCTCGCCGGCAATCTTGGTACCCTCAAGCTCCCGGTCAGGTGATTTACGTATCCGCCGGATGAGGTCATCACTGATATTGGCACCGGGCTCACTGTTGGCAATGTACTGGGCTATGGCCAGTGATTTAAGCAGAAAAACCGTGGGAATAATGGGTACTCCCAGACCCTTGGCCTTGTCCAGAAAGCCGTCGAAGGCTGCAACATCAAAAACTGGCGGGGTAATGATAAAGGAAGCACCCGCTTCAACCTTCTTGCGGGCAAACTCCAATTCTTTTGCCAGCATCTTTTCATCATCCCAGGGAGCAAGGGTACATCCTGCCGTAAAGGAAGGGATGCCGTCCAGTTCAAACCCTTCCATATCCTTGCCGGAGGAGAGCGAACGCAGTGCACTGAGCAATTCAAACTCATCAATATCATCGACCGTTTTGGCCTCGCGGTGATCACTTTGACTCATATCTTCGCTGTGGGTGACCACGATATTGCTGATTCCCAGTACATGGGCAGCCATGGCATCACCTTGCAGGGCAAGACGGTTTTTATCACGGCAGTACATATGCATAATGGTCTCGATGCCTTCTTGACGCATCAGCACTCCGCCTGCCAGTGCACTCATCCTGACAATGCCGTTGTCCATATCCGGCACGACGATGGCATCAACCCTGCCTTTGATGCGGCGGGCGTCATTGACCAACCTGGCAATATTCACACCTTTCGGGGTGTGCATTTCCGCCAGTACGGCGAATTCCTTTGTTGATAATTTCTTTTGAAAGCTCATGGTTTATTTTTCCTCCAAGTCAGAGATATCGGTTTGCAATTCGCAGTATTCAATAGTTCGCATTCTGTTCAACGGACTAAAACAGAGCTGATTCGGGATGAAAAACATCGACATCCTTCAAATCTTCTCCGAGATACTCACGCTCATTGGGTCCGAGTATGCCCAGTGAGAGGCAGATAAGGGTCCAGAGGTGAACCGTGTTATACGCCCCACCAAAATGATGGCCAATATCGTGAACCTGAGCATGACAGTTGTGACAACCGGTAATACAATAATCCGCACCGGTCTCCATTATTTGATCAAATTTGAACTTGCCGTAGGCCCGCCGTTCCTCCTGAAAGCCGGATTGGAGAAATCCGCCGCCGCCGCCGCAGCAATAATTGTTAGATCTATTGGGGGTCATCTCAACGACGTTTTCTTCGCCGACAACCTGTTTCACGACATAACGCAGATCTTCGGCAACGGCTTCACCATAGCCTTTCCGGACAATCTGGCAGGGATCCTGGATGGTGAATTTGATCTTCCTCTCCATATTCCAGTCGGAGTTGACCTTCAGGCGCCCCTCCCGGATCCATTTCGCATAGTATTGATATATTGAAGCTACTTCGAAGTTATGGTCGATGTTGAATTTTTTCAGTCCGGCCCGGACTGAGAAGGTGATGTGTCCTCACTCCGTGTTGAGAAAGACCTTGCACCCTAGTTCATCGGCCTGTTTTGCCGAAACCCGGGTGACGTGTTCCCAGCATTTATTATCGGCGAGAAAGAGGCAATAGTTTTCCGCTGCCCAGCCTTTGCTGCCATAGGTCCAGTCAACTCCGGCCAGATGCAGAATTTTCCAGAGCGGTACCAGCTCATCGGGCTCGGTCACCGGTTCCCGGGAGTTCTGGTTGAGAAAAAAATGGGCGCCAGGCTTGTCGATCGGCGCCTGCATTACTTTAAATTCGGGCTGCGCCTCCTGATATTCGGCAAGCACGTCTTCAACGACAAACACAAAATCATCCGGAGCCGTACCCATGGCGCTGTTGGAATCATTCCGCAGGGCCATATCACAGGAATCCCGTATTCCCTTGGGTCTTTCGTCGCGAGGCCAGCTGGCCCTGGCATTAAAAACCAACTGGGGAATATCTATTTTCATGGGACAGACATAGATACAGCGCTGACACATGGTGCACATCCATACCCAGTTTGACTTGGTTGCCTCTTCATCCATGCCCATTGCACACATGCGCAGAAACTTGCGCGGGTCCATGTGCTCAAGTCCAGAAGCGGGACAACCGGAGGCACAGGCGCCACAGGTCAGACAAAGATTGAGATTGCCGCCCTCCGGCAGAATCTCAGCAACCTTGTCCATGAAGGAGCCCTGTTTTTTTCCTTTGATTATAATACTGCTTTCTGCCATTGATTTCGTCCTTGTACTGTTGTTGCTATCTGGTTTGGCTGCCGATGGTGCCGACACCCCCTGCCAATTACGTCAACTGCGCTTGCGAATACGCATCCGCTCAAACGTATCCGTGTCTGTATGACCCTTGCTTACCAGTATTTCGTACTCCTCCTGCGGTAAAACCTTGAGCAGATCCTGGCGTATATCCGCATCTATCCCTCGCACTTCCAGAATCTCCGAGGGGCTCATACTACTCAACACCTGGGTCACCTTCAATAGCGATATTGAAGAAAGTGAATCCCTGAAATCTATTGTTTTTTTTACCATTTCTGTCAATATCCAGACAAAGGTCAAAGTCTACGATCTACCAGGCAGCATATGAAGCAACATCTGCGCCAGCGTGCAATCAGAAATACTTAAAAATCACATAAGCATTAGTGCCTTAAAAATTCATTACAGCCATAAAAAACGAGAAAACGGAAATGAAACTTAAAACCGCTTGGTTAGAACCTGCATCCAAGGCACTTATACCCCCTTGTGGGGTGCTAGTATTGTGGGATAACTCAACGGATTAGACACCGTGTTTTAACACTGATGCTACAACGTAGGAGTGCTAAAACAAATAGATTTGGCAATGAACTGTTAAATTGTTTAAAGTGTTTAGCTTTACAAGTGTTAAGGGCTTAACAGAGGGATACATGATTGGACGCGAGCTGGAAGGATACTGGAAGACCGTGGTGAACACCATTCGTGACGGCATTATGATCGTCAACACCAGTGGTGCCATTGTCTCCGTCAATTCCGCCTTTGAGACAATCACCGGATACTCACGTGATGAGATAATCGGAAAATCATGTACGATTCTCCAGTGCGATATCTGTGAGCAGTCTCGAGCCGATGGAGGCGAGTCATGGTGTGCGCTTTTTCGCTGCGGCGAAGTTGAGCAGCGTAAATGCACCATACGCCGGAAAGACGGTACCTATTTCCAGGCCCTAAAAAACGGAGCCATCCTCAAAGACCCCGACGGCAGCGTCATCGGCGCCGTCGGCACCATTGCCGATATTTCTGAAATCGCTGAAAAAGATGACCAGCTTGAGGCTTATCGCCAACAGCTGCACTCGGAGGATGTCTTTCAGGGCATTGTTGGGGTCTCCCAACGGATGCAACAGGTTTTCGACATGATCAGGAATGCGGCCTCTTCTCAGGCACCGGTGATCATCTACGGCGAGAGCGGTACAGGTAAGGAGCTGGTCAGTCGGGCCATCCACAATCTTGGTCCACGCAAGGATAAGGCTTTTATCAAGGTCAACTGTGCCGCCCTGACCGAGTCGTTGTTGGAGAGTGAGCTGTTCGGCCATGTCCGCGGTGCCTACACCGGAGCCTACAAGGATCGAGTCGGTCGTTTTGAGAAGGCCAATGAAGGGGACATTTTCCTCGATGAAATCGGTGATTTGCCCATCTCCACCCAGACTAAACTCCTCAGGGTACTAGAAGAAAAAGTCATTGAGCGGGTCGGCTCAAGCAGCCCGATCCGTACCGATGTCCGTATCATTTCAGCGACCAACCAGGACCTTATGGAACTTGTCGAGCGTGGCGTATACCGTAAGGACTTTTATTTCAGGATAAATGTCATACCCATCTTTCTGCCACCCTTACGTCAGCGTGTCGAGGACATCCCCCTGCTTGCAGAATCTCTATTAAAAAAGATGCTCCTCAAAGAAAAAAAGAACATCAAGGGGATAAGCAAGGACACCATGGAAGTGCTGATGAGTCATTCCTGGCCCGGCAACGTCAGAGAACTAAAGGGCGCCTTCGAGTATGCACTGGTTACCTGTCATGAGGAAATAATCCATCCTCACCATCTTCCTGAAACCATCCATAAACCACAGCGAAGGAGCACCACAACCGGTAAGCGGACCTCCTTCAACATGCAGGAAATTGAAAAGCAGGAATTGTTGGAGGCATTGTCAAAAACAGGCGGCAATCAGTCGAAGGCAGCAGAATTGTTGGGCATTTCCAGGGTCACCGTGTGGAACCGGATGAAACGCTATGGAATCGATGCCAAGCGACTCATCGAAGTGCAGGGCAAAACGTCAATTAACAATGATAAATAATCGCCTGCCCCAACATTGACCTATTTATCGTCAAACACCTTGCGGATAGCTGTGGCCATATCCGCTTTTATCACCGGCTTGTAGATAAAGGCCTTGACCCCGAGGGCCTCTGAATATTCATCGGAAATTCTGCTGCTATAGCCGGTGCAGAGAATAATTGGTATATCCCGACGCACCCGCAAAAGCTCCGTCGCCAGCACATCACCGGTCATCTGCGGCATGGTTATATCGGTAATCACCAGATCTAAATCATCCGATTTCGCTTTAAACAACTCAAGCGCCTCATAGCTGCTTGTTCTTGAAGTCACTGTATAGCCAAGTGATTCCAACAGACGGCTGGTCATTTTAATAATTGGTGGTTCATCGTCAATTAGAAGAATGCGTTCGTCTCCCGTGGGCAAGCTTACATCCGTATCTACTTTTTGCTGGTCGAGATAGCCAGTCGTCGGCAGATATATAGTGAAAACCGTTCGCTCGTGGGGTTTGCTGATCACACTGACCGCACCGCCGTGATCCTCAACAATGCCCTTGACCACTGCTAGTCCCAACCCCGTTCCCTCACCGGGTCCCTTGGTGGTGTAATATGGTTCAAAAATTGCCTCTATCTTTTCACGCTCAATTCCAGGTCCGGTATCCGCTACGGTAATCTGGAGATATTTGCCAGGTGGAAACTGTAGCTCCTGCAACTGCGGCGATACGTCAATGTTCGTCTCCTCCAGGCTAAGCTCCAGCACTCCACCGCTATCATGCATGGCGTGAGCAGCATTGGTACACAGATTCATCAGAACCTGATGAATCTGGGTGGCATTCCCATGTACTAGCGCCTGACTATCAAGCTGTGTCTGTATTTCAATAAAAGTGGGAATGGTTGAACGAACGAATTTCACCACTTCTTCGGCGATGGTCTGAACCCGGATGGGCTTTTTTTCTTCCTCCGATTGCCTGGCAAAAGCCAGGATCTGCTTGACCAGATCTTTTGCCCGATTACCTGCCGCATACACCTCCTGAAGGTTATCGTGGAGTTGAGAGCCTCTATTTACGTTGGCCAAAGAGAGTTCGGTGAATCCTAAAATTGAGGAGAGTATATTATTGAAGTCATGGGCAATCCCTCCCGCCAGGTTGCCGATGGATTCAAGTTTCTGCGATTGCATCAGCTTTTTTTCCAGGAGTAGTTTATCCCTCTCGGCAATCCTCTCCCGAGTAATATCCTGGATGACACCAAATACTTTAACTGGTGCGCCGGTGTCATCTCTTTCCAATTCGGCAATTGAGCGGATAATTCTAAACGTCGGACCGGATGCCGGACGAATCTCAAATTCCAGGTCATAGGGTTGATCATTTTCAATGAGATCGACCAAGGCCTGGTGCACCCTTTCTTTCTCAGGTATGCAATTTTCCACATCCTCTGTAGAGAATTGTTTTGTCTGGGGATCAAATCCATAAATACGCTTGGCCTGATCGGATTCCCAGAAATTCCCGGAGACAATATCATACTCCCAGTTGCCGACTTTGCTTATCTGTTGCGCCTGCTGGTAGCGCTGAGCATTTTGTTTCAATGCCCTCTCGGCCGCCTGACGCTCGTGTATTTCCACACTCAGCTTTCTGTTGAATACGAAAAGTGTAACTATGCCCGCACTGGTAACAACCAGCACGAATAGGACGATACCAATAATCCACCAGAGCCTGCTATAGTCTACGATTGCTTCTGGCTCATAGAGAAACCCTTCGAGGGAAAAAGCGGGGTCGATCATACCGAGGCTGGCGTAGGTGTTTAGAAGATGTTTCCACCTCCCGGGATTCATGTGGCCTATCTGGACGAGCTCCGGCCGCATGTTCTTGGTTATGGTGGCCGCTTCAAAGCGCAGATGGTCGCGAGTCTTGGTAATCTGGTAGTTGTTTTGCAATATATCGATGATTTCTTCCGGGTGGTCCACAGCATACTGCCATCCCTTCAGTGAGGCCTGTAAAAACGTTCGGACCCGCTGGGGACTTCGCTCAACCTCTTGCTCGGTGGTAAACAGACAATCGCTGTAAAAATCGACACCGTAGGTGTACGGGGAGATCACCGTTGGTTCGATACTCTGCTGTTTAAGAAACCAGGGCTCGTTAGTGACATAGGCACTCACCGCATCCGTCTTTCCCTCAATGAGATCATCGAGGTTATAGGTCTGGTCGAGCCGTTTGAAGGATTGGAGGGGGATACCCTCATTCATGAACATGGCCAGAATGTCGGCATCTTTTTTGCCCGGCAGCAGCATGACCTTTTTGCCAATAAGGTCCTGCAGGGAGTTGATGCCTCTGTCCCGGCGGGCCAGGAGAATAGAAGGTGAGTGCTGGAGAATAGGGGCCAGAACCACGAACGGATTGCCCTCGGCTCGGTGCAGCAAAAGCTCACTGCCGGCAATACCGTAGTCGGCTCGCCCGGCCAGCACCTCTTCCTTGGCAAATTTTCCGGCTCCGCCTTCGACAATAGTGACGTCGAGTCCGGCCTCGGCATAAATTCCTTTATGCAGGGCCGCGTAATAACCGGCAAACTGAAATTGATGCTTCCAGGCAAGTTGCAGAACAATCTGTTCCGAGGCTGGAGAAGCAAAGGGTAAAAACAAAGATATGACTATGAGAAAAAAGCCAACCAGCAAACCATCGGTTTTTGTAAAACATTTCGACCGTATTGCCATTCTTTAGGATTCCCTGGTAGTAAATCAAACCACTGCTCAGCCTGTTTTTTTTAGTCAGGATAAGATGGTCGGCTTACACTGCTGTATTTTGTTTGGCTTTTTATTCTATCCCAAGCAATTAAATTTGATGTTATCATCTGGTTACAGAAAAGTCCAATTCTATCATTTGTCAGGTTTGATCCCCTTTTTATATCTTTCCCTCTTATTCAATAGGATAGTTGAAAAACTCATTTTTAAAATCGGCAGGGTGAAGAGGTAGACTCTCTATAATAGTGGCCCAGCTCATTATGAATAAACGATATGACTGCATCTCTTCGTCAACATAATACTGCCAAAAACCATGGACCGATAACGATCATGATCATACGATTTTTTGCTATCTTATTGACTTATTCAATTTTTTTCTGGAAAAATCGTGTTATTCACGCATACTATTACAGGGTAGGTGCCTTAATTCATTTAACTGATAACGAAGTATTGCAAGCCTGACACTACTTTTATGTCTGATAAAATTCTCTTTGTTGACGATGAAGTACAGATACTCAACTCCATGAAACGCCAGCTGCGTAAACGCTTTCAGGTTGTAACGGCGGAAAGCGGCCAGGAAGCTCTGGAAATCATGAAGACGGCAGGTCCTTTCAGTGTGATCGTCTCCGATATGCGAATGCCGGTGATGGATGGAGTCCAGTTACTGACAACCATAAAGGATATGTATCCGGATACGGTCCGCTTGATGCTTACCGGCAATGCCGATCAGGAAACAGCCATTGAGGCCGTCAATAAAGGGCAGATTTTCAGGTTTCTCAATAAACCTTGCCCCACGTCGATGCTGGTTACCTCTCTTGCTCTTGCCCAGCGCCAGTACAGACTCATTACCGCCGAGCGAGAACTGCTTGATAAAACTCTGAAAGGCAGCGTCAAAGTACTGTCCGAACTCCTTAGTTTTACCAGTCCCGCTGCATTCAGCAGCGGCTTGCGAATCCGCTCGATGGCGGTACAGATTGGTGAAGAGCTGGCGATCGATCAAATCTGGCGGCTAGAAGTCGCCGCCCTGATGTCCCAGATAGGATGTGTGACCTTACCTGAGGAAATCATCAACAAGGTGTACGCCGATCTCGAGCTGGATGAGGAAGAAAAGGAAATGTATGGCAACCATCCCCAGGCCGGTGCCAGGCTATTCGAGAACATCCCCCGCATGGAAGGGGTCACTGCAATTATCCGAAATCAGTTGAAGGACTACAGCGAGTATGACCAGGAGGACCAGGAAGAGGAGGAAATTATCCTTGGCGCCCAGATCCTGCGGGTAATATTTGAGTATGATCGCCTATTGTTTCAGGGAAAAAATCATGGTGAGGCGGTCCATCACCTGCAGGAAAGAAAAAACGTCTACAACCCGATAATCGTCAAGCGACTTGGGAAAATTAAGAAGACCGGAGAGGCCGCTAGAGTCGTCAGCCTGATGATCAAGGATCTTGCCATCGGCATGGTGGCCGAAGATGATATCTATGCCCAAAATGAAACCCTGCTGGCTCCAAAAGGACAGGAACTGACCTGGCCGGTAATCCAAGGTCTGCAGAACTTTGCCAAAAAGGTCGGGGTCAAGGAACCTGTCCGCGTCTGGGTGAATAAAAAATGAGTACCGAAAACATGGCTGTTTCCGAAAACACAACAACCATTCTGCTGGCTGAAGACGATGCTGCCGAGCGAAGACTCATCACTCATTTTCTCGCCAGAGAAGACTATTATGTTGTGGAAGCGGCAACTGGTTCAGAAGCGCTTGATTACCTTCGTGAATTTGAACCTGATTTGATCATTGCCGATCTGCGCATGCCTGAGCTTGATGGTATTGAATTGTTGAACATAGCCAAAGATGAGTTCAGCGCTATTCCATTCATCATCGTTTCCGGAGTCGGTACCATGGAAGACGTTATCCATGGTCTGCGTCTTGGCGCCTGGGATTATTTGACCAAGCCAATTCAGCCTCTGGAACTGCTCCTCCACAGTATTAAGCGGGTGCTGGAAAAAGCCGAGCTCTTGAAAAATATGCGTAGCCATCAGGAATATCTTGAAAATATAGTCCAGCAGCGAACCGCGGACCTGCTTCGCCAGAATAAAAGCTACGCTAGGGAACTCAAAAGACGGCAAAAGATGGAGGAGCAGGCAAGAATTGCTGAAAACGAATGGAGACGCACAGTGGATGCGCTTCCTGAAATGATCGCCATCATCGATAAAGACCGGAAGATCACCAGGGTTAACAAGTCGATGCTTACCTTCCTCGAGAAAACGGAGGCAGAACTCATTGGCCAGTGCTGTTTTCTATGCAGCAGTGAAAGTGCCTGTCTCCACAAAGCCTGCATGAAGAACACCCAGCCGCAAACGAAAGAGCTGCGTTTTGATAAGGAGGGAAAAGACCTGGAGCTGAAAATCATTCCCTACAATTCAGTCGACGGAAAATGGCTTGGCTCCATCCACGTATTCCGTGATATCACGGAAATTAAAAAACAGATAAAGGAACAGAAGTTGCGGCAGTCCAAAGCCCTGCATAGCCAGAAACTCGAATCAGTCGGCCAGCTTGCTTCAGGTATAGCCCACGAAATCAATACACCCACCCAGTTTGTCAGCTCCAATATAGCCTTCTTTGATGAAGCCTTCGCGGACCTGCAGTCCTCCATCAACAGCATAGTCAAAGCCTGTTCAGCAGAAATCGTTTCCGCCGAAACTATCTTAACCCAGCTGGAGGAAGCGGACTGGAACTATCTGGAAGAGGAAATACCCACCGCTATCCAACAGTCCAAGGAAGGGCTTAACAGGGTGAGTTCCATTGTCCGTGCCATGAAGGAATTCTCACACCCGGGAGATCGTGAAGCTCAAGAAGTAGATATCAATAACATCATTGAAACCACGGTCACCGTTGCCCGAAATGAGTGGAAATATGTCGCCGATGTTCAACTCGACCTCGATCCGGAACTCCCTAAGATATCATGTCTCTCGGACGAGATGGGCCAGGTGATCCTTAATCTGCTTGTCAAAAGTGGCCATGCTATAGAAGATAAACTGGGGGAGACCCCGGAAGAAGACAAAGGGACTATAACCATAGCCACCTCCCAGCAACCGCCCTGGGTGGTAATCTGCATCTCCGATACCGGTGTCGGTATGCCCAGGCACGTTATCGAAAAAATATTCGAACCATTTTTCACCACGAAATCGACAGGTAAGGGCACCGGCCAGGGGCTGGCCATAGCCTATGACGTCATTACCAGCAAACACGGCGGCAATATCCAGGTTGACAGTCAGACTGGTAAAGGAACAACCTTCACCATCGAATTGCCACTGTCCGTGAAATAAATACAACGTCAGGTCTAAGGAGAGGGTATGAACAAAAAAGGTGTCCTATTTGTCGACGATGAACCTAACATCCTCTCAGGAATTAAACGCATGCTGCGCTCTCTGCGTAACGAGTACGATTTTAATTTTGCGGAAAGCGGCAAAGCCGCCCTTGAAATCATCGAGGAAAACAGCATCGATATCGTTATCTCCGATATGCGGATGCCGGGCATGGATGGGGCGGAGTTTCTCAAGGCGGTAAAGGAGCATCACCCCCAGATTATCAGGATCATGCTTACCGGCCAGGCAGATGAAGAGTCTGTTTTTCGAACCGTCAATGTCGTCCATCAATTTCTCAGCAAACCCTGTGAGCCGGAACTGCTCAAGGAAATACTGGGCCGCTCCAGTGACTTGCATGATCGCCTGAATAACACCGAATTGAAAAAAATCATCTCAGGTATCGATCACCTGCCCAGCCTCCCGGACGTCTATGCCAATCTACAAAAGATTTTGAAAAAAGAAGATACCACAGCAGATGATATTGCCAAGGTGATCGAAAAAGACATCGGCATGACGGCAAAACTTCTGCAACTGGTAAATTCATCGTTTTTCGGTCTTTACCAGAAAGTCGAAAGTCCGGCTCGAGCTGTTAATTTGCTGGGCTTCGACACCATCAGAATACTTGTTCTCGGCGTACAAATCTTTTCTGAGTTAAAAACGAATTCATCACCCATCTCTCTTAGTTTTCTCAAAGACCACAGTATGATGGTGGGCCAGTGTAGTAAAAAAATAGCTCTTGCGAGCGTGGATGATCCAGAGCTTATCAATGAGTGTTTTCTGGCGGGAATGCTGCATGACATAGGTCGCCTACTCCTGCTGGCCAATTGTGCAGAGAGTTATCTGCCGCTGGTGGAAAAAGCCAAAAACGAAGGTACCTTACTCGTGGACGAGGAGACGCAGCAATTAAAGGCAACACACGGAGATGTCGGTACCTACCTTATCGGACTTTGGGGGTTCAGTGGTAATATTCTCGAGG
>JAAUYD010011627.1_pt1 | contig 17042 bp, 17 predicted proteins | sample 7278101 | NCBI WGS metagenome assembly JAAUYD01 (sample SAMN14350128, study PRJNA611818) | marine sediment metagenome | isolation source: surface marine sediment (0.6m) | place: French Polynesia: Moorea | collected 2018-08 | reverse complement strand
GTACGGGACGAAGGCGCGTGCGCAGCCCGGCCGAGGACCCAGTCGAGGGCGCTCAGCTGACCGTCGACGTAGGGGTGCCCTGCGTCGCGTGCGAGGCCCGCCCGCCGCTCGAAGAGATCCTCTTCCTCGTCGAGGAGTGGGTGCGGTCGAGCGAGGCCCATTGCCCGGACGACGTCCAGCGCCGGGAACTCCGTGAAGTCGACGACGAGCGGTACCAGGGCGCGGGGCCAGGAGGTCCAGAATGCAGGTGGCGTGAGCCATAGGTCTGGCTGATCGGGCGTTGATCCGTTCCGCCAGACCTGCGCGAAGAAGGAGTTGACGCCGGTGTCGTAGCCCCAGACGGATTGGTGGTCAAAGCCGCGGAGCCAGAGGGCGTCGCGGAAGTCCTCGCCGGCGCGGGTGGTGTGGTGTCGGGACCATTCGGGGTCGTGTTCGGTCATGATCGTTGTCTCCTCGGCGCTGTTCTGATTTCGGGAGGGAGCGATCGGCACCGAGTGAGTCGAGTCGTGAGATCGGCGTCAGCCGGCCTCGGCGAACGTGTCGTCGTTGTCGATGTGCTCCAGCAGTTTCCGGCGGGCGCGCTCGACCGAGGCCAGCAGTTCTTCGTTGCCGCTGGCCTCGGCGTATGCCTGTTCGGCTTGACGGATCGGGCACTCTGCGAGCGGGTTGTCGAGCACGCAACTGACCGTCTGGGTCGTCTCGAGGACGAGCGCGGCGTCGTCCGCTTCGGCCGCCAGTTCGACCAGTCGACAGGCGTAGTTCTAAATCACGTTCGTCGCAGCGACGATCACCCCTTCGCTGTGGGGCCAGAAGTCGAAGCCGCGCCGCGAACGTAGGAGCGGTCCCCTCATGAGGTCGAGACCGTCACGGAGTACTTCGAGCGCATCGCCTGACGACAGCCACTTCGACGCGTGAAGTCGGTGTTCGAGCAGGTCGATGTCGGTGAGCACGAGCGGGCTGACGAGGTAGTGGCTGCGCCCGCTTCGTCCCGGTGCGGCCTCCGGGAGCAACTCGTAGCCGTCGCTGCCGTCACCGAGCGCCTTGCGGAGCTTTGACATCCGGTTCTCGATCGTCTTGCGGGCGCGCTCGGGCGCAACGGCGTCATGGACGAGTCCGATGTGGATCTCGGTCCGGTGCCGGAGACACGTGAGAAGCGCGAGCAGTTCGGTCTGGTCGGCAGACAGCTCGATGCCGTCGACGCGAGGCTCGCCCATGAGGCGCAGCAGTACGTCGTGGGAGGGCACCGCGTACTCGTCATCGGCGGAATCAACGGCGTTCGTCGTCGCACTGTCGTCCCCGGTGGGTTCGAGGAGGGCGCTCATGAACTCGTCGGCTTCGACGAGTTCTGTGCCGGATTCGTCGATGTGTTCGAGAAGTTCGGCGATTTCGGTGGCGGCCGCTTCGGTGACGTTCGGCGTCCGTAGATCGACGCCGGACCACAGAGCTGATGCGTCCGCGTCGACGATGATGCGTTCCGTCGCAGCACGGTGGTCCCCGATGAGGACGACGGCGGTTCCGCTCGACGGGGTGCAGAGTTCGAGCAGCTCGTTGAGAAGTGGTTGCTGACCGTCGCTGACGTGTTCAACGTCGACCACGATGACGCTGGGATCGTTGGCACCGTTGTCCTCCGAGAGTTCTGCGCGTGCTGCGGCGATCGCCTCGCCTCCGCTGCGAGTCTCCCGTCGACGTCGTGCGACGCCGACCGCCCGTTCGAGCGTCGTCTTCGTCCACACCCGGTCGCAGTGTTCGGTGGCGTCGAGTTCGATGCCAACGAGGCTGACGTCCATCGACACGCCGAGCGGGTACGTGGCGAGTTCGAGGACCATGGATCGCCCGAGTCCGAGCGTGGAGGATCGGTCGCCGGTGATCGCAACGCTGCCGGCTGTCTCGATGTCGAGGAGGACTTCGTCGGCCTTCTCGTCCGTGCGGGCGCCGATCGTGACGAGCGCAGGTGCGAGGAGCTGACGGTGTTCGTCGACCGGGTCGTCGTAGCGGTGCGTCCAGGAGGTGCCCCCGTCGATGGTGGTCCAGCCTCGTGGTGTATCGGGCTCGGGTCGGGCGAGGAGGACTTCGATGCGCTCGCTTCCGATCTGGACCGCTCGCACGGCGGGCGGCTGACCGAGCAACGCGGCATGAGGTGTGAACGAGCGCAGCAGGGCGGTGATCGTGGCGAGTCGTCCGAGGCCGGAACGGGCGAGGAGTGCGTGTTCGGTGCCGGCGACCTGGTCGCTCGGTTCGGTGAGCCGCCGTCCCGGCACGAGTCGGCTCAGACGTCGGTTGCGGAGCCGCCGGACAGTGACGGCGAGCCCGGCGGTGAGCAGCGATCCGACGACCAGGGTCGCCCAGACGGAGCGTTGGACGTCGGTCCAGATGTCGGCGCCTTCGGTCGCAGCGTCGACGTCGGCGCGAGGCTGCGGTGCCACGCTCGGGCTTGGTGCCGGGAGGGTCGTGGGGCTGCGTTCGACCGGCGGCGGAGTCCCAACGTTCGGGCGAGATTCGGAGGGTGGCTCCTGGGGAGTCGAGTTCTCGGTCAGCTCCGGTGCCTGCGTGGGAGCGTCGACCACGGGAGGCGCTCCGACTTCGGGCGCTACAACGTCGCCGCCAGCCGTCGGTTCCGCGGACGGCGGCTCGTGCACGTCGACCGGTGGTGGTTCGGGCTCTGGCTGCGCATCCGAATCGTCGGCAACGGTAGGAATGTCGAGCCGCCAGCCCCGGAGGATGTGGTCGGGGTCGGCGAACGTCTGACCGTCGGGCATCGTCCGTTCGGCGTTGAGCTCCCAGATCTCGGGCCAACGGTTCGGGTCGCCGAGTCGGTCGTCGGCGATGTCCCAGAGCGTGTCGCCGAGAGACACGGTGTGCGTCGCCGATTGATCGCCGACGTCGGGTTGCTGAAAGACCCAGCCGGGATGGATCGGGTCGGTCTCGGTGGTGAAGACCACGCCGGGCGCGACTTCTTGGCCGGCGACGAGTCGGCGGAGTTCGCGGTGTCGGCTTCCGTCACCGAGCAAGGCTTCTGCGACGTTCCACATCCCGTCGTTGGGTTGCACGACGTACTGGGCCGGTGCGGTCGCGTCCGCCGGCTGTTCGGTCACGGGGATCGTGACGATCGTCCCTTGGGGGATGACGCCGCCGCTCCACGTGCCGGTGCGATTCATCGCCACGATGTCGTCGCGAAGCGCTTCGTCGCCGAGGTCGACGGCGATCGACAGGGCGGTCATCCTGCCGTCGGCGACGATCGTCGAGGTGGCCAGTGCCGCTTGCCGTGTCTCGATCGGGTCGACCGGGGCTGTGGCCGGTGGTTCCGGTCTGATGCTGTCAGCGAAGGATCCGTGGGTACTCGCGACGGCGGTGGTCGGCCAGGTCGAGATCGTCGCAGCGGTCGTGACGGTGCCGAGAAGAGCGATCCGGACGAGGCGGTGCACGAACGTGATGCGTCGGGCAGTTCCCGCCACGTTAGTGGCGCGCGACCCTTCGGCCGGTGAGTGGCCGGTGAGGCGCCAGGTCTCGGCGGCGATGGTGGCGACGATCCAGATCCAGATGGCGATGAACAGCAGCGCGGCGAGGCGCATGACGGTGTCGGCGGAGACCTCGCCGGTGTCGACCTCGCTGGTGAGCGTCGACCAGTCGGGGTACGGACGACCGATGAGCCAGGCGACGAGGACCGGTGGCACGGCGACGAGCGCGACGAGAGCCGAAATGGCGGCGACTCGGGCGAGGGTCGATTGGAGTCGGGTCATGAGTACTCCAGTCGCGCTCGCCCCGTTGCCGTCGCGACGAGATCGGCGGAGCCGGTGAAGCGGACGAACGTGGCGGAGCGGCGTTCGGTGACGGTGACGACGACGACGTCGCGGGCGGGGAAGCTGACGGTGACGTCAGCTGGGTCGACGCCGAGCCGGACAGCGTGATCGACGGCGGCGCGGCGGGCGATGTCGGCGTCGAGTCCGTCGCCGGGCGAGCCAGTGGCAACGGCGGCTCGTGCGGCGCCTTCGGCGGTGTTGCTGGCGTGACGCTCAGCGGTGAGGTAGCGGGCGCCGTCGAAGACCAGCGCTCCGCCGGCGATCGTGATGACGACGAGCAAGATCAGTCCAACGGACACCGACCCTCGGTCGCGATCGGACGGTGCAAGCCTCGCCGTGTTCATCGACGGAACCGATCGACGACCTGGCTGTCGGTGACCGAGACGGTGCGCTGCCCCGGTGTCCAGACGCCCGTGAGCGACTGGTTCGCGACGGTGCACGAGACGGTCACGGTGACGAGCGCACCTCGCCAGGTTCCGAGTTCGGACGGCATCCAGGAGAACGCAGTGGACGGGGAGCCTTGGCATCGTCCGGGGAGACCTGATCGCTCGACGGCGGCTGCGGCTGCGGCTTGTGCTTCGTCAGGTGTGGCGGCGATCGATGCCGCTCGTGCGCCGTCTTGGGCGGCGTTGGTGACCTGGACGCCGGCGGCGGAGAGTCGGCCGAGGTAGCCGAGGAAGACGACCATCACGAGCGCTGCGATCGTGAGGTAGACGACCTCGATGGCTCCGACGAACCCGGCGTCACGATGCGACACAGCCATCAGTCAGCGTTCCTTCGGTTGGGACTCGGTGACCGACGCCCGATATCCGCCGGCGTCGAACAGGACGCCTGGCGTTCGGCCGCTGATCGTGATCGTGACGATCCCGCCGGTCTCGCTGCATCCGATGTCGACGCCGCTCGACCAGCCGCCGGCGCGGCGGGCGATCAACTCTCGGGCGGTGGACGTGCCTGCCGAGCAGGTGCCGTCGAACGCCGCCGCGACCCGGGCACCCTCGGCGGCCGCTTCGTCGAAGACGTTCCTGGCGTGCCAGAAGCTGACGGTCTCGACCAGGAGGAGGACGAGCGCGATCATCGCCACGCCGCCGAACAGCGTCTCGAGCCCAACGTCGATCGACCCACGGTCGCCCCGGAGCCGCCGAGGCGCGTCGAACTCTGCGCCGGTCGGTTCGATGGTCGCAACGGTCGCAGGCACGACTGGGGATCAGGGCGACGGAGCGACGGGGTCTGGAACGTTGTCCTGCGCGTCGTTGAACACGCCGATGATGAACAGTCCGGCAGCGATCGCGATCGCGACCGCGACGGCCAGGAAGATCAGCTTCGACGGTGAGTCCTCGACGCCTCGGTCGTCGGCGAGCCGTCGGGCGAGTCGGTGCCCGGCATCGACGACGCCGTTGTAGGCGAGGGCGAGCCAGACACCGGCGGCCACAAAGGCCGTCGGTGGGCTCGGGGTTTCGGTTTCCATGGTTGATGCTCCTGGGGGTGATGGGTGGTCAGGTGAAGGCGTCGGCGATCTGGGTCATGACGGGGTAGGCGAGGAACAGGACCATTCCGAAGACCATCCCCATCGTGGGGAGGGAGAGGTTGGCGTTGGCCTTGTCGGCGCGATCGGTGATGTCGGCGAGTTGGCGGGCTCGCATCGCCGAGGCTTCGGTCCGGATGGTGGCGGCGACGGACACGCCGACGCCGGCTTGGCGCTGCAGCGAGGTGGCCAGCCCGCGGAGCTGGTCGAGGTCGTAGGTGTCGGCCATGGCGCTCAGTGCGTCCCAAACGGTGATGCCCATCGGTTGGGCGGTGTTGATGGTCTGGCGCAGCAGGTCGAAGCCGAACCCGTCGCCCGCGTCGGCGGCGAAGGAGAGCGCGTCCTCCACCGACCGGTGCGTGGTCAGCGCAACGGCGAGAAGCTGGACGAAATCGTTGACGGCACGGTTCAGCTCCGCACGCCGACGCACGGCTCGGGTTCGGACGTCGGCAATCACGCGCCACCCGAAGAGCGCAGCCACGGTTGGGACGAGGAGCCAGACGAACGGCGATGACGAGACCTGGCCGGCTGCGACCAGCGATGCCACTGCGACGACCATCGCGAACGCCGCTGCGGCGATGGTGATGACGACGGTGCCGATCACGTTCGGCACGGTGTGGCCGGTGAGGCGGATCGACCGGCCGAGTTTGGCGTCGACGAACCCGCCGATCGCGCCTGCGGCGAGTGGTCGACCGATCCGAAGCGGCCAGGTCCGAGCGCCGTCGCCGTCGCCGTCGGTGAGTGACCGGGTCGGCATCACGCGCGCCTGGACCGCGCGCAGCGTGAGCGGTGCCGGCCGCAAACCTCGTACTGCGGCACCGACAGCAGCGACCGCGAGTGCGGCGACGACGACAGCCGTCGTGGTGCTGCTCACGGCGTGACCTCGGTGGGGAGTCGGAGCCGGTAGCGGGTGCCGAGGTCGTAGCGACAGAGCCGTCGCAGCGTGACGAGGCAGAACGCCCACAGCCCGCACGGCACGAGCAGCCAGATCTGTCCGGGCACAGACCGGTACGTGTCGAGCAGGTCGTGAGCGAATGACACAAGTCCGGCGACGAACAGAACGGTCAGGTCGAAGAGGCGGCGCATCGCTCGCTCGAATACACGGCGCGTCCGATCGATTTCGTCACGTGCTCGCATCTCGTCGCGAGCAGCAGTGGCCAGCTCATCGAGTGTGTCGTAGATCCGACCACCCCCGGCACCTCCGCCGACGACGAGGACGATCGAAGCCACCGCGGCGTCCGCCGTCGGATGCGCGATCTCGTCCGCCAGTCCCCGCAACGCGTCGGGGAGCGGGCGACCTTGCCGTCGACGGAGCAGGAAGCGGGACATCGGCGGAGCGAGGACGCCGGCGGCGTCCTCGGCCACCAGCTCGACAGCGTTCTCGATCGCCACGTTCGATCGGCGTACGACGTCTCGGAGTTGCTCGAGCCACTGAGCGACCGCTTCGATCGTCGCCCGCTCCTGCTTCGTTTCGGAGACCGAGAACAGCCATCGCCACGAACCCACGAACACGCCGGCGGCTATGGCGGCGATCGGCCACCGAGTCAGCGCCAGCACGATGAACCCGGCAAGCACCGACCCGACAAGCAGCCGTGACGAGGACCGGTCGAGAACCGGAACGCTTCGACGCACACGGGCCGGGGGCGGGTTGACGGCCAGCCAGAGCGAGCCGACGGCGGCGACTCCCATGAGGCCGGCGAGCAGAGCGACGGGCAGCGGCTCGGACATCGTCAACTCCCAACCATCCGGAGGGGCTTGTAGGTGTCGTCGTTCGTCGTCCACCACCGAGTGGCGAATTCACGGTCGTGGCGTTGCAGCCGGCGCAGCATGGCCGCTTGGGGTTCATTGAGCGGCCGTGCCCGCTCGTCGGGGGCACCGGCGACCGGGCCGTAGATGCGGTGCAGGACATAGCGCTCGCCGGAGTTCTCGACGGACGGTGCGACGACCTCGGTCACCCACCGGCCGTCAACGTTGTTGCCCTCCAGGGCGACGACCAGGTCGATCGCTCGGTACACCTGCGTCTTGACGTCAGGCGCCGACTGGCCGGTGTCGGAGGCGATGAGGTTGACGAGGTTGTCGAGCGCGTCCTCGGCGTCGCCGCCGTGCACGGTGCCCATCGCGCCCTGACCGGTCTGCATCGCTCGTACGAGCGGAGCGCCCTCGCCGCCGCGGACCTCGCCAACGACGATCCAGTCGGCCCGGGTTCGCATAGCCGGTCGCATCGCCTCGGCCGGGGTGTACCCCTTCGAGTCGATCGTCGTCGGGAGACGTTCCTGGTAGGCGACGACGTAGGGGTGCTTGCCCATCTGCAACACGTTGAGTTCGAAGTCGGACTCGATCGTGGTGATCACTGCGGTTGCGTCGATCTCGGCGATCGTCGCCCGCAACCAGGTCGTCTTGCCCGATCCCATCGGGCCGACGAACAGGAGGCCGAGCCCGGCGGCGACTGCGGCGCGAAGGAGTTCGACGATGCCGGCGTCGGCGGCGCCTCGGTCGTACAGCTCGTCGAGCGACGCGCCGAACAGCGCAGCTCGGCGGATGGCGATGTACGGCCGCTGCACCGGGTCGAAGCCGCCAGCGTGGAACCGCACACCGGGTTCAAGTTCGAAGTCGACCTCGTGGTTTTGGATGTTGAACGGCCTGCCGTTCGCAACCGACACGTCGTAGATGATCCGCTCCAGGTCTCGGTCCCGAGCGACGAGCGGAGGTTCCTCGGTCACGGTGCCGTCGAGTTCTTCGACCCGGACCGGAGCGGCGCCGAACACGAGGATGTCGGTGACGTTCGGGTTGCGGAGGGCACCGAGCAACTTCGGGACCGTGAACAGCGCCGAGATCACCTGCTCGACCACGGCGCGCTCATCGGCATCGGACAGCGGTGTCGCACGCACCTCGCGCCGACGAGTTGCGAGTTCGGGGAGCACGTCTCGGTCGAGAACCAGGCGCGTGCGTTCCTCGCGGAGCTGCGTCTCCTCCGCCGACTCATTGCGACCCTTGACCGGGAACCGGTCACCGAAGTCGCGTCGAATCTCTCCGGCGAGCGCGTCGAGATCTTCGATCGGCATCGCGTCGGCACTCACGGCACATCTCCGTCGTGCGTGAGACGGTCCAGCGTGGCGCTCGCCGCCGAACCGAGTTCGAAGCGCCGAACGGCGCGATGGTCGAGCGAGCCGCCGCGGAGAACGTGGTCGACGACCTTCGGCTCCCACGGCCACCAACCGGTCAGGCGCTGACCGAGTTCGTCGGCGAGCCGGGGACCGAACCGCTCCGCCGATCCGACCGGCTGGTCGACCACGACGAGGCGCGCCGTGTCGAGCGACAAGCCGGCGACTCCAGGCGCCGACTGGCCCTTCGCGTCCATCCAGGCCACCGTGGCGGTCAGTGCGGCAGGATCGGGGCTCGTCACCATCACCAGCGCGTCCGCTCGCTCGACGATCGGCCAGGACGGAACAGCACCACCACGCATCGAGCCGATGTCGACGACGACCGTTCCGTCGAGACGCCGCAAGCCGTCGGCCCAGGGCCGACGTGGGGAAGCGATCGCCGACCACGCCTGGAACGAGTCCCACGGAGCGGTCACGACCTGCACCTCGCCGAGCCGTCGCGACGAGGCTGCGAGCGAGCGTTCGACTCGCCCGTCTCCCGGAGTGAAGGCCACCCGGCCGAGCGAGTCGATGCCTCCGAGATCCGGTGCGCGGCTCGCCAGTACCCCGCCAGCGGGGTCGGCTTCGACGAGCCAGGCGGGCTCGCCGCGCAATGACGCTGCGGACGCAAGCAGCAACGCAGTCGTCGACGCACCGGAGCCACGCCAGGTGCCGACGGCGATGACGGTCATTCATCGACTCCGATCGGCCGGACCACGACGACCAGTTCGTCGGTGCCCGCCCACGTCCCGACCAGTGGTGCGTCCTCCTCGGCCACCGCCAACGTGACCGACGCTTCGGCCGTCTCGGAGAACGACACCGCCACACCGCGCACCGACACCGTCGCTGGGTCGGCGGCGGCGCGATCGACGATCGAAACTGCCAGTGCCTCGTCGCCGCGTTGGATCTCCTCCGGGTAGCGACCAGCCCGCAGCACGGCACCAACCAGGCGCTCACCGGTGAACGTGTCGGGAGCGTTCGTCACGAGCGCCGGTCCGAGCAGATCGCCCGGCTCGAGATCCGCGATGGCAACTGCACCCACGATCTCCGATCGCTGCGACTCGACGTAGATGCGACCGAAGCCGTCGTCGTTCGACAGACCCGTCGTGCCGATCGCCGAGTCGGGGATCGGCTCGCCGGCTGCGACCGGTTCGATGACGACGAGGACCTGGGTTCGCCCGGATGCAGACGACAGCGCCCACAGCACGAGCATCACGATGAGCACGAACAGCCCTGCCGTCACGAGCAGCCACGGCAGGCGCACTCTCGGTCGAGGCGCCCGAGGCTTCGTCGTCGCGGTTCGCGTTGGAGCATCGGTCGGTCGGGCGTGGTCGGTCAGAGACATGGCGACTCCTCACTCATTGACGTTCACCGCCACCAACTCGCCCACTCGGAAGGTCGCCGGTTCCGAGGTCCACACGTAGTCCGGCTGGGGTTCGACTGCGCCCGACGCCCAGAACGTGACTGCGAAGGTCTGGCGAGCGGTGATCGTCACCTCTCCCGGACCCGGCGGCGTCCATGCGCACGGCCGGTCGCTCCCAGGTTCGGCGAAGTCGCCCAGGTCGGACGGGCGCTGTGGGAACTCGACGATGTCTGACGGCGCGACGTCGTCGCCCGGCTCGACGCACGACACGATGCCGTCGAAGGACTCCGAGGGACGATCCGGGTCCGGCGCAAAGGAGATGGCGAAGTCGAGTCCGACGGGCTGGGCGATCAGGTACAGCTCCCAGCCGCGCCAGTAATCGACGTTCGACCGCTGCGACCGCCACGCCGATCTGTTGATCGCCAACCACGCCGGGTTCCGCACGACGAGCCCGCCCCACCGGTCGACGACCGGGTTCTCGTAGACGGCGAGCGCGTCGAGTTGGAGGCCGTTGTACAGGTTCGTCAGCCGGGGCCGGGGATCGAGCATCGGGTCGGTAGCCGGGACGTCGATGATCCGCATGAAGTTCGCCGACCAGAACGTGTCCGAGCACCACACCGAGAACGTCCGGACGGTCGTGGCCAACGACCGAGCACCCGCCGGGTCGAAGATGTCGAGGTCGGGTGGCAACGGATCTGGCGTCACCAGCCCCTCGGCAAAGATCCACTTCGTCGACCGGATCGGTCGGTACTCCTCGACCTGGTCCAGCGTCTCGGGATCGTCGCCCTCAGCCACTCCTCGGCACTCGGCCGCAGGACCGCCGCCGTGCGTGTAGAAGGTCGAGCCGCTCGGGATGCTCGTGTACACGCCGATCCCACCCGACGCGTTGCGGATGTGGACCTGGCGCGCGCCGGGAATCAGCGGCGGACCGTCGCCACCGGACCCGCCCGGCACGGCAGCCACACCCGACCCCGCCGCGAGCGAAGCGAGGACGAGAACACCGACGACGCCGAGGCGGCTCATCGACAGGCCCTCTCGTCGTCCTGGATGTCGTCGACGATCCAGCCACCGTCGACTTGGACGAGCCGGACGATCAGCGGAGCCAATTCGGTGCCGGGCGTCTGCGCGTCGACGAGCGCACCGTTGGCGTCGACGTAGCGGGACGCGCTGAGCGCACAGTCGAAGATGAACGCCTCGTCGTCGGAGCGAGGGTCGGCGAGCACGACCGGACGGAGCACATCGGGATCGCCGAAGAACTCGAGGTGCTCGCCCGCTTCGTTCCTCGGCGCGAACACGTTCTGGCTGTACTTCTCGCCACCGTCGACGAACGTGGCCTGCATCTCCTCCGACGGTGCGACCGGGATCGGGTCCTGCGTCACCTGGCCGTACAGGGCGGTCATCGCCCGGGCGTAGGCGACGATGATCTCGACATCCTCCGGCAGCGGTACGGCGACGTTGGCATCGTCGTCGTCCGGTTCGGACGGGACGAACAGCGCGACCATCTCGGCGATCTCGATGATCTCGCCCGGCGAGTCAACGCCGGGGACCGAGTCGAGACGTGGACCCAGGTCGTCGGGCAGGGCCGACGGTGCCGGATCGACGGTCGTCGAGGGTTCTGGCTCGGAGGTCGGAGGAGTGGTCGGAGTATCCGTCGTCGTCGTGTCCGTCGAACTCGACGTGGATGCAGACTCGGTGCTCGTTGACGGAGTGGTCGGCGTGTCGTCGGTTGTGGTCGACGGCGCAGCCGTTGGAGGCGCGGCCGTCACGTCCGGGTCGGCCGACGACCCGTTGCACGCCGTGAGCAGCGAGGCGGCGACGACGATGAGAAACGAAGCAGTCCGTCTCACTGGAGACCTCCCGTCGACTGAAGTGCGGTTGCAGCGATCAGCCCGGCCGTCGTTGCCAGCATGAGGTCGGGAGCGAACGGACGAGCGTCTCGGTGTCCGCCGAGGCGTATTGCCGCAGCGATGGCGAGGGCAACCAGTGGAACCAGCACCGCCGACGGCCACGAGATCGACGCAATCAGCCCGCCGCCGACCGCAGCGAACTTCACGTCACCGAAGCCGAGGGCCGATGGATCGACCAGGTGGAGAAGGAGCAGCGGGGTCGCGGCCACAAGCGCGCCGAGGCCCGACGACGCCACGGTGCCGGCCGCGTCGCTGGCGACGAACGCGAGGAGAGCGCCCAGCACCAGCAACTCGTTCGGGACGCGACCTTCGCGTCGATCCATGAAGGAGGCGGCCAAGAGGCAACCGAGCGTGGACCCGGTCGCTGCGACACTCAGCGGCGACGACGGCAGGATCGCCGCTGAGCCGACAACCACACCGACGGCGGTGAGCACGAGCAGGACGTCGATCGTGCCACTTGGTGGATTGACCCTCGATCGAGCGCGCCGCACGCGCTCCATGACGATCTCGCCGGATTTCCGCGGTGCGAGGTCGGATTCGACGAACGATCGCGACCGGTACAGCCGAAGTGCTCGCTCGTTCCCGAGCTGGACGCGAAGAATGACCGTCCCGCCACGACCTTCGACCCGATCGAGAGCGTGGTCGAGGAGCCGCCCACCTGCGCCGGTTCCTTCCACGCGTGCAGCGAGGTTGCCCAACTCGAACTCACCAGAGACAGCGGCCGGCCATCGTCGTCGCTGGGCGATGTTCTGGGCCGCCCACACGCACGCCGCGAGCACGACGAGGAACGCTGCCGCGAGCCACGCCGTCGCGCCGAGCGACGACGCGTCTGATGTGACGAGAGCGGCGATCGTCGCGACCGGCGTGACCACAACAGCAAGCAGCGTCGTCCACGCCGCGATCGCCACTCGCCGAGTGGGAATCGACGCGAGTGTGCAGACCGCATCGTCACTCGCGAGCAGCGTGCCTGAGGTCGTCAGGTGCAACGCCGAGCGAAGGCGCGCCCTGTCGAAGGCGGCGGAATGGATGCCCGCCCACCGCCACACCCGGAACGGATGAAGGAGCGGCACGACGACCGTTGCCGTTGCGACCTCGGCATGGCACACGGGTGACCGACTCGTGCCGGCAGCGTCCTGGCTCGGTGCCGCCCCAACGACCCCGAACTCTGCGTCGGCCAAAGGCCACGCAGACATAGGGAAACGGTACGTGACGTCGGGGACGGCCACAACCGGTTTCGAAGACGCGTTGTCACGGAGCATCACGACAACGACCTGCCGTCAGTGGCTCGCCGCGTTACACGAGAACCTGAGGAATCCTGGAGAGACCTCTCCATGGTCCGATTCTGAAGAAGGCGCTACCCGAGGCCAATGGGGACAACTCCCCGTCCGGTGACCGGTCCCGGTCGGGCGGTCAAGATCGCCGTGGCACGACCGATCGGACGCTCCGCAAGCGAAGCGGCAGTGAGCCGATCGTGCGCGGTGCGACCCGCCTCGGACAACCGGAGAAGTCGTCCGTCGCCGACCGATGGCGCATAGCCAGACACCCCAACCAGCCCACGGTCGAGGTCGCTGTGCACGACCTCGAATCGATGCAGCCGCTCGAACGCTCGGATCGCGACGCCACGACCGACGCCGAGCGACTCACCGACCTCGCCGACGTCGAGTTCGACACCGCCCGGCCGGCTCTCGATCAGGTGGCCGAGCCGACGCGCCAACAGCGTGGCGGTCGGCCCAAGAAACTCCGACCACACCTCCTCGACATATGGATCGGTGAGTCGCCACCGGTCGTCGGCCCCTGCCGAGATCGGAACGACTTGGAGGGAGGATGGGGTGTCGTCGATGTTCATGGGTGACGATCCGCCGTTCTCCGGCTTGCGCGCTACAAGACCCGCCGGCGCGCTCAGTGGGCTGGCTGGGTCAGGCCCCCTCGACTCGGCCGTCCTTGGAGAACGGCGAGGTTCACCTCCTCGTACGGCATCTGAATCGAGCGTGGCGACGTCGCCTCGGACTACGCGAGTTGGCCCGATCCGGCCGGCTGTGTCGGCAGCGGTGAAATTCGTCGGATGCGGCCGTCGCTGGGGCGCGATACTTGGGTATGGGCCTAACCGACACGCTTCGGCGAACGATCAATTCTCGCCTGGGATGTGCGCAGCGCATCGGCCCGCGACCTATTCCGGTGACGGTCAAACGTCTCGAAGATGCAGTGGAGCGACAGCGCCCGTTGTCGTTTCCAGTCGATGGGACGCGGACCACCTGGGTCGATTGGAATCGGGTCAGGCTCCGCGCCGATGGAGAGGGAGAAGATCGAGCAGTCCATTTGGTCGGCTACGAAAGCGAATCTGGTGACCCGATCCACGTATCGATCGTCGACGGACACCGATTCCAGGGATGGTTCAGGTATCGGGACGTCTACTGGTGGATTCTGTTCAGTCTGGGCGTTCCGAAGATCGTTCGGCGGTTCCCGCCACGAGAGGGGAGCTGCTACGAGGCGCCTGGCGAGATCACCTCAAGACGTGAGCCGCTTGATCCCCCTGAGCCGTTCCGCACTCCGTGGCTAATCAGGTTGGCAATTGACCAACAGTTGGTCGATTCGACGAGCCGAATCGGCCTAGACGCATTCGCTGTCCAGGAGGCGGTGCTTCACAGCGTGAACGGCTTTCTGGGCGACCAGCTCGGAGTGAGCTTCCGAATCCGGAGCCAGGATCTCGTCGATCTCGGCGAGACGCGCGACGGGCAGGAGCTGCTCCTTGCCTTGAGGTCGTGGAGTCAGACGGAACACGGAGACCTGCGACTGGCTGAGAACCGTCGAATCGACCTGACCGACCTCGTGCACCTCACGACCGGTCGGAAGATGGCCGGCGGCGAACTCGGTCGGGCGTTTCGTCCTGGCGTCTACGGCTACTCATCGATTGACAGTGGGGGCCTGTCGGGTGGCGCTTCGTTCATTGAGGATGTGTTCGGCGACACCGGCGCGAAGCCAGCGATCGTTATGGGACACGAGATTGGGCACAACCTGGGCGGCCGCCACGACCGTGCGGCCGAGTACTGCGTGACCAGAGTGATCGTCTGTACCGACTACGAGCGATCGTTGATGTGGCCGCAGGCGTTCGACGACACGCGTAGTGAGCTCACACCCGCCAACCTGGTTGCCATGGAACGGGTCGCTCGCGAGTTTCGATTAATGGATTTCCGTTAGTCGGCCACTGAGCGAGCGGCGGCGCGACGGGGGCAACGCTGCCTGGATCGTGCGTTCTTGTCATGACTACACACCGCCAACCTCAGCTGGGGTCCCTGCGTGGGCGGGCATGGACGGCTAGTCGCTGAGCGAGCGCCTCGGCGATCTCGCGGTCGCGACGCTCAGACGCCTTTAGATAGCGAAGCGCGGCATCACTCGATGCGTGGCCCATGCGGGCCATGACCTCGCGGAGTGATGCGCCGGCGGATGCCGCCTCCGTGCCGGCGAAGTGGCGGAGATCATGGAAGCGCACGTCGGATCGGCCGACCCTGCTCCGGGCGTCGCGCCAGTAGGGGGCGAAGTATCGGTTGAGCAGCGGGCTTCCCTTCACCGACGTGAACACCAGTCGATGCGGATCGACCGGCTCGAAGGCGTCGAGGTGGCAGGACACGATGTCCATCACCTCCCTCGGCACACTCACCTGGCGGTGCGCCGTCGCCGTCTTCGGGGCACCGAGCACCGCCCCGGCGTCTCGGTGGAACGCGAGCGCCCGGTCGACTTGGATGCTCGCTTTCTCGAAGTCCAGATCGGCGACCGTCAGGCCGGCCAACTCGCCGAAGCGAAGGCCGGACGTTGCAGCGAGCCACACGAGCGCCGAGAACCTGGCCTCGATGGCATCGGCGAGCGCTCCGACCTCGTCCCAGGTGAGCAGTGGTCGCTCGATGAGCACCTCACGCGCTGCACCCTTGATGTGGACCGGGTTCGCAGGCAGGAGCCCTTCGTCGACTGCGCTCGTCATGATCGTACGCATGAGCCGGTAGATCTTCGCCACCGTGTTCTGGTGCAGGCTGCTGCGGTTCAGCTTGCCGTGTCACGCGCGGACGTCGGTGGCTGTGATCTCGCCGAGGATGGCGAGGCCGAACTCGTCGAGCAGGTAGCGCATCTGAGAGGCGTAGGTCTCCCGAGTTCGCGGCCGGAGGTCGCGGTCGTCGAGCCACGCCCGCGCGTATGCGGCGAAGTCGACCTGCGCTCGAGTCGGGTCGACGAACGTGCCACGCGCCATGTCGGCTTCGACCTGGGAGAGGTAGACGTTGGCGTCGGCCTTGGTGGCGAAGGTTCGCTCGCCTGGCACGAGCCGGCCGAGCTTCCGATAGCGGACTTGATAGCGGCCGGACGGCAGCTTTCTGATGCTGCCGAACTGTCTGTTGTTGCCCATGAGGGTCTCCTGTCTGCCTTCGTGCATGGCACGCATGTGGCACGACAGGACCCGTCGGCGAGGGCTTCCGACGGTACCGAATCGCTTCGGTACCGTCAATACGCTGGGCTTATCCAGCTGATTCTGTGAGAGCGGATGACGGGAATCGAACCCGCGTTCTCAGCTTGGGAAGCTGATGTTCTACCATTGAACTACACCCGCGTGGCCCGTCACCGGGCAGCGGAGGACCAGGTTAGCGGCCGTCGGCCGTACCGGTCCCGTCGTCGCTCATCGCCGCTCGCACTCCAGCTGCGCCGCGGACCGGTGACCCGGCCAGGCCGGCGATCGTGCCGGCGAGATCGTCCTCGTTCTTGTTCTGGCTGAGCTTGCGCTTGCCGTCGAGGCGAGTGACGGTCAGTTCGACGCCGACGATCGCCTTGCGCATCTTCGCGAGGTAGTCGGCGGGCGCGTCGTCGACCGACCAGGGCCGGTCGAACGCCGCCTCGTGGTGGTCGGTGAGATCGCGCACCATCTGCTCGATCCAGGCGTCGTCGTCCCGGGCGACGAGCGTGCCGTGGAGGTGGACGATCTCGTAGTTCCACGTCGGTACGACCTTGCCGTGCTCGGCCTTCGACGGGTACCAGCTCGGCGTGACGTACGTGTCGGTGACCGGCACGATCAGCAGCGCGTCGCACGGCGCGACCCGCCACACCGGGTTCGGCCGGGCGAGGTGAGCGCGCACGACCTCGCCCTCGTCGTCGATCAGGAACGGCACCGGCGTCGACGCCAGGCCCTCCTCGCCGGCGACGACCAGGTGGCCGAAGCCGGCCGCCCGAGCCATCGCCACCATCGTGCCGGCGTCGTCCTCGGCGAAGTGACGGGATCGGAACATGCCCGCACCGTAGCGATGGAGCCTCGATCCGTTCCGGCGCGTTGCGTTGGTG
>JAAUYD010176808.1_pt1 | contig 17051 bp, 15 predicted proteins | sample 7278101 | NCBI WGS metagenome assembly JAAUYD01 (sample SAMN14350128, study PRJNA611818) | marine sediment metagenome | isolation source: surface marine sediment (0.6m) | place: French Polynesia: Moorea | collected 2018-08 | reverse complement strand
CCGGGGAAAACAGAGAGACCATCGAAGAGTTAGATGTTAATCCGCTTCTGGTGCTGCCCCCCGGCCAAGGAGTTGTGGCGGTTGATGCCCTTTTGCGGATCAGAGAAGACTGAAGGAGAAAAGAATGAGCGATGAACCGATCAAGACCAATGTCCGCGGGGCGGTGCTGGAAGTCACGATGGACCGTCCGAAGGCCAATGCCATCGATGCGGCCACCAGCCGGATCATGGGCGATATCTTCGCCGACTTTCGCGACAATCCTGATCTGCGCTCGGCCATTCTCACGGCTGCGGGCGAGAAGTTCTTCTGCCCGGGCTGGGACCTGAAGGCTGCAGCGGCCGGGGAAGTGCCTGATTCAGACTATGGTGTCGGTGGATTCGGCGGTCTTCAGGAATTGCCCGATCTGGGCAAACCGGTGGTCTGTGCCTGTAACGGACTGGCCTTTGGCGGTGGTTTTGAGATCATGATTTCCTGCGACATCATCATCGCAGCTGAACACGCCACGTTCGCCCTGCCCGAGATCCGCTCCGGCATCATCGCCGATGCCGCCACCATCAAGCTGCCCCGGCGGATTCCCTATCACGTGGCCATGGAGATGCTCTTCACCGGCCGGGTGGTGGATGCCGAGGAAGCCAAGCACTGGGGGTTTGTGAACGAGGTTGTGCCGGCCGACAAGTTGATGGAGCGCGCCCGGGAAGTGGCCGACCTTCTGGCCTCCGGCCCGCCTTTGGTCTATGCGGCAATCAAAGAGACCGTGGAAAAGACCTCTCACCTGCCGATCTCCCAGGCCTTCGATATGCTGAACAACCGTAAGCTCAAGACCATCGATGTGCTGTATTCCAGCGAGGATCAGTTGGAAGGCGCCAAAGCGTTTGCCGAGAAACGCGATCCCGTTTGGAAAGGCTGCTAGGACAGTCGGTCAATCCGGCCTGCATAGCAGCCTTGTTTGGCGTTATGGGCGTGGATGTAGGACACTTGCGGGTTCTGAAACAAGCGCTCGATTGTTGGTGAAACGTCCTCTCCCAGGGCAACATCGGCCTCCAGCAGCATGCCCTCCTCACTGAAGCCGCGCAGGGACTGCAGGTAGATCCGCATGATTTCCGGAACCTCCCCGGGCCGGCCCATCCAGGGTGTGCTCGCACCTTCCAGAACGAAGATAGCGTGGGTGGCCCGGTATGGAGTGTCCGCGCCTTGGCATTCATGGTTCACCAGGAGGACAGTCTCACCCGGCTCAGCATTGCGCATTTCAATCCTGTCAGTGAACTTACGGGTGCCATCGGCCTGGTACCGTATGGCGGTGTGTGCCTTCAACTCCTCATCGGACAGGCCAAAGAGATGTTGAAAGGGCTGTGGGGATAGTCCTGATATGCGGAATGTCATGTGGTTCCTCCATTGAGTATGCCGGAAGGTACCCGCTGCCTGAGACTTGCCGCCACCCGGATCGTGCGCATAATCGCGAACTGCACATCACCTTTACGTAAACGTCACTTGTTATCCTTGCGCCTTCGCCCTAGATAGGGTTGCAAATTAGCCCGTCCACGTCTCATCGTCTGGTCCATCCGGATCGTTAGCCGCTGACGCCCCAAGACATGGTGTGAGAGTTTGATGGATCGACACATCCCGATCACATTCTTGCCCATAAGTCATGGCGCGCTATGATGAGAGGTCACCGTCCAGGGGAACCTGCCATGTCCAAACCTGAGTTCACCTTCCGGCAACGTTACATCTCACGGCCACTTCTCAGCTGGGTGCGCGGTATCCTGCCCCGTATGTCCGACACCGAGCGCGAAGCTCTGGAGGCCGGCACCATCTGGTGGGACGCTGAATTGATGCGCGGCGATCCGGACTTCTCCCAACTTCTCAACACGCCGCAGCACACCTATACCGCAGAGGAAAAGGCCTTCATCGAAGGGCCAACAGCGGAACTGTGCCAGATGATCGATGACTGGAAGATCACGTTCGAAGACCGTGATATTCCAGAGGAAATCTGGAGCTTTGTGAAAGAAAAAGGGTTCCTGGGCCTGATCATCCCCAAGGCTTATGGCGGCAAAGGCTTTTCGGCCACCGCCAACTCGGAAATCGTGATGAAGCTCGCCTCGCGTGGCTCGTCTGCAGCGATCACCGTGGTGGTGCCCAACTCGCTCGGCCCGGGCGAGTTGCTCATGCTGTTCGGCACCGAGGCCCAGAAAGACTATTGGCTTCCCCGCCTCGCCGATGGGCGCGATGTCCCCGCATTCGGTCTCACCAGCCAGGATGCAGGCTCAGACGCCACCTCCATGACAGATGTGGGCGTGGTCTGCTATGGCCAAGTGAACGGCAAGAAGACCCTTGGTATGCGGATCAACTGGGCCAAGCGCTACATTTCGCTGGGCCCTGTGTGCACGGTTCTTGGCCTCGCCTTCAAACTTACCGATCCGGACCGGATTCTCGGCGGAGAGGAAGATCTCGGCATTACGCTCGCCCTGATCCCAACGGACACGCCGGGTGTTGATATCGGCCGGCGACACTATCCAGGCATGCAAGCCTTCCCCAATGGGCCCAACTGGGGCCGCGATGTGTTCGTGCCCATGGATGCCATCATCGGCGGCCAAGAGCGCATTGGACAGGGCTGGAAGATGCTGGTGACGGCCCTGGCGGCCGGGCGCGGGATCATGTTGCCCGCCATGTCGGTGGCCGGCATGAAGGTGGCGGCCTATTCCACAGGCGCCTATGCGCGAGTCCGCGAGCAGTTCAACATCCCCGTCTCCCGCTTCGAGGGTATTCAAGAGGTGGCCGCGCGCATTGCCGGCGATACCTACAAATTGGACGCCGCCCGGCGCCTCACCTTGCAAGCGCTGGACATGGGCGAGAAGCCGGCCGTTGTCTCTGCCATCATGAAGTATCACGCCACGGAGCGCATGCGCACAGCTACCAATGACGCGATGGACGTTCATTCCGGCAAGGCCGTGATTGATGGGCCAAAGAACTACCTGTCTTCAGCCTACAGGGCCATTCCGATCGCCATTGCGGTTGAGGGCGCCAACATCATGACGCGCTCCTTGATGATCTATGGGCAAGGCTCGATCCGCTGTCATCCCTACATTCAGCGAGAGATGGAGGCGGCCCAGAACCCGGACCGTGCCCAAGGTGTGCAGGACTTTGACGAGGCGCTGTTCAAGCATATGGGCTACACGCTCAAGACCTTGTGGCTGGCCGGAGCGCGGGCCTGGACGTTCGGTCTGGCCTCATCGGCTCCTGTAAAGGGTCCAACGGCGCGTTACTTCAAGCAGATCAAGCGGCTCTCGGCTGCGCTTGCTCTGGTGAGCGAAAGCGCCATGGTGACCATGGGCGGGGCCTTGAAGCGCAAGGAGATGATTTCGGCCAGATTGGGCGATGCAATCTCTGAGCTCTATCTGGCAAGCGCGACCCTCAAACGCTTCCAAGACACTGGCCAGCCAAAAGAAGACCTGCACCTAGTGCACTATGCGGCACAGTCTTCACTTCATGCCGCTGAAACGGCCTTGAGCGAGGTTATCCGCAATTTCCCCATGCGCCCGGTGGGTTGGCTTCTCAAAGCGATCGTCTCACCGTTTGGCGTGCGCTGTGCCAAGCCGGCAGATGGGCTGGCGCGGAAGACGTCCGATACCTTGTCGGAGCCCACTGCCGCCCGCGATCGGCTCACTGAGGGCATCTTCGTGGCCGACGACAGTGAGCTGGGCCTTCTGGATCGCACGTTCCGGCTCATGGTTGAGTTGGAGCCGGTAAAGCAGAAAATGCGCAAGGCACGGGTCCGGAGCGCCGAAGAGGCCGAAGAGATGGGCCTGTTGACTGACAATGAAGCCGCCCGGATGGCTGAAGCCCTTTCCATGGTGCGCGAGGTGTGCCGGGTGGATGATTTTGCCCTGGAGGAGCTCAAGGGCAAACGAAAGAGTGAGACCAAAGGGCGCAAAGCGAAGCAGGCAGCTTGAGGCTATCAGGACGGCCACAACGAGAACCTAAGGAGCACGGCACATGGCCTCGGAACCGAAAGCCAAACCGCGGCGCACGGCGCGAGCAAAGAGCTTGGAGAGCAAAGGCCGGCCCGTCTACATTGTCGACGGCGCGCGCACCCCGTTTCTGAAAGCCCAATCCGGCCCCGGTCCGTTCACACCGGTTGACCTGGCTGTACAGGCCGGGCGCCCCCTTCTGTTGCGCCAACCGTTTGACCCGCGTGAGTTTGACGATGTGATCCTCGGCTGCGTCAACGTTCATCCTGATGAAGTCAATCCTGGCCGGGTGGCCGCTCTGCGCCTTGGATGCGGCTCGGAAGTCCCTGGCTGGACTGTTCAGCGCAACTGCGCCTCCGGCATGCAGTCGATCGACACCGCCTACCGCTACATTGCCGATGGCGGCGCCGATCTCATTTTAGCCGGCGGTACAGAAGCCCTCTCTCATGCCCCTCTCCTGTTCAAGGAAGATGCCGTGGGCTGGTTCGGAGAGTTCTTTGCCGCCAAGTCCACCGGTCAAAAGCTGCAAGCCCTCTCAAACCTGAAACCGGGCTACTTCGCTCCCTCCATCGGCATCCTGCGCGGTTTGAAAGATCCTGTGGTCAAGCTCTCCATGGGTGCAACCGCGGAGAAGCTGGGACACCTCTTCGGTGTGACGCGCACGGATGCGGACAGCTTTGCCATTCAGAGCCACGATCGCCTGGCCAAGTCCACCAAGGAGGGCCACATCGAGGAGATGCACCCGATCATCGGCACCAATGGCAAGGTCTATGACCATGACGACGGGGTGCGGCCGGGCAATTCCCTGGAGAAACTGGCCAAGTTAAAGCCCGCCTTTGAAAAGCCCTTCGGCAAGGTGACACCCGGCAACTCCTCGCAAATCACAGATGGCGGTTGCTGGACCATTTTGGCGTCCGACGCCGCAGTGAAGAAATATGGGCTGAAACCCATGGCCCGCATTATCGACAGTGAGTGGGCGTCGTGCGATCCGGCCGTGATGGGCTTTGGGCCGGTGATCTCCTCCACGCCCATCTTGAAGCGCCACGGGCTCAGCATGAAGCAAGTGGGCGCGTGGGAGATCAATGAGGCCTTCGCAGCCCAAGTGCTGGCCTGCCTGAGGGCCTGGAACGATCCCTGGTTCTGCGAGAACATTCTCGGGCTCGAAAAACCGTTTGGCGAAATCGATCAAGCAAGACTGAACATTGACGGCGGGGCGATCAGCCTTGGCCACCCGGTGGGCACATCTGGTAACCGGATCACCCTGCACCTGATCCATGCCATGCGCAGGCTGGGCGCCAAGCACGGCATTGCCACAGAGTGTATCGGCGGCGGCATGGGCGGTGCCATGCTGTTGGAAATCATGTAGCGGCGCGGGGAAGGAACGATCATGCGAGAAATTGTTGAAGCCCGCGCTGAAGCCTTAGAACAGCTGGAGCACGACCCGATCTATCTGGGGGTCGGAGTTCCTAAGCAACCCAAGCCCCTGGCAACTCTAAAGCTTGAGCATTGGCGCTGTTACCAGGACGCTGAAAAGGTGGTTTGGGCCATCCTCGACCGCAAAGGCTCTTCGGCCAACACCTTGTCTGAGCCCGTGTTCAGAGAGTTTGAAACCTTGCTGGGTGTGGTGGAGAAGATGCAGCCCACCGCATTGATCTTCCGCTCAGCCAAGAAAAGCGGCTTCATCATGGGCGCGGAGATCAGCGAGTTTGTTGATATGACCGAAGATGCCCGGGTGAAGGAGATGCTGGAGCACGCGCTCGGCGTTCTGGACCGCCTGGAGCACCTGCCCTTCCCGATCATTGCGGCCATTCACGGCTTCTGCCTGGGCGGCGGATTGGAATTTGCCCTTGCCTGCAGGTATCGCATCTGCACCGATACGGCCCGCTTCGGGTTCCCGGAAGTTCTCCTGGGCCTTCATCCCGGCCTTGCGGGAACCTGGCGCACGCTCAAGCTGGCCGATGCTGACAAGGGCGTTGAAATGATGCTCAGCGGGCGCACGCTCTATGCCAAGCAGGCCAAGAACATGGGGATCGTGGATGCGATGACCCAAGAGCGTCACATGGCCGAAGCCATCGACTGGGCCATCAAGGGCAAGCTTAAGGTGCGCCGGGAACTGACCACCAAAGGCAAGGCCATGACGTTTGGTCCGGCCCGCTCCCTGATTGCCATGCAAATGGAAAAGGAAGTGGCCAAGAAGGCCAAGCGCCAGCACTACCCCGCCCCTTACGCCATGATCGAGCTCTGGCGCGAGCATGGCGGTGATCCCCGCGACATGCGCAAAGCGGAAACCGAGAGCTTTGCGCGCCTTATGACAGGGGACACCTCCAAGAACCTGGTGCGGGCCTTCTTCCTGCGCGAAGGCCTAAAGGAGAATGGCAAAGGCACCGATCACGGGATCAAGCATGTGCATGTCATTGGCGCCGGCGTGATGGGCGGCGACATTGCCGCCTGGTCGGCTCTGCGCGGCTATAAGGTGACGCTGCAGGATATGAAGGCGGACTTGATCGGCCCGGCCATCAAGCGCGCGGGCAAACTGTTTAAGCGCAGATTGCGCCGGCCCGGAGATGCAACGGCGGCCATGGACAGGTTGATCCCCGATCTAACCGGTGATGGAGCCCGCAAAGCCGATCTCATCATCGAAGCGGTGACGGAACGCCCCGAGATCAAAAAGCTGGTCTATGCCCAGTGCGAAGAGCGCATGAAGCCGGGCACATTGCTGGCCACCAACACCTCGTCGATCCTTTTGGAAACCTTGGCTGAAGGTCTCAAAGCACCCCAGAACTTTGTGGGTATTCACTTCTTCAATCCTGTCGCCAAGATGCCGCTGGTTGAGGTGGTCACGCACGACAAGTTGGATGAGACGGTCTTGGCACGCACCATGGCCTGGGTTGCGGACATCGACAAGCTGCCTCTGGCGGTGAAATCCCTGCCCGGCTTCCTGGTGAACCGGACGCTCACGCCCTACATGATGGAAGCCTTTGTGGCCATGGATGAAGGCATTAAGCCGGAAGTCATTGATGCGGCGGCTGAAGAATTCGGTATGCCCATGGGTCCCATTGAACTGGCGGACCAGGTTGGTCTGGACGTGGCAATGCATGTGGCCAAGGTGCTCAAAGACGATCTCGGCGAGACCTTCCCGGATATTCCACACTGGTTTGACCGCAAGGTGAAAGCGGGCAATCTCGGCAAAAAGACCGGCAAAGGCATCTATCAATTCGACAAGAATGGCAAGCCCGATAAGCAGGCGGTGGAAGACGCGCCTGACGAAGAGCTGCAGGACAGGCTCATCTTGCCTCTGCTCAACGCTTGTGTTGCCTGCATGCGCAAAGGCGTGGTGACCGATAAGGACCAATGCGACGGCGGCATCATATTCGGCACGGGCTTTGCCCCTTTCCGCGGCGGTCCCATGAACTACATCGCCCGGCGCGGTGCCAAAGACATCGTGGACCAGTTGGAGCGCCTGGCGCGCAGACACGGCGACAGGTTTCTGCCGGATCCGGGTTGGGACGATCTGCTGGAAGAGTGAGCCTCGTTTAGGCGGGGCGAGATGGTCGGAGCGGCGGGATTCGAACCCACGACCCCCACACCCCCAGTGTGGTGCGCTACCGGGCTGCGCTACGCTCCGACGTCCGCGCTAGATAGCCATGTTTTCAGAGGGACTCAAGGAGATTGTGTCCCGAAGCGCGTTTATCGCAGCTTTTCCAAAGCCGCCTCAAAACACGCAGCCACGGAAACATCCGTGCGTTCGGTGGCACACTGCTCTGCGATCTTAAGATCCTCAACGCTGTCATACTCCGCATAAGGGGCGATCAGTTCACGCTCCTCTTTATCAAGTATGTTGCCGAAGCGATCGATCTGACCCTTCAGGTGCGGTCGTGCCGCTAAAAGCGCCTTGCGCAGTTCGTCGCCCTTCAGAAAGTTGTCGGGAAGCTGGTCAAACGGCCCGTCCAGGTAGTTGTTGACCTCTGCGTTGGCCCTGTAAATGCCGATCAAAACCTTTCGCTCTGGCTCTCCCTCTTTCAAGTAGGCAAAGCCCGTCCGCCAGCCGATGACGGTTTGTTTCAATTCCCCCGACCCAACGAGTTCGTCAGCGGGCGGCACCGTCTCGTCCAGCACGTAGTGGAACTTCTTGGCCGCCTTATCGAAGATCAGAAAGAAGCGTATGCCGGATTCATCGAACACCGGGCCGAGATAGGTCTCCTCGGCTCGCACGATCGCCTCGGGAGGTTTCACCTCAGACAGATCGTTAAGATCAAACACCACCGCTTTATCCCCGGCGCTGATTTTGTAGGAAAGCGCGCTGACTTTTTCGACCTTCACCCCCTGCTCCGGCCCGATCTGGCCGCCATAATCTCTCTGATCCCTGGCCCATGGGGTGGAGGCGCGGAAGTAGACGAAATTGACAAGACCTTCGTCACGCGCCCCCACATCCAGTCGGATGTTGCCGGCATATTTGACGCCGTTCTGGAAGAAGTAGAAGTAATAGTAGTTTTCCGTCGGATAGACAGTGACCCGGTCTGGCAGGGCGTTCAGAACATGCTGGAAGACACCGCCCACATCTTCCAGATTGATCTTTGACGTGTTCTGGCGCGCCGACACGAACTGCTCATTCGTGAAGACCTGTGGTCCCTCATTGGAGGCGGCAAGCGTGGATGGGGCAGCAATCAGCGCCACCAAGGTCGCGAAAACCAGCCGGCCTGAGCGGATACGCATGTCTAAACTCATAAATGTCAGAGGGAAAACAACAATGGCCCCCCGGGACCCGGAGAGCCATTGCCCGTATTCATCGATCGCTTAGAGGACCAGAATGAACCTTGGTCCATAGTACCGGCGACGGTAGTAGCGCCTGCGATACCACCTGCGGCTCCGCCACCTGCGATGACGGCGACGGTAATATCTCCGCCGTCTCCATCTGCGGCTTCTCCGGCGCCCGTGATGAGCTTCAGCGGGTGTCGAGAGGCTCACACCTGCAACCACAACAGCCACAGCTGCCAGACCGCCTGCGATCAGCATGCGCCGTCCGGAATTTGGTGCATCGCCAAGTTCGGCGCCTTGTGCGCCGAAGAAAGCACGCAACCACTGAATGACGCGCTCCTTCAATTCTGTCAGTCTTGTATTCATCGGTACCTGTCCTTCTTCCAGGCACCCCCTCATCTTAGTAGCTTAACAAAATATTAGAGAAATTCAACCGAATTGAGACGAGCATTAGATCAACAAATTCAGATAATTAGCTTTATATTCCTCACATACTGTCTTTCTATACTGTAGTGCGATTTGGCGGTTGGCATTGTGCTTAAACATTGAAATCGCGCCATAAGATCAGTTTAATTCCGCCCGTCAGGACAAGGCCAATTCATGCTGTCAAAGACCCTTCTCATCGTGGGACATGTTCCCTCGCCCAACACGCAAATCTTGCGTGATGCGGTTGTGCGAGGTGCGCACCATCCAGATGTTGGTGGGGTTAGCGTGAACGCCCTCAGTCCCTTCGACACACAGCCCGACCACGTGAAGCAGGCAGACGCCATTGTACTGGGGACCACGGAAAATCTCGGCTACATGAGTGGCGCCCTTAAGGACTTTTTTGACCGCATCTACTACCCCTGCCTGGAAGAAACCGAGGCCAAGCCGTTTGCGCTTTATGTGCGCGCCGGAATGGATGGGACCGGAACCATGCGGGCGGTGGATTCCATTACCACGGGGCTGCGCTGGAAAGCCGTGCGCGAACATCTTCTGTGCCGCGGCGACTATCAGGAACGCTTCGAGACCGATTGCGAAGAGCTTGGCATGTTCATGGCGGCGGGTCTTGAGGCCGGCGTTTTTTAAGGTGCAAATTTTTTGATGGACACAGAGCCCGTTTTTGATTGAGTAGGCACATAAGGCCAGCGCCTAAGGAGATCACTCATGGAAACAGTTTCCTTCACCCAAATGAAAGACGGCACCAAGGAAGACTACGAGCTTCTGCACGAGAAGGAGGAAGGCTATCTGAGCGGCACGGCGGACCGGCTGCTTCAGGAGCTGGCGCGCCAGGGCGATGAGACCTTGGAGGGCTACAAGATTACGCGCCTGGAACACGGCCTTCAGTCGGCCACCCGCGCAGAGCGGGAAGGTGCAGACATTGACTGGATCGTTTCTGCTCTGCTCCACGACATCGGCGATGCGCTGGCTCCGCAAAATCATGATCGCATGGCCGCGGAGATTATCCGGCCGTTCGTGCGCGAGGAGTGCGCGTGGGTGGTGGAGCACCATGGATTGTTCCAGACCTACTATTACGGCCATCACTATGGCTGGGACCGCAACGCCCGAGACAAGTTTAAGGGCCACCCACACTACCAGGCGTGTGCTGACTTCTGCGAACGCTGGGATCAGGCGTCCTTTGATCCCGGCTATGAAAGCGAAAGCCTGGAGCATTTCGCTCCCATGGTGCGCGAGGTGTTTGCGCGCAAAGCCTATGCGCCAGACGTGGTGCAGGAAGGCGTTGCCAAGGGCCTGCCGCCGCTTTGAACGCGCCGCCCCCTCCAAGAGGCTTCCCGAACGCTGAGTATGAGGCGCGTGCCGAACGCGCCCGACAGCGCATGGCGGCAGAGGACCTCGACGCGATTGTGGTCACCTCCCCCCACAATGTGCGTTACTTCTCCGGTTTTGCCTCCCAGTTTTGGGAGAGCCCCACCCGGCCCTGGTTTGTGATCATTCCGCGCGGTGGCGGTGCCATCGCGGTTGTGCCGGAGATCGGGGTGCCCGCGTTCGAGGCCACGTGGATTGACAGGGTGCTGAGCTGGCCCGCGCCTCAGCCTGAGGACGACGGCCTTTCGCTATTGGCCGACACCCTTGAAGGATTGGACAGGCGTTCGGGACGCATCGGCTGGGAAATGGGGCGCGAATCCATCATTCGCATGCCCATCAAGGACTTCGATACCTTGCGGGCCAAGCTCCCAGGCCTGGAGTTTGTGGATGGATCCCCGGCCATCTGGGCGCTGCGGATGGTGAAATCGGCGCGGGAAATCGGACACATCCGGCATGTCTGTCAGTTGGCCAGCCATGCCTTTGAGGCTTTGCCGGACCGGCTGGAGTTGGGCGACAGCGAGCTCACCGCGGCGCGCAAGCTGAGCGCAGAACTGATCGCGCGCGGAGCCGATGCGATCCCCTTCATTGCGGCTTGTTCAGGCCCCGGCGGCTATGATCAGATCATCGTGGGCTCCAGAGAGCGGGCTCTCGACAAGGGCGATGTGTTGTTCATTGATCTCGGCGCGCTTTACGACGGGTACTCATGCGATTTTGACCGCAACTTTGCGTTTGGCCCCCTCACCGATGACGCAGCGAACGCCCACGATGCGGTGTGGCGGGCCACGGAAGCCGGCATTGCCGCGGCACGGCCCGGAGCCACCACCACCGATCTCTTCCACGCCATGGCATCCGTTTTGGAAGCAGAGGGCTCCCAGGGCCTGAATGTGGGCCGTCTGGGCCACGGTCTTGGACTACAGCTCACAGAGCCCCCCTCAAACATGCCGGGCGATGACACCCCCCTTACGCCGGGCATGGTGATGACCATAGAGCCCGGCATGGAGTATGCGCCGGGCAAGATGATTGTTCACGAGGAAAACGTGGTGATCACCGCGGACGGCTGCGAACTGCTGACCCGGCGCGCGCCGCGCGAGATGCCCGTCATTGGCGCCTAAAACACAGGGCGCAGCATCAAGAGCGCGCCCAGCAGCACCATCACGGACAGAGCCGCCGTGCGGAACGCGGCCACAGACAGTTGTTTGCGCAGCCTGCTGCCGATCCAGATGCCGAAGAATACCGGGATGAACGACAGCAGGGACAAGCCCAATATCTTCCAGGTAAGCAAGCCAAACTTGGCGAGCCCTGCCGCAACGACCACCGAAGATAACGAGAAGGACATGTTGATGGCTTGCAAGAACCGGTTCGGCTCCATGTGCAGCGCCATCAGGAACGGCATGGACGGCACGAGCTGGCATCCGGTGCACCCGTTGATCACGCCGGTTAGCAGGCCGCTTGGCAGCGCCAGAGGCTTTTCAAGCCGGCTGGGCAGACGCAGGTCCGGCTTGGCGAGGGCATAGGCGCCATAGGCCATCAGCACCAGTCCCAATATCGCCACCAGCCCGGCTTCATCCAGCGAGACCAGAAAGTAGAGCCCCATCCCCAATCCGGCGAGCGTGGCGAGATACATGGGCCAGAAACGCTGCAACGTTTCACGGAAGTGGCCAGCATCAACCATGACGGAGGCATTGGTGGCAAGCGACGGGAGCAAAACCAGTGGTATGGCCGTCTTCAAACCCAAGGCCAGGACCAGGAATGGCAGACAGGTTGAAGAAAAGCCCAGCCCGGTCAGCCCCTTGATGAATCCGGCGAACGCAAAGCCGAAGGTTGCAAGTGCAATCGCAGAAATGTCCAAGGTGGTCGGCCCGATGCTTTGCTGTCAAATCGGCACATTGCGCCCTTTTCGCGTTGAGTCAATTCTCCCTGGAGGGCGCGCTTGTTTGGTTATTGTTAAGTATGTTTTTTCAATCCAATTTAATTCAAATGCCTCACAAATGACCTCTGACGTGAGCGAAAGCTCATTTCAACGATGGAGGCAACGGTGGTTGAGTATGCGTTTAGAGTAAAGCGGTTTGTCCGCGACAAGAGCGGCGTGACCGCGTTGGAGTATGCCGCCGCAGGGGCATTCATCGCCACGGCCATGCTGGGCTTGGTCGGGGCTGTCGCGAACACGATCAGCGCGAAATCCTATGCAACAGTGAATGACGGACAGTTGCTACTCGCCTCAGCAAAGCAGGAACTGATCCGCTTTGCGACGCGCAGCTCAAGTGATCCCATTCAGACAGGTTCAACCGCTGAGACCCATCCTGCCCGCGACAAGGCATCGCCCGGCGCCCGCACCCCGAACAGTGCAGGCGCGACGCTGGAGGTCGCTCCGTTGTGCGGCGGCGTGGGCGGTGAGCACACCTGCAAGCTGGATTTATCTCACCCCAGCTTCCACGGCTGGAAAGGCACTATCGTGGAGTGGGATCGCGAGAAGAGCGAAGCCGATCATGACATTTAACGGTGTGACGGTCCCGTTATCACTTGTTTTCAACCAAGGTCAGCTTCAGCACATCAACCATGGTGGCGTGGGCTGGCACATCGCCCACGTTTACGATCTTATGTGGCTGGTCGCCCCGGTAGCGGATGGTTTCGCCTTGCTTTGCGATCTTGCTTTCACCGTTAACGGTTACTTCTAAGGTCCCGGCCAAGACCGATAGATGCTCCACACAGCCCGGCTGATGGGGCTCAGAGGCCAGTTCTCCACCAGGCTCGGCGCGGAAATCGTACCACTGCAGCCAATCCACCACACTGAGCGCTCCAATAATGGCCAGCGTGCATTTGCCGTCCTGGCTGGTGAGCACTGGGATTGAGCTGCCCTGATGGTGCTCCAGAAAATTGGAGCCGTCGTCATTCTTCAGAACTTCGTCGATGGAGCTGTCCAGCGCTTTGGAGAGCCGCCACACCGTCCCAATGGTGGGATTGGTCTCATTACGCTCGATCTGCGAAATGATCGATTTGGCAACGCCCGAGTGCTCTGACAGATCGCCCAGAGACATATTGTAGGCTTTGCGCAGCCGCTGGATGGTCTGGCCCAGGGCGGGTGGGCTTTCTGTATCTTTCTTTCTGGCCACTTTCAGTCTCCGGGCATATTGACACTTGCATGTTCTTTTTATAGAACATACGTACGCAATTAAGAACGATTCAGGTGTGAAGCAGTTACCAAGCGGGATTATCCGCTAAACCTGCGCAAAACACAAGGAAATTGGTAAAGCTGGCACCGCAAGTCATCGTTTTTAAAAAAGAACGCTTAACGTATTTGAGGAACAGATCATGGCTTTAGGACACGTACTTACCGCAAACAGACTGTCGGACGGCGTTGTGGTTTTCCTGACGGCCACCAGCGCCTGGTCCGAAAAGATCAACGAGGCGGTTCTGGCCCGTGAGCCCCTGGCAGCAGGCGCTTTGGAAAGGCGCGGCGTAGAGTTTGAAGACAGCAACTTGGTCACCGGGGCCTATCTGATCGAGGCCGAACGCCAGGGCGATGTAATCGTTCCAACCCATGTGCGCGAACGTATCCGCGCCTGTGGCCCCACCATCGCCTACCTGGGCGCTCAGACCCCGCCGTGCCAGGCCGACGCGCCGACCGTAGCCGCCTAGCGCACCTCACAACCGGGTCCTCAGTGCCATGTACCGCTACGACGAGTTTGATCAAACCTTCGTTGATCAGCGTGTTGAACAGTTCCGCAGCCAGACCAGCCGGCGTCTCAGCGGCGAACTCACCGAGGAGGAGTTCAAGCCGCTTCGCCTCATGAATGGGCTCTATCTTCAGCTGCATGGCTACATGCTGCGGGTGGCCATTCCCTACGGCACGCTGAGCGCGGTGCAGATGCGCGCGTTGGCCGACATATCCGAGAAGTATGACAAAGGCTACGGCCATTTCACCACCCGCCAGAACATACAGTTCAACTGGCCGAAGCTGGACGACACGCCGGACATCCTGGCTGATCTCGCCCGGGTTGAGATGCATGCCATCCAAACCTCGGGAAACTGCATCCGGAATGTGACTGCCGATCATTGGGCCGGCGTGGCCGCAGATGAATTGGCAGATCCGCGCCCGGTCGCCGAGCTCATTCGTCAATGGTCTTCGTTGCATCCTGAATTCTCGTTCCTTCCGAGAAAGTTCAAGGTTGCAGTGACGGGTGCGCCGGCTGACCGGGCTGCGGTCAAGCTGCATGATATTGGGCTTCGCCTGCACCTGAACGAGGCCGGCGAGCGCGGCTGGGAAGTGATTGTCGGCGGAGGCCAGGGACGCACGCCCATGTTGGGTGTCACTGTACGCGACTTTCTGCCTGAAGAAGAGCTGCTGGGCTATCTGGAAGCCATCATGCGGGTCTACAATCTGTTCGGCCGGCGCGACAACAAGTACAAAGCCCGCATCAAGATCCTGATCCATGAAACCGGTGCAGAAGACTTCAGCCGCCTGGTGGAAGAGGAGTATGCGCGCGCGCCCCGCCCTTCCGTCGAGGTTGAGCGCAAGGAACTGGACCGGATTTCCGCGTATTTTGCGCCGCCCGCATACAAGGAGTTGGGCGCTGTTGAGCTTGAGTTTGAACGGCGCAAGCTTGAAAACCCTGAATTTGCACGCTGGATCAGAACAAATATAGGCGCCCACCGGGTGGCTGGATACGGCATCGTGAACATTTCGCTCAAACCCACAGGCGGCATCCCTGGTGATGCCACTGCTGAGCAAATGCGCACGATTGCCGATCTGGCTGAGCGCTTCAGTCATTCGGAAATCCGCGTCAGCCATCACCAGAATCTGGTGTTGCCGGACGTGAAGCTCTCCGACGTTTACGAGGTCTGGAAGGTGCTGGTGGCCGATGGCATGGGCGAGGCCAATATCGGCCTGCTGGGCGACATCATCTCCTGCCCGGGGCTCGACTATTGTGCCCTGGCCACGGCTCGCTCTATTCCTATTGCGCAATCGATCAGCCGCCAATTCTCCGACCCTCAGCGGCTTGAAGAGATCGGCCCGTTAAGGGTTAACATCTCCGGGTGCATCAATGCCTGCGGCCACCACCATGTGGGCCATATTGGCATATTGGGCCTGGAGAAGAAGGGCAAGGAATTCTACCAGGTCACCGTGGGCGGACACGCAGGCACCGATGCCAGCATTGGCGGCGTTTTGGGCAAAGGGTTCTCGGAAGATGAAATCGCCGGCGCCGTTGAAACCATTGTGGACACCTATCTGGACATTCGCAAAGACGGCGAAAGCTTCTTGGACTGTGTCAGGCGCGTGGGCACGCCGCCCTTCAAGGAGGCCCTTTATGCCCCTGCTTAAGCGCACCGGCGAGATCGCCGACGATGCCTGGATTACGCTGGGCGATGAAGATGATCTGCCTCCCGAGGGGGACATCATCGTCTCGCACGGCCGATTGCCTCTCAAGGTGCCCGGCCGGCTCGGCATTACCCTTGCCAACGATTTGGACGTGAGCACGCTTGAGCTGGATATCTCGCAGGTCTCGCTGATCGTGCTGACCTTCCCCTCCTTTGCTGACGGACGCGCCTACAGCCAGGCACGGGCCTTGCGCAATTCGCTATCTTATGAAGGAGAGCTGCGGGCCAGCAGGCACCTCTTGCCCGATCAATTGGCGTTTATGGTCGAAGTGGGTTTTGACAGCTTCGATGTGCAGACAGACCGATTTCCCCTTAAGCGTTGGACGCAAGCTCTGGAAGAAGTCACCCTTACCTACCACCGCCACCTGTCACGGCCCGGACAAAGCCCGATCATCGCGGCACGCCACGCGGGCTAGCGGCTGAGCGCCTGTTCCAGATCGCCGATCAGATCTTCTGTGCTTTCAAGCCCAACAGACAGGCGCAGCATGCCTTCGGTGATGCCAACTTCCGCGCGGCCTTCCTCGCCCAGGTTCCGGTGGGTGGTGCTCGCCGGGTGGGTAATAAGGCTCTTGGTGTCGCCCAGATTGTTGGAGATGTCCACGATCTGAAGCTTGCGGAGCACGTCGAAACACCGTTCGCGGCCGCCTTCAAGCTCAAAGGTCAGGATTGTCCCGCCCGCACTCATCTGCTGACGGCAGAGACCGGCCTGAGGATGACAATCGAGCAGCGGGTAGATCACTCGATTTACACCGCTCAACGTCCGGATTTTGCCGGCAATCTCCAAGGCCGAGCCCGACTGATGGAGGACGCGGAGCTTCAGGGTCTCCAAGCCTTTCAGCAGCACCCACGCATTGAAGGGCGATAAGGAGGGCCCAGTGTGCCGCAGGAACGGCTTCAGGGTCTCTTCCTTGAACTCCTTGGAGGAAAGGATCGCGCCGCCAAGACAACGGCCCTGCCCGTCAATGTGCTTGGTGCCTGAATAGACAACCACGTCCGCGCCAAGCGGCATGGTCTTTTGCAGGATCGGCGTGGCGAACACATTATCGATCACCACCTTTGCGCCAACCGCATGTGCCAACTCCGCCACGGCCGCGATATCAATAACCTCCAAGGTGGGATTGGACGGCGTTTCCAAGAACACCAGCTTGG
>JAAUYD010038850.1_pt1 | contig 17054 bp, 11 predicted proteins | sample 7278101 | NCBI WGS metagenome assembly JAAUYD01 (sample SAMN14350128, study PRJNA611818) | marine sediment metagenome | isolation source: surface marine sediment (0.6m) | place: French Polynesia: Moorea | collected 2018-08 | reverse complement strand
GGTCTGTTTGGGTTGAGGCGTTCTCGTTCAATTGCAACATAACCTTGATTACTAAATTCATCACTCCAAGCCAGTTTTTGCCTGATTTCTAAGGGGAAATCAAAAAAATTCTTGCTTTGTATAAATACTTGCTGAATGAGATTTTGCTCAATATCATGATTTTGCAAATACATAAAGCCTACTCGATTACAAGCATGATAAATTTCCTTGACTACCGTTTGTCTGGCTTGTGCATCGCCCTGAGTAAAAAGAGAAAAATCAATAACTGGAATTTTAGCTATAGGTAATTCAACTGACATAATGCTATAATAAACTTAATTGATGTTACATCTTTCTCGCTCCCCCTATAAATGTACCAACAAGTAAGCTCTGCCTCGTGAATTATGGGGTAGGGCTTGTTGGTTGATAGCACCTCACAAGGAGATATCTTAAAAAATTCCTAAACTTCAGTAGAGAGAGATTTGTGTGAATTTGAATTACCTTTAATTGAAGAACGAAGACCAAATCCAGAAATTGCAAGTAAACCCAGAATTGTAGTTGGTTTTGTTATTTGTTATTTGTGGTTTATTAAAAGTAAGAATTCGATCTGTAGACTCATTAATAAATAAGTATTTCCCAAAGTTATAGAGTATCTAAACCATTTGGATTCAGCTTAGATTCATAATAATGCAGACATAGTTCTGGCATTAAATGAACACGTAGTGCGGTTAGCCCAGCCCGCACCAAGGTGAACGCCCGGCTCGTTGCGATGACGGTAGGTTATGACGCTGTAGACACTGAAGTGTCTGTACTTACGCCCCGACGCGTCGCGCTGCGCTAATGTGTGTCCGTAGGACATAAGTAAAAAAATAGTTCACATGATTGATGTGGAAAATTAAGCAAGTTATTTGTATAACATCTCAGCATAAGCTTTATCCGATCTGTTATATTCGCGATTGCTAGTAAATTCGGTAGGGGTGCAGATGTTAATTAACCATCATTACCAATCCCAGTAAATGCAACTAATGTGACAATCATCTAAATAACAAGGCATAGTAGAACTGTTTAGTAATCAATACCTCATAATCAGTTATGATGAGCAAAAGTTTGCTTAAAGTATCGGTAATTAATCCTATAATTATTTGTTCGCTATTTGTTAGCTAAATATCCACTCACAAACTTAATCCCAGCAAATTAATCCCAGCAAATTAATCCCAGCAAAATTCAAACAAACATATATATACAGCAATGCAAATACAAGATATAAGCACCCAAAAACCTACCATTCGTCCTCAAAATCCTAACTTCTCTTCTGGTCCTTGCTCTAAACGTCCCGGTTGGTCATTAGAGAACTTAAAAGATGCAACTGTGGGGCGATCGCATCGTTCTAAATTAGGTAAAGGAAAGTTACATCAAGTTATCGAATTATCCAAAGAAATATTACAAGTACCTAGGGATTATAGATTAGGTATTGTACCAGCATCTGATACAGGTGCCTTTGAAATGGCGATGTGGACAATGCTAGGGGAACGAGGTGTTGATGTTTTAGCTTGGGAAAGTTTTAGTCAAGGTTGGTTGACAGATGTTGTCAAACAGTTAAAACTTCCAGATGTGAATAGATACGAAGCTGATTACGGTCAAATTCCCGTTCTAGGAGCAGTAGATACAGATCGAGATGTGGTATTTGCTTGGAATGGAACAACTTCCGGTGTGAGGGTACCCAACGGAGATTGGATTAAAAACGATCGCCAGGGTTTGACCTTATGCGATGCAACTTCTGCTGTATATGCAATGGAAATTCCTTGGCATAAAATCGATGTGCTAACTTATTCTTGGCAAAAAGTTATGGGTGGAGAAGCAGCCCATGGTGTAATTGTTTTATCACCTCGTGCGGTTGCAAGATTAGAAAGTTATACCCCAGATCGACCCCTACCAAAGATTTTCCGTTTAACTAAAGGTGGTAAATTAATCGAAGGAATCTTTCAAGGTTCAACAATTAATACACCTTCCATGTTGTGTGTCGAAGATGCGATCGATGGTTTAAATTGGGCTAAATCTATCGGTGGTTTAAACTCTTTAATAGAACGCTCCCAGAAAAATCTCCAAGTATTAGAAAATTGGGTTGCAAAAACTGACTGGATTGATTTCTTAGTTGCAGATAAATCAATTCGTTCCAACACTTCGATTTGTTTAATAATTGTTGATAATTGGTACAAATCTTTAAGTAAAGAAGAACAAGCAGCCAAAGCCAAAGAGTTAGTATCTCTAATGGACAAAGAAGGCGTTGCATATGACATTGGAGCTTATCGTGATGCTCCTTCCGGTTTGCGGATTTGGGGTGGTGCGACAGTCAATAGCAAAGATATGGAAGCTTTGACTCATTGGTTAGATTGGGGTTTTGCTCAAATTAAGAGTAATAGATAAGTCAAAAGTCAAAACTTGAACCTGTCATTGCGACGTAAGGTTAGCGCTTAGCGGAAGCGTTTGTACGCATTACATGTTAGAACGCGCTTACAGCGGACGGCTTGCCGCGTACAAACACGTAGTGCGGATAACCGTAGGTATTGCGTTTCTACAAGGAAATAGCAATCCCAACGTCTCTAATACAAGCAAGTCACTGAGATTGCTTCTGAGTTCCTCGTTGCAATGACGGCTTTGGGTTTTGTCGTTGTAATCTTATATTTGCACTCAAAACCTTCCATAACCCTGTAGAGACGACCTGTTAGGGCGTCTCCTTTTTATTTTTAACTTATGTCCTACGGACACGCAATAACTACGTTACGCTCCGCTAGGCGCTAATGACTTATGTCCTACGGACACGCTAAGTTGATGAATTTTGACTTGCGCTCACCCCGCTCCCAAAGCCCGCAAAATTTCCACCACATCATCATAATGATTAAATTCTGCGATCGCTAATGCGGTATAACCACCTTGATTTTGCAAATTCACATCAGCATTAGTTTGTAGCAATAATTCTACAGCTTCAAGATAACCCCGTGATGCAGCCCACATTAAAGCTGTTGCATCAGCACAATCTTGTATATTTGCATCCGCACCTTTAATAATTAATTGTTTGATAACTTCAGTATGGTTGCGTTCGCTAGCATAGATCAACGGAGTTTTACCATTTTTCCCCTGAAGATTTACATCAGCACCACAATCCAATAACGTCTTAACTACTTCAATATTTCCCCGAGCAGCAGCTAAGGTTAAGGGTGTTTCATCTAAATTCTTGATATTGGGATTTGCTCCTGCTTCGAGTAACAATTTGACAATTTGACTGTATCCCTGCAAAGCTGCAACCAACAAAGGTGTATCGCCAAGATTATTTTTGACTTCTGGGTTTGCACCCCGACCTAATAAATTTTCAACCACATCCGTATGACATTCAACTACAGCAATGTGAAGTGCTGTTTCCCCTTCTAAATCTTTTTCATTAATATCAGCATCTCCATCTAACAAAGCACTAACGACCTCATTATGACCAGCTGCTGAGGCTGCTAAAAGAGCTGTTCCACCATTAGTATCTTTTTTGTTAACATCAGTTTCCGCAATCAATAATTCTCGGACAACTTCCACATTTCCCAAATCTGCTGCCAACATTAATACAGTCTCACCTTCCGTGTCTGTCTCATTGACATCAGCACCTGCTTGTAGCAATTCTTGGATGATTAACTTATTTCCAGAGCGTACAGCTAACTTCAAAGCCGTATCATCATCATTATCTTTAATGTTGACATCAGCACCAGCAGCTAACAGCATTTGTACCACTTCTAAATAACCTTTAAAGACTGCCGCCATTAAAGCGGTGCTACCATCTTCATTGGTAATATTTACATCTACCCCTCTAGCCAACAACAGACGTATAACATCAAGTTGTTTAGCGTTAGCTGCCAACATTAAAGCCGTTAAGCCATAAACTTGTCTTGATGCATTAATATCAGCACCAGCGTGGATGAGTGTCTTAGCAATTTCCGTATAACCTAAATTGGCAGCAAACATTAATGCAGTTGTGCCATCATCATCTTTAGCATCAGGGGAAGTACCTATGGACAATAGTGTTGGAATTTTGTTAATTTCCCCTTTCTTCACTGCTGATAGTAGCAAAACATCATTACTTGCGGTCATAATCATATACCCTACCCTGAACCAGATCTTTTCTTGTAATGGCAAAATATTTGGTCATATTTCCAGCACTTACACAAGCGTTCACGACCGAAAAAGTATTGTGGTGCAATCTCACCAACCTTAACTCTCCAGTTCGAGAAGGCGTAAGTTTTGGTTTTATAACCATCGATAAACAGTTAGTCCCTACTACAAGCCATAACCCCCGCAGGTTAGAATCATACAGCTTTAATTGACATCTTTGAAACCATTCTTAAAACAATTTCAATTGCCTTGGGTAACAAAAATAAGGTTATGCTAACTTTTATGAAGAAGATTTAAGACTCGGGGGAGAACACAATGATTTCAGCTATTCCAGAATCAGTCAAATATGGAATGCAATTTTTTCATCCGGCGCTGATGTGGGTACTGTTTGCGATCGCGCTTTATGCTGCTTACTTAGGACTACAAGTGCAGCGGGTGAGAAATGCTCAGGGAGAAGAGAAAAAAGAACTGATTAAAGGAAAATTTAACATTAAACATTACCAAATAGGTTCCCTGCTTTTAGCAGTTATGGTACTTGGTTCAATTGGTGGTATGGCTGTCACCTATATTAATAATGGCAAATTATTTTTTGGTCCCCATTTAATTGTAGGTTTGAGTATGACAGGTATTATCGCCTTCTCTGCATCTTTGTCTCCGTTTATGCAAAAAGGTGCAAATTGGGCGCGGGTGACTCACATCATCTTAAACTTTACCCTATTAGGTCTATTTACTTGGCAAGCAATTACTGGAGTGCAAATTGTTCAAAAAATCCTCAGTTAGTTATAATTTCAGTTCTTAGGCAATAGATAATAGATAATAGGTAATGGGGGATAGGGGATAGCTAATTATCCCAAGTCCCTCATTTTATTGGTAATTATTAATTAGTCATTGGTAATATGACAAACTACCAAAATTAAGGATTATTAGATGTGACAAAATTAGCAAAACTAAGTTCGTTAATGCGGTTCCACTTGTAGATTTTTTCTCTGAAAGCTTTCCATTTTTCGTATACTCCCTTGAAAGTAGGGTCTTTATCAGCATTTTCATCTAATAAATCAAAGGAAGCTTTCTGAGCTGCTTGCAAGATATCTTGGCTGTAAGGGATTAACTTCGTTCCACCAGCAACTAATCTATTTAAAGCTTCTCCATTACGAGCATCATATTGAGTTAACATACTCATATTAGCTTCATAAGCTGCTGTTTTAAATACTTCCTGATATTCTTTGGGTAACTTTTCCCACTCCTTGAGGTTGACTAGTGCATCTAATGTTGGGCCAGGTTCCCACCAACCGGGATAATAGTAGAAAGAAGCAGCTTTGTGCAAACCAAGTTTTTCATCATCATAAGGACCAACCCATTCAGCCGCATCAATTGCACCTCTCTCCAAAGCTAAGAAAATTTCACCCCCAGGTAATACTTGAGCATTAACTCCCAAACGATCCATTACCTGTCCACCCAAACCGGGAATTCGCATGCTTAAACCTTTTAAGTCAATTGCAGACTTAATTTGTTTTTTGAACCATCCACCCATTTGCGCTCCCGAATTACCTGCAGGAAAGTGAATAATATTAAATTTATCAGCGTAAATTTTTTGCATGGTTTCTAGCCCACCGCCATGATACAACCAAGAATTTTGCTGTTGGGCATTTAAACCAAAGGGTACGGAGGTCGCAAACGCCAGAACAGGACTTTTACCAATATAAAAATAACTTGCAGTATGACCGCACTGTACTGTTCCTTTTTGTACAGAATCTAACACTTGTAATGGTGGAACCACCTGACCAGCAGCAAAAATTTGGATATTAAAACGTCCACCAGTCATCTCTTTGACGCGATCTACAAGAAGTTGAGCCCCATCAAAAATACCTACAGAGCGAGGCCAACTTGTTACCATACGCCAGCGCACGCGCTGTCCTGTTTGCACATTTGTACCTGCACCCGTACTATTTCTAGTACCGCAAGCCGCTACTGTTGTTACAGTTCCTGCAGCGATACCTTTACCCAAAATTTCTCTGCGTTTCATGATTCCCCTGTTATTTAAATGACAGCTATTTCAATTCATAGTGAGAGTATTTTAAAGCTCATTGGTGCGGAAATATGTAGTCTGTATTAGGGGATTGGAGAATTGGACATGGGGTATAGGGCATTGCGTGCCACCTACAACATTACCCGGTGTGCTGGAAAATTGGGAAAAAACCAAGGGGCGTTAATCGTTTGTAGCTACTCTGTGAGGAGTGTTATTACTCGGATGATGCAGATACCAATGGCGCAATTAATCAAGCCGTCAGAGGTAAGGCAAAGCTTGGAATAGATTCTTTACTGGTAGTCAGCCAGAGTGCGATTCGTTCGCTAGAAACTGTTACTAATAACAGGGGATTAGCGGCAAGGAATCAAAAGGAAAGTGCCTGAATCTTTCCAAATGAACCTTGATAATAGCATATTAATACAGTTTTGCTTGATATAATTTTCCTGGAAGTCCTACTGCTTGGTCTGTTGCCGAGATTTGACAGCAATATCTGCTTCTATTTGCTCACTCGGATGTAAAATTACAACTTCACCCTCACTGAGTCCCTGGCGAATCTCTACCTCATAGTTGCTACGATTGCCTATTTTTACAGATTGACGATGTGCTTTACTACCCTTAAAGGAGATCCAAGAAATAAAACGTCCGGCAGTTTTACAAATATTCTGAGCAAAACCGACATCAGGACATTTTATTGTTTGTGAGTTCCTAACGACAAATACACACCAGTTATCATCGCAACGAAAAAGACTGCTCAAAGGTGCTTTCAAGATATTTTTACCTTCCCAAACCACAATTTGTACGTCTACCCGGTAAGCATCACCAAAATTAACAGGTGGTTCAACAAAATCACCAATCACATTAACGCGTTGTTCTTCTACTCCCAAAGCAGAAACCTTGGTAAAAGCCGATGGCTCTATCAACCTAACTTTAGCCTTTAAAAAATTTTCAGACAAACCCTTGATATCACGATTTCCTTCCTCGATAAGTATTGGGTTCCCTGGTTTGATTTTGATAGCATCCTGTGAGAGAGCATCAATTACCAGTTCCAAGTCTTTTGGATCCCCTACTTTAATTAATGGAGTACCCTCACTGACAAAACTTGAACTTTTTTGCAATACTCGCAATACTTTTCCTTCGATGGGCGAACGAATATTTGTACGAGATGCATCATCTTGTAGTTTTGAAAGCTTTGCTTCTATGCTAGCAATCTGAGAATCATAAACTTTAAGTAAATAATCAGGGTCGCTTTGTTCTTTTTGAAGTACCTTTAATGCGGCTTGTGCTACCTCTAATTCCTTGGCTGTTGTTTTTGCTGCTAAGATAGCTGACTCTAAATCTTTTTTTCGTGTAGTTTGCTCTAACTCTGCTCTTTCTCTATCCTGAGAGGAAATCACTCCTTTGGTTGCTAACTCCCCAGCACGTTTTGCATCATGTTGTGCTTGTTCGAATGCTGCTCGTGTTTGAGCTACTTTTGCCTCAGCCTGAAGTTGACTTGCTCGAGCTACGCTAATGCGGCTGCGGGCTTGGGCTAATTGCTCAGATTTTGGTCTCAAGGTCGCAACCCCTTGGCGTTGTGACTTTGCTTCTGCTAATCTTCCTAAAGCTTCTTTGACTGCACTATTTAATGGTAAAGGGTCAATCCTAGCAACAATACTTTCTTTTTTTACTAAGTCACCCTCATCTAATTCAATTCTTTTAAGGCGACCATTCACTGGCGCAGAAATCACAAAATCTTCTTTGATACGGGTTTTCCCCTCAGCGTTTACTGTTACTTTGAGGGTACCACGTTCTACCGGCTTAGTATCCACGGCGATCAGTGTGGGGCGAAGCGCTAAGACAGTAAGCGTACATGCAGCAAGTCCAAGAGTAACGTAAATCCACTGCTGACGGGAGGGTTTAAGTAAGCGTTTATTAAGCAACTTAGACTTAGGGTTTGCCTTTGCTTGGTGCTGTTCTGTTTGTTCGGGTAAGGGTAATTGCTTCATGAAAACCCAAATATTTTGTGATGTTAAATCTTAAGTTCGTTTTTTAATCTGGAAACTCGATAAATCTAGACATTCATCTAACCGGGTTAATTAAATTCAGTCTTTGAATTCCTAGGGTCAATATAGACCTTAATAAAATTCTAGCTAATAGAAACTAATGAAAATATTTCAAATTCTAATCTACATAAATCCGAATTTAATTATTAAGTAAGTAAGTAAGTAATTTGACATTAATAACTGATTTTTTTGACAATTATTTTGGATACTATATCTTTAAAATATCTCCAGACTTAAATATTAGGTTGTTAATTTATTAAATTATTATATTTATAATTATTATATTTATCATTAATGTAATTACTTTATTGTAACTAATTATAACTCAAATACTTGCTAAGTATAGATAGATTTTTTACATCATTCATAAAGTAAATATTAGTAAATAAATGCAAATTTATTTTGCATTTGGCGAATAATTTTTTATTGAGCAGATATAATATAGATATAATTGCAAACATATGTAAAATAGCAAAAAAATAGTATAGCCAAAGACGCTAATATTTATAGGTTATTTCTCAGCAAATACTTATTGTTAAGAAATAACAAGGTGGATTTATGGCTAAACAAAGCTGCAAATTTTCTAAACTACAATTCTAAACTACAAACTTTGTGATGTTTGAAACTTGTGATGTTTAAAAATTGTGGTGTTTAAAACTTGTGGTTTTTGAAACTTGTGGTTTTTGAAACTTGTGATATTTGAACGGTCTGAATATTATTGACTGTACAATCAGAAAAATATAGCATTTTGCCGACCAATGTTCCTATCTCTTCCTATAACTTATTCAGAATAATTTAAGATTTAAAATTTAGAATATTTCTTCTGGGTGGAGAGTGGTGTGAGTGATAAATCAAGGGAATGTAATGAGTAGTTTTTAATTTCCCAAGGAATATCAGCAAATAAATGTTGAGTCGATATCTTTGCTTATTTTTTGGACACACCCCTTAAACTAACAAATTCTAAAAAATCGCTGGGAATTGTTAGAGGAGGCAAATAATGGAAGTATTTGACTATGTAATTCTGGGAGGTGGACTTGGAGGGCTTGCAACCGCAGCCTGTTTGACTAGACAAGGAAAACGGGTTGTAGTTCTAGAGAGACACTATTTACCTGGTGGTTGCTGTCACACTTTTGATTATGGTGAATACAGCTTTTGTGCTGATGTACACTATATTTCCCAATGTGCTTCTGGTCATACTATTGCTAAATTCTTGAACTATATCGAAAGGGATGTTGATTTTAACAGCCTCGCTCCAAATTGTATTGACCGAATCATTACACCTGAATTAGATTTTAAAATTCCTTTAGGATGGGAAAATCTGCGATCGCGTTTACTGTCTGAGTTCCCCGAAGAAACATCTGCGATCAACTGCTACTGTGATGAAATCAAGCACTTGCATCAAGAGATTCACGACCTGGTGCGGGAAGTACACTGGTTTGACAAAAAATGGTATGACTGGTTGAAGCTACCAAAATACTGGCACCTATTCCTTAGGCGAAATTGGACGTTACAAGATTTATATGATCGTGTAGGGTTGTCTGCTAAATTGCAAGCTGTGCTAGCTGGACAAAGTGGTGATTATGCATTACCTCCGAAAGAGATTGCTTTATTAACTCATACCTCTTTGGTTTGGGACTACTCAGAAGGTGCTTATTACCCCAAACATCATTTTAGGCATTTTGTTAACACGATTGTAGAAGCTATTACAGCAGGCGGGGGTGTAGTTGAACTCTCTACTCCAGTAGAATATATTCAAGTTAATCAAGGCAAAGTCCAAAGTGTAATTGCTGATGGCAGAGTATATCAAGCAAGAAATGCCTATATTAGTGACCTCGACCCTAAATTGACTGTACAGTTAATTCATGATTCCGAAGCTTTAAGCATACGGGAACGCAAACGCTTTACCGAGTATGAATATTCAACCAGTGCCTTTAATATTTATTTGGGTTTGAATAACCGCTTCCAGCCAGAAAATTATGGCATCGGTAACTGGAATATTTGGTACTATCCTACAGGTGACTTAAACGCAGAATATGAAAAACAGTTACAGGGTGATATGAATCATCCGTGGATTTTCTTATCCTGTCCGACCATGAAAACTGATGAACCAGGAATAGCACCTCCAGGACATCATGTTCTAGAAATTGCTACAGTTTGCCCTTACGAACCTTTTGAAATTCTGTATAAAACTGACCCAAAAGCCTATAAAACTAAAAAACGAGAAGTTTATCAACATATTATGAGCAGCGTGCGGGAATTAATTCCAGATGTAGACAAATATGCTCGCATGAAAGTTTATGGTACGCCTACCACCAGTGAATTTTATTTAGGACAACCGCAGGGTAATATTTACGGGGCAAAATTAGTGCCTCAACAAGTAGGTTTAAATCGTTTGGGATATACTACAGAGTTACCTAATCTCTTCTTAGTTGGTGCTAGTGCAGGTTATCCTAGCGTTCCTGGTGTGATTGGTAATGCTATGGATGTAGTGGAATTGATTACAGGACAATTTGTTTGGGGACGAGTAAAGGCAAATAAGGCTGTGGTTACTACTGCTTAATAACTATTAAAGAGATATTCGAGAGAATTTAGCCTTACCTGAGTAAGGATACAATTTTTCCATAAAAAGCCTAATAAGCATTTTAAGGTTTGTGAGAAACAAAATCTTGTAGCATCTTTAGTTAATTTCACAAATCAAAATCTTGTTTGTTAATCAAAGTGTAAATCCTAATAAAACCAGAATCAAGCGGTATTGTTTCATAGAAGTTGTATGTAAAATGAACATTAATAGATCGCTCGAAAACACAAGATTTATCATTGCAGTAATTGACAGTACAAAGGCACGGTTTTTAACTTTGGACACAGAACAATTACCTGATGATAATTTTGGTCCAAATTTGATTGAACGCGAAGATTTATATAATCCGGCTAATGAACTTCCAGGTCAAGAGCTTTGGGCAAATACTAAAACAGGACGTAATCGTAGTGCAGGTGCTCGGGCGCACAGCTATGATGACCACCGTGAAAAGCACATGGTTGAATTTGAAAGACGCTTTGCCCAAAATATTTCCAATAAAATTGTTAGCTTAATTCGAGTTTACAAATCAGGGAATTTGCTTTTGATTGCCGAACACAGAATTTTAGGCTTAATGCGGGAAATTCTCATACCCATATTGCCTAAAAATCTCAAATTGATTGATTTAGCAAAAGACCTGTGTCAAGTTAAACCAAAAGAACTTCATGAGTATCTGGCTGGCAAAAAATTACTACCAGCACGCACACATAAATTTCAATAAATGCAAAATATAAATGCAAAATATTGTTACCAATGCACCACCAAAAGTAATTTTTCACATCCAAGAAATCACAAAAGTTTATCGTATGGGTGAGGTGGAGGTGCAGGCGCTGAATTCAGTTAACCTCGACCTTTATGAAGGGGAGTTAGTAGTGCTGCTAGGACCTTCTGGAAGTGGTAAATCAACTTTACTTAACATCATTGGGGGACTAGATGTACCTTCTAGCGGTTCTGTTTTCTTTCACCAACGTGACTTAACATATGCTAATGATGCTGTGTTGACTCGTTTTCGGCGTGAATGTGTGGGCTTTATTTTTCAGTTTTACAACCTGATTCCCAGTCTTACAGCGCGGGAAAATGTTGCTCTTGTCACCGAGATTGCTTCAAATCCCATGCGTCCGGAACAAGCATTGGAATTGGTAGGTTTACAGGAACGATTAAATCATTTTCCATCCCAGATGTCCGGAGGTGAACAACAAAGAGTAGCGATCGCCCGCGCTATTGCTAAACGTCCGGAGGTTTTACTATGTGATGAACCTACTGGAGCCCTTGATTTTCAAACAGGTAAACTAGTATTAGATGCACTAGAACGGGTAAACCAGGAACTTGGAACCACGACAGCAGTAATTACCCACAATGCTGGAATTGCAGCAATGGCTGATCGGGTTATAACTATGCGTAGTGGTGAGATTAGCAGTATTCATTGTAATGAAACAAAGGTAAAACCTGAAGAACTGGAGTGGTGAACTTTAGACCTATCTAATTAAATATCAATTGAAGAAATTTTATCTTGAGAAAATAATATTTTAAGTGTATTTGTTGACGAAATTTACAATATCAGTATGTGAATTTACTGTATTTTTAAGTTCTACTGATGCTTTAATACCACTTTCTGACTTTATTTGCAGCATTCTGGACTTATACCAGTAGATTTAGCAAATAAGTGTAAAATGGGAAACAAGTATTTTAGACCGACATTTAATTATCTTGAAGAAGTATATGCAGATTGTTTAAAAAAGTATAATTCTCAGCACAGAAGCTTACGTCAAACTTTAGCAGAAATTAGTAATGGTACTAAAATTTTAGATAATGATGAACAAGTGAATGCTTATATTGCTCTTTATGGAGCACAACATTATTACAAATTAATTAGTGCCTTTGACACTTTAGATTTATCAAAATTCGTAGGAAGGACGCTAGAAATTTTCAGTTATGGTTCTGGTCCTGCAACGGATACCTGTGTTTTAATCAACTATTTAATATCTCAAAAAATAAATCTGGATATAGAAAGTGTTACTCTTATTGAACCTTCAGCTGTTTCTCTGAATAGGGGAAAGAGTTATGTACAGTCTGCTCTTATACATGAAGGTACTAATTTTAAAATAAGGGAAGTCAACAAACAACTTGACAAATTAAATGTGAGTGATGTTCGTTCTCAGCTTAAAACGGTCAAAATTCACATTTTTTCAAACATACTTGACATTGAAGAAATAAACTTAAAAAATTTAGCTGGTTTACTCAAAAAATCTCAAAAGGGTGTTAACTATTTCTTGTGCATAAGTCCTAAGAGATATGGTGGTAAAGAGCGTATTCAAGATTTTCATAGTATAGTCTCTGGACAATTTGAGATATCTGACATATCAATCACAGATTCAATTATTAGGGATAAAGTATGGTCTATGAAATTAGAAAAATATGATAACAATTATCCAATAGATAGGTATCAAATGATTTTTATGACATATGCTAGTTAATTTACACTGAGTAATTAGGGTGTATCATGATACAAAATGAGATAGCACAACAGTTAAGTCTTAATTTATTGTTCAATTCAGAAGTGAAGCTTTCAAAACAAGGGAAAACTATAGTAATGCCAGATGGTAAACCTATGCCTGATGCAGAAATAATTATTTACCGAAATTTCTTTGAAAAATCGGAGAGTAATATATTCTACGAAAAGCTACGAAATAGCCTAAACTGGCGTCAGGATAAAATGAAAATGTTTGGTAAGGAATTTGATTTACCGAGATTGACAGCTTGGTATGGAGATGAGGGTAAAGCATACAAATATTCAGGAATTAATATGATTCCTGAACCTTGGACATCTTCACTACTTACAATCAAACATAGAATTGAGAAAGTTGCTGAGGTAGAATTTAATAGTGTCCTGATAAATCTTTATCGTAGTGGGAAAGATTATGTCTCATGGCATAGTGATGACGAACGAGAATTAGGAAAAAATCCAGTAATTGGATCGGTAAGTTTTGGAGAAACAAGACGTTTTCAACTGAGGCATAAATTTCGAAAAGATTTAGGTAAAGTTGAAGTCCTCTTAACAAACGGTAGCTTTTTAATTATGAAAGGCTCAACACAGCACTTTTGGCATCATCAGATAGCAAAAACTTCTAAACAATTAAAAGAAAGAATAAATTTGACATTTAGATTTATATTTTCATAGAAAACTAATACCTTTAATGATTTGGTTGGATTTAGGAAAAACTTAATCCAACCTTCAATAGCTGGTTAATAATATGAAAGCTCTGGACAAAAAGCTACTACGAGACATTCTCCACTGGCGCGGTCAAATTATTGCGATCGCATTAGTTGTTGCTTGTGGAATTGCCAGTTTTGTTAGTATGTTAAGTGCCTATGAGTCCTTGCAACTTTCTCAGACGACTTACTATGATAATTACCGTTTTGCAGAGGTATTTGTACAGTTAAAACGAGCACCGGAAAGCTTAGCAAGGAAGGTTGGTGATATTCCTGGGGTGATGCAGGTAAATACAAGGGTTGTTGTTGATGTGACTCTTGATGTTCCAGACCTTGCAGAACCAGCGACCGGTAGACTGGTTTCAATACCAGAACGGCGGACACTAATGCTCAACGACCTATATATTCGTCAAGGACGGTATATCGAACCAGGTAAAAGTGATGAGGTTCTGATTAGTGAAGCTTTTGCCAAAGCTAATAAGCTGGAATTAGGCGACACTGTTGAAGCAGTAATTAACGGACGCTGGCAAAAGTTACAAATCGTGGGTATCGCGCTTTCGCCAGAATACGTTTATGCAATTCGCGGAGCAGGTGACATTCTCCCTGACGACAAACTTTTTGGTGTGCTGTGGATGGGTCGTGAGGCTTTAGGTACTGCTTTTAATATGGATGGGGCGTTTAATGATGTAACGTTAACATTAATGCCAAGGGCGAACGAAAAAGAGGTAATTTTTCGACTGGATCAACTCTTGGAGCAATATGGCGGGTTAGGTGCTTACGCTAGGGAAGACCAAATTTCCAACCGCTTTCTATCTGAAGAAATTAAGGGACTTCAAGGAACTGCAATCTTTGTACCGACCATTTTTCTCGCTATTGCAGCATTTTTGCTGCATATGCTACTTTCTCGTTTAGTTAGTACCCAGCGCGACCAAATTGCGGTACTTAAAGCTTTTGGCTACAACAATCTCAGCATTGGTTTACACTATCTGAAGTTTGTCTTAATTATTGTGTTTTTTGGTGCCTTTCTCGGTACGATTTTAGGCTTGTGGTTTGGTATCGCTGTCACCCAGAATTACACGAAATTTTTTAACTTTCCTCTCTTGCGCTACGAAGCAAGTTTAAGTTTGGTTTTGGGAGCCATTTTAATTAGTGGAGGTTCTGGTCTATTTGGGGCTTTTATGGCGGTTAAACAAGCAGTTTCACTTCCACCCGCTGAAGCAATGCGTCCGGAACCACCAGCCCAATTTCGAGCTACCATTTTAGAACGCCTGGGACTGCAAAAATTAGTTTCCCCTGCCATCAGGATAATTTTACGTAATATTGAACGTAAGCCACTTCAGGCTTTATTTTCTGCTTTAGGAATTGCCTTGGCTGTTGCTATATTAGTGGTAGGACGCTATTTTTCTGATGTGATGGTACATATAATTGACGTACAGTTTCGTACTGTTCAGCGCGAGGATGTAACCATTGTCTTCAACGAACCGCGTCCGGCACGGGTACGATATGAAGTAGAACATTTACCTGGAGTTATGTATGCTGAACCTTTTCGTAACGTAGCAGCACAATTGCGGTTTGAGCATCGTACCTATCGTAGCGCCTTGACGGGAATAACTTCCCAATCGGAATTACGCCGTTTAATTAACCGCGATTTGCGTACTGTAAATTTACCATCCAACGGAGTCGTATTAACAACGCAACTGGCGAAAACTCTCGGGGTAAATTTAGGTGACTTATTAACAGTGGAAGTATTGGAAGGAGCTAGACCCATTCGCACCGTCCAAGTTGTGGGAAAAGTTGATGAATTGCTCGGTATGTCTGCATATATGGATATTGGAGCGCTCAATCAATTAATGCGAGAGGGGGGAACTATTTCGGGTGCTTACCTTATGGTTGATGAGAAGATTCTCAATCGTCTTTATGATTTACTCAAAAAAACGCCTGCTGTGGCTGGTGTCTCCATCCGTAAAACTGCTATTGAGAGATTTGAAGAAACCATTGCCGCGAGTCTTAGTATTTTTACCACTGTATTAGTAATATTTGCCAGTATCATTGCTTTTGGAGTAGTCTACAATGCTGCCCGTATTGCTCTTTCTGAACGTAGCCGCGAACTGGCAACACTGAGGATTATCGGATTTACCCAAGGCGAAATTGCTTTTATTTTATTAGGGGAACAAGCAATAATTACATCAGTAGCAATTCCTTTAGGTTGTACGATCGGGTTTGGGTTATGCGCTTTGATGTCCAGTGCTTACCAGTCAGAACTTTATCGTCTTCCTTTAGTTGTCACCAATTCTAGTTATGCGTTTGCATTTATTGTCATTGCCATCGCTGCAATTTTTTCTGGTTTGATAGTTCACCAACAATTGAAACATTTAGACTTGATTGCTGTTTTGAAAACTAAGGATTGACATCTCCCCCGGTCAAAACACGGAGGATTCTAAGCTGATGTTGCTATATCCGTCGGGCTGCTAGCGCTTTGTAATAAGGCAAAAACTAAGAAATAGATCAATTAAAGGCAAGTTGAACGATAATATCAAAAATAATATTAATTGAATATCTCATATTTTTTTCTTTGCTTGTATTCCACATTAAAATCTAATTTATAAATTAAAACATGATTTTTAAAGTTTTTTTAATACAGGCATTTGATATTTTTTAACAGATGATTTTCAACCGTATAAAGCCTTATTCCCAGAGTCAAAGTCTGAAACGATATGACCATTAAATCAGTTACTCCCAGTCTAATATCTCCTTGTATAGATGCGATAACTTCTCGCAAACCCTTAACTCAAGCTTTAATCCAACCTTTAAGATTAGGAATTATGGCATCGGGCAATGGTAGTAATTTTGAAGCAATTGCCCAAGCAATACAAAATAAACAGCTAAATTCTCAAATCCAGGTTCTAATTTACAATAACCCAGAAGCTTATGCTGCAGTTAAGGCACAACAATGGTCTATACCTGCGGTTTTAGTGAACCATCGCAACTATCAAAATCGCGAAGACTTCGATGCACAGATTGTTCAAACTCTACGAAAATGGCATGTACAATGGGTGATTATGGCAGGTTGGAT
>JAAUYD010118879.1_pt1 | contig 17064 bp, 12 predicted proteins | sample 7278101 | NCBI WGS metagenome assembly JAAUYD01 (sample SAMN14350128, study PRJNA611818) | marine sediment metagenome | isolation source: surface marine sediment (0.6m) | place: French Polynesia: Moorea | collected 2018-08 | reverse complement strand
GTCTGCTGAGCCGTGTTTTCACGCTCGCCGAGCGTTGTATCCGTGAAATCGACGTCGATCAGGTCGTAGGTGTCGAACGCGCGGTAGGCGCTGACAGACGTAAACGTCGTGTTTTCGAAGTCCTTGTTGAACTCGACGGAGATCCCGCGATCTTCGTTCTGCGAAATCGGCGCGAAGTTGACCGAGGTGACGTAGTCATCCCAGCTGACGCCCTGAATGACGGTCGGCGGCAGGGGCACGTCAAAACCGAGCAATGCCGCCGTTGGCAGGACCGACGGGTACGGATAGTCCGTGAAAACGATGTTGCCGAGGTTCAGGCGCAGGAAGTCAGGTCCCGGGAGACCTACGCCCGTCGACTCCAGCAATCCGTGCGACAGGAGACCGTCTACCCGCGACGTGCCTATGCAGCAGATCTCGTCGATTTCCGAGTAGTCAGCAATGACGCGCAGATTGAAATCCTCGCCGTTGTCATAGCCGACCTGGAGACGGAAACCGAAACGGTCGCGGTTGTTGAACAGGTCTTCCTGCGCGGTCGTGGAGGGCACCGGTCCGGAGAGGTCATAGATCAGGTTGTCGACATAGCCATCGCGTTGCGACGAGAACACGGTCCCGCGAAAAGCCAGATTGTCCGTCAGGGGGATGTTCACCGCACCCGAGACGCGCCGCAGGTCGAGGCTGCCCATCGTGACATCGAGAAAGCCGTCGTAGCTCTCTGTGCTCGGCGCGACGGTGCGGACCTGGATGGCGCCGGCAGCCGTGTTCTTGCCGAACAGGGTACCCTGCGGGCCGCGCAGGACCTCGACCGCCTCAACGTCTACAAGCTCGTTGATCAGCGAGCTCTGGCGCGAGCGGTACACGCCGTCAACGTACAGGCCCACGGACGACTCGACGCCGAAGTTGTTCGACGTGGAGCCGATGCCGCGAATCGAGAAATTGGACGTGGTCGTCGTCTGGCTGCCACTAACGATCAGGCCGGGGACATTCTGCTGCAAGTCGATCATGTCCTTGATGCCGGAGGCTTCGATCTGGGCGCCCGTGACCGCTGTAATGGCGACCGGTACGTCCATGATGTTCTGCTCGCGCTTTTGTGCGACGACGACGATTTCTTCGAGCGACGCGCTCTGCATTGAAGCGCTGGCTTCCTGCGCGGTTGCCGGGGCGGCCAGAGTCAGGCCGGCCAGAGGCAATGCGAGAAAGCGACCGAGATTGAGTATGCTGGTACCAATCGGTTTCATGAGTCCCCCCCTATGGGATGTATCGTGTAATCCGGCGCAAGCATAACATGGTTTCGGGCAGCAGAAATGTCAGATAACCTTATGAAAAGTTGATGTTTATCAAGAATCAGACCACGAACAGGAAGCACCTATGCGCGGACTAATGATGGATACCCCGCTCCTCGTCTCATCGATTGCGGAGCACGCGGAGAAATTTCACCCAGATCGCGAGATCGTGTCAGTTACGATGGATAACCCGCTACATCGCTGCACGATCGCCGACGTTATGACAAGAGCGCGCCAGCTCGGGGCGGCGCTGGCCAAACTCGGGCTGAAACAGGGCGACCGGGTCGCGACGATTGCCTGGAACGACTTCCGGCATCTCGAGATCTACTACGGCGTGAGCGGCATGGGCTACGTCTGCCACACGATCAATCCACGCCTGTTCCCCGAACAGCTCGTATTCATCATCAACCATGCCGAGGATCGGTGGATCTTCACTGACGTCATGTTCGTGCCGCTGCTCGAGAAGCTGTTGCCGCAGATTGGCAATGTCGAGGGCTTCGTGGTCATGACCGACGAAGCCAACATGCCCGAAACCTCGCTGCCGAATGCTGTTTGTTACGAAACGCTGATCGGTGCGGAGTCGGCGGACCTCGAGTGGCCGCAGTTCGACGAGCGCACGGCTTCCGCGCTCTGCTACACGTCCGGCACCACGGGGGATCCCAAGGGCGTGCTCTACGATCATCGTTCCACCGTGCTGCACGCGTATGTCAGCCTGGCGCCCGATGTCATCGGCCTGTCCAGCCGCGACACGATACTGCCGGTTGTCCCGCTATTCCATGTCAATGCGTGGGGCATCCCTTACTCGGCAATGATGGCCGGTGCGAAGCTGGTCCTCCCGGGTCCGAAAATGGGCGACGGGGAGGCGCTCTACAATCTGATCGAATCCGAGGGCGTGCACATGGCGGCGGGCGTGCCGACCGTGTGGCTTGGCCTGTTGCAATACTGTGAACAGGCCGGCAAGCGCCTGGATGCGCTGGAGCGCACCCTCGTTGGCGGGGCCGCGGTGCCGCGCGCGATGATCCAGGCGTTCCGAGACAAGCATGATGTGGAGACTGTCCAGGGTTGGGGTATGACCGAGATGAGTCCGCTCGGCGTGACCAACACGCTCAAGGCCGGTCTCGAAGGTCTGTCTGCCGACGAGAAACTCGATCTCGCGACCAAGGCCGGTCGTGGCCTCTATGGTTGCGAGCTGCGCATCGTTGACGACGAAGGTAATGAACTGCCCTGGGACGGCGTCGCCTACGGCGCCTTGCAGGTGCGCGGGCCGTGGGTCTGCAGCGACTATTTCAAGCTCGACGGCAGCGCCGGAACCCATACCGATGACGGCTGGTTCGAAACCGGCGACGTTGCCACGATCGACAAGCAGGGCTACCTGGCTATCACGGACCGCACCAAGGATGTCATCAAGTCTGGCGGAGAGTGGATCAGCTCGATCGAGCTCGAGAACACGGCAATGGGCCATCCGGCTGTCGCGGAGGCGGCTGTCATCGGTATCTCGCATCCGAAATGGACGGAGCGGCCGCTGCTCGTGGTCGTGCGGGCGGAAGGGCAGGACCTCGACAAAGACGAGATGCTCGCCTACTTTGACGGCAAGGTTGCCAGCTGGTGGGTGCCGACCGACGTCGCGTTTGTCGATGAACTGCCGCATACGGCAACGGGCAAAGTGAAGAAGATTGAATTGCGTAAGCAATTCGCGGACTATGCGTTTCCTGAAGACTGACCCTCCAGCAAGGATTCTGCATGGCTGATCCCAAACGCCTCTATGGTCTCAATGCCCTCGTGTTCAATGCGGGTGGCGGCATTGGAGAGGCGATCGCGCGTACGCTCCTGAAGCACGGTGCGACGGTCGTCGCGGCTGACACGCCCAATAGTGGCGTGGAGCAGCTGTTCCAGCGCGTCAGGGGTATCACAGGAGTCGCCTCATCATTGACGGATGCGGATCGCCTGCCAATGCTCGTCGAGGATGCTGTCGAGAAGCTGGGCAGCCTCGATATCATCGTCATCGACCTGCCGCTGCGGCAGGACGGGCCGTTCGAGAAGTCCGACGAGGCCCTCGAGAACCACCTCAAGCGGCGCGCGTTACTGACGATGGCCGTATGCCGGGCGGCGCTGCCGCACCTCAAGCAGAGTCCGCAGGGTCGCATCATCAACATGGGATTCCTGCGCAGCTGTTTCGCAGCCGACGGTGCTGACGCGCAGGCCCGTGCCGAGCAGGACCTCGCAAACCTTACGCGAGCGCTTGCTGCGGAGACCGGCGAGTTCGGCATCACAGCCAACTACATTCAGCCCGGTGCCGTCATGACACCGCAAAGCCGGGAGGTCTTTCGCAAGGACAAATCCCTGCGCGACCACTGCATCCAGAGCTCGGCGCAGCGCCGCCTCGGGGAGCCCGTCGATGTCGCGAAAGTGGCGTTGTTCCTCGCCAGCGACGATGCCGTTTTCGTTAACGGCACCGGCGTGGCCGTCGATGGCGGCCGTCTCGGCAACTGATGCACCCGGTACTTGAGGACCTGATCACCCTGCTCCGTCTGGAGCGGATCGAGCAGAACATATTTCGAGGCGACAGCCGCGATATCGGCAGCCCGCAGGTGTTTGGCGGGCAAGTCCTTGGGCAGGCATTGTCGGCGGCGCAGCATACGGTTGAGGACCGCGTTGCACATTCGCTGCATGCCTATTTCCTGCGTCGTGGCGACATCAATGCACCCATTGTCTACGAAGTCGATCGCGCTCGTGACGGTGGGAGCTTTTCCAATCGACGTGTCGTAGCGATCCAGCACGGCCGACCGATTCTCAACCTGGCGGCATCGTTTCAGGTGCCGCAGGACGGGCTGTCGCACCAGTGCGCGATGCCGGATGTGCCCGAGCCCGACGGCCTCAAGGATCTGACGCGCCTCGCGCAGGACGTACTCGACCGGATTCCGGTCAAACTGCGGCGATTCATGACCGACCAGCGGCCGTTCGAATTTCGTCCGGTCGAACAGTCGAATCTCGACGAGCCCCGCAAACAACCACCCATCAAGCACGTGTGGATTCGCGCCGTAGACGCGGTGCCCGATGGCACGGCGTTGCACCAGAATCTGCTGGCGTATGTGTCGGACTTCGAACTGCTGACGACGTCAACGTTGCCACATGCGCTGCCGTTCACGCGTGGCAACCTGATTCTCGCGAGCCTCGATCATGCAATGTGGTTCCACCGCGAATTCCGCATCGACGACTGGCTGTTGTATTCGATGGAGAGCCCGAATGCCTCAGGCGCGCGCGGTTATACGCGCGGGCAGTTCTTCACGCGGAACGGTACGCTGGTTGCCTCGACAACCCAGGAAGGGCTGGTGCGCGTGGTCGACCCGGAGCGCGTCAGGAAGCGCTCGAACCCGAAAGACCAGGTGTAGGCTCGAGCTGCGCGTTGAAACGCGCCGCATTCTTGACGTAGATATCGGCGGACCAGCCGATGTGCGCGATTTCCTCGTCACTGAGCGGCCGGGCGACCCGGGCCGGCGCGCCGATAATCAGCGAGCCGCCCGGAAATTCCTTGTTCTCGGTGATGAGGGCATGCGCGCCGACGATACAGTTGCTGCCGATACGGGCGTTGTTCAGCACCGTGCTGCCGATACCAATCAGGGAATTACTGCCAATGCGACAGCCGTGCAACATGACCTTGTGGCCGACTGTTACGTCGCTGCCGATGATCAGTTCGATGCCGGGGTCGGTGTGCAGCACGCTGCCATCCTGGATATTGCTGCGCTCGCCGATGACGAGCCAGTCATTGTCGCCACGAAGCACCGCGTTGTACCAGACGCTGACCTTGTCCTGCAGACGAACGCTGCCGATGATCGTTGCATTGTCGGCAACGAAGTGACCGTCGCCCTCGAACTCGGGCGCACGGTCACCGAGCGTGTACATCACTTGGCCTTGCCTTGGGCTGCGACCGCCGCCGCCGCCTTGGCAATCTCCTCCGGATCTCCGAGGAACTCCCTCTTAACTGGCTTGAGGTCCTCATCGAGTTCATAAGCGAGCGGTACCCCGGTAGGGATATTGAATCCGGTGATTTCCTCGTCGGACACTTCGTCGAGCATCTTCACGAGCGCCCGCAGGCTGTTACCGTGAGCCGCGATCAGGACGTTCTTGCCCGCCCTGAGATCGGGCGCAATGACCTCGTCCCAGCAGGGCATGACGCGCTCGAGCGTCAGCTTCAGCGATTCGGACCCGGGGAGGCCGGCGATGCCCGCATACCGCGGATCGTGCATCGGGTGGCGTTCGTCGTCCTCCTCCATCTCCGGCGGCGGAATGTCATAGCTGCGACGCCAGATGTGAACCTGATCATCACCGTATTTGGCAGCCGTTTCGGCCTTGTTGAGGCCCTGTAACGCACCGTAATGCCGCTCGTTGAGGCGCCAGTCGCGTACGACGGGAATCCACATGAGATCCATCTGGTCGAGCATGTGCCAGAGCGTGCGGATGGCCCGTTTGAGTACCGACGTATAGGCGATGTCGAAGTCGTAGCCGAGCTCCTTCAACAGTTTGCCCGCGGCGATGGCTTCTTCGTTGCCTTGTTCCGTCAGGTCGACGTCTTTCCATCCCGTGAAAAGATTCTTCAGGTTCCAGTCACTCTGGCCGTGACGGCAGAGTAAGAGCTTGCCAGCCATGTTTGCTCCGTATGTTGTGCGACGGTGTCGCGATCAGCTTGATAAGAGGTCGCGCAGCTCCTGGGCTGCGACCGAGAGGGTAGCAAAATCGACCTTGCGTAGCTTCATCTCATCGATCATATGCAGGTAGCGCGTGACGTCATCGTCGCGCTTCGCGAGCCACCGGTCGACGATCTGGCGCGGATCGCGCTTGCTCCGACGGGTCAGCAGGCGCAGGCCGACGTCTCGTCGGATACGGTAAATCTCGTCGCGCAGATTGCTGCGCGCCATCGCCTGCCAGCGACCCTGGACCTTCAGATCCTCGGCCGAGTTATGCAGCCACCACAGACGCAGCGCATCATTGAGGCGGGCATAGAGTCGCGCGGAGTCGATGACGTCGCGGCGACGTTCGGCCGCGATGTCGACGATGTCCAGCGCCGGCCGCGTCAGGATCAGGAGGGCGACTCGGTTGGCGAGCTCCTCCGGAACGCCCATCTCGAGCCATTTGCGCTCCGACTCCTGCATGCGCGCATGCGTGGCTCGCGAGACGTACGTGGCGGACCGTGAATAGACGCGATTCATGCCGTCCCTGAGGCGATCGACAACGTCGACAATGTTGAGTTCGTCGCCGTACTGTTCGATCAGCCAGTAGCTGGCGTGGCGAATCGTGCGGCTGACCTCGAACATCATGCGCATCTGCGCGTGGGACGAGATCTTGTGGTCCATCGCCTCGATCGCGTGCCAGAGGGGGCGCGCCCGGCAGATGATGCGGGCCGCTTCGTAGGCCCGCGCTACGGTCACGATGTCGGCACCGGTGTCGGTCTGTGCCCTGGTGACGAAGGCCGGCCCCATGCGATTGACGAGGTCGTTCGCGATTAACGTGGCCAGGATCTGGCCGCTCAGCCGGTGACCGGGAATCAGGTCTTCGTAACGGCGCCGCAGCACAGTCGGGAAGTAACGCTGTGGATCAATCTCGAGGAAGTCCGTCAGCGCCGATCCGGATGCGATCAAGCCGTCATAGAGATCAATCTTCGCGTAACTCAACACGACAGCGAGTTCCGGACGCGTAAAGCCCTGCTTGCGATTGCGCCGATCCTCGATTTCGGTATCGTCCGGCAGGAATTCGAGATCCCTGTCCAGCAGACCCGTACGTTCGAAATTCGTGATCAGTCGCGCGACCTCATCGACGCGCTCGGGCGACAGCATCTCGCTGACGCTGATCGCCTGCGTCTGCAGGTAATTGTTGCGCAACACGAGGTTCGCCACGTCGTCGGTCATGGAGGCCAGCAACTCGTCGCGCTTCGGCCGCGTCATGCCTTTCTTCTTCGTGACGTCGCTGAGCAGGATCTTGATATTGACCTCGCGGTCGGAACTGTCGACGCCACCGGAATTGTCGATGAAATCTGTATTGATGCGGCCGCCGTTGAGGCTGAATTCAACGCGCGCGCGTTGCGTCAGGCCGAGATTACCGCCCTCGCCAATAACGCGGCAGCGCAGTTCACTGGCGTCAACGCGCACGGCATCGTTGCTGCGGTCGCCAACGTCGGAGTGTCCTTCGCTCGAGGCTTTCACGTAGGTTCCGATACCGCCGTTCCAGATGAGGTCGACCTCCATTTTCAGGATCGCCCTGATGAGTTCGTCGGGCTGTACGGAGGTATCCTCGATGCCCAGCAGCTTGCGTGTCTCGTTGCTGAGCCGAATCGTCTTGGCCTGGCGCAGGAAGATGCCGCCGCCTTTCGATATGAGCTTCTCGTCGTAGTCGTCCCAGCCGCCCTGTTTGCGGAACAGGCGGTTTCTTTCCTCGAAGCTCGCCGCTACGTCGGGCGTCGGGTCGAGGAAGATGTGACGATGGTTAAACGCGGCGACCAGCTTGATGTGCTTCGACAACAGCATGCCGTTGCCGAATACATCGCCACCCATGTCGCCGATGCCCGCGACCGTGAATGCCTCGTTCTGAGTGTCGAGTCCTTGCTCGCGGAAATGTCGCTTGACCGCTTCCCAGGCGCCCCGCGCCGTAATGCCCATCTTCTTGTGGTCATAGCCGGCGGAGCCGCCAGAAGCGAACGCATCGTCGAGCCAGAAGCCGTAGTCGGCCGAGATGCCGTTCGCGATATCCGAGAACGTCGCGGTGCCCTTGTCAGCGGCGACCACGAGATAGGGGTCATCGCCATCGCGGCGGATGATACCTTCCGGTGTCACGACTTCGCCGTCGATGACATTGTCCGTGATATCGAGAAGCCCGGAAATGAACATCCGGTAGCAATGCACGCCATTCTCGAAGATTGCGTTGCGGTCGCCTTTCGGCGCGCGTTTCGGGAAGAAGCCGCCTTTCGCGCCGGTCGGTATGATGACCGTGTTCTTGACGACCTGTGCTTTCATCAGGCCCAGGACTTCCGTGCGGAAGTCCTCGCGGCGATCTGACCAGCGCAGTCCGCCACGGGCAACGTCGCCACCGCGCAGGTGCACGCCTTCGACCTCGGGCGAGTAAACGAAAACCTCGTACTTGGGCTTCGGCAACGGGACCTCGGGCAAGCGCTCCGGGTCGAGCTTGATCGAGATGTAGTGTTTCGGTTCGCCGTCGTCTGTCAGGTAGAAGTTGCTGCGCAGCGTCGCCTCGATGCCGCCGGCGAACGCATTGAGGATGCGATCTTCGTCGACGTTCGCGGCGCGCTTGACCGCGCGCAGGACCTTGTCACGAATCGCGCGCAGTTCACGCGCTCGGCGCGATTTCGCGACGTCCGGGTCGAACTGCAGAGCGAACTGCTGCACGAGTAACCGGGCAAATTCGGCGTGCGCAACGAGCACGTCTTCCATGTAGTCCTGGCTGAACGGCAGTCCGAGCTGCAGGATGTGTTTTGCATAGCAGCGCAGCAGCGAGACTTCGCGCCAGTTGAGATTGGCACCAACGATCAGACGATGCAGGCCGTCGTTCTCGGCCACGCCGTGCAGCGCGGCCATGAAGCACTCTTCGAAGGGCTCCGAGATCGCATCGACGTCGATTTCCTCGCCGCTCTCATGTCGCAGGTGGAAGTCCTGGATCCAGAAAGACTCACCCGACGCGAGCGTCGCCTCGTAAGGACGCTCGGTGTACACATCGCAGCCCATCTCTTCGAGGATCGGCAGCGCATCCGAAAGCGCGATTGGCTCGGCGACGCTGTAAACGATAAACCGCATGTCGCCGGGGTCGAGACCCTCGGCGCGATACAGATCGACGGAACGCGGGAGGCCCTCGCGCACCATCGCATCAATCGCACTGATGTCGCCACAGGCTTCAAACGGAGTCGTCTCTTCCTGGTAGCCAACCGGGAAAATCCCGCCGAAGGCCAGCCACAGGCGTCGTCCTTCCTCCGGGCCGCAGGTCGCCAGCAGCTCCTGCTGCAGCCGATCGCCCCAGGTTACGACCAGTTCCGCGATCTGCTCCTCGATCTTCAGGATGCTGACGCGCGGGCGCTTGCCTTCCTTGGTGCGGACAATCAGGTGAACGCGCGCGAGTGCCGATTCCGAAATCTGCACGGCCGAGTCAACCGACACGCCTTCGAATGCGTCCATGAGAAGCGCTTCGATCTGGCGGCGAATCGCCGTCGTGTATTTCTCTCGCGGTACGAAGACGAGACACGAGAAGAAGCGCTGGAATGTGTCCCGCCGGACGAAGAACTTGACCCTTTGCCTGTCCTGCAGGTTGAGAATGCCGACAACCGTGCGAGTCAGGTCCTGGATCGATGTCTGGAACAGTTCCTCGCGTGGGTAGGTATCGATGATGTGCATCAATGCCTTGCCGCGATGGCCCGTCTCCTCGACGTTAGCTTTTTCGAAAACGCGGCGGACCTTGTGGCGCAGCAGCGGAATGTTGCGCGGGCTCTCGCTGTAGGCAACCGAGGTCAAGAGGCCAATGAAGCGGCGTTCACCGATGGCGTTGCCGTTCTTGTCATAGACCTTTACACCAATATAGTCGAGGAATGCCGGCCGATGAACGGTCGAACGCGAGTTCGCCTTCGTCAGGATTAACCAGTCGCGTGATCGTGTCAGGCGCTGCATCTCGGCAGTCAGTTCAATGGGTTTGGCGTTCGTCGACTCGCGACCGAGTACGCCAAGGCCAGTGCCCTCGACGGCATGCAGGAACTGCCGCTTGCCTCGTCTTCTCAGTTTGTATTCGCGGTAGCCAAGGAACGTGAAATGATCGTCGGCAAGCCAGTCGAGCAGCGCCTGACTCTCTGAGCGCAACAGCGGGTCAACGCCCTTCGGCCCGAACTGCAGGAGGTCGCGCGTCTCGCGCATACGCTGGCGCATTACACCCCAATCGCGCACGGTCATGCGCACATCGGACAGTACTTTTGCAATCTCCTTTTGCAAAAGCTTGAGTGCCTGCTCGTCGGTTTCGCGATCGATGGCAAATCGAATAAACGATTCTGAATGGGAGTCGTCGTCAAACGGTTCCGTGATCGCCTTCAGATTGCCCTGCTTATCGCGCCTGACGGAGACGATCGGATGCACTGTGATGTGCACTGCGAGGTTGTGGCGATTGATCGCGGATGCGACGGAGTCGACGAGGAACGGCATGTCGTCGTTGACCATCTCGACAAATGTGTATGGCGACTCGTAACCGTGCTCTTTCTCTGTCGCATTGAAGATGCGCAGCAGCGCCTCTCCCTTACGACGCTTCGCACCGAATTCGAGGTGATCGAGCGCCGCCCGCGCCATGACGCTCTCGGATCGCCCCTGCATATCCTCGACCGGAATATCGGCGAAATACTGCGCGAGGTAGTGTGTAACCTCGTCCGGCTTCTTTATGATCTTTGATGGAACACGTGCGGCAAGAATCGCCTCGACGATGTCCTTACGAAGATCACCGCTGCGTCGTTTTTCTTTTGTTGTCACTGTGTTAGCCCCGATGGGTAGAGCCGATCCGGAAGCGGCGATTCTAGCCTGATTGAAACTCCAGTTACATATGTAACTTCCGCTGCGTTCGGGGCGCCGTGTGCGTGGTCAGGGCGTGCCAATCAACCTGGCGCGAGCCAGCAGGCGTTCCATGATGCCGTTGAGCTGTTCCAGTTCCTCGGGCGACAGACCCTCGAGCAGATCACGCTCGAAGCCGAGCGCGAGTTCGGCAATCTCGTCGTGCAGCTGCTTGCCTTCTTCCGACAGGTTCAGGATAGAACGACGCTTGTCGGCATCAGCAAACTCACGGTCAATGCGGCCGTTCTTGATCAGCTTGGTGACGGCGCGGCTGACAGCAACCTTGTCCATCATCGTGCGTTCCGCCACCTCGACAGCCGACAGTCCGGGAAAACGACCCAGCACGGCGATCACTCGCCACTCGGGAATCGATACGTTGAAGCGCTTGTCGTATGCCCGTGCAACCGTAGTGCTGACCGTGTTGGAGAGCACCGCCAGCCGGTAAGGCATAAAGTCTTCGAGTTTCAGATCGGAGCTCATGCCCCGAATTTATCACGCAAGGTGCGGCAGGGCGAGATAGGCGGTCGACTGCATCTCGATAAGTCGACTGGTCGTCCGGTCGAATTCGAAGTTCAGACGAGTGCCCGCATAGAGATTGTGAACGTCGACATCGGCCGACAGGATAAGTTTCACGCGTCGGTCGTAGAACTCGTCCACGAGGGAGATGAAGCGCCTGGCCTGGTCTTCTTGCGTCGCGTCAAACTGTGGCACGCCGGAAACGATGACCGACGGGTACCAGCGTGCGAGCTCAATGTAGTCAGCCTGGCTGCGCGGACCGTCGCAGACATCGGCGAAGCGAAACCAGGCGATGCCCTTGGCGCAGCGATAAGCGCGTATCGGCCGTCCGTTAATGTCGAGATCGATGTCCTGCTCGACTCGTATGGACGCCGACTCCTCGAAGAAGTAGTTGAGCTTGTCCACGGCGGTCGGGTCCTGGGTCGACAGGTACGTCCCGGCCTTCTGCAGCAGGCGCAGCCGATAGTCGGTACCGCCGTCCATGTTGACGACATCGGTAAACTGGTTGAGCAACTCGATGGCTGGCAGAAATCGCTGACGCTGTAAACCGTTCTTGTATAGATCTTCCGGCGGCGAATTCGAGGTCGTCACGAGCGTGACGCCGCGATCGAACAGACCTTTGAGCAGGCGCGCGAGAATCATCGCATCGCCAATGTCACTGACGAAGAACTCGTCGAAACACAGCACACGAGTGTCGCGCGCAATATCGGCCGCAACGGTGTCGAGTGGATCCTCAATGTCGCCAAGTGCTCTCAGGCGCTCGTGAACCTCGTGCATGATGCGATGGAAGTGAATGCGCTTTTTCGCCTCCAGCGGCAGCGCCTCGAAAAACAGATCCATAAGGAAAGTCTTGCCGCGGCCGACACCGCCCCACAGGTACAAGCCGCGTACGCCTTTGACGGGTGCGCGCCGGCCGAACAGGGCGCCGAGACCACCACGCGCGGGGCGATGCGCGAGCAGACGGGCCTGCAGGTCCTCGAAGCGCGTGATGACTTCGAGCTGCGCCGGGTCTTCAACGTGACCCTCGCGCTGCAGGCTTTCCTCGTAGGCTTCGCGGATTTTCAATGTACCCCCAAATTGGCATGTGTCGCGTGGTATGCGCACGGCAAGATTACATGCCTGATAAGATACGGCCAATAACAGGAGTGGTGAAAAGATGTCGGAAGAATACGAACGCGAATCCATGGAATTCGACGTCGTTGTTGTGGGTGGGGGGCCGGCCGGCCTTGCTGCTGCTTGCCGATTGCTGCAGCTCGACGAGAGCTTGTCAGTGGTTGTCGTAGAGAAAGGCTCGGAGATCGGCGCGCACATTCTTTCGGGCAATGTCTTTGAACCTACGGGTCTCGACGAACTGTTCCCGGACTGGAGAGAGAAGGGCGCTCCGGTCAAGACGGCGTGCACGGGCGACCGCGTTCACTACCTGACGAGCGAGACCGGCGCGGTGCCGGTACCGGGCATCTTCCTGCCGCGTCCGATGCACAATCACGGTAACTACATCATCAGCCTTGGCCAGCTGTGCCAGTGGCTCGGCGAGCAAGCCGAGGCGATGGGCGTAAACGTGTTCCCGGGTTTTGCCGCGTCCGAAGTGCTTTACGACGCTGACGGTCGTGTCACGGGTGTTGCCACGAGCGACATGGGCATCGGCAAGGACGGACAGAAGAAGGACTCCTTTACGCCGGGCTACGAACTGCTGGGCAAGTACACGATCTTCGCCGAGGGCGTGCGCGGCAATCTCAGCGAAGAACTCATGGACAAGTTCGATCTGCGCGCCAACGCGGACCCGCAGCACTATGGCATCGGCATCAAGGAAGTCTGGGAAGTCGACCCCGAGCTTCACGAGGAAGGACTGGTCGTCCATACAACAGGCTGGCCACTCGATAACCATACCGAGGGCGGTGGCTTTCTGTATCACGCGGCCAACAACAAGGTTTACCTCGGGCTAATCATTGCGCTGAACTACCGCAACCCGCATCTATCGACATTCGACGAATTCCAGCGCTGGAAGCTGCACCCCAAGATTCGGCGTTATCTCGAAGGCGGCAAGCGCATCGGCTACGGGGCGCGCGCGGTCAACAAGGGCGGTCTGCAGTCGCTACCGAAGCTGGCGTTTCCGGGAGGCATGCTCGTGGGTTGCAGCGCGGGCTTCCTGAACGGTGTGAAGATCAAGGGTGCCCACACGGCTATCAAGACGGGCATGCTCGCGGCGGAGAGTATTCACAAAGCGCTGGCGTCGGGCGACCAGGGCCAGTCCGAGCTCGGTGACTATGAAGAAAGCGTCAACGCGTCGTGGGTTCACGAGGAGTTGTATCGAGGCCGCAATTTCGGTCCCGCGCTGCACAAGCTCGGCATGTTCCTGGGTGCCGTATTTGCCTTCATCGACCAGAACATCTTCTTCGGCAAGCTGCCGTTCACTTGGCGCAATCGCGATCCGGACCACGCCTCGCTGGACAAGGCGTCCGACGCGAAGCCGATCGAGTACCCGAAACCCGACGGTGTCATCACGTTCGACAAACTGTCGTCCGTATTCCTGTCGAGCACAAACCACGAGGAAGATCAGCCGTCACACCTGAAGTTACGTGACGACTCGATTCCGATTGCCTACAACCTGCCCGAGTTCGACGAGCCGTCGCAAAGGTATTGTCCGGCCGGCGTTTACGAAGTCGTTGCGGAGGAAGGCGAACAGGTCTTCCGTATCAACGCGCAGAACTGCGTGCACTGCAAGACGTGCGACATCAAAGATCCGAAACAGAATATCGTCTGGCACGTGCCCGAAGGCGGGGGCGGCCCGAACTACGCCAATATGTAGCCCTTACTTCGGCTGCATCCGAATTGCGCCGTCACAGCGTACGGTCTCGCTGTTGACGTAGGTCGTCTCGTAGATATACGCAACCGTGTTCGCGTACTCCTCGGGTTTGCCGAGGCGTTTCGGGAACGGTACCTGCGCTGCCAGCGAGTCCTGCACTTCCTCGGGCATGCCCGCCATCATCGGCGTGAGCATGATGCCCGGTGCAATCGTATTGACGCGGATACCGAACTGCGCAAACTCGCGCGCGAGCGGCAGCATCATTGCATGCACACCGCCTTTTGAGGCCGAGTACGCCGCCTGGCCGATCTGGCCCTCGAACGCGGCAATCGACGCTGTGCTGATGATTACGCCGCGCTCCCCGTCGTCGGTCGGTTCATTAGCGTTCATGACCGCGGCAGCTTCCTTGGTCACATTGAACGTCCCGATCAGGTTGATCTGGATGACGCGATTGAATTTCGCTGCTGGCCAAGGCCCCTCGCGACCCAGCGCGCGGCCCGCGTCGGCAACGCCGGCGCAATTAATCGCGAGCGTGATGCCGCCCATGGTCTCCGCGGCCTGCTTCATGGCGGCCTTGACCGATTCCTCGTTCGCTACATCGGTGCTGACGTAGCTGGCGCGGTCGCCAAGCTTCGCTACGCTCTCTGCACCGAGTTCGTCGTTGATGTCCAGCAGGACGACCTGGCCGCCCTCGTCGTTAACGCGCTGTGCCGAGGCAAACCCGAGTCCCGATGCGCCGCCTGTAACGACGGCCTTGGCTTCTGACAATTTCACGTGTGTCTCCCTAAAGCATTTCGTAAGCGACGGCCGTGGCTTCGCCACCGCCGATGCATTGTGTTGCGATACCACGCTTCAGGCCGCGCGCCTTTAGCGCGTGCAGCAGCGTGACCGAGATGCGGCAACCCGTGGCGCCGATCGGGTGGCCGAGCGCGCAGGCGCCGCCGTTTACATTGGTCTTCTCGTGAGAGATGCCGACGTCCTTGAGCGCGGCCATCGTCACGACGGCAAAGGCCTCGTTGATCTCATACAAATCGACGTCATCCGGCGTCCAGCCGTGCGCCTCGTGCAGTTTCTTCAGTGCATAGACCGGCGCCGTCGTGAACCATGCTGGCTCCTGGGCAAATACAGAGTGGCCGACGATGCGTGCAATGGGCTCCAGCCCGCGCTTTTCGGCCTCAGCCTCGCTCATCATGACAACCGCAGCCGCGCCGTCGGAAATCGATGACGACGTCGCTGCGGTGACCGTGCCGTCCTTGCGGAACGCAGGCCGCAAGCCGGGGATTTTTTCGACATTGACTGTGCCAGGCGTTTCGTCGGTGTCCACCGTGACCTCACTGCGTCGCGAGGTAATCGTCACCGGGGCAATCTCATCCGCGAACGACCCGTCAGACACCGCGCGCTGGGCGCGTGTGACCGACTCGATCGCATACGCATCCATTTCCTCGCGCGTGAAACCGTATTTGTCAGCGGTTTCCTGGCCGAAGTGGCCCATCATCTCGCCCGTAAATGGGTCCTGCAGGCCATCCCAGAACATATGGTCAAGTGCCTGCTGGTGCCCCATGCGCATGCCTGAGCGCGCTTTCGGCAGCATGTAAGGCGCATTGGTCATCGATTCGAGCCCGCCCGCAACGGCAATGCAGATGCTGCCCGCCTTGATCATGTCGTGCGCCATGATGATCGTCTCGAGCCCTGAGCCGCACATCTTGTTGACGGTTACGCAAGGCACGCCCTCTGGCACGCCTGCCGCCAGCGCCGCCTGCCGGGCGGGCGCCTGGCCGATGCCTGCCGGGAGGACGCAGCCCATGAGTACACGGTCGACATCGGCGCCGTCGACGCCGCATGCCTCCAGCGCGCTTGCTATAGCGGTCGCGCCGAGTTGTGGTGCGGATGCGTTGCTCAGTGCGCCCTGGAAGGCGCCGATCGGGGTGCGTTTGGCCGCGACGATGACTACCGAATCCGAACTCATGGGTGTGCTCCAGGCTGTGCCGGTAATACGTGGGGGCTGGTACTTTCGGCCAATTTGCGCTGGTGCGCAATACTACAAACTAGCTATACGGCGGCGCCGTTTCGTCGCGCAGATCCGGTTCGTCGACGACCGCGAGAATCCGCTGCCGCGCGGTCTCGGCGAGCTCGCGGCTGGACTCGAATTCCGCGTCACCTGGCGCGATCGCCGGCAGGATATCGATGTGCAGCGGCCCGCGGCGAGGCAGGAAGCGGCCGGACGGCAGCACATACCGTGAGCCGCGGATCGCTATGGGAACAACCGGCATATCCCCTTTCTTCGCCGCGACGAATGCGCCGGGCCGAAAGCGCAGGATGCCGGGCTCGGCCTGGAAGGTGCCCTCCGGGAAGAAGCCCAGGGATTCACCGCTCTGGGCGGCCTTGACGATCTGTCGGGCGTCGCGAGAGCTGCCGCGTACATCCGTGCGCTCGACGAAACGCGAGCCGCCGCGCCGCAGCAGGAAGTGGGCAGGGCCGAAGTTCCGCATTTCGCCTTTGATCACAAAATTGAATCGCCAGGGGAGGTAACCTTTGAGCAGTACGCCGTCGAGATAGCTCGCGTGGTTGGCGACAACAATGCAGTTATCCGTAGGGAGATTGTCCATACCCGTCAGGTGCACCCTGAAGCAGGGCAGGACAAAGGTCATGCGGGCGGCCCAGGTCACAAATCGCTGCCGCCGCTCGGCCGACGGCACGATCAGCACGACAATCAGTGACAGCAGAACGGCGATGCCGAACGACAGCCAGGCGAAGAGGCCCCAGAGGGCCGCGAGCGCTCGTGTGACCCAGTTCACTTTATGTTAATGCCTTCCCTAATATGTGACAGCGGTCACGCCCGGCTATGAGTATCCCCAGCATACTCAGAAACCTTGAAAAATCCGTCGCTTGG
>JAAUYD010103498.1_pt1 | contig 17066 bp, 16 predicted proteins | sample 7278101 | NCBI WGS metagenome assembly JAAUYD01 (sample SAMN14350128, study PRJNA611818) | marine sediment metagenome | isolation source: surface marine sediment (0.6m) | place: French Polynesia: Moorea | collected 2018-08 | reverse complement strand
GGGTAGTGGCCAATTTGTTTGGATTACGCAATACTCTAACTCGTTTGCGTAGCTTTTGTTTAGATGAGAAGGAAATCACTAATAATCGCATTAAGGAATGGATTCAAGATTTGCATGTACGCCATCGTTTACAGCGTTTTCTCCAGAATCTTTCTTTACAAAAATTGCCTATATCCACCGTTAGACAATTGCGGAGGAGTATTCGAGATGGTGTACGCCAGTATGTACAAACCAATGGAGAGGATTTTCTCCAAGGGTTAACAGATTCAGTAAATTGGGAGCGTATTTCTGTAGTTTTGGTTAATCGTCTGAGTTCTTCTGAGGTGATGAGCAGTTCTTTGGAAATAGTTAGTCAAGAATTAGCCCTGATTTTGGAACGATATTTGGAAAGGGATTTGGAGCTGATAGTATCTCAGGCGATTCCTATTTTAGCCATTGACCAAGTTATTATTGAGCGGGTTAAAGCTACTCCCCCTGCTGATTTGGAAGCTGCAATTGAGGGAATTGTGAAAAATGAGTTGCAAGCAATTGTCACTTTGGGGGGTATTTTGGGGTTGGTTGTGGGTTCGTTTCAAACGATTTTCTTGTTATTCAATCGATAGGTTAGCCATTTCAGTTATCAGTTACAGCAACTTGCAAGTATAATGAAGTACAAGAATAAATACAAAAGCTCTTGTGGGATGGGCATCCCTGCCTGCCTGGGGTTGAAAACCCCAGTCTAATAGCTAAAGTCGTCTAAAGACGACTGGGAAATAACCGGCACAGCCATCTGTGGCTGTGCAATTATTACCGCAGTAATACTTAATATAAAAGTAATAGTTTTGACCATTATAATTAATGAACAAAACCGGTAGTGGTTCATCGCATAAGTTATGGAGGGAAGCATTCCAGCCCTCTTTAGAGGACTTTTGCTTTTAGACAGGGACTTTTAGTCCCTGGCGGATCTGATATACACCCAACAAAATTAATGCGATAGACCAGTAGTATTGGAATATAGTTGATTGAACTGGTATTTTTTTACTTAAGTGACAGTTGCTCTCGCAGTGCTTGTCCCATAATATCCACAGGAACGGTATCTCGTTGTAACCACATTTTTAAAGCGATTGCACCTTGTTGGACTAACATTTCTGAGCCGTCAATGGCAATTGCTCCTACCTGTTGTGCTTGTTGTAAAAATTGCGTCGGGCTGGGTGTATAAATTAAGTCATAAGCGATCGCTCCTGGTTGTAAGTTGGCCATGTCTTCTACAGTGACGGGAGATTCCCCTATCCGTGGATGCATGCCTACAGGGGTGGTATTTACCAGTAAATTAGCTTGGGAAAGTAATTTTGGCAGAGATTTCCATTCATGCACCTGTAAATTCACTTTCAAAGGGGAATTTTCCCAACTTTGCCTGAATGCTTGTAATTTTTCCAGGTTGCGTCCCAATAAATGAATCTGGGAGATACCCAATTGGGTTAAACCTGCTACCACTGCTCTGGCCGCACCACCGTTACCTAAAACCACTGCGACTGCTTGATTCCAGTTTTGGTCATGGTTTTGTAATGGGGATATAAACCCGTCTACATCCGTATTAGTCCCTAGCCATTGATTATCTTTGCGAACAACGGTATTGACTGCTCCTACGGCTTGGGCAATGGGTGTGATTTCTGATAATAAAGGTAATATTGCTTGTTTGTGGGGAATTGTGATGTTAAAACCCACCAATCCAATGGCTGCAAAGCCATCTAAAGCTGTCTTTAAATTCTCTGCGGCAATGGGGAACGGTAGATATACATAGTCTAATCCTAAATTTGCGATCGCAGCATTATGCATGGCTGGAGACAGTGAATGTTCCACCGGATTGCCAATCACTCCCAGTAGTTGCGTTTTCCCTGTAATCATTTATCTTCCGTCGGTAGACTATAGCAATATTAATTTTATTTGATACCCTCTGATACAGTTTAATTTTTAACTAAGGATTTAAAATAAAATACAAAAACTCACCGAAAGCCCCCTAACCCCCAAAATTGGGGGAACAAGATTTTGAAAGTCCCCCAGAATTGGGGGATTTAGGGGGCTGAATACGCTCAAACGAAGACAGACAGGATTTGTGTGTACACCGTAGCCTTATTAAGGAGAGGGAAGAAAGATTTTTGTGTAACAAAAAGCGAGGGTGAGGTTAAATTATAGAGGACTGATGACTCAAGCATTATTTAAGCCGATAACAGTCGAAAATTTTTTGCAGTGGATTCCAGAAAATTCAGGAAAATGCTATGAGCTGCATAATGGAGCGATAGTAGAGATGTCCCAGCCATCAGGGGAACATGAAGAAGTTACGGGATTTTTAAATACTCAATTAGTTGTGGAGTTTACACGGTTAAAACTCCCTTACTTTATTCCCAAAACTGCTCTGATTAAATCAGCAAATAGTGATTCTGCTTATTCTCCAGATATACTAATTCTGAATAAACCTGCTTTAATTTCCGAAGCACTTTGGACAAAGTATTCTACAGTTGAGCGCGGTACTTCTATCCCTTTAGTGATTGAAGTAGTTAGTACCAACTGGCGTGATGATTATTATAAAAAACTAGGGGAATACGAAGAAATAAAAATACCTGAATATTGGATTGTAGATTATCTTGGACTAGGTGGTACAAAATATATCGGTAACCCCAAAAAACCAACTTTATCAATTTATCAATTAGTCAATGATGAATACCAAGTTGATACATTTCAAGGGGATGAGCCTATTAACTCTGGAATATTCCCAGAGTTAAATTTGACTGCACAACAGATTTTTAATGCTGCTTTTTGAAGTAATGAGAAGGGAGCATTGCAATTTTTATGCAATACCCTAGAAGGGTATCGCTACACGGACAAAGCCCACCTTCGCGGGCTAAGAGGGTTTTATAGCCCACGTTTGTCGAAGACGTTCTCGAAGAGTAGGTGGGCTTGGTTCGTATAGCCCCAGGCTTTAGCCTGAGGGCTTTTTGGAAAAATGGGATGCTCCCTATTTATTTTTTTCTTCCTAAAGGATAGAAAAGGGATAAGTTCCCCATCACGATAAAAAGCGGACTGTTGTAGTCCGCTTTTCCAAATAATCTGGTAACATACACCATTCTTAACTAGCCCAAATGTCCGCCTAGGAATTAATTCCCAGGCTCAAAGGCAAAGTCTGATAAATCAGACTGGGAAAGAATTTCAGCGCGTTTCAACGTGCTTGGTTTATTAGCCTGGAAATTTATTTCAAGGTGGGAATGTGGGCTAAACGAGATTGCTGCAATTTATCAGATTAATCCGATTTAACCCAATCGGTAGGGACTGACGCTAAGCCCGTTGGCCGCCGCCATCAATGGTTTCCAACTAATCCGATTTAACCCAATCGGTAGGGAGTTCGCCGAGGAGCCTTTACCCAGTAAGGGTTTCAGCGCCCAAATCGACGCACCTGTGAAAAACATCATAAACGTTCCTCAAAATCCTGTCAAACACAGGCTTCAAATCCTTACCCAGTAAGCAATCGACACCACTCAACGAAATAATAGGCATTTGGGCGATTTGGCGAGTGGTGTCGATGACCATGTTACAGAACAATTCTAATGTAATAATTACAACTTTAATCATGGATATAAAGCCGGTGAAAACAAGTAATTATATTTAAATAAAGCCATATTTTAGTATATTTTATACTTGCATTTTCGGAAAATAACCTTTGAAAAATAATTTGCACCACCAATCACCCAAGTAGAATTTTCCTCCCCCTGCCCCTTGTCCTCTTCCTCCCCCTGCACCCTGCCCCCTGCCCCTTGTCCTCTTCCCCCTGCCCCCCTGCCTCTTCTTACACCATTGCTTGAATAGTTGATAGGGGAACTTCTGCAAAATATTGACGTTGAAATTGTTCTTCGCGGATAGCTGCTAAGAATTTAGCGATCGCTATTTCTGGATTGTTTGATACTGTATTGCTATGGTGAGTAACTTGTAAATTGCGATCTTGGGTTTGGATAGTGAAGCCACAACAATATAATGCTTGTATACCAAAAAATAAACAGCGATCGCCTATTTGTAATTTATCTAAAAGTTGTTTCCTAGTCACCAATTGTTGGGTACGACTGAGATATTTGGCAATTCCCACCAAAGTTAGCCAAATTTGTTCCGGTGTTTCGTAATTTGGCTTGCACCAAGCGATGGCTAATGGTTGCTGGTTATATAGGGATTTTCTCACCCAAGCTCTTAAATCATCCCAACTGGAGGGACAATTTTTCATTAACACAGTGGAGCCAGAATCTTGATAGTTTTCCTGATTTAGAGTAGGAATATTGCGCCAATCTAGTATTTCCACTAATTGCTGGGTTGGGGAAGATTGTTCCTGGGTGCGAACAGCAATAATGCGGATTTCATAGCGTTTCTTATAGGTGTTATAGTCCAACTCGACGATGCAGTCACACCTACCCGGGGGTAGTTCATCCTTATAATGTCCCCACCAAACCCCAGGAAATTTAGTTTGACAGGAGTCATCGCGAATATCAAATTCCGCTTTAATGTACTGTACCTTCTTTCCCCGCCAATCTTGCTGATTGCGATGCCAACGATTTTCAAACCAGCAGTTGTGAATCAGTAATTTGGGTACGGGATTTCCCATTCCACAGGGTTCTAGCAATTTTAGCTCTGCAAATAATTCCTTACCCAAGTCGGCTACTGTCACAGTTAAGTCTGCTGTCACCGTTGGATTTAAGGTTGCACCCCCCAATTTTTGCCGCAACTGCTGATTAATCCCTTGGGTAAATAGGGGAATATTCTCCACGGGCAAACTTAACCCAGCTGCAAAGGGGTGTCCGCCAAACCGATGTAATAAATGTGCTTGTTCTTTAACTAACTGGTATAAGTCTACTGAATTGATAGAGCGGGCTGAACCCCTAGCCAGAGCAAGATTTGGTGTTAAATCTCCCCCATTATTCACCCCTTGGGTACTGAGGAGAATAGTTGGACGACCTGTTTCCTGGGCAACTTGCCCCGCCACTAAACCCAATACTCCCGGTGCCCATTGGGGGTCTGTCAATACAATCACACTGGTGGTAGACAAGTCCATTTGACTGAGTTTGCCCTGGACTTGCTGGGCAACATCCTTTTGCAGAGACTTGCGGCGGGTATTTGCCAGTTCCGTGGCTTCTGCTAGTTCCTGGACGCGCTGAGAATCTTGGCTAGTCAGTAATTCCACACAGAAACTTGCGTCACCTTGGATACGACTCACAGCATTAATCCGGGGACCAAGACCAAAGGAAATATCCGTGGGGCGATCGCCACTTCTCTGGCATAATTCTAATAATCTTCCCACACCCGGCCGTCTTCTTGCTGCCGGTGTCTGCTTAAAATCTGCTTGCAGTTTCTGGATTCCCTTCTGTGCTAAATAGCGACAGTCTCCACTCAATTGCACCAAGTCAGCTATCAATCCCACGGCAACTAAATCTAATAAATCCTCTAAGGGTTTTTGGGGTATATGGGGCAATTTTTCATACATAGCCTCCACTAGTTTATAGGCCACCGCCACCCCGGAAAGGTGAAATAATTGATGGTCATCAGGTAAATATCGGGGGTTGATAATGGCTGTTACTGGTGGTCTGGATGGTGGTAAGGTGTGATGGTCGGTGATAATTATATCTATATTTAGGGTGTTTGCGTAAGTAATTTCACTTGCATTGGTGCTGCCCGTATCGCAGGTAACAATTAATTTACAGTTTTGTTGAGCTAACCTATCAATACCAGAACAGTTGAGTCCGTGGGATTCCGTTAAGCGATTGGGAATGTAGTAAATTAGATTTTGGTTGGGGGTAAAAAATTGTCCTAACCCATCCCAAAGTACTGCTGTGGAGGTAATCCCATCTGCATCGAAGTCTCCCCAAATAGCCACCTTTTCACCATTTTCCCTGGCTTGTTGCAACCGTGCCACCGCCAATTGCATTTCTTGGCCAAATTCAAAGGGAGTAGCAGGTTGGTAGGTGCGGGAGTTTATAAAAGCAGTTAGTTGAGATTGTTCTCTAATCCCCCTTTGCCACAATAACTGTGCAGCATAATATCCACTGGAAGCAGGGGTGTAGGATTGTACTGCTTCTATAAACCAGTCTGGTGGTTGTTCCGTTGGGGTGATAATCCACTGCATTAAGAGTTGATAGTTGATAGTTGATAGTTGGTAGTTGATAGTTGACAGGTAGGAGTTAAGAGTTCAGAGTTAATTATTGGGTTATCAAATATCCGTGTCATCAGCGTCATCCATTTAATCTGTGTTCAGAGTTGCGCCCTAAAGTATGTCAAACAGAAACTTCTTCAATATTAATAATATTTAGTAAATTTGTATTATTTTTTTCAGAAATAACAGATTCATTGACAGCATTATTGTCTGAAACTGTGGGATGTTCCAAAGGAACTGCTACGCGCTCGCACCTTGTGGCATACTGGCAGTAATCGCAAATTTTCCTACCCTCTGGAACCTGGGGAAAAGACTTCCCTTGGGAATAATCTCCTAACCATTTAGTTAATTTGTTCAATAATTGTTGTAGCTTCTTTGCCGTCTTTTCATGGTGGGCAGAATTGTAATTAAATTTAATACTTTGTGGCTTACCTTGGGACTGGACAAACCAATAAGTCATAGAAATATTTTCTGGTGCGTAGTCGCTAGTTTCTGCTAACACATACATATAAAGACGTGTTTGCCAATTTTGTTCTAACCAGCGTTTATTTGAAGGTTGGGGATAGGTTTTCCAATCGAAAATTTGTGCTTGGGTTGTGTCTGCGATTAATAAATCATAGATGACAGTAAGTACATAATCATTGATTTGCAGGGTGCGGTAATGTTCGCTGTCGCGGAAGATTTGACTATCAACATTAGGGTTAATAATTTCCGGTGCAGCTTCAGCAAAACCAGCCATCCAATTTTGCAATTGGGTATCGGCTTGGAGAAAACTATCAATAGGTAAACCCATTTCTCGCTGTTGCATCAACAGGTGAAAGCGACTCCCCAAATTCTGCAACTCTTCATGTTCTGGATTGGTAGGTGAATGGAGTTTTTCTAGGTAGGTATGTTGAAATTGACGGGGACATCGTTCTAGTAATTTAAGTTGTCCTTGGGATAGTCGTAATATTTGGGTGGGAGTAGATAGCATTTTTATTTATGGCTAATACCATTTTGAAAAAAGAATGGGACAGATTGCACTACTGATTGCTCGTTCAAAATATTTTTATCTTTCACCGAGGAGAATCAATTATTTCATCCCAAAAACTGCGTGGATTGATAATAGGAATATTTTGAATCGGATGTAGGATAAGCAAATCCGTATCCCCTGTTATCAGATGAGTTGCATCACCATTCAAAGCCAATTCGAGAAATTTATCATCCTTAGCATCCCGACATAATTTTACTTGTTTCAAAATTGGTACGGAAACCGATGTGGCTTTAATTCGCCTAGATAAGCCCTCAATATTATCAGCATCAATATATTTAGCAAATTTTGATCGTCCCAAAACAGATAATAGTTCTGCTAACGTAGCATCAGAATATAAAATAACGCCATTGTCTTCTCCCCAGTTTAAAACCTTTGCGGGAATTGAATTAGGCGCTAAAATAGCACTGATTAATACATTAGTGTCAAGAACGAAACGCATTTCTACAATTACTCGTTACTTAAAAGTTCATTTAACTTGTCTTCAGTTAAACCACGTTCTTGAGCTTCTCTGCCAATATTTTCTCTAAATTGTTGAAATTCCTGAATATTAATCCGAGTGATGCGTTGATAATCTTCCATGGACATAATAACAGCAACATCACGATTTTGTTTACGGATGATAACTGGTTCACGCTGTGCTTTATCGATGACTGCGGCAAAGGTTTGCTTGGCTTGTGTAGCTGAAACAAATTGCATAACTATACCTCTTTTATTTGATTTTGACACTCTCACCGCTAATTGCAAGCAATGTAGCGGGAGATTCTTACTTCATCCCCACTTAACTAGATTAATGTTACCACTAACCCCCGTCAGTACGAGTCAGTAAGCATTTTCTAATACCGTCTGCCCAACGGCATTTATACCTCGATTTCTGATTACCTGCGAAGCAGCAACGTCACGATTTGTTGTGTACCCACACTCAGGGCAAGAATGTATTCTCACATCTAATGTTTTTTTGCCTGTATGTGCATCACAATTAGGGCAAGTTTGGCTAGTTCCATCTTTATTAACCTTGCCAAAATACTTCCCTGTTTTCCAGGCTACATAACTCAATATTGTAAAGAATTGTCCAAAACCAGCATCTAAAGTATGCTTACCAAGCATTCCTTTAGCCCATGTTCTAAAATCAATATCTTCAACAAATATTGAATCACCTTGGGCACAAATTTTGTGGGCTGTTTTAAAATGAAAATCTTTTCTGGTATCAGAAATCCTTTGATGCAATCTAGCTATCTTCTTGTTCAACTTCTTGCGATTATTAGAACCCAATTTTTTATTTCTCAATCTTCTTTGTAGCAATTCCAGCTTACGTTGGAGAGATTTAAAAAATTTGGGTCTAGCAATTAGTGTCCCTTCGGAGGTAGCTAAAAAGCTTTCTAAACCAATGTCTACACCAATTGGATGCCCATAAAAAGATATTTCAGGAATATCAACATCTAGCTGCAATGACAGCATAACGAAGTACCCTGATGCCTTTCTTACTACCCTGGCTTGCTTAACAGCAAAACCATCTGGTATTGGTCTAGATTGTTGAAATTTTATCCATCCAAGTTGAGGTAATTTAAGTTGATTGGCTTTGATGACTTCACCCTTTAATTGAGGAAACACAAAGCTTTTCATCCTGAAGTGTTTTTTAAATCTAGGAAACCCAAAGTTCCTGGCTTTCATGTCATCCCAAGCGCGATCCAATGTTCTAAGAACTTGCTGCAAGACTTGAGCATTTACACTTTTCAGTTCAGGATTGTTTTTCTTAGAGGATGTTAATCTTTTGGCTTGAATATGATAATTGGGAAATGGTTCATCAGCTTTAATAATATATTGGTATTCAACAGAGCAAGCGTTTACTTTACACTTACGCGAATTAACCCAATCCTTTCTTTCACGTAAAGCATAATTCCATACTTTACGGCACACAGTTAAGATGTTTTCAATGTATTCTACTTGCTGCTTAGTTGGCTTGAGTTTATATTCGTAAGTAAGTGTAAGCATCCTCTCGACCTCTTGAATGTTTTAGTATCTTACTATTTTCTACACACAAAGGCAACCTGTGTAAACTGTCTCCCTACGGTCGGTTTTATATTGGTCGCAATTCATCTCTGGTTAAGTCTGGCGACTGTAACGGGAGTCCTCTTGCTCCATTAAAATAGACAAAATAGACAATTTGTTTATAAATCTTATATTTATAACATCCACTCTAAAACTACACCCACACTACTATCTTTAGTTTGCCGGGAATTTTCTCTGCGTATATCTGTAGAGAAGCGCAGATGGGGAGAAACAGCATAACCAAAAGATAGTTTAGTTAAACCCACTTCATTTTTATTACCAGGAGATATCCAGCTTTGAGTAATGGAAATATCTGCTGCACCACCCCGGGATAAAACCAACATTAACTTGGCTCCCAAATTGACTCCATCTGTGGAGTAGCTACCTGTTTGAAAATATCGATACCCTAATAAGGGCGCGAAGTTAACATACTTACCCAAGGGGCGCACATAATAATTGATATCTGCTCCTACAGTTTCTCGCTCTCCATTAAAAGCTACTTGATAATCACCACTAATAGTTAGGCCACTACGATTAATAAATATATCTTCCACCCCCAAATGTAGCCCAGATGCACTACCCGTGGAAGGAAACAGGGAATAACCTAATCGTAGGCGAGTGACAAAACTGGGATCTTTTTGAATATCTTCCAGAACATTGGGGACTTTACGCCGCCATCGTTGTAAAACGGGACTATTTTCGAGAATTTCTGGATTAATATCCAATTCCTGAATTTGGTTATCGGAAATAAGTTGGGATTTTCCACTAACTGGTGTTTGGCTGCAAGCAGGATTAGTCGTACATAAAAAATAAATACTCAATCCCCACACTAAAGCCGATATCTTTTTCCTCATCCCACCTTATCCTACTGTGAAGACCATTCTTAAGTAAAAAAACCTAAGTAAAAAAAATGGTTCTACCATCAGCAGAACCACTTAATTTATTTATATTACTTTATCTTTTCTTTTACTTAGAATTGAAGATTGCATAAAATACAAAACCTCACCCTGTCCTGTCGGACATCCCTCTCCTTATTAAGGCTACGGTGTACACACAAGTAACAAAATTTAGCCAAGCCCTCACGAAAAGCCCCCTAACCCCCAATTTTGGGGGAACAAGAATTTTCATGCGTCCCCCAGAATTGGGGGATTTAGGGGGCTAGATAGACTTGTGTGTACACGTGAGCCTTATTAAGGAGAGGGAAAGATTTTTGCTTAGTAAAAAGCGAGGGTGGGGTTCAATTGTACACAGAATATGTTATTTAACCTGCTTCCCTTAACGCACAGTGCCTTCAGCGACAGTAGCATCAATGGGTTTCATGAGATAAAGTTTTAAGAATTGCCAACCATTACCGATATAAAGGGGTAATTTCTGGAAGAATTGCAGGAATTTGGGGGTATTTGAATTTACGATCGCAGTTAGCTTTTCGTTATTTTTGATACAAACTTCTAAGCGATCGTAAAATTGGGGAGATTCTACATCCAACATCACAGGAAATACCCGTCCTGCGGTTTCATTAGTCTTCTGAATCACATGCTTATCATAATCCCGCGCATCCAACCCAATTGAAGCATAGAAATCCTGGCGTTGGATATCATTGAGATACATGGTAACGAAAACCGACAAGAGGAAGAAGCGACACCATAACCGCGCCTTCCAATCATTCAACATTTGTGGCTGGGCTTTCATCACAGCATCAAAGAAGTCGCCATGACGGTTCTCATCCTGACACCAGTTTTCAAACCACCGGAAAATTGGATAAATTCTATCTTCTGGATGCTGTTCTAAGTGGCGATAAATAGTGATATAACGCCAATAACCAATTTTTTCGGAAAGATAGGTGGCGTAAAAAATAAATTTGGGTTTAAAGAAAGTATAATTGCGGCTCTTGGTTAAAAACCCTAAATCCAGAGACATATTAAAGTCAGACATGGCTTTGTTGAGGAAGCCAGCATGACGCGCCTCATCCCGCGACATTAGGTTAAAACACTCTGCCAGAACAGGACTTTTATGCTTCAAGCGACGACCCAATTCTTTGTACAGCAAAAAGCCGGAAAATTCAGCCGTACAAGAACGCTCTAAAAATTCAATGAATAACTTACGAGTTTCCCCATCAATATGATCCCAGGATTGTTCAAATTCCTCATTGCGGACAAAATGATGGCGGTTGTAGTCAACGCGAAATTCTTCGAGAATGGCTTGCAATTCCTCTTCATTGACGGAGATATCCATCCGCGCCATTTCATCAAAATCGGTGGTATAAAACCGGGGTGTTAACAGGGTTTCTTTTGCAGGGACTTTAACTCCTGGACGTAATTCTTCGTCAGAGCCTGGTTTTTTGAGGGAATCTACCATATCTTGATTGCCATGAGTGTCTTGTTATAGTTTGCCTTGTGAAAGTCCACAGTTGTGCTCTCATTCGGCGCGAAGGAACGTCTGTAGTAGCTACAGGACGAAAATATTGAATTGTATAAATTTCACTTTATTACATTTTGCTGTCGGCATGGGACGAGCTTAACAAATAGCAATTTTACTGCTTTGACGTAAGAGTGCGATCGCTCTAGTGCTCCACCAACAGATCCCCGACTTCTTCAAGAAGTCGGGGATCTAAATCCCGTAACTTTGACAACAATTACCTATCGGGAATTCGCCAACCAATTTACAGACTTGACTAAGAATCATTTGTTTAAATATGACTATAGGAGCTAGGGGAATAAAGTAGTTGCATATATACTTTTGTTGGTGTGATTGCAGCTTATAAACTGCTAGTAATGCCGTCCAGGGTTAGTTTTCGGCTCATCTGATATGCACAAATATTTAAATCTTGTGTATGTAGCCATGACTACCAATCTCTATAGATTGCAACTAAAATTCCTATGCTACCGGATATAGATAAACTCTCACTGACTCAACAAGTAGCCCAGATGGTGGTTGTCCGCGCTTCTGGCTACCTCTTCGATCGCCAAATTCAATACCCTGCTTGGGAACCACCAGCAGAAAAATTAATCCATTGGGTACAGGATTTGGGCATCGGCGGAGTCATTTTTCTGGGAGCGAGTGCGGGGGAACTGGCCATCCGCATACAACAGTTGCAAAACCGAGCAAATATCCCTTTGCTAATTGCGGCTGATATCGAGGAAGGGGTGGGACAGCGTTTTAGTGGCGCAACTTGGTTCCCCCCACCGATGGCCCTTAGTGCTATTTTTCGCCAGGATCAAAAGTTAGGGGTGCATTATGCCGAAAAAATGGGGGAGTTGACTGCTAGGGAAGCTTTAGCAATCGGCATTAATTGGGTATTAGCTCCGGTGGTGGATGTAAATAACAATTGTGATAATCCGGTAATTAATGTTCGCGCCTTTGGGGAAAATCCGGATGAAGTCAAGGAATTAACTTGTGCTTTTATTCGTGGTGCGAAAAAATACTCCGTTTTGACATCAGCCAAGCATTTTCCCGGACATGGAGATACGGCGGTGGATTCCCATTTAGAGTTACCCACCATTGCCCATTCTCCAGACAGGTTAGCACAGGTGGAATTACCTCCTTTCCAAGCCGCGATCGCAGCTGGTGTGGATACGGTAATGAGCGCCCATCTATCGATCCCCGCCTGGGATAGCCAACTACCCGCCACCCTGTCGCCCAAAATTTTAACGGGTAAACTACGGCAGCAATTGGGCTTTTCTGGCTTAATTACCACCGATGCCTTAGTTATGGGTGCCATCGCTAATGGCTATGGTGCAAATGAGGCTCCTGTGATGGCTGTGGCAGCGGGGGCAGATATTTTAATGATGCCTGTGGACCCCGAAGGAGCAATTAGAGCCGTTTGTGCGGCTGTGGAAAGTGGGAGGATTGAGCGATCGCGAATTCGTGAATCTGTGGAGCGCATTTGGCTAGCCAAGGGCAAAATTGCCTATAAAAAAACTCAAGTGAGTAATTTTACTCACCAAGTGGGGGGAGTAGAGCCTGACAACATAGCCCAAGAGATTGTTCAACACAGTTTAATTACCCATGGTTCTTTACCCCTTTCCCCAGCAAAATTCATAAACGCAACACAAGTTCATAATCAGCCATCAGCAGAAATTCCTACTGAACCACGCAATCTGATTGTGGTTGACGATGCCCTAAACTGCCGCTATATCGACCATCTGGCTCCTGCAATTTGCCTACCAAATCAGATGGGATATCAAACCCAAATTTGCGATCGCTATCATCCCCATGGTGTCAATTTTCCAGATAATCGTCCAACTCTGCTACAATTATTCATCCGGGGAAACCCGTTCCGTGGTAGTGCTGGACTAAACCAAGCTGCTGAGGACTTGCTTAAAAAACTATTAATAGATCACTGTCTTCAAGCATTAATAGTATACGGTAGTCCTTATGTTTGGAATAAATTTATACCATTAATCCAATCAAACATCCCAGGGGTTTTTTCCTATGGACAAATGGCCATAGCCCAAGAAACCGCATTGCTAAATCTGTTTGGACGGTAGCAATTATCCATTACTGAGTGTAACTTCAGTACGCAATCATTGTTCCGTATTTTTACTACTTAAAAAGACTAATATGACACAAAATATGTAAAAATATAGTTCAGTTAAATTAACTACCTAATCTGTTTCTGTTTACGGCACTAATAACTAGTAAAGACCATAATGTTACCTTATCTTGACATTCGCAATATTTCTTTAGATAATTTGAGGTGTGTTAGCGTCAAAATGTAAACAGTTCAGTATACCAAACTACAAAAGACTAGCAACACGTGTGTTTTTGGGATGTTTGTTCCCGATAAAATTTGGGAACCATATCTACGTATAAATTCGTGAGTAAAAATAATGAGCGCGAATACGGTGTCTACTATTAATTACTTCTCTTTGGGCGTAATCCAAGACGAAGCACGCCGACTGGTACAAAAGGGAGTGGTTAGCCGCCAGCAACCAATATATGCCCTTTGTCAGTACATACCAGCCAGAGAGTGGGCTTGCATTGAATGTGAATTGGAGCAATGCGACTTCTTGTTACGGGATCGCATTGCTGATTTAATAGGCCGGGAAAAATGGGAGAACGATTAATTTAGGTTTGACAAACGATTTATTAGGAATGGGAATTAATATTATGGAATCTGTAAGTAAAACTACTACAGATTTTCAGCAATTTATCCCAAGGATAATCTCTGTTACTATTTGTGCTGTGCTAGAGCCAAAGTTGTCAATTTCTCATCAATACTGGAGTATCAGGGATTAACAGTATGGGGTTAATTAATTTAACTTTCCCAGTTACTACATGTATTGTCAAAGACCTACAAAACTAAGATTTTACCTGTGCTTATCTGTTAGTTTCTGAAATTTAAGTAATGATTAAATAATCAACAGAACAGTTTTTCTATAAAATTGTTCTGTTAATTATTTGGTCTTTTGATATAGATTGGCATTAAGTACGTCTTGCTGGCAAATCTATAATTGTTGAGACGTTAATCGTAACGTCTTCTGCTGAATATTCTTTATGAATTTTGTTCTAAATACTGATTAATATCTTCAATCACCCTTGTCAATTCGGCTTCTGTAGTTAGGCGGATATGAGAATCGCGGACTGTGACTAAGACTTTAGCGGCAAAGGGTGTAGGCCAAATATTGGGATTACAAAAAATTTCTAAAAACACCTCCCCTGTATGTTGATATTCCATACTCTTTTGGGGGTTAACTTTATTTTTTCCTGGGGTTTGATTAGCGGCAAGAGCTTTGAAATCTTGCATTAATAAATTAATTTCTGCTTTTAATTCCTGAGCTGCTGCTGGGGAAAAACTAAATGAAACAGAACCTTCTACCAAATTGAGGGTGAGATGAGTCGAGGACATGGGCTATTTATCAGTAAATATATTGCTACAAATACCATTTTCCTTGGTTGGTGCATAATATCCAAGGTAATATCATTTTCAACAAAGAATGGGACAGATGAGTAGGGGCACGGCACCCGTAAAATAATTTTATATATTAGAGGATTGACCGATGCCGTGCCCTGACGAAGAATGTATGTGTCGTAAACATTATTTGAATTGGTATAAGTTTCATCAATAGCAATGATTCGCAGAGCTTTAATTTACTGGCAAACAAACCATGGAACACAAGTATAAGTAATTTCAAGTATAAGTAATTTTAATCCCCATAGTGTTAATGCAAAAAAATATAATTTAAATCACAGATTAAACATCAAGTTTTATGGATATTACAGCTCTAGCTACTTATAAAGAATCTCAATAAAATTGCATTTATTATTTATCTTATAGCTAAATTAAATCTTTAGTACGTAATAGTTATACAAATTTCGTTGGTGTTAGTTGGTGCATTAAGTTTTACAGTATAGGTCTAAGAACCTAGTATGAGCATGCCTCATGATTGCCGACAACCGCACCACGGTCAGAAATGTTTTAATAATTACTTTGCTGCTCAACATATTTGTCATGATATTGAAGGGAGCAATTGGATGGTGGACTGGTTCTTTGAGTTTATTAGCAGATGCTTTACATAGCGTTACTGATAGTGCTAACAACATTTTAGGGTTAATTGCTAGTCGATTTTCTTCACCACACCCAGATAGGGAGCATCCCTACGGACACTTGAAATTTGAAGCAGTGGGAGCTTTGGGAATTGCTGCTTTTTTAGGTATAGCTTGCTTTGAAATTGTCCAAGGAGCTATGGAGCGGATTATTCACGGTGGTAGCTCCGTTAAAGTTTCTGCACTGGAGTTGTGGTTATTATTAATTGTTCTAGGTGTGAATATTTTTGTGGCGTTTTATGAGCGTCATGTTGGTTATCGGGTTGGCAGTCCCATTTTGATTGCCGATGCCAAACATACCATGGGTGATGTCTGGGTGACAATTACTGTCATTGGTGGATTGATTGGCATATGGATGGGCTATCAGTGGTTGGATATTGTCTTAGCTTTCCCCGTTGCTCTGTTGGTGTTTTCCAGTGGTTGGTCAGTGTTAAAGGATAATTTACCTTGGCTAGTAGATGAAATGGCGATCGCACCGGAGGTGATTCATGATATGGTGCTTTCTGTACAAGGAACCATAGACTGCCATGATATCGCCTCCCGTGGTGTGGTAGGTCGTCAGGTTTTTATTGAGATGCATCTAATTGTGGATGCTAGTGATGTGGAAACTGCTCACCGCATTACTGAGGAGGTAGAAAGGGTTTTAGAAGAACGCTTCAGTCCTACTAGGATTTTAATTCATGTGGAACCACCTGCTTATAAATCCAGACACATTACCTTTGAGTCGGAAGCGGGGTAGAGGGGAGGAGGGGAGGAGTGAAAAAGGGAAAGAGTGAAGGAGTAGGGGCGGGGTTTCCGCGCCCGGCGGGGTTTTCCCCACCCGGAGTGAAGGAGGGAAGCAGACGCTATTAATACTTACAGCATATTGTATGTTTGTGAAGTACATTGGGACGGGCAGGGATGCCCATCCCACTGTTGGTTTTAGTATGTAATTTTGTACTTCATTTATCTGCAAAATACTTAATGGAAATTAGTTTTTCAAAATCTTGGCGATCAAATTGTATATACATTAAATTTTTGATGGATTTGTGCAATTAAAGTACAAATATTTTTTATAAATAAAATATTTTTCCTCAAATCATGTATTTAGGCAACATCTAATTTTGGAATAAACGCAATTTTTACTGCAACATTTTAGTCATATGAAATCCGGATGATTAGTTACCGCAAAAACCTCACTTCCCCTCTCCCTTAATAAGATACTGTTGGCGAATAGTAGGTTTGACCCCTCACTAGGCTAAAAGCTGGGGATTATTGGAATAATTTGGACTTATTTTTTCC
>JAAUYD010050700.1_pt1 | contig 17076 bp, 14 predicted proteins | sample 7278101 | NCBI WGS metagenome assembly JAAUYD01 (sample SAMN14350128, study PRJNA611818) | marine sediment metagenome | isolation source: surface marine sediment (0.6m) | place: French Polynesia: Moorea | collected 2018-08 | reverse complement strand
TTATTAAGTATTTTTGTTCTGATGCAAGATGTGAGTTTACCGCATTGTTCCATTTTGTTATACAAATAAGGGACTAGGGGAATGCTCTATTATTATTATGAAGGATAAAAGGTTCAGCCATGACAACTATTGCCATTATTCCGGCGCGTGGAGGCTCAAAAGGGGTTCCCCGTAAAAATATTCGTCTCTTAGCAGGGAAACCCTTAATTGCTCATTCAATTCAGGATGCTCAAGAGTCTACTTCGATTGATCAAGTGTATGTTTCCACAGATGATCAAGAAATTGCTACCATTTCTGCTGAATACGGCGCAAACATCATCCATCGTCCGGCTGAGTTGGCCAATGATACGGCTTCCTCTGAGTCGGCTTTGATTCATGGCCTCCAAGCATTAAAAAATCAAAACATCAACCCAGACTTATTGGTATTTTTACAATGTACTTCTCCCATCAGAACAGGAGTCGATATTGATCAAGCGATCGCAAAACTAAAAGCAGAGCAAGCCGACTCTCTCTTATCTGTGTCCCCGTCTCATCGTTTTCTTTGGGAAGAAATCAACGGGGTTGCTCAGTCTATTAACTATGATTATCGTCATCGTCCCCGTCGTCAAGATATGAACCCCCAATATGTAGAAAATGGGTCAATTTATGTCTTTAAACCTTGGGTACTCCAAGAAACCCAAAACCGACTGGGGGGAAAAATAGCCCTCTATATTATGAGTGAAATGGCTGCACTGGAAATCGATTCAGAAGATGATTTTTACATGATAGACTTTTTGATGAGTCAATCTGATCCGATTTGCTAAGTAGAATAGCACCAAACACAATGTAAAGAATTTCGGCGGCCATTACCAGTCCCTCAAACGTTGAAGCAGCTACCACTGCAAAGGAAACCCGCCACATTAACAGTGCAAAAATGGCTGTTACCAGATAAGCGATCGGCATAGTCACTTTAGCCGATCGCCTAGCTACAACTAATAATAAAAAAATAGTGATAATGGGAGCTAAGGCTAGAAAATAATAAGGTAATAATTTCATAGAATTTGCAGTCTGAATATTAACCTAAACAGTTGAAATCACGTTTTTGAAAGACATATTTTTTTTTGCAGCATTTCTATAAAACTTAACATTAAAGTAAATTGCTGTATCTAAGAAAAATTTATGGCTAAAACGCTTTTTGATTTTTATTTAAACCTCGTGGTTAACAACAGGCCATCATTTAAAATATCCCTCCTGAATTCTGTTTACTTGCTAAAACTACAACTTTCTTTTTGTCCGAGAGATTGCCATTATTTAGGGCAATTTAGTATTTTATCTACCATTAATTGGTTCTATTAGTTCCACAGCACCGAGAAGTTGAACTTCTGTTGTATTTCTGCAAGAATCTGGTTTAATATTTTGTGGTCTGAAAATTGTAATTTCTTTGGTGATATTCGTTTCGATAGTTTCTTTAACTTTATTAAACCATTTGTCTGAATTAGATACACCACCAGCCAAAACAAGGCAACTAGGTTGTATAATTTGAATAATCATAATCAAAGAATGTCCCAAAATTTCTGCGCATTCATCTATTACACTAAGCGCAAACTTATCATCATTATCAGCAGCTTTACCAATGTCCTTACACTCTTTTACTTTTTCTGGTACTATTTCTAATGCCCTCTTTCTTTCTATTGGTTTTATTATTTCTTTCATTTCATAAATTGGCATTGGAATATCTTTAAATAGTTCAATTTCTCGAATAAAACGACTATACCTGAAATTGTCTACTATCTCCTTAAAACGATTCTCAACTCTTTCCTTAATTTTTTCTTCGCTTGAAGTTTTGTAATTATCTGGATTATCACTGTCTAGGTATTCAATGAATATTCTACGGGCTAGATGAAGAGTTTGCATATTTTCTTTCATAATTTCATCGTAGAGATTGGTGATATTCTGACCATTTATGAGTTTTATTGCTGTAGGACTTTCTAATATTTCAACTATACGTTCTCTGAAGGTAGATTCAATACCCTTCCTAGCAGTTTTCCAGCCAATATAAGGACATCTTTCTTCATTTCCTGTTCTAATACTCTGCAGTTCGTCGATACTCCATTTAATTCCATATCCTCTTAGAAGATTAGCCGAAAACTGAAATTCAGATCCATAGATCAGTTTATATTGATTATTTCTAGGGTTTATATCTTCTAGCCTAATTCCTATACCAGTACCAGTACCTGCAGAAACAACCAGAAGAGAAGATATGTTTACCGTTGGTTTTTTCTCTCTAAGCGCTCTGTACATTCCCAGTGTGTGCATTGATACATCATGAATAACTTCACAAGTAATGTGTTGGTTATACCTGTTTGTCAATTCTTTTTCCAATTCGTTTTTAAGGTTGAAATTTTCTATCTTAAAAATTGCTATTTCTTTAATATCTCCATTCGGCTCAACTTGGCCAGGAACACACATTCCCACTCCACGAATATTTTCCAATTTATAATCTGTTTCATCCTGTTCGTTTGCCTTTTCTAAAGCATCGTTAATTAACTCAATTAATCTATTTACGAACTCTGTTTTAGCTTCCTCATTTTCGGGTTGATTTGAAAATCTTTCTTGAAACTCCTTATCTGTACGGGTGTCTTCAAGGATAAATTTTTCCGTTTGACGATCATAAATGTTGTACTTTGTTCCTGTACCCCCTACATCGATTGTTACGATTAAGTTCTTGCTTTTATTAGACATATTGGTTCTATTTTGAATAGTATTTTATCCATTTTAACGAATTGTTTATAGTTTTGCAAAAACTAGCGATCGCCTCTAAATTATAACCAAATAGATACTTGTTTATCGATTTCAATGACCCCAAGTATTAATAATAATAATAGATAAAAAGCCTAATACAGTGGACATTCCCACAATAGAACCTCCTTTAGCGTAGGCTTCGGGTAACATGGTTTCTGAAATGACTGTTAACATGGCACCTGCGGCCATCGATCCTACCAAAGACACCAAGTTATCTGGAACATTGGCAAAGATAACACTACCTACTGCCGCTAAAATTCCAGTAATTAACATAATAGAACTCCACATCATTAAGATTTTCTTGATAGAAAATCCTTGTTCTTTCATCCCGTGGGAACTGGAAAGGGCTTCGGGATAATTAGAAATAAATAAACCAGCTAATAAAGCAGGGCTTAAGGGTGCTGTAATAATATGGGCCCCAATGGTTAAGGCTTCGGGGATACCATCCATTAACAAACCCAACCAGATAGCCATAGGTGCATCTTTATGTTGCGCCACCGTACTAGACATGGTACTGGCTGAGGGAATTAAATGACCGGCGTTCATGCTTTGACAAGCTTTTTGTATCCATTGTCCCGCTTCGGATGACGTAAAATTTTGTTGTTTAAGCAAGTAGTCTTGCATTTTCGGTTGTTCTAAAAACTTTTTGATACTTTCGTCTAAATTTTTTGACTGTTGGATCATTTCATCAAAATCTCGTTTTCTCAGTACCCAACCTTGAACATCTGTTAAGGCCACTGCACTGACGGTATGGTTTGCCCCAGTGACAAAGGATAATTCTCCTACGGTATCTCCTGGTTTAAGAACAACAGGGGGTTTTTGTAGATGATGGGGGTAAATAATTTCCACTTCCCCTTGATGAATAATAAAGAGGCGATCGGAAATTTCTTCCGGTTGAAAGAAGACATAACCATCTTTATAGTGATGATAGGTTAAACGTTGAGCAATTTCGAGCAGTTCATGGTGGTACAAGTAACGAAAGACAGGAAATCTAGTAATTTGTCGTGCTATTTGTAAAAATTCTTCGGCTTGATTCTCAATTTCAACGGCCGGTAAAATAGTTCCTTCTCTATACATGGTTTTTGTTGCTGCACTCAGCCAACGCTTCATGTTAGTGGGATCAAGTCCTTGACGTTGTTGTAGATAATTATGTAATTCTGGTGTTTGCCAAAACCCTTCCATTTGCTGGCATAAATAGGGGGATGTGGGCAATAATTGTTCAAAGTCAGGGCGGGGTAAAATATCAATTTCTGTGTCTTCGGTGGTTTGGGCGATGGTTTGATGGGGAGAAGCGGTTAAGAAAGAAAATTGACCAAAGACATCGTTTTCTTCGAGATGTTTCAAGGGTTCAAAGTTAGCTTGCGGATCTAATAAAGTGACTTTACCTTTTTTGATGATATATAAGGTTTCACTGGGATCGTCTTGACGATAAATGGTGGTTCCTTTGGGATAATGAGTGACTAACAAAATTTTGGCTAATTTTTGTCTCAGGGAACGATTCGCATCATAAAATAAGTTAATTCGTTTGAGACTATCCACCCGTTGTTGAAACCGGCGCGCTTCTTTTTGAGTCAGATGGCATAAAGTGGTGGAGGGTTTACGCAAAAACCCCCCAGAGTTATTCACCCATTGATTGACAAAGCTAAAAAATAAACTGCCAATAACAGCACCGATCACTAATTCAATAATATGACCTTTTTTCGTCGCACTGCCCACTAAATCAATGACTAAGGCTGCCAATAAAGCCCCGCCCCCAAAGGCAGTCAAAAAGGCGATAGTGCGCGATACAGGAGTCCATAATAAGGCGGTAATGGACCCTAAAGGCATGGAACAAGCACTAATAATTCCATAGATAAAAGCAGTGATAATTGGGGCATTTGACATAATTCAAACGGATTCAAATTAGATTATGAAAATACTTAACGAAGTCAGAAGTCAGAAGTTCCTCACTACGTTCCGACGCTATCGCACAGAAGTTGGAAAAAAAGGCAAGACGAGTAATAATTTCCTTTCTTTATTTCCTACTTTTAAGTGCAGTTTGTTTTGATTAGTTTTTAATCACTTCTGACTTCAAACTTCACACTTCTGACTTCATGAATGCTCCCTACCTATTTTAAACTTACAAAAAGGCAGCTTTACCAGCAAAACGGGCAGCTTTACCTAAGTCCCGTTCAATGCGCAGGAGTTGGTTAAATTTAGCGATTCTCTCACCGCGACAACCAGAACCAGTTTTAATTTGTCCTGCGCTGGTAGCCACCACTAAATCAGCAATGGTGGTGTCTTCTGTTTCGCCGGAACGATGGGAAACAAAGCATTTATAATTATACTTTTTGGCTAATTCAATGGTGTCTAAGGTTTCGGTTAAGCTACCAATTTGATTGACCTTAATTAAAACAGAATTAGCGACTCCTTTTTCAATACCTTCGGCTAAAATAGTAGGATTGGTACAGAATAAATCATCCCCCACTAATTCGACTTTATTGCCAATTTTATCGGTGAGTTGTTTCCAACCTTCCCAATCGTTTTCCCCCATGCCATCTTCTAAGGAAACAATGGGATATTTATTCATCCATTGTTCCCATAGTGCGACCATTTCTGAGGGGGTTTTTGTGGATTGATCGGACTTAAAAAATAAATATTTGCCATCTTTCCATAATTCTGAGGTGGCCGGATCAAGACAAATGGAAATATCTTCCCCTGGTTTGTAACCGGCCGCTTCGATCGCTTCTATGATAAACTCGATGGCATCTTCATTGGATTTTAAATTCGGGGCAAATCCACCTTCATCTCCAATCCCTGTGCTTAATCCTTTATCTTTTAGTAAACTTTTGAGGGTATGGAAGGTTTCTGCACCCATACGAATGGCCTCGGCAAAACTGGGGGCGTTATGAGGGGCAATCATGAATTCTTGGAAATCGATGGTATTATCTGCATGAGATCCCCCATTGATAACGTTCATACAAGGAACGGGTAATAAGGAAGCATTGGTTCCCCCTAAATAGCGATATAAGGGCGTTTTTAGGTAATTGGCTGCGGTATGGGCAACGGCTAAGGAAACGGCTAAAATGGCATTAGCCCCCATCTTAGCTTTATTGGGGGTGCCATCAAGGTCAATCATGGTTTGATCGATCGCCCGTTGTTGGGTAACATCCATACCAAGGAGGGCAGGAGCTAGGTGCTGATTTACATTGTCTACGGCTTTAAGAACCCCTTTCCCTTTGTAACGGTTGGGATCACCATCGCGCATTTCCACCGCCTCTTTTTCCCCTGTAGAAGCCCCAGAAGGCACTAGCGCACTTCCTACGGTACCATCTTCGAGCATGACTTGGGCTTCAACCGTAGGGTTCCCCCGTGAATCAAGCATTTCTGAGGCAATAATTGTTTTAATCCGCATGAATTCCAGTCTCCTGATAATCGTTGAAATAGTTTAGACTATTTAAGAAATCATGCTCTAATTATCTGTCATGTGTTCCAATTATTCTCAGTGGTTTCCCTTAAGATTTTATAAAAAAACAGCTTAAACTTAAGGTAAAATGTTAATAATAAATTCTTAAAGTTTTGTTAGTTAACTCCAAGAAAAGGAGGGGTGCAATGGGAATTAGATGAGGCACGGGGCAGTCTAGAAAAAATCGGCTTTAAATGAGCCAATTACTTAGATAAATAGTGATCAAAAGGATAGTCTAAAGACTTTCTCATCTGTTTTTTTACCATTTTCGCCCAACTATCAAAATCAAAGTTTTCTGCTAAGGGGTCTAAGGATTTTTGCGGTTGTTTATTTTCTTCAGCTATAGAAAATATACCTATTTCTACGGTTTTACTTTTCATTAATTTGACCTCCTTTTATGGAATTTACTTGATTATTTATGTAGTCAATTTTGCTTTTTTATCTATAATGATTATACCCTTTCTGGGATCAAAGAAAAGGTTAACTTCAGGTTAAGAAAAGTTAAATTTTTTGATAATTTAATCTCAATCGAGGTAAAATATTAAAATTCTTGAAACTTTTGATCAATTGCTTTGCTAGGATTTAGAATAAGAGAAACTTAAACAAACTCACCTTAGAAAACAATGATAAACAAAAATTCCATCAAAGTTGAAGATGATCGCACCGGTTTAGAAATTGAAACTTTACGACGGGCTTTATTAGATAATCTTTTTTATATTCAAGGTAAATTTCCAGAAATTGCTACTAAAAATGACTTTTATTTAGCCTTAGCTTATACCGTCAGAGATCGTTTATTACGACGGTGGTTAAACACTATACAAACCAAACTCAAAAATGATGTCAAAAAAGTATGTTACTTATCAGCAGAATTTTTAGTAGGACCTCATTTAGAAAACAATTTAATTAATCTAGATATTGTAGAAAGAGTCAAACAAGCGGTTACTGAATCGGGGCTAAACATTCAAGAATTGATTGAAGCCGAAGAAGAACCAGGATTAGGCAATGGTGGTTTAGGTCGTTTAGCAGCCTGTTATATGGACTCTTTATCCAGTTTAGAAGTTCCAGCCATTGGTTATGGAATTCGCTACGAATTCGGTATTTTCGATCAAGAAATCAGAGACGGTTGGCAAATAGAAATAACCGATAAATGGTTACAGTATGGAAACCCTTGGGAAGTTGCGCGACCGGAAGCTTCTGTTACTGTTAATTTTGGGGGATATACGGAACAATATGTAGATGGATATGACAATTTTCATGTGCGTTGGGTTCCTGAATATGTAGTTAAAGGAATACCCTATGATACTCCCATTACTGGTTATAAAGTTAACACAGTTAATACCTTAAGATTGTGGCGATCAGAAGCTTGTGAATCGTTTGATTTCCAACGTTTTAATGTGGGAGATTATTATGGAGCAGTAGATGATAAAGTTAACTCAGAAAATCTCAGCAAAGTTCTTTATCCCAACGATGAACCCATCCAAGGAAAAAGATTAAGATTAGAACAACAATACTTTTTTGTTTCCTGTTCCCTTCAGGATATGATTCGTATTCATTTGATCAATAATCCCAATTTAGATAATTTTCATCAACAATGGGCTATACAATTAAATGATACTCATCCGGCGGTTGCTGTAGCTGAATTAATGCGTTTATTCGTCGATATTTATGAGTATGAATGGGGGAAAGCTTGGAATATTGTGGAGAAGACGTTTGCTTATACCAATCATACCTTATTACCAGAAGCCTTAGAAAAATGGCCCATCGAAATGTTTGGTCAATTATTACCCCGTGTTTTAGAAATTATCTATGAAATTAATCGACGTTTCTTAGATAAAGTTCGTATCAAGTTTCCTAACGATGACGGGAAAATTTCCAGTCTTTCTATTATTGATGAAAGTGGAGAAAGATACGTCAGAATGGCTAATTTAGCTTGTGTGGGTTCTCATCATGTTAATGGAGTGGCTGAGTTACATTCAAAATTAGTAAAAGACACAATTTTGCATGACTTTTATCTTCTTTACCCTGAAAAATTTACTAACGTGACTAATGGGGTAACACCTCGTCGTTGGATTGTACAAAGTAACCCCCGTTTAAGTAAATTAATTACCTTAAAAATTGGGGATGGATGGATTAAAAATTTACAAGAATTACGAAAATTAGAAACCTATGCTGAAGATAAAACATTTCGTCAACAATGGCGAGAAACCAAGCAAGCAGTCAAAGAAGATTTAGCTAAATATATTCAACAAAAAGTCGGTGTTGTTGTTAACCCCGAATCCTTATTTGATGTGCAAGTTAAACGCATTCATGAATATAAACGGCAACATCTTAACGTCTTACACATTATTACTCTGTATAAGCGCATTAAGAGTAATCCTAACTTAGATGTTCCCCCCCGTACTTTCATTTTTGGTGGTAAAGCAGCCCCTGGTTATTTTATGGCGAAACGCATCATCAAATTAATCACAGCAGTGGGAGATGTGGTTAATAATGATGGGGATATCGGCGATCGCTTAAAGGTTATTTTCCTACCCGATTATAATGTTACTTTGGGTCAAAGAGTTTATCCAGCAGCCGATTTATCAGAACAAATTTCTACCGCAGGAAAAGAAGCCTCTGGCACCGGAAATATGAAGTTTTCTATGAATGGAGCGTTAACCATTGGCACATTAGATGGGGCAAACGTAGAAATTCGTCAAGAAGTTGGGGCAGAAAATTTCTTCCTATTTGGGTTAACAACACCAGAAGTTTTGGACTTAAAAGCTCAAGGATATTTTCCCCGTCGTTATTATAGTTCTATTCCTGAATTACGAGGGGTTCTCGACCTAATTAATTCTGGTTTCTTTTCTCATGGTGATCCTGAATTATTTAAGTCCATTGTTGATAATTTACTTTACGATGATCCCTATCTTTTATTAGCGGATTATAAGTCTTATATTGAGTGTCAAGATCAAGTATCTCAAGCTTATAAAGATCAAGAAAATTGGAGTAAAATGTCCATTTTAAACGTAGCGAGAATGGGAAAATTTTCTAGCGATCGCTCCATCCAAGACTATTGTAATAACATTTGGAACGCCAAACCTGTAAGCATACAACTCGAAGATTATGTACAAGGAGAAGCAGAATTAAGCGTTAATAAATTTTAAGTGGTGTTGATGTCAAAGGGAAGTTAACGAAGTCAGAAGTTCCTCACTACGTTCCGGCGCTATCGCACAGAAGTTGTTTTTTCTCATAATTTGATGGTTAAGACTTTCTCCAAAATCTTCCCTTTTTTTCCTAGTTAATTGAGCAAAACTAAAATTTATATTCAACTATCTTAAAAACGCTAATTCTCTTACCTATATCCGATGGAAAACAAGCAAACTATTATCACTGAAAAACAAAAAATGCTCAAAGGAGAGTATTATAATTCTTTTGAAGAAAACCTACTTAACGATAGAAAAAGAGCGAAAAAATTATGTCAACAATTAAATCATATTCCCGATGGAACTCCAGCAGAAAGAAGTCAAATAATTAAAGAATTATTCCAAACAGATAAAGAGGTATGGATCGAATCTCCATTTCGATGTGATTATGGCTATAATATTAATGTTGGCGATAACTTTTATGCTAATTTTGGCTGTATTATTCTTGACTGTAACCTAGTTAAAATTGGTGATAACGTTAAGTTTGGTCCCAATGTACAAATTTATACAGCAACCCATCCTATCAACACCAAAGAAAGAATTTCAGGTAAAGAAATGGCCTATCCTATTACCATTGGTGATAATGTTTGGATTGGGGGAAGTTGTATTATTCTTCCTGGTGTAACCATTGGTAATAATACCGTTATTGGTGCCGGAAGTATTGTGACAAAAAATATTCCTGAAAATGTTGTTGCTGTGGGTAACCCTTGTCGTGTTATTAGACCAATTAAATAATTGATAAATTTGACATCATTAATAATTCTGTTAACATGATTATAACCAAATTATCTATTAACTAAATCTTAACTTAAACCATTATGAAAGTTGCTGTTTTTAGTACCCGTTCCTATGATCGCCAATTCTTAGAACTTGCCAATCAAGCTGCTGCTTCTGCTCACGATTTAGAATACTTTGAAACTCAATTAAACAAGAAAACAGCCTCTTTAGCCAATGGTTTTCCCTGTGTTTGTATCTTTGTTAACGACATCGCTGATGAGACAAACTTAAAGATTTTAGCTGAACAGGGAACTAAATTAATTGCTCTACGGTGTGCTGGATATAATATGATTGATATGCAAGCAGCGAGTCAATTAGGCTTAAAAGTTGTCAGAGTTCCTGCCTATTCTCCCTACGCAGTTGCAGAACACGCAGTTGGGTTAATCTTGATGCTAAATCGCAAATTAAACAAAGCTTACAATCGAGTTAGAGATGATAATTTTACCCTGGATGGTTTATTAGGATTTGATTTACATGAAAGTACCGTAGGCGTAATTGGTACTGGCAAAATTGGCACAATTTTTGCTCAAATTATGCAAGGTTTTGGTTGTCATTTATTAGGCTATGATGTTTATACCAATGAACATTTTACAGCCATAGCAGGGGCTAAATATGTTGATTTACCAGAATTATTAGCTAAGTCTGACATCATTTCACTTCACTGTCCCTTGCTTCCATCAACTCACAATCTTATTAATCAAGAAACCATTAAACAAATGAAACAAGGGGTGATGTTAATTAATACCAGTCGTGGACAATTAGTTGATACTCGTGCTGTGATTGATGGCATAAAAACGGGTAAAATTGGCTATGTTGGTTTAGATGTGTACGAAGAAGAAGAAGAACTGTTTTTTCAAGATTATTCTGACGGTATTATTCAGGATGAAACTTTTCAACTCCTGCAGTCTTTTCAAAATGTTGTCATTACTGCTCATCAAGCCTTTTTTACCAAGGATGCTTTAACCGCTATTGCTCAAACCACCATCGCTAATATTAGCAGTTGGGAACAAGGAAATGAGTTAACTAATGAAGTAAAAATCCCAGTAGCAAATTAACGAAGTCAGAAGTTCCGTCTCAAAAACTATTCGCGGCTCGACATATTAAAGAATGTTAAGAACGGGAAACCCTGTCCTACTGCTCATTACCTATTGTTTATTACTGTTTGTCTTTGTTTTATTTTACAAGTTATTTCGCTATTTTAACGAAAGTAACTAATTAATTCAATTTATAGACAGTAGATAAATATTATTATATTTATTATCAAAAATCTTATATTTATGTTTCTTTTTATTTTGTTATTGATCGTTTTTGAGAGTAAAAAATTTAGTTATTTTTAGAAACTTTACTAACAGCTTTACTTTAATTAATTGAGAAATTCAAATATAAAAAAAATCAGCTATCTAACGGTCTGAACTAGAAGCAAATGCTATAAGAAAAGGACAAGTATTGATGAATTGTTAGTTCAAAAATAATGCTAAAACTTAAGCAAATTATTCCTGGGATGTTGACATCTCTTAGCTTTGCTGTGGTCTCTTCTGTCGAAGCTGCAACGGTAGTTAATACTGATAGCAGTGGTAATGTTGTCAGTATTAGTGACCTTGAAATCTGTATCAGTGGCGCTGAAATTTGTGCCAAAACACAAGAAGAACTGGAAGAAAATGAAATTAAAATTATCGACTCTTATGATGTTGCTTTTCCACCCGGTCTATTCAATGAGATTTTTGGTGATCCAACTCAACCTGATTTTATGGGTTCTTGCGACGACGGTTTATGTTTTTGGGGGAATCAAACGCAAGCAAATCTAGCCATCACGAGTATTAATGATGCTATTAATATGCTTGATCCGACTCCACCTTTGGTGACTGGAGAGTTGGTTTTGCCCCCTCTTCCTCCCATAACACAGACCAACAACTTCTATCGAGTTCCCCTCAGTTTTGATGACGCGGACAACTCAATTACCTCTCGTCAAGGCACCAATAATGATGCTGATCCTGACAATCCCTGGATTTTAGATGAAATCGTTACCAATTCAATAGACACTATACAGTTTTATGCTGATTTTCAATTTATTGCTAGAGAGATTATCAGGCCTATCCCTCCCGATACTCCAAATGTTCCAGAACCGTCGAGTTTAATGGGGATTCTTTTTACCTTCGGTTCTGTGCTGATGGTTAGTAAAAAGAAGAATTGACCTGTCGATGGAGACTGGGAGACTCGAAGAGCAGGGGAACAATAAATTTAGAATGAAGAATGTAGAATGAACAGAAAAAATTAATTCTTAATTCTTAATTCTTAATTCTTCATTTTCCCCCGTCACCCTCAATTTTCAGAAAGTTGTGCAGCTTAAACTACTCATTCATATTCTTATAAGTGGCCACCGCAGAGGGAGAAATACGATTAAGATAACGGAAGATCCAATATTTAAGAACCGTATCTAAAATAACTGGAAACGTCGCAATAAAAAGAAAGTTAAATTCTTGGTTTTCAGGTAAACCAAAATGACGGGCAACTCCTTCTAAAATCACCTCCCAACCATGAGGAGAGTGGAAACCCACAAACATATCAGTAAACAAAATAATCAAAAATGCTTTAGCTGGATCACTTAAACCATATAAAATTTCATCTAAAAAAGATTTAAGCACTTCAATTTCTTTTCGACTACTAACAATTACAATAGCAAAAGCAGTGACTGAAAATAAATCAGCAAAAACATTGCCAATCGAATCAATTCCTTGGGCGCGATAGGTTTCTGTTATTTCTTGGGCTTTTTCTTGAACTTTTTTTTCAACTTCTTCCTCCGCTAATGGTTCTCTTAAACCAATTAAACCCTGAAACCGTAGTATTTCTTCATAATGACTTAACTCTTTAAAGGCTTCTTCTTCTAAATCTTTATTGATAAAAACAACTTGTTCGTGGTTATGAAAGTATTGATGAATAATTGGAGTTAGTAAAAAAGTTTTTGTTAATTGGTGAGTCAATAAAGGAACAATAATCAATAACAAAATAAATTTAATAGACAGGGCAGTTCTTAAGCGAGATTTACGATATTTATTGAGAACTTGTTCCTCGCTTTCTCCCGATTTTGGATCAATTTCTTGTTTGATTTTATTGAGTGTGTTAATAAAAGATCGAGGTAAAACGCCCGTTTTTTGAGAAGCCGATTCCAAACGACTCTCATTGTTTTGGAAGGAAGCACCTTGATAAATATTATTAGAAGTTTTTGCAGAATTTTGAGACATATCTTGATTATCTACTTGTTCGGTTTCTTGCTCATTTAAGGATTTTTTAGCTAAAACGAGAGAACCATTATCAATCACTTGTGTATCCCTAGGTTGATATTTAGAAGTAACTTCATCAATAAACTCTAATTTCTCGAAAATAATAGCAGCCGTTGTGGCATTTTTTTGTAATTCTCGTTCAGTTGTGATCTCTTGAGGAAATTCTTGTATATTGGAAATGTTGAGGAAGAGGCGACTGGTCTTAAACACACCTAATCCCATATTAATCTTTTTTAAATAACCATTAACTTCGGTTTTAAAATAAGAAACAACACTGTCACCATAGTCAGCATTTTCCTTGGAGACCTTTTGGCCACCAAAATGATTATCTTCAATTTCCCTTATCTTTAAAGCTGCTTTATATGCGTTATCTAAGGACCTTTCTGGGGTAGCTGTTAACCAATTAGAAGTCTTTTTAATTAAGGACTTAAATTTCATAATAATTTCGACTTACCTGAAACAAACAAAAAATAAAATCAACAGAGAACCCACAAGAAACCATTGCAAAATGATTGTATGTTAACCCATTTAGTTGAGGAATGTCCGTGAAGCGAACCTCTCTGTGGATTGAAGGAACCACCCGAACCGGAAAAACAACCGAATTAGTCAAAGAATTTTGTCATTGGGTTGAAGACAAACGTCAGCAGAAAAGCTCCTCCTCTGTTCAATCAGTCACCCAAAATCTGGCCTCATCAGTGTTAGTTTTCTCCGCTAATGATGATAATCGCCGTGATTTAGCTGATCGACTCTCCTTAGCTGTAAACGGAAGTTACCCCATTTACTGCAAAACCCCCATAGGATGGATGAGAGATGAAATCAAACTGTTTTGGCCGTTGTTGTTTGAGGAACTGTCTTTAAAAGCACAGTTTCCCCTGCTCTTACGTCCGGAAACGGAACAATTCCTCGCCACTCAGTTATGGCGGTACCGTCAGAGTCATAACGGAAACTCCCACACCAACCCGTTTTTAGCCACATTGACTGGAAATAGTGAGTTTCGCTTTGTCCGTCAAACTCTAGACTTACTACAGTTAGCGGGTGCTAGTGGGATTATGGTGGAGCATATCCCCTACATTCTAGAACAGGGTTTAGAGGAGGGGGAGTATTTTTTAGAAGAGTTAAATAATTCAGAGATGACGGGGACTTCTTTGGCTCAATTACGGGGTGATCTGATTCTAGAATGGCAGCAATGGTGTTTAAATCGCGGTTTATTAACTTATGGTTTAATTTACACTCTTTATTGGCGATATTTATTGCCAAATTCCCAATATCAACACCATTTAATTAATCGTTATCAAGGGATTTTTGCTGATGATGTGGATGATTATCCAGCTATTACTAAAGATTTATTTCAGTTTCTCTTAGATCATAAAGCCTTTGGCGTATTTACTTATAATCCTGATGGACAAGTTCGTTTAGGATTAAATGCAGATCCTCTCTATTTATCCCAATTGTCATCTCATTGTCAGGTAAAAATCTTAGCTAATTATCCCAGAATTCAGAGTAATTATGGTGAAGTAATTGTCCAATTAGCTACTCACCCTTTATCAGTGGAAAATTTACCAGATTTTTTTAGTTCTATCCAAACGATTTCTCGTGCTGAATTATTACGAAAAACCGCTAATTTTATTGTTGATGCAATTAAAAATAAGCAAATTAATCCCGAAGATGTAGCCATTATTGCTCCAGGATTAGACGAAATTGCTCGTTACACATTGATCCAAATCCTATCAGCTGCTAATATTCCCGTTAAACCATTAAATGAACAACGTCCTTTAATTAGTTTTCCCTTAGTTAGAGCCTTGATAACTCTATTAGGACTGGTTTATCCGGGCTTAGCCAGATTATTTGCAGGAGATGATATTGCTCAAATGCTGACCACTTTGAGTTATGATGCGACCCAGAAAATAGCAGCTATTGATCCCGTGAGAGCCGGTTTAATTGCCGATAGTTGTTATGAGGTTAAATTAGAAAAATCCCAATTTCTTCCCATTGAAACCTACCCCCGTTGGGATAGAATTGGTCATGGAGCAACAGCCGCTTATAATCATCTTGTTGATTGGATAAAAGAAACACAATATCAAGTCAAACAAGACCAACTTTCTACTCCTATGAGAGTTTTAGATAAAGCCATTCAAGAATTAATAGAAGTTAAATATCAATTATCCTATCAACAATTATCCGCTTTAAGAGAATTAACAGAAACAACTCAACATTTTTGGGAAATTGATCGCCGTTTACGACAGTATGATCCTAACCCCAAATTCCCAAAAGAAACCTTAATCGAGTTTATTCAATTATTACGACGGGGAACTATTACAGCTAACCCTCGTCCTCTCTATTACTTAGGAAAAAAACCGAGTTATGTTACTTTAGCAACTATTTTCCAATATCGGTCTTTAAAAAGTTGTCACCGTTGGCAATTTTGGCTAGATATATCATCTAATTTATGGGAAAAAGGTGGGGCTTCAGTGCTATTTTGCGCCCCCTTATTTCTGAGAGAATGGTCAGGACGAACTTTAACCCCTGAAGACGAATTTGAAGCCGATCAAGCCCGTTTAAAGCGTATTTTGAGAGATTTATTAGGACGAGTACAAGACAAAGTTATCCTCTGTCATAGTGATTTAAGTGTTAAGGGAACAGAACAAACAGGACCACTATTAACCCTAGTCAATGGTTCTCAAGAAATAGAATAAAAGTAAACTTTAGGAGCCAGGAATTAGAATATTGAATAGTAGAAGTATGCAAATTACAAATTCTAAATTCTAAATTCTAAATTCTAAATTCTAAATTCTAAATTTTTTAGTTTAATACTAACTAACCATTTCGTAATAATTGTTTCACTGTTCCCAATAATTCATCATGAGGAAACGGCTTAATAATATAAGCATCAGCCCCCTGTTTTAAGCCCCAATAACTATCAACTTGGGTATTTTTGGTCGAACAAAGAATCACGGGAATATGTTCCGTTTTGGGATCGCTTTTAATGCTACGACAAGTCTGATAACCATTCAGATTAGGCATTACCACATCCAGAATAATCAAATCAGGAGCAAGGGATTTGAGCTTTTCTAAGGCTTCAGCCCCATCCATGGCGGTGGTAACAGAAAAGCCATTATCCGTCAGTAAACCAGCAATCAGTTCACGTTGAGCAGTGCTATCATCGGCTACTAGAATTGTACGCATAAGAAGTCATTGAAAAATAAGCTTGAGTGACAACCAGTTATGAGTTCTATAAAATAGGATACCCAGAAACCTCATCTAACTATCATCTTGGAAAATGGGGTCGTTGATCATTGAAAGGCCCTAACTTAAGTTGGGTTGTTAGGGCCATTCGACTTCCCTTAGATAGTCTGGGGAAGTGTGATTATCTGAATTCGCGTCTAGCTATGAACAAAGAATCTCTAGACTTTAGTGTCGGCGCGATCGCTGTCTTCGCCGAGTCGCTTCCTTGCGCTTGCGTTTTTCTTGTGGCGTTTCAAAAAATTGGTGCTTTTTATAATCTGTATAGATTCCAGCTTTAGCAACCTGTCGTTTAAAGCGACGTAACGCAGATTCAATGGGTTCGTTTTGACCAACAACTACTTGGGTCATTATGTAACTTTACACCTCC
>JAAUYD010263030.1_pt1 | contig 17077 bp, 15 predicted proteins | sample 7278101 | NCBI WGS metagenome assembly JAAUYD01 (sample SAMN14350128, study PRJNA611818) | marine sediment metagenome | isolation source: surface marine sediment (0.6m) | place: French Polynesia: Moorea | collected 2018-08 | reverse complement strand
GCCGGCTGCGCGGCGGTGTGCACGATGTAGTCGCAGCCGCTCGCGTGGTCGAGCAGCGCCTCGAGCTCACGGATGTCGTCGCGCACCATCCGGACGCCCATGCCCTCGAGCAGGTTCCAGTTGTGGTCGCGCGCCAGGTCGCTCTGGTAGCCCGTCCGCACGAGCTCGGCCTTGGTCATGTTGTCGACCGAGACGACCTCCCAGCCGAGGCCGAGGAAGTGTTCGCAGACGTGCGACCCGAGAAAGCCGCATCCGCCGGTCACCATCACTCTCACGTCGACCGCCTCGTGCTGGTCGCCGGCGTCCTCATCGGGGGCGCGGGCGCTGGAAGGAGGGCGATTCTATCACGGGTCGAAGGGGCGGATCTACGCCGCCGCCCGCCGGGCGCTCGCCAGGTGGGGCCACGCGGGCTCGCTCTCGGGTCGAAGGGACGGATCTACGCCGCCGACCATCGGACGCTCGCCAGGTGGGGCCACGCGGGCTGGCTCAAGAGTCGAAGGGACAGATCTACGCCGCCGACCATCGGGCGCTCGCCAGGTGGGGCCACGCGGGCTGGCTCACGGGTCGAAGGGACGGATCCACGGCTTCATCCGCTGCTCGAAGTCGTCGTGGACCCTGTGCTGGACGCTGTCGCCGAACTCCGGGGAGAACGGACCCTGTCCGCTGCGGGCGGAGTGCCCGATCGTCGCGATCGGCACGGCCGAGACGAGCACGGCGATGCCGACCGCCAGCGACACGAGCTCGACGAAGGCCGCGGGCGGCAGCAGCCGCGCGAGCGCCACGCCGGCGGTGAACGAGGCCCAGACCGCCGTCAGCGAGAAGAGATCCCAGTCGTACGGACCGTAGACGGGCCGCACCAGCAGCGCGTAGACGAGCAGCGGAATCAGGCCCGCGAGCAGGAAGCGCACGTCGCGGTCGGCCACGAGCGCGCGCGGCTGTATCGCGACGAGGCAGCCGAGCAGCCACGGCGTCACCGGCGCCATGATGAAGAAGGCGTTCGCGAGATAGAAGACGTGCTCGGGCGAGAGGATCGTGTAACGGGTGCCCTCCCCCTCCGGCTGGAAGAAGCGGATCCACACGTCACCGCCGGTGGACTCGTCGGCCGTGCCCCAGCGCACGAGCTTCTCGAGCGCGGTCTGCAGATCGGCGCCGTGGCCCGCCACGACGACCAGCGCGAGGAACACGAGCATCGGCGCGAGCGCCACGGCGGCGCCGCGCGCGAGCCGCGAGACGACCTCGCTGGCGCCCGGCCGGCTCCCCTCCTCGGCGTCTCGCCCGAAGAGCGCGAAGAGCAGGCTCGGGCCGAGGAAGAGGAACTGCAGGTGCACCCACACGCCGATGCCGTACGCGAGGCAGAGCGTCGCGTGAGACGCGCGCCCCTGCGAGTGCGCGACGGCCGCCCAGAGGTACAGCGCCGCCGCCGCCAGCACGTAGGGGTAGACCTCGATGTGCCCGGCGAAGATGCGCACGACACCCGTGCCGAGGGCGAGCGCGACGATCCAGCTCGCCCGCCGCGCGTCGCCGGTCAGCCATCGCGCCGCCTGCCAGAGACCGACGACCGCCACGGGGCCGCAGAGGCAGGGGAGCAGCCGCACGAGCGTGCGCCCGCCGATGCCGGTCCACTCGCCGAAGCGGTAGCCCGCCTGAAGGAAGAACGTCGCGCCCACGTCGGGGAAGAAGAAGAGCGCCGGATCGACGTGCATCGCCCAGAAGAGGATCCGCGAGTCGCCGAAGATCAGCTCGGTGCGGAGCGCGAAGAGCGCGACGACGAGCGCGGTGCAGGCGACGAAGGCGGCGGGCCATCCGCCCCGGGCGGCCCGGCGAAACGGGGCCTCGAGCCGGGGCACGGCGGCGCGCCGCACGGCCGGAACGGACCAGGCGACGAGGCAGGCCGCGAAGACCACCGCCACGGCTGGCGGCAGGTAGCGCCACAGCGCCGCGCCCCAGACGGCCCGGGCCGCGGGCCAGAGGTCGAGCTCGAGCACGAATACGATCGGCAGACCGGCGACGAGGCCGAGGGAGGCGACGCGGGCGAGCCGGGCGGAGCGGTCCGAAGTCATCGCCCGCGCAGGTTAGGCGATGGCGAGCCTTCGGGCCGGCGCCACGGCAGCGACGCCCGCCATCGACGACCGCGCCCGCTTCGCGCAACCTGGGCGCGTGTCGATGCCCCTCGATCGCCCAGCCGGCCCGCCGCACACCCGCCGGCGTGTCGGACGCAGCCTGCTCGCATGCGCGACGGTCGCACTGCTCGCATGGGGCGCCCTACCGGGTGCCGCCGACGAGCCGAGCGACGAGCGATCGCAGCCCGACGTGCTCGCGCGCCCGCGCCTCGTCGGCGATCCGATGGGCGGCCGCTCGCGCCTCGAGCGGCTCGGCATCGACCTCGGCCTGTTCTACGACCAGCTGATCGAGGGCAAGGCCGAAGGCGGCGGCGCCAACCCCGATGCGGCCTTCGGGCATAGCGGCAGCTACGACTTCTTCGGCCTCGTCGACCTCGAGGAGCTCGCCGGGTGGCGCGGCGGCCGGCTGCGCCTGCACCTGCAGGGCCAGTACGACCGCAGCGTGAACGACGACGTCGGCGCCCTCTCCGACCCGATCGACGACGCCGACTTCGACGCCCCGATCTACGTCGCCGAGCTCCGGCTCGGGCAGTCGCTGCTGCGCGATCGCGTGCGCCTCGGCGTCGGCTACCTGCAGCTGCAGACCCTCGTCGATCGCAACGCCTTCGCGAACAGCGAAGACCGGCAGTTCCTCTCGACCTTCCTGGACAACAACGGGGTGGTCCCGCTGCCCGTCGGCCTCGGCGCCGCCGTCGTCGTCTCGCCCTGGCCCTGGCTCGAGATCGCCGGTGTCGTGGCCGATGCCGACGCAGGCCCGCGCGACCCCGGCTTCGACACGATCTTCGACGGGGCCGACAGCCTCAGCTGGTTCGTCGAGGCGAGCCTCGAGAGCCCGCTCGCGACGCGGGGCCGACCCGGCCACACCCGCATCGGCGTCTTCGTCGACGGGCGCGCGCTGACCGACTTCGCCAGCGGTCGCATCGAGCGGGGCCACGTCGGCGCCTGGCTGAGCTTCGATCAGGTGGTCTGGCGCAGCGACGAGCCGGGCTGGGGTCGGCTCGGCGTGTTCGCGCGGGCCGGCTACGCCGATCCCGACGTGAACGCGACCGCCTGGTTCTGGTCGCTCGGCTTCGAGCATGCCGGCGCGCTGCCGACCCGCGAGCGAGACGTGTTCGGCTTCGGCGTATACCAGGCGCTCGGCTCGTCGGTGTATCGTGAGGTCGTCGACCCCGCGTACGACCGGGAGACGGGCATCGAGATCTACTACGCCCTGCGCGCCTTCGGCTGGCTGATCCTCACGCCCGACCTGCAGGTCGTGGTCGATCCGGGCGCAACGGGAGCGAACGACACGGCGGTGATCGGCACGCTTCGCACGAGGATCGTGTTCTGATGGACGCGCGACGCAGGCGAGAGCGAGAGGGTGCGGGCGTGGTGACGGCCGCCATGCTCCTGGCCGCGCTCGCGTGCAGTCGCCCCGCCGAGCTGCGCTACGAGGCCGAGCTCGAGCAGGCGCCCGCGTCCGCGGCGCACGCCGTGCACGACGTCCGCCTGCTCGAGGTGATGCGGGGCCTCGACGATCTGCGCCGCGACCGACTGCCCCAGGCGATCGACCCGGCGGAGGCCGAGGCCCGTCAGGCGCGCGAGGTCGCGCGCGTCGCCCTCGCGATGGCCGAGTCGGCCCGGCGCATCGACGGCGCGGCCCGGGCACAGCTCGAAGGCGAGGACCTCGCCACGTTCGAGGCCCTCGCGGATCGCCTCGCGCGCCTCTGCGAGTCGCTGGCGAGCGAGGCCGAGTCGCTCGATGCGCGCGTGCTGCGCGATCGTCTCGACGAGATCGACGCGACCTGCACCGCGTGCCACGACCGCTTCCGCATCCCCTGGCAGCGCTGAGCGCCCGAGGCGGCCCGAGCCGATCGCGCCGGCTCGAGCCCGTGCGTCAATCGCTCGCCGCGCGCTCGAACGCGCGGCGCACGAAGTCGCGGATGATCGGGATCGCCTTCTCGGGCTGATCGCGATACGCGCCGTGCCCGCAGTCGGCGAAGCGGTGGAGCTCGACCCACTCGTCGGGCAGCGCGGCGGCGATGTCGAGCTGGTCCTCGATCGGCGTGGTCGGATCGTCCTCGCCGCCGAGCACCAGGGTCGGGCACTGCACGCGCGCGAGCCCCGGCAGCAGATCGCAGCCGGGATAGACCTCGGTGAAGAAGTGCAGCAGCACGTCGACGTTCACGATCGTGCGCGCGAGCCCATCGGGATCGGAGAAGTGCGTGTTGTAGAGCGGCATGCACTTCGTCACGAAGTCGGGCAGGGTCGCCGCGCTCGGCGCGTCGTAGAAGGCGCTCGCCGCCCGGGCGGCCTCGTCACCGCCGAGCCGCTCGAACACCGCGAGGTTGCGCGCCCGGGCGAAGCGACCCGAGGTGCTCGAGAACACGAGCCCGGCGGGATGCTCGGGATGCCGCGCGGCGTACACCTGCGCGACGAAGCCGCCGAACGACTGCCCCATCACGATGGGCCGCTCGATGCCGAGCGCGTCGCAGACCGCGCGCACGTCGTCGGCCCACTGCTCGAGGCTCCACCGATCGGGCGTGCTCGGGTCGCTGCGACCATTGCCGCGATGGTCGACGTACACGAGCTGCATCTCGTCGGCGAGCATCGAGAGCTCGGCCTTGAAGCTCGAGTGGTCGAGCCCCGGCCCGCCGTGGAGCAGGATCAAGGTGGGGCGCTCGCGCATCTCGGCGCCGTCGGGCACGAGCTTCGCGCCATCGACGTCGACGAAGAGCCGGGCGCCGTCGACCTGAACCAGCATGAAGGGGAGCCTAGCGACGATCCGATCGGCCGCCGCTGCAGCGCCTCGACCGGGCCGTGGCGCGCGGCCCCCTCGATCCGCCATCCTGTGGTGGAGGGAAGCCGATGACGATCTCGCACCGCACGTTCGTGAGCTACATCGATCGCACGCGCGAGTTCTATGCCGCGCAGGGCTACGACCGGCCCTATCAGTGGGCGCACCACGACGACGCGCCCTTCGCCCCACTGCCGAAGCCCCTGGCCGAGTGCCGCGTCACCGTCGTCACGACGGCCAGCCCGCTCGGCTCGCCGACCGACAAGGGCTCGCTGCGCGCGGGCAAGGACGTGTGGTCGGGCCCCACCGACGCGAGTCCCGAGCGGCTCTTCACCGATCACCTCTCGTGGGACAAGGAGTCGACGCACACCGACGACGTCGAGTCGTTCCTGCCGCTCGAGGCGCTGCGCGGCTTCGCCGACGAGGGCCGCATCGGCGGGCTCGCGCCGCGATTCCACGGCGCCCCCACCGACTACAGCCAGCGGCGCAACGTCGAGGTCGATGCGCCGGAGATCCTGCGCCGCTGCCGCGAGGACGAGGTCGACGTCGCGCTGCTCGTCCCGCTGTGACCCGTCTGCCACCAGACCGTGAGTCTGGTCGCGAGGCACCTCGAAGAGGCGGGCATCCCCACGGTGGTGATCGGCTCGGCGCGAGACATCGTCGAGGAGTGCGGCGTCGCCCGCTTCCTCTTCAGCGACTTCCCGCTCGGCAACCCCTGCGGCGTGCCGTGGGATCGCGAGATGCAGCGCGCGATCACGGGCCACGCGCTCGACCTGCTCGAGTCGGCCACCCTGCCCCGCACCACCGTGCAGACCCCGTTTCGATGGAGCGGCGACACGGGGTGGAAGGAGCGCTACGCGCGCGTCGACCCCGAGCAGGCCGAGCGGCTGCGCCGGGCGGGCGCGGCTCGGCGCGCGGCCCAGGAGAAGGCGAAGGCCGAGGGCGGCTCGGCCTGAGGCCGAGCCCGGCGATCAGTCCGGCAGGCCGTCCACGGCGGCGGCGAACCGCTCGCGGAAGTACGCGTCGGCCTCGCGCGCCGGCGTCGTGCCCTCGACGAGCAGGTCGAAGCCGTGGTAGCAGCCCTCGAACACGCGGCACTCGACGGGCACGCCCGCCGCGCGAAGCCCCTCGACGTAGGCGAGGGTCTCGTCGTGGAAGGGGTCGAGTTCGCCGACGAAGGTCGCCGTCGGCGGCAGCCCCGAGTAGTCGGTCTCGCGCGCGGCGGCCGCGTACTTCGGCACGTCGTCGCCGGAGAGCCCGCCGAGATAGAGCCCCCAGGCCACGCGGTTGTGCTTGATCGACCAGAGCGGCGCATTGTTCTCGCGCATCGAGTCGCTCGTCATCCGGTCGTCGATCATCGGGTAGAGCGGCATCTGGTAGGCGACGCGCACGTCGCCGCGATCCCGCGCCATCAACGTGACCGACGCCGTCAGGCCGCCGCCCGCGCTGCCGCCGACCACGATCAGCTGATCCTCGCGTATGCCGAGCTCGGCGGCGTTCTTCTTCATCCAGAGGAGCGCGCCGTAGCAGTCGTGCAGGGCGGCGGGATACGGCACCTCGACCGACTTGCGGTAGTCGGGCGCGACGACGACGCAGTCGCGGGTGCCGATGAGCGCCTTGAACGTCGAGGCGAAGGTCTCCGGGCTGCCCATGGCGAAGCCCCCGCCATGGAGGAAGAGCACGCCCGGCAGCGGTCCCTCCCGACCGGGCGACGGCGGGCGATAGATGCGCGTGCGCACCTGCACGCCTTCATCGAGCGAGTCGATCATGTGCTCGTCGCAGTCGAGACCGGGGATCTCCTGGCCATTGGCCCGGCGACCCATGCGGTGCGCGAAGCGGAAGAAGCGCGCGCTCGGTCGGAAGATCAGCTTGGCGAAGAGGCCCGGCGTCCGCAGCTCGGGATGGATCATGTCTCTCGTCACGCGCATGGTGGCCTCCTGGTGGACCGGTCGATGATGCCAGCCCCTGCGGCGGGTGCAAACGGGGCTCGCATCGCGGATCCGGCGCATATACTCGTTCGAGAGGGCGGTCGATCACGCGCGGGGCGCGCTCCGCGCCCGCGGTCGAGAGCCGGGAGCCGGGAGCCGGGAGCCGAGAGGAGGCAGTTCGCGATGAGCGAGAAGCGGCAGCAGGCCCTGCGCGGCCCCGATCGCATCGAGACGCACAAGCGCGGCATCTGGCTGCTGAAGAACCCCGCGACCAACAAGGGGCTCGCGTTCACCGCCGAAGAGCGGGCGGCCTGCGGCCTGACGGGCCTGCTGCCCGCCGCCACGCAGACGATCGAGGAGCAGGTCGCCCTCGAGCTCGAGCACCTGCGCGAGAAGGCGACCGACCTCGAGCGCTACATCGGAATGGCGGGGCTGCTCTACCGCAACGAGGTGCTCTTCTACCGGCTGCTCGTCGACCACATGATGGAGCTCGTGCCGATCGTCTACACGCCGACGGTCGGCGAGGCGTGCCGGCGCTTCTCGCACATCGTGCGCGACATGCGCGGCATCTGGCTGACGCCCGACGACGAGGGGCGCATGCCCGAGCGGCTGCGCAACTACCCCTACCAGGACATCCGGCTGATCGTCGTCACCGACAACGAGCGCATCCTCGGCCTTGGCGACCAGGGCGCCGGCGGCATGGGGATCCCGGTCGGCAAGCTCGCGCTCTACGTCGCCGGTGCCGGCATCCATCCCTCGAAGGTGCTGCCGATCAGCCTCGACGTCGGCACCAACAACGAGGAGCTGCTGAACGACCCGGTCTACATCGGTCACCGGGCGCCTCGACTCACGGGCGAGGCCTACGACCGCTTCATCGAGGCGTTCGTCGAGGCGGTGGGCGACGTCTTCCCCCACGCCGTCCTGCAGTGGGAGGACTTCCACAAGCGCAACGCCTTCAGGCTGCTCGAGGGCTACCGGCACCGCATCACGTGCTTCAACGACGACATCGAGGGCACGGCGGCGGTGGTCGTCGGCGGCATCCTCGCGGCGTTGCGCGTCACCGGCGGCGCGCTGCGCGACCAGCGGCTGCTGCTGATGGGCGCGGGCGAGGCCTGCACCGGCGTCGCCGACCTGCTCGCCGCCGCGATGCGGGCGGAGGGCGCGAGCGACGAAGAGATCGCGGCCTCGCGCGTCGCCTTCGACAGCCGCGGGCTGCTGCGTGAGGGCGACGAGGGGCCCGACGCGCACAAGCGGCGCATCGCGGCGAGCCCCGCGCTGCTCGAGCACCTCGGCCTCGGCGACGTCGACGACCCCACGCCCGAGCAGGTGATCGCGGCGCTGAAGCCGACGATCCTGGTCGGCGCCACCGCCACCCCCGGCACGATCACCCGCGAGATGATCGAGGAGATGGCCCGCCACGTCGATCGTCCGATCGTGATGCCGATCTCGAACCCCACCAGCAAGACCGAGTGCACGCCGGCCGAGGCGCTCGAGTGGAGCGGCGGGCGGGCGCTGGTGGCGACGGGCAGCCCCTTCGACGACGTCTTCCACGACGGAGAGCGCCGGGTGATCGGCCAGGCGAACAACATGTTCGTGTTCCCCGGCGTCGGCCTCGGCGCCATCGTGTCCGAGATCCGCGAGGTGAACGAGGCGATCTTCCTGATCGCCGCGCGCGCCCTGGCCGAGTGCGTGACCGAGGATCGACTGGCCCTCGGCGCGCTCTACCCCGAGCAATCCGAGCTGCGCAGCGTCAGCGCGCGCGTCGCCGCGGCGATCGTGCGGCACGCGAGCGACGCGAAGCTCGGCGTGCACGTCGCCGACGACGAGGTCGAGCCGCTCATCGAGAGCGTCATGTGGAGCCCCGAATACGTCCCGGTCGTGTCGACGCAGCGCTGAGCCGACGCGCCTGGCCTGCCCGCAGCGTCAGCCGACCTGCACCGACTCCGAGAGCTGGCGACCGAGGATGTCCGCGGCCTCTTCGACCATCTCCTGCACGATCTCCGCCGCAGGCTTGATGTCGTCGATCAGCCCCGAGACCTGGCCCGCGAACGGACCGATGAACTCCTCGCGGTGCGCCGCGTTGAACATGTCGACGATCGCCGACGCGAAGAGCACCTGGGTCGGGAAGGGCAAGGGGTCGAGGCCCGACTCCTCCCAGAGGTCGTGGAACCGGTTGTACGTCGCCCGCGACGTCTTGCCCGTGTAGATGTACGTGCGGCGCGTGTCTTCGTCGCTCGCTTCGACGATGGCCCGCTTCTGGAGATCGAGCGCGCCGCCCTCGTTCGAGGCGAGGAACCGCGTGCCCACCCACACGCCGACGCACCCCATCGCCAGGGCCGCGGCGACGCCTCGGCCATCGCCGATGCCGCCCGCCGCGAGCACGGGGGTCGGCGCCGCCGCGTCGATCGCCTGGGGCCAGAGCGCGAGCGAGCCCACCCGGCCCGTATGCCCGCCCCCTTCGTGCCCCTGCGCCACGACGAGGTCGGCGCCCGACTGCGCGATGCGGCCCGCGTTCTTCGCGTTGCCCGCGATGCCGAGCACCTTCATGCCCGCCGCGTGTGCGGACTCGACCATGAAGCCGGGGTCACCGAGCCCGGCGCAGAAGAGCGGCACCTGCTCCTCGATGCAGACGGAGACGGCCGCGTGCGGCCGGGTCGTCGTCGTGCCGCCGCTGATGGTGGCCTCGGTGTCGGGCAGATCGAACTCGTCCTTGATCTTCTGGATCCACTCGTAGTGCGCCGCCGGCAGGCTCTTGATCGCCTCGCGCAGGGGGATCTTCACGTCGCCCGGGTCGGGCTGATCGCCCGCGTTCACGATCGCGGCCGGCAGCAGCACGTCGACGCCGAAAGGCTTGTCCGTCTGCTTGCGGATCTCGCGGATCGCCTCCTGCAGCTCGTCGACGGTGTAGCCGGCTCCACCGAGCACCCCGAGACCGCCGGCCTCGGAGACCGCGACGACCAGGTCGACGGGCGCGCCGGTCTTCTCGCCGATCAGGCTCGGGCCCATGCCCGCGCTCAGGATCGGATACTCGATGCCGAGCATGTCACAGAGTCGTGTCCGAAGGATCCGCCGGGCCATGGTCGCTCTCCCTTCGCCGCGACGCGCGATCGCGCCGTCGCGGCCTGCTACTCGATGCCGTGCTCTTCGCCGTCCTCGGGTGGCGGCGCGCAGTGGCGGTTGCGCTCGATCAGGCGCACGCAGGCGTTGAACCGCAGCGCGGGCTCCACGCGCCCGGGCTCGAGGCGCAACGCCGCCTCGAAGTGATCCATGGCGTACTGGAACCAGTCCCACGCGACGAACGAGCTGTGCCGCCCTCGCGCGAGCAGCAGGTGTCGCGCCTGCCGCTCGCAGACGATGCCGGCGTAGTACTCGCGATCGAACTCGCTGCGGAGCTTCTGGATCGGCTCGCGGGCGCGATCGACACCGCCCGGCAGCCCGAGCTCGAGCAGGTCGGTGCGGGCGAGCAGCAGGAGCACGAGCGCCTCCTGGTGATCGGGCTCGGCCTCGAGCACGTCGATGCAGATGCTCTCGGCCTCCTCGGGCTCGCTCACGTCGCGACAGCGCTGAGCCATCTCGAGCGCCTTCGCCAGCTCGCCCGGGGGCAGCGACTTCGTCTCGAGTCGATCGGGTGATCTCTGGGAGCTCGGCATCGGCACCTCCCGGCGCTATTGCGAGTCCATCGGACCACGGCGGTCGATGGGCTCCTTCAGCACGGCGCGCAGGTAGTCGCGGTTCATCCGCCCGATGAACTTGATGCTGATCTCCTTCGGGCAGTTCGCCTCGCACTCGGCGTAGTTGCGACACGACCCGAAGCTCTCCTGCTCCATCTGATCGACCATCCGGCGGACACGCGTGTAACGCTCGGGCTGCCCCTGCGGCAGCAGCCCGAGATGGGAGACCTTGGCTGCGGTGTAGAGCATCGCCGAGCCGTTGGGGCAGGCCGCGACGCACGCCCCGCAGCCGATGCAGAGCGCCGCGTCGAGGGCCTCCTCGGCCACGTCGCTCTCGATCGGCACGGCGTTCGGGTCGGGCTTCGGCCCCGAGTGGACGGTGACGTAGCCCCCCGCCTGCATGATCCGGTCGAGCGCCCGCCGGTCGACGATCAGATCGCGCAGCAGCGGGAACGCCGCAGCGCGCCAGGGCTCGATCGTGATCCGGTCTCCGTCCTCGAAGAGGCGCATGTAGAGCTGGCAGGTCGTCGCGCCGGACTGGGGGCCGTGGGCCCGGCCGTTGATGACCATGGAGCAAGTCCCGCAGATGCCCTCGCGGCAGTCGTGGTCGAACGCGACGGGCTCCTCACCCTTCGTCGCGAGCTGCTCGTTCAGGATGTCGAGCATCTCGAGGAACGACGTCGACGGCTCGATCCCGTCGACCTCGTAGTCGACGAATCGGCCCTCGGCGTCGGCCGCCGGCTGTCGCCAGATGCGGAGCGTGAATCTCATGTCTTGTAGTTCCGTTGGGCGACGGGGAGCGCGTGGAAGACGAGGGGCTCGCGATGGAGTCGCGGCGCCTGGCCTTCCCCCGAATGCTCCCACACGGAGACGTGGGCGAAGCGCGCATCGTCGCGCTGCGTCTCGCCCTCTTCGGTCTGGTACTCCTCGCGCAGGTGGCAGCCGCACGACTCCTCGCGCTCGAGCGCGTCGCGGCACATGATCTCCGAGAACTCGAGGAAGTCGGCGAGGCGGCCCGCGTGCTCGAGCGACTGGTTGATCTGCTGGCCGCTGCCCACGATCTTGAGATCGTTCCAGAAGCGCTCCCGCAGCTCGGGAAGGATGCGCAGCGCTTCGTTCAGCCCGTCGGCGCTGCGCGTGATGCCGCAGTGGTCCCACATGAGGCGCCCGAGCTCGCGGTGCAGCTCGGCCGGCGTCTTCGTGCCGCCGATCGAGAGCAGGCGCTCGACGCGCGCCCGCACCTCGCGCTCGGCGTCGGCGAAGGCGGCGTGATCGGTATCGACGTCGCCCCAGGGATGGCGGCTCAGGTAGTCGCCGATCGTCAGCGGGATGATGAAGTAGCCGTCGGTCAGGCACTGCATCATCGCGCTCGCGCCGAGCCGGTTCGCGCCGTGATCGGAGAAGTTCGCCTCGCCGATCGCGAAGAGGCCGGGCACCGTGGTCATGAGGTCGTAGTCCACCCAGAGCCCACCCATGGTGTAATGGGGCGCCGGATAGATCCGCATGGGCACCGACCAAGGGCTCTCGCCGGTGATCCTCTCGTACATGGTGAAGAGGTTGTCGTAGCGCGCCGCGATGACGTCGTGGCCCTCGTCGCGAATCGCGTCCGCGAGGTCGAGGTACACGCCGAGCCCCGACGCCCCCACACCGAGGCCGTCGTCGCAGACCTGCTTCGCGGCGCGCGACGCCACGTCGCGGGGCACCAGGTTGCCGAAGCGCGGATAGCGCTCTTCGAGGTAGTAGTAGCGGTCGGCCTCGGGGATCTCGCCCGGCGCGCGCGTCTCGCCGGCATGGCGCGGGACCCAGATCCGCCCGTCGTTGCGCAGCGACTCGCTCATCAGTGTGAGCTTGCTCTGATGCTCGCCCGCGACGGGGATGCAGGTCGGGTGGATCTGGTTGAAGCACGGGTTGGCGAACCCCGCGCCGCGCTTGTGCGCGCGCCAGGTCGCCGTCACGTTGCAGCCGGCCGCGTTGGTCGAGAGGTAGTAGACGTTCGAGTAGCCGCCGGTCGCCAGCACCACGGCGTCGGCAGCGTGCGAGCGGATCTGCCCCGTCACGAGGTCGCGCACCACGATGCCGCGCGCTCGCCCGTCGACCACGACGACGTCGAGCATCTCGGTGCGCGTGTGCATCTTCACGTTGCCGGCGTCGATCTGCTGGGCGAGCGCCGAGCACGCGCCCAGCAGCAGCTGCTGGCCCGTCTCGCCGCGGCAGTAGAAGGTCCGCTCGACCAGCACCCCGCCGAAGGAGCGGTTCGCCAGCATGCCGCCGTACTCGCGCGCGAAGGGCACGCCCTGCGCCACGGCCTGGTCGACGATCTGCGTGCTCAGCTCGGCGAGCCGCCAGACGTTGCCCTCGCGTGCGCGGTAGTCGCCGCCCTTCTGGGTGTCGGCGAAGAGGCGATAGACCGAGTCGCCGTCGTTGCGGTAGTCCTTCGCCGCGTTGACCCCGCCCTGGGCCGCGATGCTGTGGGCCCTGCGCGGACTGTCCTGGAAGCAGAAGCACTCGACGCGGTAGCCCATCGCGGCCATCGACGCGGCCGCGGAGGCGCCGGCGAGGCCACTGCCCACCACGATGATCCGATACCGCGGCCGGTTGCGGGGACCGACCAGGCGCAGGTGCTCCTTGTGCGTGGTCCACATCGCCTCGATCGGGGCCTCGGGCATCCGGGCATCGAGATCCATCGCTAGTGCCCTCCCCCGCTGCGCGCCGTCTGGGTCGGCGGCGGATCCATCGCGCCGGTGAAGAACGCGATCGGCACGGCGGCGAAGGCGAGCGGCAGGGCGACCGCGATGAGCAGCGCCAGGCGTCGCAGGCCGCGATTGCGATCGGGGTTGTCGAAGCCGAGCGTCTGGAACGCGCTCCACGCACCGTGGTAGACGTGCACGCCCAGCACCAGGGCGACGGCGACGTAGAGCCCGACGAAGCGCTCCTGCTCGAACGCCCGCATCAGGTTCTCGAAGACGGCGCCGTGCTCGAAGCGTGCCGCATCGAGGGTGCCGAGCGTCAGATGCGGGATGTGGACCGCCACGAAGAGCAGGAGGATCGCACCGGTATAGAGCATCGAGCGGCCCGATACGGTCGCCTCGACCGTCTCGGTGCGCGCGTACTGCACCGGCCGCGCCCTTCGGTTGTGCGCCTCGAGCTGCAGCACGCACACGACGTGGAGGACGAGCGACGCCAGCAGCACGATGCGCACGACCCAGAGGATCACGCCGTGAGGGAGCAGCGGCTCGCCCATGCTGCGCAGGAAGGCCGCGTAGACGTCGATGTCCGGCACCCCGGCGACGTCGGGCAGGAAGGCCTTGAGGTTGCCGATCGAGTGGAAGACCAGGAAGGCCAGCAGGATCGCGCCGGTGGCGGCGACGATCGCCTTCTTGCCCACCGTGCTGCGATACAGGACCCCGAGACGATTCACGCGACGCCCCTGCCCGCACCCGGAAGCCGATCGGGGAGCGTGCGGCGGATGAGACTCGGATCGAAGCGAAGTCGCAGGAGCATCCGCACGTGATCGCGCCTAGGACCCGTGCGCCCACTCCAGCGCGGCGGCGCGGTCGGACTCCAGAAAGAATCGGACCTCGGCGTTGCGGAAGAAGAGGCCGAGGATCTCCACCAGCCATCGCTCCCAGGCGTGGCTGCCGACCACGGCGCAGCGCCGGATCTGATGACCGTGCTTCATGTCGAAGTCCAGCCCCTCGGCGAGCGCCGAGAGCGAGACGCCGTGGGTGTCCGTGATCTCCACGAAGCAGTCGACGTGCCCGTACTTCGCGATGCGCGCATCGATCATGCCCGCGAGCTTGTGCGACTCGTCGTGGATGTGCTTCCCGGAGACGCGAAAGGCCACGAGATCGGCGGTGGTGTCGTCGAGGATTTCCAGCATGTCGGCTCCCTGAATGCCTTCCGGCGGTCTACGGAAAGTAGATCCCCTCGCCTCGTCCCGCATCCGGCTCGGCGCATCGGTGGGGCGCGCCCGGCCCGGAGCAGCGCAGGATCGGCACACCCGGCATCGCGACCCGCGAGACCCGGGTCAGGCCGCTGTCCGCTACCCGACGCCCCGATCGGGCCACCCGGTGTGTGGAATCCACCGTGCGCTCGCATGCGAGGCCGGGGCGTCCGGCGCCTCGGTCTCAGTCACGCCGGGTCAGCCGGAACACCCGGATGTTGCGATCGGTGCGCCGCTCGTAGACGCGCATCTGCGGGATCGTCTCGCAGATGGCGGGCCAGAGGCGCTCCTTCTCCTCGTCGGCCAGGCGGGCGGCGGTGGCCCGGTAGCGCTCGCCGCGCACCTGCACCTCGACCTCGGGATGCGCCTCGATGTTGTAGCGCCAGGCGGGATGACGCTCCTGCCCCATGGCGCTCGCGACCACGAGCAGGTCGTCCCCGTCGCGGTGATAGGCCAGCTGGACGCTGCGCGGCCGACCCGAGCTGCGCCCGGTCGCGGTCATCGCGAGCATCGGCAGCGTCGGCACCAGCGTCGAGGTGTAGCGACCCCCCGTCGCGCGGAAGATCAGCGGGTCGATCTTCGAGCTCACGTGCTTGACCAGCCACGAGCCGAACGCGGTGGCCGAGAGCCGGTTGACGAGCCGCGCATATCCGGAGCTCTCGTTCATCTCGACCTGCGCGCACGCCTCCCGGCCAGAGCGTAGCCCGCGAGCGAGAGAATGAGCGCGGCGATCCCACGCGCCGCGAAGTCGGCAGTCGGCACCGGGTTGGTGCATGCGGCCGGGTCGGGCACGCAGCTGTTCGCATCGGCGGGATCGCTCTGATCGGGCACCCCGTCGAGATCGGCGTCGGCCAGCGACGACTCGAGATGGTCGGGCACCCCGTCGCCATCCGTGTCGGTGGTCTCCCCCTCGGCGAAGTCGCTCGCGCCGTCGCCATCGGTGTCGAGGGTGCACGCCGCCACGAACACCTCGGGCACGCAGGCGTCGTCGTTGGCCGGGTCGCTCTGATCCGCGACACCGTCGGCGTCGGCATCGGCGATGGAAGACTCGAGGTAGTCGGGATCGCCATCGCCGTCCGCATCGGCGAGCTCGCCCTCGGCGAAGTCGCTCGCACCGTCGCCGTCGCTGTCCTGGGCGCACGCCGCCACGAAGACCTCGGGCACGCACGCGTCGGTATTGGCCGGATCGGTCTGATCGTCGACGCCGTCCGCGTCGGCGTCGGCCAGGAGCGACTCGAGATGGTCGGGTACCCCGTCGCCATCGGCGTCGGCCAGCTCGCCTTCGAAGAAGTCGGTCAGACCGTCACCATCGGAGTCCTGGCCGCAGGTCGCGACGAAGACGGCGGGCACGCAGGCGTTCGCGTCGGCTGCATCGAGCTGATCGGGCGTGCCGTCCGCGTCGGCATCGGCCAGCGAAGACTCGAGATGGTCGGGCACCCCGTCGCCATCCGTGTCGGTGGTCTCTCCCTCGGTGAAGTCGCTCGCACCGTCGCCGTCGCTGTCCTGGGCGCACGCCGCCACGAACACCTCGGGCACGCAGGCGTCGGCATCGACCGGGTCGCTCTGGTCGGGCGTGCCGTCTGCGTCGGCATCGGCCAGCGAAGACTCGAGGTAGTCGGGCGTGCCGTCGCCGTCGCCGTCGGCCAGCGGGCCCTCGGTGAAGTCGCTGGCGCCGTCGCCGTCGCTGTCCTGCGCACACGCCGCCACGAACACCTCGGGCACGCAGGCGTCGGCGTTCGCCGGGTCGAGCTGATCGACCACGCCGTCGGCATCGGTGTCGGCGACGGACGACTCGAGGTAGTCGGGCGACCCGTCGCCATCCGCGTCGGCGAGCTCGCCTTCGGCGAAGTCGCTGGCACCATCGCCGTCGCTGTCCTGGGCGCACACCGCGACGAAGGCCGTGGGCGCGCACGGATCGGCGGGCGCCGCATCGGTCACGTTCGGCGTGCCGTCGCCATCGTCGTCGTCGAAGGCGACGAGGTCGCCCGTCTCGGCCTCGCGCAGGAAGCTCGCGAGGTCGGTGACCGTACCGGCCGACAGGCTCGCGAACGCGCCGTGCGCGGTGATCGCCGCCTCGAGGCTCTGGGCCTCGCCGTCGTGGAGGAAGGGCGGCGTCGACCAGGCGCCGATCAGGCCCGGCGAGTCGAAGCCGTCGAGCGGCGCGTTCAGGCGAAGCCCGCTCGCAGCGTCGATCGTACCGACGTCGTGTCGCAGGCCGAGCGGCGAGTCGGTCAGCTGTGTGGGGGCATGGCAGCCGAGGCAGCCCTGGCTCGCGAACTCGACCTGACCCGCCTGCGCGCTCGGGCTCAGCACGCCCGGGCCCGGGCGATGGGGGCTCTCGGGCATCTCGGTCAGCGAGAGCACGTAGGCCGCGAGCGCGTCGAGGTCGGCGTTCAGGCCGGCCTTCGGTGCGCCGAGCGCATCGCCCGCCGCCGCGAACTCGGCCGGTGTGAGGAAGCCGAGTCCGAGGTTGAGCGAGCGGATCTGGATCTCGAAATCCTGCACCTCGTCGAAGTTGCCCGACCAGTGCAGCAGGCCGTGGCCGCTGCCCTTGCCCTTGAGTGAGATCGTCTTTCGCAGGCCCTCACCGAACTGGCCGAGATCCCAGGTGCGCCCGTCGTCGCGGCCGTTCTTGTGGC
>JAAUYD010046957.1_pt1 | contig 17079 bp, 19 predicted proteins | sample 7278101 | NCBI WGS metagenome assembly JAAUYD01 (sample SAMN14350128, study PRJNA611818) | marine sediment metagenome | isolation source: surface marine sediment (0.6m) | place: French Polynesia: Moorea | collected 2018-08 | reverse complement strand
ATTTTGTTAAATACATAACTAGCCGAATTTAATCTAATAATAAAGTTAAACGCAATGATATTGCACTTTTTGAATTGCAATCATTTTTTTCTTGACATTCAAAAATGTATAAAATACTAAGAAATTCAAGCGTCCTTGAAAGATTTATTACATTTCCATCAGCACCCGCGAAAATTAAAAATTTCCTACTGGAATTCAGCACAACAGGATAGCCGCCGAGGTGATAGAGATAAACGAGCTATCAACGGCCAAATTCTTCGATCAATACATTGACAGAGCCGTACCGAATTTTATCCACAAACCTCAGGAGAAAAACTCGCATCTAAGATTTTTTAGACCAATAGGGAGTTCTTATTTGCCACCAAGTCGTTAACATTCACAAAAAGGAGGGGGAAAATGAAAAAAAAATCGATACTGACATTAGTGCTAATTTCCGTCTTTGGGTTATTGATGTCTATTTATGTCGGACCGGCATTCTCTGCATCCGACAAACCCGTCGTCATTGGATTTATCGGGTCTTTTGACAGTGACAGCGGTAAAAGCACACTGCGAGGTGCTGAAATTGCCATTGAAGAGCTCAACTCCAAAGGTGGCATCTTAGGAGGCCGCCAGATAAAATTAGTAAAAGCAGATACCGGGCAAGATGTAACCGAAGGCATTAAAGCCTATGAATATCTGAATGAGAAAGAAAAGGTCGATTTTATTATTTCGGGCTGTGTGGATGATGTCTCATTGGGATGGCTACCACGCATGGTAGAATACCGGACGCCTACCCTGGATACCTGGACTTCATCTTATCTGGCCATTGAAAAAGTCCGCAATGAGTATGAAAAGTATAAGATGTATTTTATGAATGTACCTAACGATTGGGCGTTAGGCACACAGTATGTCGATTTTGGCAAAGATGTTCTCGCCCAAAAAATGAATTGGAAAACATCTGTGATCATGCAGGAAGACACGGCTTATGCGGCCGGAGTTTATGAACTGATTAAAGATGCTATTTTACCAGAGGCCGGAATTAAATTAGTGGATCATGTGGTTTACGATGTCAACACGGTTGATTTCAGCCCGATTTACAATAAAATCATAAAAACAAACCCGGATTTTATCTACATCATTTCTTCGGTTAAATGTGTGGTTCCCACTTCTCAATATGTGAAAATGCAGGTTCCGATTCCAATAACGGGTATTAATGTTGCGGCTGTTGGTGCTGAATATTGGAAAGATACCGGGAAAATGGGTGGCGGAATGTCGACGCTGATGCCACCGCCAACTTTGGGAATGGATATGGACCCCCGCACTGAAAATTTTATCAAAATGTATCAGGCCAAATATAAGAGCAGACCGGTGTATCCCCACTTCAACGGGTTTAACGCCTATTACGGCATATACAACGCCGTCAATGCCGCCGAACGTGCCGGAGGATTTAAACCGCTGGATGCCTGGGTAAAAGAGATGGAGAACGAAGATCTCAAGCTTTATAAAGATGGTAAACTTTGGCTCCGCTACGCCTATTGGAAACCAGGTGAGATCGAACCGCGAACAGAATTGGCCTGGCCGCACAACATTAAATTTGACATTACACCGCCCTTCGAAGACGGAATCCCCTCACTTATCGTTATTCAGTGGTATACAGACGGATCGGTTAAGTGTGTCTACCCGCCTAAGTACGCAAACGGCGATTTTGCGGTTCCACCCTGGGTTAAAAAGTAAGAGCAGTTTACTGATCAGGGGGGCATACGATACCCCCCTGTTATTTCCATCGTATTGGTCGTCTAAAAAAATGGGCATTAAAGGCTTCGTTGGGATGTGGTGCTCTTAGGATCAGACCCTCCAGGGATTCGATAAAAACTCCGATTTTAACAGCAGCACCGGGATGCAAGGCAACATAGCATGATAGGAATCATCATTCAGGGATTTTTAATAAGCGGACTATATGCCTTAATTGCAGTCGGATTTACCCTAATCTTCAGTGTGGGCCGGGTGTTGAATTTGGCTTATGGCATATACATCATGCTGGGGGGTTATACTTACTACACCCTGGCTCAAGTGTTGGAACTTTCAAAAACGATCAGTTTATTGGGAGCCATCATTGTTGGCATACTATTTGGGATTATCACCTACTTTGGCATTGTGAAACGACTGCTAAGCAATCCCATTGCGGTGGAAATTTCAACGCTTATTCTGGCGGTCGTTATGCAAGCTGTCATTATATTAATTTACTCACCAGCGCCAAAGGCGGTCTGGCCAATTATTCCCGGTATATCGCGGATGTTTGATGTCACCATTTCATGGAACATATTTTTTGCCATGTTGACGAGTTGGTTAGTTTTGGCTGCTTTATTAATTTTTGTGAGAAAAACTCAACTAGGCCGCGCTATTTTAGCAGTTTCCATGGACCCCAAAGGCGCTTTGCTATCGGGAATCGACCCCGAACGCATCAACGTCCTGACCTGGGCGTTATCCGGTGCCCTGGGAGCGCTCGCCGGTGTTTTTTTCGCCACCTATACCCAGTTGGATCCCACCATGTGGGTTTCCCCGCTGATAACAGCCGTTGCCGTTGTGATCATCGGCGGTATCGGCAGTATCATCGGCAGTTTGGTTGCCGCCCACATTGTCGGTTTTATGGAAACTATTACCACTACGGTGATCGCTCCTGAATTGAGGGGTGTTTTCACCCTGCTGTTGATTATTATTATCTTGGTTATTCTTCCCAAGGGTTTGTTTGGCAAAGCAGAAGCATAACAAAGGAAAAATTTTGAAAAAAACATTGCCGTGGTGGGTGCTATTTGCTGCTGTTATGAGTTCTATGCCGTTGCTGCTCTCCGCAGGATCCCTGAGGATCTTTATTTTTGCTAATTTCATCGCAATTTTTGCAATGAGTTGGGATATTCTCTCAGGTTATACAGGTTATATCAGTTTCGGCCATCCTTTTCTGATCGGCATTGCCGGTTATACAAGCGCCATATTAACTTCCAAGTTCGCCGCACCACTATACATCAGCATGCCAATTGCAGTTTTGTTGACAATGGCTGCAGGCTCGCTTTTCTTTTTCCCCGCCTTGCGAACCAGGGGCACCTACTTTGCTCTGGTTACCCTGGCATTTATGGAAGTCACCTATCACCTGGTACAGGTAGTCAAACCGGAAGTGACAGGTGGAAGCAGGGGTCTGACCGGTTTGCCGCTTCTGATTACCGGCGCCGTTCCCAATTATTACGTCTCACTTTTTACAATGCTTATCATTGCCTTCTGCCTGTGGACCGTCGGCAACTCCGGTGTCGGGACGGTACTTGGCGCCATTCGCATGGACGAGGATGCTGTTAAAAGCGCCGGCCTGAATACCTCTAAATTCAAATTGTTCGCTTTCATGCTAAGCGCCTTCGTGGCTGGTATCGGCGGCGTGTTGTACACACATTATCTGGGGTCGATTTCTCCCCGCGGCATGTTCGACATCAATTTCCTTTTCACAATTTTAATTGCGGCCCTGATTGGCGGCGAGCATACCATTATAGGTCCCATGCTGGGCGCTTATTTTCTGACATTTCTGCTGGAACTTTTGCGCCCTTTTATCCCCGGGGCCTGGCGCTATTTGCTATACGGCATGATCGCACTGACAGTCTATATGTATGCGCCCAAGGGCTTATACACCATCGTCAATGCGGTTAGCAGTCGAATCGGTAAGACAAAAACAAAGCGTGAGGGATATGACCGCCAAACTGCTTGAAATAAAATCACTCACCAAGAAATTCGGCGGTATTTTTGCCGTCTATGATTTGAGCTTCCATGTCAACGATGGAGAGTCTCTGGGTCTTATCGGCCCCAATGGATCAGGCAAAACCACTACCTTTAACCTGATTATGAGTGAGCTCAAACAGGATGAAGGTGAAATATGGTTCAGAGGTAAGGAAATCTCAGGTTACCCTACCCATGAGCGTGTAAAAATCGGCATCTCCCGCACCTATCAAATTCCACGCCCTTTCAACGACATGACGGTCAGCAAAAATATCCGGGTCGGGGTCATGCCCGATGACATTTTACGCGTAATGAATATGAAATCCGCAAGCAGAAAGGAAAGAGAAATCGGGGCCAGTGTTGGCTTTAAAGAACGCCACCTGCAGGCCCACCCCAGTGAACTGTCCATGGGGGATCTTCGTAGGCTCGAACTGGCTAGGACGATCGCAACCGGCCCTAAACTACTTTTACTTGACGAGGTATTTGCCGGATTGACGGCCGGAGAAATTGCAGAATTATCGAAACTGCTCAAAGAGAAAAAAAGGGAAGGCCTGACCTATATCATTGTCAGCCATGATTTGAAATCCTTGGCCCCCCTGGTTGACCGAGTGGTGGTTGTCTCATTTGGTCAACTCATCGCTCAAGGTTCATTTGAAGAAGTTATCGCCGACAAAAAAGTTGTCGAAGCATATTTGGGGACATAAATGGCATTTCTGGAAATTCACGATCTTGAAGTCTTTTACGGCAAAGCCTGCTCACTGCACAAAGTCTCCCTTTCCGTAGAACAAGGCGGTATCATCGGAATTATTGGCCCCAATGGCGCCGGTAAATCAACATTGTTCGATTCGATTGTCGGACTGACCGATTGTCGCGGAAAAATTTTGTTTGATGGCATTAATTTACGTGAGTTGCCGTCCACCGAAATCGTGCGTCGTGGGATCGCCTACGCCCCCGAGGCCAGAAATCTGTTTTCTTATATGGGGGTGAAAGACAACCTTTTAATTGGCGCCTATCGCGCCAAGGCCAACAAGGAAAAAAACCTTCAAATGGTCTATGACCTGTTCCCAATACTGGCCAAGCGCGGAAATCAGGAGGCCAAGACGCTGAGCGGTGGCGAGCAGCAAATGCTGTCACTGGGACGGGCGCTGATGTCCAACCCCAGAATGCTGTTGGTCGACGAGCCCACCATCGGTCTGGCTCCTCTGGTTTGCAAAGAAATAGCGCAGGTATTAAAAGATTTAAATCAAGAAAAAGGCATCACCATCGTTATCACCGAGCAGAATGTCAATTTTGCCCTCACCCTCTCTGAAGAGATTTACCTGCTGGAGACCGGTGCCATCAAAATGAAAGGCCGCCCCGAAGAATTGAAGCAGGAAACCTATATCCAGGAAACCTATTTTGGCAGCTGATTTTTTTCTTGACATTGGAATATGAATTAAATATTACATTAATCAGATAAAAATGTAATTTTTATTACATTTTTATCCCAATACAGGAGGAATGAACACTATGGAGCTAAAAGAAATTCAGGAAATTATCAAGGCGCAGAACATAGATACACTTCGGATAGAGTATCCGGATCTTTATGGTGTTTGTCGCCACAAAATAATGCCGGTCAAACACTTGGAGGCGGTGGTAGAGGAGGGTCTCGCATTCGCCCAGGCTATTTATGCCATTCACCTTGCCAACGACGTGGCCGCTGAAACCGGATGCGGTTATGAAATCGAGTGGAAAGACATGACAATCATGCCGGATCTGGATACGTTTGCCGTTTTGCCTTACCTCCAAGGCACGGCGCGGTTGATCGGCAATGCTTTCCGCCATGGCGAGCCCATCCCGGTAGACCCCCGCTTTGCCCTGCAGCAGGTCCTAAAAAAATATGAAGAAAAAAACCTGCGGGCCGTATGCGCATCTGAGCTGGAATTTTTCCTATTCGATCCGGCAGCCGGCAGTCCCACGGAATTATACAATCCCAACTTGAGCAATGTTTACCAGCTTAATTCCACCTGCGATAAATCGGGAATCTTAAGATATCTTCAAAACTCGTTGTTGCAGCTGGGTATCGACGTCCTTTACATGAATCATGAATTTTTCCCCAGCCAGTATGAGATCAACTGGACTTATGATGAAGCGTTAAGAATGGCCGATCAGACCTTCACCTTCAAATATGTCTGCAAGGAGATCGCAGCTCAAAACAACCTGCATCTGACCTTCATGGGTCGACCCACAACCGACGGCGGCGGCAGCGGCTACCACATTCATCTTTCGCTGAGCGATCCCGAGACCCGCAAAAACCTTTTCAACGATCCCAAAGGCCAATATGGCGTTTCGGACTTGATGCGCTGGTTTATCGGCGGCCAAATGGCCCATGCAAAAGGGATGTCCGCCCTGTTTGCACCCACGATCAATTCTTATAAACGCTATGTCCCCGATTCTTTTGCGCCCTACTACCTCGCATGGGGGCTGGACAACCGAACGGTCTATTGCCGTGTGCCTGACGAGAGAGGGGGGGCAACCCGGGTGGAAAACCGTGCTCCCTGTGCATCCGCCAACCCATACTTAACCTTCGCTGCCGCGTTTGCCGCCGGTCTGGACGGCATCGAGAATAAAATAGATCCGGGGGAACATGCCGTTGGTGATATTTACGGCGTCGAGCCGGGAACCTATGATACCGTGCCATTTTATCTGCGTGATGCCTTGGATGAGCTCAAAGCAGACAAGGTGCTGTGTGATGCTTTGGGCCCGGAATTAATTCAAGCTTTTGTCGCGCTGAAGGAAGATGAATTGGATCGTTTCCGCAAGCATGTTACGGATTGGGAGTTCAATGAATACTCCTTCCAGCTTTAAAAACAACCAACAATCATGGGAGGTTCGCCATGTGTGGAATAGCAGGCCTTATCGTCAGACAAAGTGAAACCCTGGAATCCGACCTGGTCAAGATGCTCAAGGAGCTTGTTCACCGGGGAAGAGACGCCACCGGGCTGGCAATTTATGAACAGCGCGATGACATTCAGCTGCGGGTCTCGATGACGGATCCGGAATATGAAAAGGATCTTCATAAGATCATCCAAAAATACGGCCAGGTGATTGAATCCAAAATTTATCCCGGGGTGGGCGTATTCACTTTTTTTGAGGGAGGCGTCACGATGGATGCGGCTCAAACAACCCAGCTGCACTGGGATATAGACTCCCATCCAAACCTCTGTGTCCACTCTGTGGGCAAACATATCAAGGTTTACAAGGACCAGGGATCTGCCGAAGATCTAGCCAGTGCCCATGAAATCAAGGCCGGCACCTGTACCCATGGTATTGGTCATGTTCGGCTGGCAACCGAAAGCGTCGAAAACATCAACTTTGCCCACCCGTTTATTTCCTATCTTTATCCGGAACTGTCACTCGTCCACAATGGCCAGTTTACCAATTACTTCAACATGCGGCGCAAGCTTGAAAACCTGGGTGTCCGCTTCAAGACGATCAATGACAGTGAAATGGCCGCTCATTTTATTGCCTATCAGATGAAAGAAAAGGGACAGGATTTGGAAGGTGCTCTTCACGCTGCACTGGATGTTTTCGACGGTATTTTTACTATTTTGGTTGCAACCTGTGATCAGATCGGCGCTTTCAGAGATCGGCTGGCATTTAAACCGGTCGTCATCCATGAAGACGATGGCGGCAACGTTTTATTTGGGTCGGAACAAATCTCGTTAACCCCCATTATCTCCGACGTCTATGCAACGGAGATGGAGCCAGGAGGTATAAAGGTATGGTCCGTTTAGATATAACAGGTATGAGCACCCTGGATGTCAACCGCAAACTACGGGAGCTCATCCAACAAGATGACGAAATTGTTGTGGAAAATCCACATTCCGTCCATAATTTTGCCACGGCGCTCAAAGGTCAGGGGACGGTGACAGTCGAGGGTAGTACGGGGTTCTATACGGGTGGTTTCCTGCAAGGTCCGACGACGGTCATCAAAGGCAACACCGGCTTGTATACCGGTGATAACATGAGTGCCGGCGAGATAATCGTTGAAATGAATACGGGCAGCAATTGCGCACCTTCGATGGTCGGCGGCACCATTCTGATCAAAGGACATAGCGGCAGCCGGTGTGGTTGGGGAATGAAAGGCGGCAACCTGATTGTGTGCGGCGATGTGGGTATGTGGAGCGGCAAGATGACCCTTGGTGGCCGTATCATAGTTTTGGGCAAGGTCGGCCAGGGAATCGGCGAGTCCATGTACAATGGCGTCATCCATGTCCTCGACCCCGAGGTCGATGACAAACTTGGCGGTAATGTCACCCTGGTTGCCATTGATGACCAAGAAAAAAAAGAAGTCGAAGCGCTGTTTAAAAAATACAACCTTGAGCAGGACGTAGACAAATTTAGAAGCATCGTGCCTAAAGTCTACGGCAGACATGAATATGTCTTGTTCAAGCCAACCCACAAACCGGCGGGGGTGAAGGTATGACCGAAAAACCAAAAAAAATTAGAGTCAAAGATGTTCAACGAGGTGTCTGGAGCCCCGAGACGATCTCCGAAATAAAATACAAGGCCGAGACAGGGACCCATCGAATCCGCGGGTGCGGGTCAACCAAAGCGTACCCATGCTTTGACGATCTGCTGGTATTGCCCTCCCAGCTCTCACGCCTGTCCATTGATACCTATCGTGAGGACTGCAAAACGCAGACCGTTCTGGGTTCTCGCTCCGCTAAAAAACCCCTGGTCATTGAAACCCCCATCATGATCTCCGGTATGTCCTACGGCGCCCTGAGCAAGGAGTCCAAGACGGCGATGGCCAAAGCCACTCAGATCGTGGGAACATCCATCAACAACGGAGAGGGGGGTTTACTGCCCGAGGAAAGGGATAATTCCTACAAGCAGGTGGTTCAGATCACACCCAGTCGCATGGGATTTTCACTTAAAAATATTGAAGCCGCAGATGCTCTGGAAATTATCTGCGGCATCGGCGCCAAACCGGGTTTGTCTGGTCATCTGATGGGAAGCAAAATCACCAAGGAGATCGCCGCATTTCGCCAGTTGCCGGAGGGCATCGATCTGCACAGTCACCCTCGACACGGTGATATTTTCGGTGCCGATGACATGGTTCTCAAAATGTTGGAACTCAGGGATGTCACCGATTGGGAAATCCCCATATTCGTGAAAATTGCTGCCGGCCGTGTCAGGGAAGACGTCAAGATTGCAGCCAAGACTGGGGCGGATGGGATCGTAATCGATGGCACCGAAGGTGGCACAGGGGCCGCCCCGGTTGTGGCTTCGACCCATCTGGGGATTCCCACCCTGCCCGCTCTGGTACAAGCAGTTCGTGCGCTCGAGGAGATGGGCCTTAAGGACGAAATCAGCCTGATTGTATCCGGTGGTATCAAAGATGGATCCGATGTTGTCAAGGCCCTGGCGCTGGGCGCTGATGCAGTCGCGATCGGCACCGGTGCCATGGTAGCCATGGGCTGTGCGGTCTGTCTGCGCTGCCATGAGGGCAAATGTGCCTTCGGCATCGGCACCCAGGACCCGGAGAGTCGCGCAAAGCTCGATATTGATGCCGCAGCCCAAAGAGTGGCCAATTATATCAAGAGTATGACCCATGAAGCCACCCTGATTGCCAAAGCCGCCGGCAAAACATCTCTGGCCAATATGGAGCGGGAAGATCTGAGGTCCCTGACGCTGGAATCCTGTGCCATGACAGGCATTCCACTGGTGGGCACCAATTATACCTTTACCGAGGCGTTTGGCTTTTTTTAGATTCGTTGGGGCTGATCCCATTAGTAGTACATAGTAGGTTGGGTTAAGCGAGATATTGTCACAATAAATTTTACGAACTGGCCCAAAAAATGGATACGGGATCACCGGCCAACTGGTAAACCTTTCCAATCGAAATTACGGTGGGTGGTGTTTAACAGTTAATTTGCTAATGATCGTAAATTTTTGGATACAAGAAAAATGCGCATAGAAGAACACCCGGTTTTAGGAACATTTGAAAAAGGTAGTAGCGTCCAGTTTTCCTTTGACGGTAAAACCATTGAAGGCTTCGAGGGTGAACCCATAGCCATAGCGCTACGCAGTAATGGTGTTTTGATCCACCGCTATACATCCCGCAGAAATGAGCCTCGCGGGATGTTTTGTGCCATCGGTCGCTGTACTGATTGTATCATGGTGGTTGACGGCAGACCGAATATCCGCACCTGCGTGGAACCATTGAAGGCAGGAATGGTTGTTGAGACCCAGAAGGGCAAAGGCCCGGAGATGAATACGGAGTAAGTCATGCGCAGATACGAAATGATATGTGTCGGTGCCGGTCCAGCCGGATTGGCTGCGGCTATTGAGGCGGCGAGATGCGGCGTTCAGGTGATCGTCTTTGACGAAAACGATCGCCCCGGCGGCCAGCTTTTCAAGCAAATCCACAAATTTTTCGGCTCTCAGGAGCATCGTGCCAAGGAACGGGGATTTAGCATCGGCAATAGCTTTTTAAATGAGGCCAAAGAACTCGGTGTGGAGGTCTCTTTGAATTCAGTGGTCCTAGGAATTTATGAAAACGGTGCCTTAAACGTCATGATCAAGGACCGCATCGAGCAGGTTATGGCTCAAAAAACCCTGATTGCCACGGGGGCCTCTGAAAACATGATCCCGTTTCCCGGCTGGACCCTGCCGGGTGTCATTGGTGCCGGCGCCGCTCAAACCATGGCGAATATCCACGGGATCCGACCCGGCAACCATATTCTCATGGTCGGCTCAGGCAATGTGGGCGTGATCGTCAGTTACCAGATGATGCAGGCCGGCAGCCGTGTGGCGGCGGTGATCGATGCCGCACCCACCATCGGTGGCTACGCTGTGCACGCGGCCAAAATAGCCCGCACCGGCGTACCGTTTTTCATGTCCCATACAATTAAGGCGGCCCATGGTGACGATTGTGTTGAAGGCGCCACCATTATCCAGGTCGATGATTCCTGGGAACCGATATCAGGCACCGAAAAGGATTTTGAGGTGGATACCATTTGTATCGCCGTTGGATTAAACCCGATGACCCAACTGCTGCGCATGGCGGGCTGCAAGACCGCTTTCGTACCGGCCCTGGGAGGGCGGCTGCCTGTTCACGATGAGAACCAGGAAACATCCATTGATGGGATCTATGTGGCCGGCGATGTGTCGGGTATTGAAGAAGCCAGCACGGCCGTCATCGAAGGCCGCATCGCCGGGCTGGCCGTTGCCCATAGTCTGGGTTACCTGGATACGCCATCCTTTAACGAACAGCGCGCACAGCAATTTGCAAGCATGAAGGGACTGCGCAGTGGAAGCCATGGGGAGCAACGTGGCAAAGCCAAAGAATATTTAAATGCCGTGATGAAAGGAACGATGGATGCCCTCTGATTCCTCAACAACCGGTTTTTTAACGGAAGAAGAACTCAAAGACAGCCCGGGTGTTCCTTCCGGAGCCAGACGAAGAAAAGGCCCAGTGGCGACCATTGAATGCCTGGAGGATATTCCCTGTAATCCCTGCGAATCCAGCTGCAATGTGGATGCCATTTTCGTGGGAGATGACATTACCAATATTCCCCATTTGGATGAAGATAAATGTGTGGCCTGTCAAACCTGTGTCTACATTTGCCCCGGGCTGGCAATCTTCATGGTCGACGAGAGCCTACCCGACGGTAAGGCGACGGTCATGATGGCTTACGAGTACCGCCCCCTGCCGGAAAAAGGCGATGTCGTCTTCGCCCTGGACCGGGCTGGAAACAAACTGGGGGACGCAACGGTTGTGGCAGTCAGAAAAACCCAGCGAATGGATCGCACTGCCACCGTTACAATTGAACTGCCGCAAGACTGGTCCATGCAGGCCCGGGCAATTCGATTGAAAAAATGATGCTGGATGCTCGTTGCTGGATCCTGGATGCCCGATAATCGAGTGTCGAGCATTGAGCATCCAATATCGAGTATCAAGCATCAGGTATCATTTAATTCTATATCGCAATTTTTAGCGAAAAAATTGCCTTTATTAACTAAAAACCTATAATCAGGAGGAATGTAAGAATGGCAGAACAAGCATTGGGCATGGTTGAAACCAGAGGTCTCGTAGGCGCTATTGAAGCGGCTGATGCCATGGTAAAGGCAGCTAAGGTAAGGTTCGTCGGCAGAGAATTTGTCGGTGGCGGCCTGGTAGCCATCTTTGTACGCGGTGATGTCGGGGCCGTGAAAGCAGCCACGGATGCCGGCGGTGCCGCCGCGGAACGCGTCGGTGAGTTGGTATCTGTACATGTCATCCCCAGACCCCATAGTGATATCGAATTCACGATTCCGAAGACCGAGTAGTACATTCATACTCATTTGAATGAAATGACGAAATCTGCAACTGTGCATGACGAAGGGGTCGATCATGGCATTTAGCGTGCGTATTATTTCCCATCCCTCACCTGGGGTCTTTGAGTTTCTGAGGCAACGCGTGGGAGCAGTCGGTAAAAAGATCTTTGCGGAAGCTGAGGTCCCATTTACCGCGGTGGGACTTATTCAGGGTAAAGTCGTGGATATGATCGCCGCAGCCGATGTGGCCGAAAAGGCCGCCGACGTGCGGGTTTTTGACCTGAAAGGCATTTGTCCACAGCATATCACCATGATTGGAATTTTTGGAGACATCGCTGAAGTAAAAGCAAGTGTTGCAGCCGTAGAACAGGCTGAGGATCTCCAATGATCATGCCTCATAAAAAACAATGACAAAGATTGCCACGGATAGCAGAAGCATTTTTGTGTTTCTTCAATCTTGACAAACCTGAAAATAGTTCGAACTTCCGTCATGCCTGCGAAGGCAGGCATCCAGAGTTATCTGAAAATACTGGATTCCCGCCTTCGCGGGAATGACGTCAAAGGATGCTTTAAGGCTTTAACAAAACTGTCATTCTTGAAATATGAGACACGAACTTTAATAAAAATCCGTGGAAATCTGTGAAAATCAGTGTCCGAATAGTAGTACCATAATTGCTCAGTTATAAATGTCTACTTTAACTGAGGCCGGAGGATAGTAAAATGTTACTGGCAAAGGTCATCGGCAACATTTGGTCCACCAAGAAAAAGGACGAGATTTCCGCCCTGAGGCTGCTGCTCATCCAGCCTTTGGATCAGGACCTGAAGCCTGCCGGGAAGGTGATCGTCGCTGCCGACGAGATTGGCGCGGGATTTGAGGAAATGGTCATCGTCACCCGGGGTGCGCCGGCCATGCAGGCCTTCAGCAAGGAAAAATTGATCCCTATCGATGCCGTGGTTATCGGGATCGTGGATAATTTGGAGAGAGCAGATGGGGTGACGGACAGTTAACGATGAGAGAAGAAGTTGTCGATAAGGTCCGCGCTGCCGGGGTGGTGGGCGCGGGCGGAGCTGGTTTTCCAACTCACATAAAACTGCAGTTTGATGTGCAGAGGGTCCTCGCAAACGGTGCATCCTGCGAACCCCTGCTTCAAAGCGATCCCTATCTCATGACCCATCAGGCAGACCTCGTTTTAGACGGCCTCCTGACGGTGATGAACGGCACCGATTCCGAAAAAGGGACTATCTGTCTAAAATCGAAACATGCAAATGCGCTATCAAGCCTAAAAACAGCGGTCTCCGGTAAAAAATTCGGTGGACGAATTGATGTTTTCGAACTGGAAGATTTCTATCCGGCCGGCGATGAGTTTATTCTGGTCAACGAGGTATTGGGTAAGATTGTGCCTGAGGGGGGAATCCCACTGAATGTGCAGACGGTGGTCAGCAATGTGGAATCCCTGTTAAATATTTCGCAGGCAATGGCCGGCATTCCGGTCACTGACAGATACTTGACAGTTTGTGGCGAGGTCGGTCAGGCCATGGTTTGCAAAGTACCCATCGGAATGTCCGCCGATGCTGTCATAGACTTGGCCGGAGGTCCCAATGTATCAGACTTCGGCATCGTCATGGGGGGTCCTATGATGGGAAAAGTCATCGCGGACGGCTCTCAGCCGATAACCAAAACCACGAGCGGCATCATCGTTTTGCCGGCAAACCATAGTGTTCTAAGGGACAAACAGAGAAACCTGGATCAGATGCGGTTTATCGCCAAATCGGCATGCACTCAGTGTTCACGGTGCACGGACCTTTGCCCGCGATATCTGATTGGGCATGCCCTGGAACCGCATAGAATCATGCGGCATCTGGCCTACAATCCGGGCATGCTCGGAGAAGTTTTGGAAGACACCTTGATTTGCTCGGAATGCGGCGTCTGTGAAAAATTTGCCTGTCCCATGATGCTTTCACCGAGGGAAATAAATGCAGCCGTCAAGCAGCATTTATTAAAACAAGGCGTCAAAAGAGATCCCAAGAAAGAGACATACCAGGTGTCTTTATTCAATGACACACGCAAAATTCCGTTAAAACGTCTCATGGAAAGACTGGAGGTGACCCGTTATGATTCGCATCCGCCTTTTTATGAGGGTAAAATCCAGGCAGACAGGGTCACTATCCCCCTGTCGCAACACCTCGGTCAGGCGGCCCTGCCGGTAGTCAAAGAAGGCGACAGGATTAAAAAAGGCGACTTGATTGGAGAAATTCCCGAAGGCGCATTAGGCGCACGCGTGCATGCCAGTATTGATGGAGTGATTGAGACGGTAGGGGATAGTATTGTTATCAGGCAATAGAATAGGAATGGTAGTTAATCGTTATTGGTTATTGGTTAATAGGGCCTGGCTGACAGCAATGTGGGAAAAAGTTGTAACCGCGTTGCAACATTCAAAAATCTCAAAGTTATGCCCATACCATGTTCTAATAACGAATAACAAATAACTATTAACTCTTTTTGATCATAGTAGATATTATTTCAATAAATAAATTATTGTGATCCCGCCGATCCGAAATAGGAAGAGAACATGGAACTCAAAGCCATCGCCATGATAGAGCTCAACAGTATCGCCAAGGGTGTCGAGGCCGCCGATGAAATGGTTAAGGCCGCCGCTGTTGAGTTGATCATGGCGCAACCAATTTGTGCCGGCAAATATATGGTACTGGTGTCCGGTGATGTTGACTCGGCAGAGCGAGCTTCAGAGGTCGGCAAAGAAGTGGCCGGTGAATTTCTAGTGGATGACTTTGTCATCCCAAATGTTCATCCTTCGGTCTTTCCGGCATTGACGGCCACCACCCGCATTCATGACGTCGATTCGTTGGCTGTCATCGAAACCTTTTCTGTTGTTTCCTCAATCATGGCGGCGGACGCTGCTGTCAAGGCAGCGGACGTTGACATTATTGAAATTCGGTGTGCTACCGGTCTGGGGGGGAAATCTTTTTTTTACCTGACTGGGGATGTGGCTTCGATAAATTCTGCAGTTCAAGCCGGATTGGATCTTCTGCAAGGGACAGGTCTGGTTTTGAGCCATGTGACCATTCCCTCGCCCAGCAAAAACATTATTAGATTTGTCTTATGACAGACCTTGCAAAAGATTTAAGCCGGATTGTCAATCAACCGCAGAATTGGGATTTTACCGGTGCCCGACAGTTGTATGCCGGCGTGGATCTTGGCACTTATAAAGCGATCGTGATTGTCGTAGATGAAAGGGGCGTCCCCCGGGCAGCATCCATGCGTCGGGCGCAAGTGGTTCGCAGCGGATTGATCGTGGATTACGCGGGGGCTCAAAATATGGTAGCCGAAATGCTCAAAGAGGTCAGGGATGCAAGTCCTCTTCCCATTGAAAAAGGGGCGACTTCATATCCACCCCAAACGGAAAATGCAAATATAAATGTCACCCGATATATCTTGGAAGGGGCGGGATTGAACGTCTTAAATGTACTGGACGAGCCAACCGCCGCTAATTGTGTATTAAAACTGGAAAATGGCGCCATCGTCGATGTCGGTGGCGGAACCACCGGTGTGGCCGTGATCGAAAAAGGCAGGGTCGTCTATACCAATGACGAGGCTACCGGCGGCGTGCACCTATCCTTGGTTGTGGCCGGCAACCTGAAAATCAGCTATGAAGAAGCTGAAGAAGTCAAGATGGATCGACGGCGAAATCGGGAAATACTTCCCATGGTCCATCCGGTTATAGAAAAAATTGCAAGTATTGTGGCTTCCTACCTGCAGCCGTTCGGTGACCTGGATAGCGTATGTTTTGTCGGAGGGACCTGTGAATTGGATGGCTTTATGGAAGTAGCACAACAATCCTTGAAATTAGAGACCTTTCGACCGAAGTTTCCGGGATATATCACCCCGATGGGAATTGCCTTATCCTGTATCGAAATAAATTAAAATTAATGGGGATTTATTGGCGACTGATTAAAAGCTAAATTCTCGCTGTAATTGATCAAGCATCAACTGCTCGTGGGAGCGGCTTGCCAGCCGCGAAAAAATTTCGTGATAAAGCCGCAAACGATCGCGGTTGGAAAGCCGCTCCCACGAGGATATTACCAAATCTAATATTCATGATAGTGATTTGGAATTTTTAAAAATGAAGAAAGACATCCGAAATCTTGTGCGAGAAGTTCTAAAAGAAAAAGGATTGTTGAAAAATCCCCCAGACAAGCTGACCAAAAATCGGGTCCGCAGACCCCGTGCGGAACCGGCAGTCCTGAGTGTTTTCCATGCTGGGGTGCGAAAACTCGAACTGGCCCTCGAACAGGTGCAAGCCATAGAAAATATTGCCGGCCGTTCCAGCGTGTTTGCGGTAAATTCGGCACGGCCCTGGGTATGCGGTGCTGATGTAAAAGAAAAAGCAGGAATATGCTGCATTTTGGACAACGTCAGACCGGAGGGCCTTGAAAAGGCCCTGCTCAAATCGGACATCCTGATACTGCCAACGTTTTGCTTCAAAACGGCGGCTAAGGTAGCGCAGTTAATCGGCGACGACCAGGAAAGTGCCATTGTTATCTCGGCCTTGGTCCAGGGCAAAAAAGTCCTTGCTACACACGACGGATTTACGGTCTGCGACCTGCTTTTGAATGACGGCATCAGGGATGAAATGGATCGCATTCTGGCGAAGCTGGAAGGCTTCGGCATGATTTTTTGTGAGACCGGGCAGCTGTGCGCCACCTTTCAGAAAATCATCGACGGTCAAAAAGACACCCAGTCTCTGCCAAACAAGATACCTGCTGGGAGGGAAGCACCGACTACCTGCAAGCTTGTTACCGCCAAAGATATCCAATTAGCGGTGGACGGAGGTCAGCACCCGATCTTGTTGGCACCCGGCGGAATTATAACGCCGCTGGCCAAAGATCTTGCAAAAGAATTCGCTATAAAAATTGTTAAAACCTGAGAGTGGATATGGCACAGTGAAATTTTGCCGGATAAACGCCAAGCGAAAAGCCCGCTTTGCCCCCAACCAACATGATTCGATGATAAAGGAGAATGTT
>JAAUYD010019201.1_pt1 | contig 17097 bp, 12 predicted proteins | sample 7278101 | NCBI WGS metagenome assembly JAAUYD01 (sample SAMN14350128, study PRJNA611818) | marine sediment metagenome | isolation source: surface marine sediment (0.6m) | place: French Polynesia: Moorea | collected 2018-08 | reverse complement strand
TTTATCTTAAATGTCGGATTGAAGACCCTCGGTTTTACCGAAGGGATGAAAATCCGACCAATATATAAACCTATTTTAGCTAGGTTAAATAAAGTTTACACACACAAAAACTAGGTGTAAGCTAAAATAGAACCATGCTAACCATGACCTACGAGTACAAACTAGAACTGACTCCTGAACAGATTGCCACCATCGAGCAAACCCTTGATGTGTGCCGTTCTGTCTGGAACTTTGCTTTACGTCAGCGTAAAGACTGGTGCGCCTCTCGTAAGTCCCCTGTGAATGCTTGTTCAATCAATTCTGAATATATCATTTCTGTTGATGAACCATTTCCGAACTACCACAAACAAGCCAAACAGTTAACTGAGGCCAAAAATCAATATCCTCAGTTAAAGACAGTTCATTCTCAAGTTCTGCAACAGGTACTAAGAACCTTAGATAGAGCTTGGGATGACATGAAAGCGAGGGGTTTTGGCTTTCCTCGCTTTAAAAACAAGTATCGAATGCGCTCGGCGGTCTTTCCACAATTAGGGAAAGACCCCCTCAGAAATGATGCTATTAAGCTCCCTAAACTGGGATGGGTTAAGTGGAGACTATCTCGACCGATACCAGAAGGCTTTGAAGTTAAGCAAGCTAGGGTGGTTAGAAAAGCATCTGGTTATTTTGTAGCTCTGTCACTACAGTTAGACGTTGATGTCCCTAGTCCCATGCCTCATGGTCATCCCCTGGGATTAGACTTAGGATTTGACAAGTTTGTGGCTACTTCGGACGGTGAAGAGATTAAACGACCCAGATTTCTGACAACTCTACAGCGTGAGATTAAATTACTACAACGTAGGTTAAAGAAAAAGCAGAAGGGGTCTAACAATCGACACAAACTGAATCAGAAGATAGCTAGGTTACATCAACGTATAACTGACACTCGCAAAGACTGGCATTTTAAATTGGCCCATCATCTTTGTGATGGTGTGGGCATGATTTTTGTAGAAGACATCAACTTTGTCTCTTGGCAAAGGGGAATGCTTTCAAAACATAGTGCTGATGCTGGCTTTGGACAGTTTGTTAATATTTTGTCGTGGGTATGCTTTCGTCGGGATGTGTATTTTGCCAAGGTAAATAAAGACGGCACATCCCAGACCTGTCCTAACTGTGGCGCACACACAGGAAAGAAAACTTTAGATTTTAGAGTTCACCACTGTCATGAGTGTGGGTACATTACCACAAGAGATGTAGCAGCTAGTCAAGAAATAAGGAATCGAGGAATTGCTGCGCTAGGGCATAGCGTGGTTAAAAATGTCTGTGGACTCAGAGCGACGGGGAGTATCGCTCACGATGCTCTAGTTGGTGGGGGACGAAACAGAAAACTAGCATCGTGAGGTGTTAGAATCCCTCGACTCCGTCGACGGGAGTATGTCAACTTGTGGGACAAATCTAGAATTAATATTTTCTAGATTTTTGATTCTTGATTTCCCTAATCTAATTATTATCATCTTTGGGAAGATAATCAAGGGTTAAAACGTCTGTTTTAGGAAAGGGACAAATTTCAGGAAAAGTGTTGATAGGTAAACCGGTTTCTGCTTCAGCATATTTTCTGGCATTTTGATAACATTTATCAAAAATTTGCTCATAATAGGGTTGATAACTGGGACTATCTTCTAAGTCGTCTAACATTCTATTCCGATGTTCAATAATAGAACTTTTCCAACTTCCTGATCGTTTATTGGGTTGATATTTCCATTTTAAAAGATGGAGTAATAATTGTTCTAAGTTACTACGAAATCCTCTTTTTTCGCTTCTTCCTATTGCTTCAATTTCTTCGATCAAATTCTCAATATCTAATTGCTCTAATTTATTTTCTTTCAGTAATCTTGCTGTTTCTTCTAACCAAAGGTTAAAGTCCGTTTCGTAAAGAATTTTTACGGTTTTCATAGTTAATATTCCTTCTTATTCTGTTTTTATTAATAGTATCAAGGTGGGCAAAATTTTGGAGATTTTTTAGATAAAGTATTGCCCACCCGACAACTAAATATCTTGAGGATTAACAGGAAAATAGAACTCAATTCCTTTATCAATTAAATGCTGATTATTCGCTAAAATTTCTTTTTTGAAGTTCCAAGCTAACACATAATAGATATCAGGAAGTTCAGTTAATTCTTTTTCAATGACAATAGGAATGTGCATCCCAGGAGAATAAAGTCCTCTTCTCAGTTCATTTTTTTCGACTAAATAATCTAGATATTGGGTACCAACTCCGAAGTAATTTAACATGGTATTACCCTTAACTGGTGCGCCGAAACCCCAGACAGTTTTACCGTCTTTTTTCGCTTTATCTAAATAAGCTAAATTATCAGCTTTCATCTGTTTAATTCGCTTAGCAAAGTCTAAATAAGTGGAAAATTCATTGCTTTTTTCTTCTACTTCTGCTTGACGCATTTTTTGCAGGCGATCGCTGGCTGGTTTCTGTCCTTGGTGAGTAACAAACCCAATAATTGATCCCCCATGAATAGGCGATAAATAAGCATCAAACATGGACAAACCATGACGATTTAATAACACTTCAATGGTATTGAGATTATAGTATAAAAGATGTTCGTGATAGATTTGATCGAAGGCTAAATTATCAATAATGCGCTTCATATAAAGGAATTGAACCACAAAAATACCATCGTCTCTTAAGGCTTCTCTAATTCCTTCAGTTACCGAATGGAGTTCCTCTAAATGGAAAAAGACACCGGCTGCATTAATGGCATGAAATTTACGATCAAGGCCTTTTACCACATCTAAATTAAAGAAATCATTGACGGTAGGAACGCCTGCATCTTGGGCTATTTTTGCGGTAGTTTTTGAGGATTCTACCCCCAAAACATCATAACCTAATGCTTGAAAATGTTTCAGTTGTGTCCCATCATTAGAACCAATATCTAAAACCGACTTATTCGGAGTATCTTTAAAGAAGCGATCATCAACTTCCTGAGCAACATTTTTAAAGTGTTCGCTTAAAGATTTTGTCACCCCAGAAAGATAGGTATGATCCCCAAACATGATCTCTTTTTTAACGGTATAATCTAACTGTACCGTTCCACAATCATGACAGTATAAAACCCGCAAGGGATAAAAAGGTTCTTTACCCACTTCTTCGGGTTTCAAGAAGTTATTACACCAGGGTTGATGTCCTAAGTCAATTGCTAATTCTAAATGAGTTGAATCACAAACACGACAGATAGTATTCAAGGTTAATTTTCTCTCCTCATGAATTAAATATGTCTTCAATTATTAAAGCATTTTGTTGGCATTTTCTCCAGCGTAGGTTACTTTTTGAACTCGATCAACATGACCATTTTGCTGATTGAATGCGAATCCTAATCTTTCCCGTACTAAATAAAGGGGACGACGTTTATCTTCGCGGTAAATGCGGCCAATATATTCACCAATCACGCCTAAAAAGACCAATTGAATGCCACCAATAAATAAAATAGCAATAAAAGAAATGGTCCAACCAGGAACCCAACTCATGGTAAAAAGTCGCACAAACAAAGCATAAATAATGCCAATCATAGAGAAAGCAACGGTTAATAAACCGGCCCAAATTGCTAGTCTTAAAGGAACCAAAGAAAAAGATAGAATACCATCGGCCGCAAAGCGAATCATTTTGAATAGGGGATATTTACTGACTCCAGCTAAACGGGAACTCCGTTGATAGGGAACAGCAACTTGACGAAACCCCACCCAACTCACCATTCCCCGTAAAAAGCGATCGCGTTCCGGCATCATTTTTAACGCTTCTACCACCCGACGATCCATCAAACGAAAGTCCCCAGTATCGAGGGGAATAGGGACATCAGACAAACCATTCATAATGCGATAGAATGCTTTTGCACTCCAGAGTTTAAAGGGGGTTTCTCCCTGTCTATCGGTCCGTACACCATAGGCCACATCATACCCCTCATACCAACGATTAACCATCTCTTTAATCACTTCTGGAGGATCTTGCAAGTCCGCATCAATTAAGACAATCGCATCCCCACTGACATGATCGAGTCCGGCGGTGACAGCCATTTGATGGCCAAAATTACGAGACAATAACATCACTTTAACCCGTTGATCTCGTTGCTGTAGTTGTCGTAGATGGTTAGGGGTTTCATCTTGACTGCCATCGTCGACGTAAATAAGTTCAAATTGGGGGGTTATTTCTTCTAAAACGGAGACTAAACGATTATGAGTTATGTGGATAACTTCTTGTTCGTTATAACAAGGAATAATAATTGAAATTAACACCGTTCACATCCTCTTGGGTTTTTGAGAAACTGAAAGTCAATAACTTATGGTTTCCAACATTAATGATTAACTTATTGTATCTTGTGAGGTCAAGCATTTTCGACATGAGTAAACCATAAAGATCCGCCACCCAACCAAACAGTTCTATCTTCTTTCCAGTCTTCTAAAATAGCGGAAAAGGCCTCTTCTAGTTCAGGCCGAAAAGACATATATCTAGCCGGCATTAGGATTTTAAGACGATTAGCTGCTGCTAATAAATAGACGGCCAACATATACTGCTCATTCCAATACCAATTTTTGAAAGATTCAGGATAATCATAAGGCAATAGAATATCATGAACACCGATAATAACCCCTGGTTTAATCATCGGTAAAACATCCATCATAAATACAGTCACATCAGAGTTCATAAAACAACGGTGACTACCATCTAAGAAAAGAATATCCCCAGGTTCTAATTGTGAAAAAATTTCTAATTCACAAGTTTCTAAACCCTCACGAATAACACGATCGCACACAGCGTCAACTTCTGCACGAGGATCAGGATCAATAGAAATAATGTTAGTATTTCGGCTATGATCTTTAATCGCTCTAGCCGCAAATAAGGTACTAACACCAGAGCCAATTTCTAGGTATGTTTTGGCTTTTAAATCAGCAACAAAATGGTAAATGAGAGCAGCATCAAAAGCATTTAATGGTGTTTTTAACCAAGCGGGTTCCCCTGAATTTTCATGGTCAAAATAAACGTTTATCTTATCAAAAAATGGTTTTAATTTAGCCAGTTTTTCAAGGGTTTGACAATGTTCATCAAAATCCCTGTGGAAAATTTCACTAATTCCTGAATGGGGTGGTTTTGTATAGCCCCAACGGGGTTGATAGTCCCTTGATGGGGGATATTCTAGAGCCATATAATATTTCCCTGTATAGGAATTAAGTTGAGGGATTAACTTTTCTGGGGAGGATAAAATATCGACTGATTCTTGAATTTTCTCCGTTCGCTCGTTTAACTGATTAATTGAATGTTGAATGTGATCATTACATTGATTCGTATGATGTTGAAGTTTAGTGACCAACTCTTGAGTTTCTCTATTTTTTTCATTAAGTAGTTGTTCAATTTCTGAAAAACCTAAAGCTTGGTTACGGATTTTTTTAAACCAATTTTTAATTGCGTTCATATTATCAATCAGGGGAATAAAAATTGAAAAATGCGAGGAAAAGATTAAATTTTTTGAGTGTGAGTTAATTGTAAATAGGAGCTTATTTTGATAATTGTTATTGCTCAGGAGGGGTTGCACACAGTGTATGTTGTTCCATAGTCAATGTATAACCGAGAGATTGTAAAAAGGGTTCAACTCCGAGTAAGGCCGTTTTTCCCGTTTTAACATCGGGATGAATATCAATACAAAGATAGGGTAAATATTTTTCTAAGGTTTGTTTTCCTCCTTGTAATGCGTACAATTCAAATCCTTCAATATCAATTTTCATGGCGTTAGGAGAAAGTCCATGAGTAGTAACAAAGTCATCAATTGTGGTTACTTGAACTTCGTAGGTAAGAGATTGAAACTTACTGTTACGGTTGGGACTATTTAAAGTTGAGGTTTCAGAAGCCCAAGAAAAAGAGCTATTGTTAAGGTATTCAACAAATTCATAAGTTCCTGGTTGATCAGAAATAGCAGATTTAACCACAGAAATATTGGTAATGTTATTAAGATCGAGAATTTGTTGTAAAAATTTTTGGGTTTTTAGTGCTGGTTCAAAAGCATAAATATGTCCTTTTTCTCCAATTATTTCGGCTAAAGGTATACTAATAGTCCCAAAAGAAGCACCAATATCTAAAATCGTATCTCCTGGTTTAACCTGAGAAGATAACCAGTCAACACAATGGGTTTCTAGTAAGTAATTGAGCTTTTTTTCTTCAGTAGGATGGAGACAATGAGGACACAATTGTAAGAGTTCAACAGGGACTAAAAGATCACAGTAATTCATATGACAATTAATAATAGAACCTGATTTACTTTGTTCAATAATTTCTTGGACAAGCTCTCTTTTTTGCTGTTCAACTAATTGCTCCACTTGACTTAAAATTCGATGATTATAATCTAAAGTGTCTTTTAATTTAGCGTCAAGGACTTGATTATGATCCCATAACTCTTGATTTTGTCTAGCTAAATGTTCAACTCTTTCTTGTATCTCAGTTAAGCCTAAACGTTGTCGAAGTTTTAATTTTAATGAATTAATCATAGTCATTATTTCCTTTATTTTTTATGGGTAGGAATAGCATAAAGGGTATGTTCTTCCATCGTCAAGCTATAACCAAGAGATTCTAAAAAAGGTTCAATTTCAACTAGAGCAGATTTTCCAGTTTTAACATCAGCATGAATATCAATACAAAGATAAGGTAAATACTTCTTTAAAGTGTGTTTAGCCCCTTGTAAGGCATAAAATTCAAAGCCTTCAATATCCATTTTAATAGCTGATGGTTCTAAAGCATTTTCTGTTACATATTCATCTAAAGTAATCACAGATACTTCATAACTGGTAAATTTTTTATATTGATCAATATTATCATCTGAGACTAAGGTTGAAGTATCTGAAGCCCAGGTTGAGTCATTATCTTGACTATATTCAATAAATTCTGCTACTCCAGATTTATCTGAAATAGCTTTAGGAACTAAAGTAATATTGGAAAAGTGATTTAGGTTTAAAATTTTTTGTAAAATATCTTGGGTATTTTTAGCGGGTTCAAAGGCATAAATATGACCTTTTTTGCCAACTGCTTTGGCTAACGGAAAACTAATTACCCCAAAAGCTGCTCCGATATCTAGTACACTATCCCCATAGTTTAGATGAGAACTTAACCACTGGGCGCAATGATTTTCAACCGAAAAATTAAGCTTTTGTTCAGCAATTGGAGATACACAATGCTGATAAACTTGTAAAGGTTCAATGGGGGCTAAAAGTTCAACTCCATTGATAGAGCATTCCACAATGCTTCCTGGTTTAATTTGATTAATAATTTCTTTAATTAACTCCCGCTTTTGATCTTTTAAGACTTGATCAAGGGCTGCTAAAATATCAATAATTCCTAAGATTCTACGTAGTTTATTAATTAGGTAATCCTTAATTGCCATAGTTTGATTAGGTTGCCTATCTGGATAGATTAAGCGATAAGTCTAATTATACGACTGTCGATCCTATGTTTTAAGTTCCTCAGATTAACCATTAATGTAACACGAGCCATCAAGATTAGGACATCGAGAAAAACGGAAACCTTTATATGATAAGCCAGTCTCTTGAGTTGATAAACTCAATGGAAAACGACTATGAGTGTAGTATCATATTTTTTTGACAAACGACTCAACTTATGATATACCTAATCGCTAGTATTTAAAATGCACTAATCTTGGATGATGAGGATTTTATGGAGTTTAAAAATTTTTCTCTTGAGGAATTTCCTCGACAATTATTATTCATATTTTTAATAATTATTTATTACATAATTGGCTTTTATTTAATCAGCCAAACTTCTATTACGTCAGATGAACCTGCTTATATTGGTGCTGCTTATTCTTATACTCAAGGGTTAGGATTAAATCGCGAACACCCTCTCTTTTTTAAGTTAATTAATTCTCTAATTCTTAATGTATTTTACTCTGATTATAATAGTTATAATATAATGATTCCTGGTATTAGTTCAGGAGAGAGTATAGAATCACGTTTAGCTGCTTTTAATCTAGGTTATAATCTCTTAATGGTGAATCCTGATAATTTTTATGACCTACTGTTTAGTTCCCGTTTAATTTATCTAATTTTTAATAGTTTTATTTTTTTATGGCTATATTTATATACTTTTGTATTTAAGAAAATTCCTTTTCAAATTTCTCTAGTATTTGCTGTTTTATACGTTTTTTCTCCCAGCTTTTATAGTCATAATTTTTTAGCCGCTTTTGATGTTAGTGTCAGTATGTATGCTTTATTATCTATTCTCACTTTAATGGTGATTTATGATACAGTGATGAAGGGTAATAATCAATTGTTAGGGATTCATTTTCTTATTTTTACTTTTTGTTTATTTGTAAGTATTAATGCTAAATTTAGTAATTTAATCCTGCTTCCTATCACCATCGGAATTTATATTTTTATTGGATTTTACTTATTTAAAGAACAGAAAATAAATAGACTAATAAATTTTTTAGGATTAGGTATTTTTAGCTTAATCATACAAGCTTTTCTGATCAGTTTAATGTATGGTTGGGCATTTAGAAATTTACCCAATCACTCACTCATTGATAATTTATTGATTTATATTGATGGCATTGACATGACTTTAAGTACATCAATATTAGTCAGAGAACCCTTTTGGAATGGACAGTTTGTCTCAATGACATCCTTGGAATATTTAGTTAAAATTTTTTGGTTTAAAGAAAACCCTGGGCTGTTTATGCTCGGACTATTTCTCTTATTAATTTTAATTTACCAAATTAGTCGTCAGAAGACAATAATTAAAAACTATATCAATAAACAAACCTTACCCTTAATCATTTTAGCTAGTGCTTATCCTCTGATTTATTTTTGGTTAATTCACGATAGTCGCAACATTATTGGCTATCGATATTTTTATCCTATTATCTTATTTATTTACCTATTGATTGCCAGTTTAACAGTCATCTTGAAACATAAATGGCAAAAATACGTCTTGTTAGGGGGAATAACCCTTTATATTTACTTAGGAATGGTAGGAATTCCTCAATCTTTGAGCTATGTCAACCCACTTTGGAACCAAGAAAAATGGAAATTAGCTGATGATTCAACTATTAACTGGGGACAAGAAACACAACATGGGGTAGAATACTTGCTAACCCATAATTTATTACCAAAAGAGAACAAAAACGTTATTACCTATAAAGTTTTCAGTGTCAATATTCATCTTATTCAATATCTTCAGGTATTAACGAGAGTCCAAGATTATCCTATCAATATTGAATCCTATTATGCTGCACCACAATTTAATCCTGAAACTGAAACCATTAGTCAGCTTTCCTATAACTACTTAGTCATTGATAGTACGGTAAAACAGCAAATATATGCCCAAAAAGAAACAAACTCTATTGCTGCTAAAAACTGGGAATTCTTGCAAAAAACTTCCCCCATTTACTCTCGAAATGATATCATGTTTATTTACAAAATAAATTAAATAATATAGAATTATAATGATAATTAAGGACTTAATCAAAACTCTGAATGAATGGCTATATAAGCATCGTATTGCACTAGGAATCTTAGTTTTATATAGCGTGGTTGCCTTATCATTAATGGCACCAATGGCCTCATCAAAAATTATTAATGGCATGTTTGGTGATACCGCTTCCCATGTTGGTTATATTGCTCAAGCAAGAACTGCTATTATAGAAGGACAATTTCCCTTAAGAGTTGCACCGCTTGAAGACAATGGTTGGCGTTATCCAGGGTTTCAATTTTATAGTCAATTACCCTATTTTATCGGAGGTTGGTTTTACAAATTAGTTACACCAACCAATCCCTACGAAGCTTATAAATTAGTAATTATACTCGCTTTAATCATCGGGGGATTTTACATTTATCGCTTAAGCTTAAAATTAACCCAATCCCGTATTGCTGCGATTTTAAGTGGAATTGCTTATATGTCTGCTCCTTATTTTTTAAATAATATTCATGCCAGAGGAGCCTTTACTGAAGCCATTGCTCAAGGTATTTTTCCTGTTGTTTTATACTATGTTATTCAATGTTACTTAACAGGAAAACGACGTTATCTAATTCTCAGTGCCATTAGTTGGTTTTGTTTAGCCGTTACTCATATTATCACCTTTGTTTACGGTACCTTATTCATTGCTCTTTTAGCCCTAATTGTTGTTATTCAAACGAGAAAAACTGACTTTACCTTTTCCCGTTTACTTCCTCCCCTGCAAGGGTACGGTTTAGGATGGTTACTCGGCTTTTATTTTTTGGCACCGGTTGTCTTTATTTCTCCTTATCTTTCTATTCGTAAGCAACTCGAAGTTATCAACCCGTTTGGCACCAATACTTATACACCCCTGGCTAACTTATTCTCTCCCACTTCCTTACCCCCTGAACCCTCACAAACTGGTGTCGCTGGAACCTATGGCTTACACCCGGCGGTAGGATGGATTTTATTAGGAGCTTGGGGTGTGGTTATGTACTATCATTATTTTTCCCCTTCTCTGCCCCCCAAATTACAACAAACTCGTCCTTATCTATTGGGGTTACTGTGGGTATTTGGGGTTGCATTATTTTTAACCTGGAGTCCGATTGATATTTGGAGTATTTTACCCCGTCAACTCTGGGTAACTCAGTTTACCTTCCGTTTTCTCACCCATGTGATGTGGGCTGGGGCCTTATTAACCGCCTACGCCACTGTCTTAATCTTTCGCAAAAGACTCGATCGCCGTCATTTAATTATTGGTATCCTAGTGATTATCTTAGCCAGTCGTCCTTGGCTGCCGGCACCCAAAGGAACCTTAACCGTTGATGAATTAAAAAAAGAACCCCTATTCCGCTATTCTGGTGCCTTAGACTATCTTTATCGTCCCCCCATCAAAACCCTCTACGGTAAAGCAGAATTACCCCTTTTAAATCCTGACTGGATTCCTGGATATGGCACTTGGAATACGTTTGTCAATCATCCCTTAATCCTAGAAGCGGAATTAACTTATCCTGCATGGGAAGAAGGAGAAAACCCTGTACTTTTTATCGAAGGAGAAGTTCCTTTAGAAAATATTGCCGATACTGCCACCTTAGAAGTTCAGATTAGTGGTAAAGTTGTGGGTTCATTTCCCCTAATTTCCCGTGAATTAAAAGGAGAGGTTCCTTTTCCACCCCTTCCTGAATCTAGCAATGATTTTGGTCTAAAATTTGTAGTCAAAGGGGCAACTCGTGATGGCCAACCGTTGAACATTCGCGTTAAACAACTGTTTTTAGACGGGATGTTACCCAAACATACCTTAATTCCTGTCACCGAAACAGAAGATAACTGTCAGCAACAAGGAGTGAGTACGGTTTGTGAAATTACGGTGACAGAAGAGGCCCATATTGTGCAGTTACCCGTGTTGTATTATCCCGATATGTTAAAAGTTTGGGTCGATGACCAGCGATTTAAAAAGATTTTTGCAGTTCATTATCGAGACTATAATTTAACAGGATTAGACCTGAAACCAGGGACTTATACGATTCGGACTACCTTTCATGGGTTAGCCTGGGCTAACTGGATTAGTGGTTTGGCTTGGTTAGGGTTAATTAGTTTAATTATTTTGCCTAATTTTGGCCATTTTAAAGCCAATTAAATTCTGACTTCTGACTTCTGTGCGATAGCGCCGGAACGTAGTGAGGAACTTCTGACTTCTGACTTCTGACTTCTGGCTTCTGACTTCTTGAAGAAATATGGTCATGTTAACTTCTCCTAAAACGTCTTCTGTTCTTGGGTTACCGGTTCATCTATCGGATAACTATACCCATTGGTTGCTGCAATGTCGCCAAAAAGGTCAAGGGGTTCATGTGGTGACCATAAACGCAGAAATGGCTATGTTGGCCGAAAAAGACCCTCTGGTGGCTAAAATCATTAACGAAGCGGATTTAGTGATTCCTGATGGGGCTGGCGTGGTAATCTATCTAAAAATGAGGGGACAACAACAGCAACGTTGTCCAGGGATTGAATTAGCCCAGTCTTTGATTGAAGCCTTGGGAAGCAATGGTCAAGGGAATAGGATTGCTTTTTATGGCGGTAAACCGGGGGTAACAAAAGCGGCTGCCACTCAGTGGCGGGCTAAACTACCTGACATTAATATCATTACCGCTCATGGTTATCTTTCCCCAGAAGAAGAGGAAACTTGGAAAAACACCCTAAAAGTGCAACAACCTAGCTTGATTTTGGTAGGGTTAGGGGTTCCTCGCCAAGAAGTCTGGATTCGTGAAAATAGAGCCTTATGTCCCCAAGCTATTTGGGTAGGCGTGGGGGGAAGTTTTGATATTTGGTCAGGGACAAAAAAACGGGCCCCTGGTTGGTTACGAAACAATAACCTGGAATGGTTATATCGACTCTATCAAGAGCCTTGGCGTTGGCGCAGAATGTTGGTTTTACCGCAATTTTTCATCAAAGCCCTTTTTTCCCATCATTAATTAAGATTTAACCCGAAGGGCTATTAACGGCTTAAACTCAGGATTTCTGTCTCTAATATGGGTTGTTGTCCAATGCTTGGGTCTAATTTAACCGATTGCAGTAACTGTCGGAGTTGTTGAGATGCTTGAGAATTTTGGGGTTGTGATCGTCTCATTGTGGCTAAAGTATCCAACCGTTCATGCCAAAGATCGTAAGCTTGATAGAGTTTGATCCTCTCTTCAAGGGTGGCTGTTTCTAGTTGTTGTTTAAGATTGGATTCTAGGATAACTGGTTGCAGTAACCCTTCGACTACAATATCATTAGCGCGATCGCCTTGATTACAAATGACTGATAAATACCAATGATAGGTATTTTGGGAATGAGGGGTAGAGATGGGGGGAACTTTAGGCAATTTTAAGCTCATAATCCCTGCTTCTTCTGGGCCTGAGAAAGTTTGTTTTTCTACTAATTCGTCCTGAGGACCCCGTAGCACAAATTCAATTTCTATGTTGGCTGTAATAGCAGGAACAGAAAAGTATAAGGTGGGGGAGTTCACTGTCGTTTTTCCGCGAAGATTTTCTGGGATCAAAGCAATCAGTTCTTGAGGATTAAAGTGACATTGATTATCATTACGACGGGCTGCCGGTTTGCGTCTTTGGGGAGCTTGAACAACTTCTTCATCTTCACTCTCCTCACTATTTTCAAGGTTTTGGGGTCGTCGACTCGCCCCACCTTTACGGCGATCGGGTACACTATCAGCGATAGACTCCTCCTGTTCATTAGAATTATTGGCACCGCTTGTGGTTTGGGTAGACCCTATACTGGGAAAAGAAAGTAAAATTAGGGAGGCTATCGTAACTGCCCCTGTCGTTGTTTTAATCGATTTCTGGTTCAACATAGTTTCAGTGTCCTGAGCAATTCCTATAATGATTGAAAATTTCCTAAGTAATTGGGGTTTAAGATTTATGCTCTAAGATTAGATGCAATAATTAACGTAGTAGATTGAATAGACTTACCTCCTATCTTACTCTCCACTGTTGTTTTCCGTCCAGTTTTTGGGCTGAATTGTGATTATGAATACACAAACGTTTCAGATTAACCCCCTTATTTCATTGGAATAGGAAATTATTGCTGAGCAACACTATCTCATTTTTTTGTTTACTTATTCATCGAAACTGTAGTGATCACTAAGTTACATCAAGTAATTCGTTCTTTTCTCGTTGATAATAGTAACGAGCCATCTTCTCAAGAAACTCAGAAGATTACTGTTAACTCAGGTAACAATTTCCCCAGACAATGGAAACAACGTTGGTTCTTTTCTCTACGTTCTATTTTTCTTTCCAGTCTTTTAGTGACTGGGGGAATCATTGCTCTAAGACAAATTGGTCATTTACAATTTTTAGAGTTAGTTGCTTATGATCAAATGGTGAGAATTAAATCTCCCCAAAGTTCTGACCCCCGTTTGTTGATTGTTGGCGTGGATGAAGCCGATATTAAACAACAAAAACAATGGCCTTTATCCGATGAAGTGATTGCTCAAGTTTTGAATCAATTACAACGTTATAATCCTAAATTAATTGCCCTCGATATTTATCGAGATCTACCCCATCCTCCTGGTACTGAAACTTTAAAAAAAGCTCTAGAAAAAGATAACGTTATTGTTGTTAAACAACTTCCTAATACAGATTATCCTGGTGTTCCTGCGCCTAAAAATGTTCCCAAAAATCGAGTAGGATTTAGTGATTTACCTATTGATCCTGATAATGTGGTACGTCGCAGTTTTTTGTATGTTGAAACTCCTTCTGGAAAAATCCAAGAATATTCTTTGGCTTTACAAACTGTTTTAAATTATTTGGGTAATAATCAGAATCAATCTTTTCAAGTCACCCCTGACTATTTCAAGCTAAATTCTACGAAATTTGATCGCCTTCAAAGTCATTCTGGTGGCTATATTTTACCCGAAAGTGAAGCAGTGGGTTGGCAAATTTTAATCAAATATCGCTCAAAAAGAATAGCAAAAATCATCTCTTTAACGGATATTTTAAAAGGAAATTTTGATCCAAGTTTAGTTAAAGATAAAATTGTCTTAATTGGGGTAACAAGTCCCAACGAAAAAGATACCTTTCCCACCCCTTATAGTGCTACAGAAACAGAAAACTTTGAAATGGCCGGGGTTGAAATTCATGGACAAATTGTCAGTCAACTACTAGGAACGATTTTAGACGATGAACAAGCGTTTTGGTTTTGGACTGAAAGAGGAGAGTGGGTGTGGATTTGGTTTTGGTCTTTATTAGGAGGGGTCGTTGTCTGGCGATCGCAACGTCTCTGGATTTTAGGACGTGATGTGATCATTGTAATGGTAGGATTATGTCTACTATGTTTCTTGATCTTTACCCAATCTGGTTGGGTTCCTTTTGTTCCACCTTTACTGAGTTTTTTAATAGCAGGGACCTGTATTTTAGCTTATAAAACCGTTTATCATACCTATCATGATCCCTTGACAGGATTGGCTAACCGAAGGGCCTTAGAAAGAAAATTACAACAACTCAATCAGAAAAAAAGCTCTCAGCCATCAGAATCAGTGGTGGTTTTATTTATTAATGTCAATCGTTTTAAAACGATTAACGATGGTTTAGGCCATCAAGCTGGAGATTTTTTATTAATTACCATCTCCCAACGTCTACAACAACAGCTTGATTCTCAGGAGCATTTGGGACGGGTTGGAGGGGATGAATTTGCTATTTGGTTATTAAAACCAGTTACGGATAAGCAAGAGGTGATCCTCTTTGCTGAAAAATTACAACAGGTGTTAAGTCAACCCCTATTTTGGCAAGGACAAGAAATTTGTACTACCGTAACAGTGGGGATTTCTTTCCAGGAGATAGGAAAAAACTTTCATGGCCCAGAATTACTCCGTTATGCTGATATTGCCATGCACAAAGCTAAAGAAATTAATTCCTCTCGTCCCCAAATCTTTGAGCCAGAAATGGAGGTCCAAGCCGAAGAAGTTTGCCTTTTAGAAACGGATTTACGTTCGGGGATCGAGCAGAAAGAATTTCAACTGTACTATCAACCGATATTTTCTTTAAAAACAGAAAAAATTGCTGGCTTTGAAGCGTTAGTCCGCTGGAATTCTAAAACGCGGGGGTTTGTTTCTCCGGGGGACTTTATTCCTCTGGCTGAAGAAACTGGATTAATTGTTCGTCTGGGAGAATGGATTTTAACGGAAGCTTGTGATCAGATTGGAGATTGGCATGAGCGATTTCCTCGCAATCCTGCTCTAATTATGAGTGTGAATCTCTCCGGTCGTCAATTTTCTGAACCGAACTTAGTTAAACGAATTAAAAAGATTCTCGATGGGTCAGGCATTGAAGAGGATCAATTAAAATTAGAAATCACCGAAAGTATGATGATGAATAATGTAGAAGAGGCTATTATTCTTCTCAATCGTCTCAAAGAGTTAGGATTACGGTTAAGTATTGATGATTTTGGGACAGGTTACTCGTCTTTGAGTTATTTACATCGTTTTCCTGTGGATACCTTGAAAGTTGATAAATCTTTTGTGGGACGTATGGAGGAAGGAAAAGACAGTGATAAATACATTCAAATTGTGCAAACGATCATTTCTTTGGGTCATAATTTAGATTTAGATGTCATTGCTGAAGGGATTGAAACCGAAGGACAAAAGGACATTTTAAAATCTCTCGATTGTGAATATGGTCAGGGTTATTTATTCTCTCGTCCTCTTTCGAGTGAAAATGCAGAAGCTTTATTAGCTCAAGAAAATCCGAATTAATAGTTAATGGTATTAAACCTCTACAGCAATATTTGTCTCGAAAAAAAGCATCAGAAAATTTCAAAATACTTTGCTTTACAGAATTACCCATTTGTCAAGAGCAGTTTATAAAAGTTAAAAATTGCTTTTTAAAACGTTACAATTTACTAAATCGATTTAGAGAAAAATTAGGCAATAGGAAAGTGTGGTTGACGAAGTTTAGAGGCTAACCAAGAAACAATAAACTTCTAGTCAGACCTAGCAGCGCATTCTAACTGATAAAAAGAGTAACACAAAAATAACCACAATGCAAATATCAGGCAAAATTAGTCAAAATCAAGCAAAAAAAATAGATTGTTAACTTGTGTAAATTAGAGGTTTTGTTTGGTAAATTGAATATTGATTGGTTGTATATATAAGTATAATTTATAAATTATCTCCATTTGGCCATCCCACACTCACTCTGAACTCAGGTTATCTAAGGTTATAATTAGAACTAGGAAAATTGTAGTTGAGTTAAGATGGCCGATTCTGCTGAGATTAAGACTCTAATTAGAGAACAATTACCGAGTATTCTGGCCGAAGATGCAAGTATTCGGGATTTTATCTTGCGGACGGTTTCAGACTATTATTCACCTAAAGGAGAAACAGATCGGAAGTTCGAGGAATTTAAAGAACGGGTTGATCGCATTTTAGACGAATTACAACGAGATAGGGAAGAACAAGCCCGTAAATGGGATGAACAACGACAGCTATGGCAGGAAAATAACCATAAATGGGATGAACAAAAACAGCTATGGCAGGAAAATAACCATAAATGGGATGAACAACGACAGCTATGGCAGGAAAATAACCGTAAATGGGATGAACAACGACAGCTATGGGATGAACAACGACA
>JAAUYD010013513.1_pt1 | contig 17100 bp, 13 predicted proteins | sample 7278101 | NCBI WGS metagenome assembly JAAUYD01 (sample SAMN14350128, study PRJNA611818) | marine sediment metagenome | isolation source: surface marine sediment (0.6m) | place: French Polynesia: Moorea | collected 2018-08 | reverse complement strand
AATTCAATAATTAAGTCGGGAATTTGCTCTAGGGGAATTTCGTGGAGATTTTCATCGACAGCTTGTAAGTCTGAACTGCTCAATCTACGGGATATTTCCAGGAAAGATAAAATCGAATTGCTGGATTTCTTGACAATGGGTTGGGGTGTAATCCCATGCATTTTGTTGTATGCCATTTGAATCCCCCTTCTTCTTTCGGTTTCATCAATGGCTTTTTTCATGCTATCGGTGAGTTTCTCTGCATACATAATCGCCTGTCCCCGGATGTGGCGGGCTGCCCTACCGATGGTTTGAATTAGGGAACGTTCTGCACGCAAAAATCCTTCCTTATCGGCATCCAATATTGCTACTAGGGAAACTTCTGGTAAATCTAACCCTTCCCGGAGTAAATTTACACCCACCAGAACATCAAATTTACCTTCTCGTAAATCCTGGATAATCTCAATCCGTTCAATGGAGTTAATCTCAGAATGCAAGTATCGGACTCGAATACTATTTTCTTCCAGGTATTCAGTTAAGTCCTCTGCCATGCGTTTGGTTAAGGTAGTAATCAATACCCTCTCGGTGCGATCGCATCTATCTTTAATTTCCCCCAGCAAATCATCAATTTGTCCTTCTGTGGGACGAACAATAATTTCTGGATCGATCACTCCCGTGGGGCGAATAATCTGTTCAGCTATATGATCCCCGGATATTTCTAATTCCCAATTACCGGGGGTAGCAGAGACAAATATACACTGATTGACCTTGTGCCAAAACTCCTCAGCCTTGAGAGGACGGTTATCTGCTGCGGAAGGAAGACGAAAACCATGCTCAATTAACACCTTTTTCCTGGCTTGGTCACCATTATACATGCCGCGAATTTGGGGTACGGTAACATGGGACTCATCAATTACCAACAACCAATCTTTAGGGAAATAATCAATTAAACACTCTGGTGGTTCCCCAGCCTGTCTCCCTGCTAGGTGGCGGGAATAGTTTTCCACACCATTGCAATAACCCACCTCCCTCAGCATTTCTACATCATAGCGGGTACGCTGGTCTATACGTTGTGCTTCTACTAATTTACCTAGTTCTTCCAACTGCGCCTTACGTATTTTTAACTCCGCCGTAATATCATGGCAAGCTACATCTAACCTTTCTTCTGGAGTCACAAAGTGACGCGCCGGGTAAACATTCAACCCTGACACACTAGAGAGAATTTCCCCCGTCACCGGATCTAGATAACGAATCGCGTCTATTTCATCCCCAAAAAATTCTACCCGAATAATCCTATCCTCATAGGCAGGACCAATTTCCAGCACATCCCCCCGTACCCGAAACCTTCCCCTACCCATGTCAATATCATTGCGGCTGTATTGTACCGACGCTAAAGCCCGTAAAATTTGCCGTTGGTTAACCTCCAAGCCTACTTGTAAGGGAATGGCAGCTTTCAGGTATTCTGAGGGCATTCCCAAGCCGTAAATACAACTAATGGAAGCCACTACCACCACATCCCGGCGCTCAAAAAGCGATCGCGTGGCGGAGTGGCGCAACATATCAATTTCATCGTTAATTGACGCAGTTTTCTCAATATAGGTATCGCTGACGGGAATATATGCTTCCGGCTGATAGTAATCGTAATAACTAACGAAATATTCCACCGCATTCTGGGGAAAGAAATCTCGCAACTCATTACATAACTGCGCTGCCAAAGTTTTATTATGTGCCAATACCAGGGTGGGTTTACCAACCTTCTCAATGGTTCTAGCTATAGTGTGGGTTTTTCCAGTACCCGTGGCTCCGAGTAAAGTTTGGAAGCGATTACCAGATTTTACACTGGTTGTTAATTGAGCGATCGCTTGGGGTTGATCCCCTGTAGGCACAAAGGGTGCTTGCAGACAAAATTCCGCCATACAATTTTGGATTTTGGATTTTGGATTTTAGATTTTAGATTTTAGCTTGATTCCATTGCCATAACCTACGCCCTCGGTGGCATCTGTTGCTGTGAACTAAGAAATCATCAAGAAAGCCATGTATCATAACAAGTACATTCACATAAATTAACAATGGTAGAACGTCCAATCAAAAAATCTGAGCGTCAGCCCAAAGCCAATAGTGAGGGCGATTCTGACAATTTGAAATCCACACCTTCCAGGAAATCAAATCGTAAAAACTCCAAGGGTAAAGGCAAGAAAGGGTCTTTTGCAGATGAATCCAAACCGCCGGTGAATCCTGCTCTGGCACGCCCTCCCAAGCCCCCCAAAATTCAAGCGAAAGAAGAAGAACCCGAACCCGAAGTTGAATCAGAACCAATTTCCCCAGAGGAGCAAGGAGAAAAGCAAGAGGATTAAATTAAGGCAGAAGTACGAGGGTAGGAGATAGAAGGCGATTAGTGTGGAATTGGTGACTCAGAGAAGCATCGCGAAGCGTATCCGCAGGATTCACCCTTGCCGCCTCTTTAGGGGGTTAGACCCCTGACGGGTCTAACCACATGGTAATTAAATAATTCTTGTGATTAAAATGGTGCTGCTATATAGGATAATGATGCACCATAATGCGTGATGCGCCGGATGACCTTAGTATTTGGCGCATTTTTTTGTTTACAAGGGTTTGAAAGGGGCTAGGGCGTGTTTTCAAATCCAAAATTGGCATAAATTGTAGGTTGGGGAGCCACTCCGTTGCGGAGGTTCCCTATTCATCTCCCGTTACAGCGAAGCTTAACGAGAGTCCTCTTGCTTCATTAAAGATAGAACCTGAATGCAATGCTGCATTTATTTTTTTGTTATCATGATGATATCACTTTTATATCATTTAGATATGGGGGCAAATCATGAACCAAAAAATTCGGGATTTCTCTGGGTTTAAAGTCAATGGATTCATTGCTTTGGGTGTTGCCATCGCAGTTACATTTTTTGCTATTGGGCAGTTCTCTTCTGTGATAGAGACGAGTACCCAGTTATTAAGTAGAAGTCTGAGAGTGGGGGACTTTGTGAATTTATTTACTGGTATGGAAGACGGAGTAGCAGAATTGGGTGCATTGTTGGCAGCAATACTAATAGCAGTGGTAATTCCCTCAGTATCTGGTTTTCTGACAGTGGAGCCAAATCAAGCGGTAGTGCTAGTCTTCTTTGGACGTTATGTGGGTAGCTTACGAGAACCTGGTTTTTGGTGGACTATTCCTTTTACCACCAAACGTAAAATTTCCTTACGGGTGCGTAACTTTAACAGCAACATACTCAAAGTCAATGATGCTCAAGGCAGTCCTATTGAGATTGCCGCCGTGGTAGTGTGGCAAGTATTAGACTCAGCCAAATCTACCTTTGCAGTGGATGACTACCAAGAATTTGTGGCCATTCAAAGTGAAACTGCAATTCGTGCTCTAGCAATTCGCTACTGTTATGATGCTCCTGACGAATCAGACATTCCCTCATTACGGGGAATCCCAGATGAAATAGCCACTTCCTTGCAAGAAGAACTACAAGCAAGGCTGGAAGTAGCAGGGGTAGAAATATTAGAAGCAAGGTTATCTCACCTAGCCTATGCACCGGAAATTGCTCAAATGATGTTACGTCGCCAACAAGCTAAAGCCTTGATTGATGCAAGGCGACAGATAATTGACAGTGCGGTGGGGATGGTTGACGAAGCACTCAAGCGTTTGAGTAAAGAGAATATTATTGATTTGGATGAAGAACGCAAAGCTGCTATGGTGAATAACCTATTAGTTGTTCTCACTTCAGAGCAGTACACTCAGCCTGTAGTCAATACTGGGAGTCTTTATGTCTAAAGTATGAGTAAAAAGAAACGGTTTTTACTGCGTCTAGACCAGAGATTATACGATGTATTAGAAAAATGGTCGGCGGATGAGTTAAGAAGTGTCAATGCTCAAATAGAATATCTGTTAACAGAAGCTACTCGCAAAGCAGGGAGATGGAAGGAAGATCAGAGGGAAGAAAAAAATGATTGACAAGTTTAGTACTTGACAATCTTTGTTATAATTGCTATGTGCAGTAAGCCAAAATTTTTTTTATAAGCCTTGTAATGTAGACATCTCAGAGAAATTGTGGGATACCACAAAATCACGTAGTAGTACCGCACGGCGTAAATAAGCAGACCATTCATAACACGTCAAAGCTAGAGAACAAAGTACTTTTGACTTCTGACTTCCGCGCAGCTGTACTAGTCGGCATTTCAGGCAATACCGCTAGTTGCCTTGAGGTGATGTCTGGCGACAAGCCGCTCCGCGTCTACCCTCTTAAACGAATGCTGTTTTTCTCCTGGTACGCGAGGGCTGAAACCCTTATTTTTACGTTTGTCCCCAAAAGTTTGTGGTTTACTGATAATTCCTAATTCTCTAGTGACAACAGGAGAGGTAAAAATGAATTATTCATTATCTAGAGACAATAATCAGGATGAACCCAGCATTAGTCTAGTAAACATTAGTGAGCCTACATCTGAGGTATTAAAAGCCACTATAAATACTTTTGGGCGAATCGCCACGGCTTTTGGGCAAACCACTACGGCTATTGGGCAAACCACCACGGCTGGTATAAATTATTTTAGAGAATTGCAGCAGATTAAGGCAAAAGAACTTGATATAGAGGCTAATAAGGAGCTAGAAGCTAAGCGACAAAAGCATGAAAAATTAATGCTTAAACGCGAGTTTATTGAAATACACAAGTTGCAAAAAAATCAACACAAACATGAGGCTAAGCAAGATAAAAAAGCCTTTGAATATCAACAAAATTTAGCTAAAAGTGTCTTTGAATATCAACAAAAACTAGCTAAACAAAGCAAAGAATATATCAAAGAGATTGAAGCATTTAATGCAAAGCTAAGACAAAATGAGTTGGAAGCACAAAAAGAATTGGAATTGGAATTGAAACTGTTTGAACGTGAAACACAAATATACTTGGCTAATATGCATTTCGATGAAGTTTTGACTTCCATTGAACATCGAAATTTTATAGATGATAAATATCCTTTATCAACATTACCTCGTCAAATATCCAATTTCTACCAACAATATTGCATTAATGACAAACCAGTCCTACCGTTAGTAATTATTCCACCACTTACAATACACTCTAAACAGGTTTCTGAACCGAATAAAGTTAGTAAAACACTCTCTAAGAATCTTTATAATTTTCTCACTCAACAACACTATCATTTGAATAGCGACTCTCCAGTAAAGTTTATACGCGAAAACTGGAAAAACCCAGATATGCTTCTTGAGACAGCAAGTCACCATTTATTTGATGTGTACAAAAAAATACCAACCTTGATTTTGAAGTTAGAACTTGAAGATGGAGAGAAAGAAGACATGTTGACTCTCAACATTGAAACTGTTTGGTGGAATGGAAGAGTAGGCTATTCAGACCCTTTTTCTTCAAATCCAATACCGATAGACAACCAGGGAAACTCCAATCTTTCTAGTTATCTCTCAGCAATTCTTCGTTTACTGACGGGTTCAATTATCGATGAATATTATCTATTCCACTATCAAGTTTGTCCAAAATTGCCAGAGGTTTTACAAGAGTTAACAGATCATTTACCGGAGCAAGTGAGACGAGAATTAATCCATGTAATTACTTCGCGTTACGAAACTGTTTTTAGAAAATTAGCAACTGATCGACCCGCTGTGAGTGTTGATTTAGCATTGGAATTGGCACAAATACTATCTAATTTGCACGATAAAACTGTTCAGAGTGTAGCGAGAAATCTAGCTAGCTTTGCCGAACAAGTACTTAATGATTATCCAAACATCTAGGATGGTGAAATAGATGTTACAGGTAAAGATAAAGTCAATTAACGAAATTCAAATCTTAGATCGCGTTTGAACGAAAAAAATCAAGTCATGATACAAGAAGAAGAATTTAACAAGATATTAACCTTGGTGGAGGAGTTGAGAACTAAGGTTCAAATACTCGAAGTCCAACTCAAGAGAGATAAAAATACTCAGCCGCCAATAAACGGCAATAAAACTGATATTGACGACTTGCTGGTAGCTTCAATAACGGCTTTTGCGATGGAAACACCTCCTGACGGTTGGCTGGTGTGTGACGGAACAGAAGTATCTCGGACAGAATTTGCCAGGCTCTTTGAGCGTGTTGGTGAAACTTTTGGAAACGGGGATGGCTCTACCACCTTTAATTTGCCCGATTTAAGAGGAGTATCTCTTCGAGGCTGGAGTGTCGAGGGTAAACAGGATCCTGGAAGAAAGTTTGGCTCATATCAACCTGACCAAATGCAAAGTCATAAACATGATGATAAAGGACATACTCATACTGGTAAGACAAGTACAAGTTATAAGCATAAACATGAGCTTAAGGTTGGTGATATTGATGACATAGATGAAGAAGATGGCGACAAAGAAGGTTTATTATATTCTTTCGATTTGGATGAACGTAACAGTCACGACGATGACTATATTAGAAACAATGGTGAACATTACCACAATCTTGAAATTAATCAGGGTCAAGCAATATTAGAAAATCCCACGGATTCCCATACGGGTGCAGGAAAACCACGACACGGAAATGAAACCAGGGTCAAAAATGTGGCGTTGCTATATTGCATTAAATATTAACCCAAGTTGCCAGTTAGTTATGAATCAAAATGTTATCTACGCCAACACAACTATTACGCCTATCTCAAGGACAACTTAACCTACTAGAAAAATGTCCCCGTCAATTTCAACATACATACCTAGAAAAATTGTATTCACCTCCCAACCCAGAACATGAAGAATTGCAGAATTTAGGTAGTCGCTTTCACCTGTTGATGCAACAGCGAGAAATGGGTTTACCAATTGATAGTTTTCTCCAAACCGATAGCCAATTGCAAAGGTGGATGGCTGGTTTTGCTGATGCTGCACCGGAAATTATGCACCCTACTGTTGATAGTCAAACTTTCCGCGACAGCGAACATTACCGCACCCTACAAGTTAATGACTATTTACTCACCGTTGTCTATGATTTGCTAATTGCAGAAACAACCCAAGCACAAATTCTTGATTGGAAAACCTATCCAAAACCACCTAATAAACGTTATTTAGAACAGAATTGGCAAACACGTCTTTATATGTATGTGTTAGCTGAAACCAGCGACTACCCGCCAGAAAATATTTCTATGACTTATTGGTTTGTCCAATCCCAAGGAAAACCACAAAGTATTAAGTTTAATTACAATTCTGCCCACCATGAGAAGACAGCAAAGAAACTACAACGGTTATTGAACAAGTTAACCAAATGTTTGGCAGATTATGCCCAAGGAAAACCCCTCCCACAGGTGCCAGAGGGTAGGAAAGTTTGCAATTATTGTCAGTATGCCACAAGGTGCGATCGCCATCAGGCGGTTACAGAGGAGCATCCCCCAGTTTCAGACAATAATTCCCTAGAAGATACTGTAACTGAATCTGTTGCTTCGGAAAAAAATAATACAAGCTTACTAAATATTATTAATATTGAGGAAGTCTCATTGTAGATTTGGCGATATTATCCGTCATTTATCAACTGTCAACTGTCAACCATCAACTGTCAACAATGGAACAGCAGTGGATTATTACCCCAACAGAACAACCACCAGATTGGTTTGTGGAAGCAGTAAAACATTACACCCCTGCTTCTAGCGGATATTATGCGGCACAATTATTGTGGCAGAGGGGAATTAGAGAAGATTCTCAATTAACTGCTTTCGTGAATTCCCGCACTTACCAACCTGCTAGCCCCTGGGAATTTGCCCAAGAAATGCAACTAGCGGTGGAAAGGTTACAGCAAGCACGGGAAAACGGCGAAAAGGTGGCTATTTGGGGTGACTTTGATGCCGATGGAATTACCTCCACAGCCGTACTTTGGGATGGTTTAGGACAATTTTTTACCCCCCATGAGCACCTAGCTTACTACATTCCCAATCGCTTAACGGAATCCCACGGACTCAATTGTCCCGGCATTGATGGGTTAGCTCAACAAAACTGTAAATTAATTGTCACTTGTGATACTGGTAGCACTAATATAAGTGAAATTATTTATGCAGAGACCCTAGGCATAGATGTGATTGTCACCGACCATCACACCTTACCATCATCAAGACCCCCAGTAACAGCGATTATTAACCCCCGATATTTACCTGATGACCATCAATTATTTCATCTTTCTGGGGTGGCGGTGGCTTATAAGCTGGTGGAGGCAATATATGAAATATTGCCCAATATTCCCCGACAACCCTTAGAAGATTTATTAGATTTAGTTGCCGTGGGACTGATAGCTGACTTGGTTCAACTGAGTGGAGATTGCCGTTATTTAGCACAATTAGGCATCCAGAAACTGCAAGCAGACTTTAAGCAACCAGCAGCAGCCAGGAGAAGACCAGGTGTGGGCAGATTATTAGAATTATGCCAGAGAAATGGCGATCGCCCCACAGATATTTCCTTTGGTCTTGGTCCCCGGATTAATGCTGTGAGCCGTATCCAAGGTGATGCTAGCTTCTGCGTGGAATTACTGACTAGCCGGAACCATGAGCGGGTGCAGGAACTAGCAGAGGTCACAGAACTGGCAAACACTCGCCGCAAGTCTTTACAAAAGGATGTGGCACGGCAAGTAGAGCGTAAACTCAGCCAAATAGATTTATCTACCACCAGTGTCATAGTATTGGCAGATTCCCAGTGGGCACTAGGAGTGTTGGGATTAGTAGCAGGGCAAGTCGCCCAAGAAACAGGCCGTCCCACCATTCTTTTAAGTACAGATGGGGTGGAAAATAGAGGAGATTTGACAGGGAATCCTGCCCTTGCCCGTGGTTCGGCTCGTTCTGTCAACTCAGTAGATTTATACCAATTAGTTAAAGACCAAGCACATTTATTACATCGGTTTGGGGGACATCCTTTTGCCGCCGGGTTAAGTTTGGCGGTGGAAAATATTCCCTTATTTACCCAAGCGATTAATCAGCAATTACGGCAAAATTTAGCAGGTGCAACCTTAAACGCAACGGTAACAGCAGACTTAACGGTGACAGTAGCCGAATTAGGTAAAGAATTATTTGCAGAATTGAAATTACTAGAACCTTGTGGTATGGGAAATCCCGTACCCAAGCTGTTGATTCAGAACTGTTGGTTTGAGAATAGTTGGCATCGCAATCAGCAAGATTGGCGGGGGAAGAAGGTACAGTACATTAAAACAGAGTTTGATATTCGGGATGACTCCAGTAAGGCTAAATTTCCCGGGGTATGGTGGGGACATTATAAAGATGAGTTACCCCCAGTTAGGTGTGATTGCATTGTCGAGTTGGACTATAACACCTATAAAAAACGTTATGAAATTCGCATTATTGCCGTTCGTCCTCAGTCAGAATTTTTCTGGAGGAGGCAACTAATAGAAATTATAGATTGGCGCAACCTTCCCACATCTGCACCAGAAAACCATCAAGAATCTGGCTCCACTCCCCTATTATGGAAAAATTGTCCCTCTTGTTGGGATGAATTGGGAGTTTGGGTGAGGCGATGTCTATATAATCAACAACCATTAGCCATTGCTTGGGGTGAGACAAATCATCAAACACCAGAGCAAACTTGGCTGACTTTGGTAGGAGTAGCTAAATATCTCAGTCGTACCCAAAAATTAGTGACTCGGACACAACTTTTAGATAAACTACGAATAGGCGATCGCTGTTTATATTTCGGTATACAAGCATTAACAGCTTGTGGCTTTATCACCACTAGACAAGATCAGCATTTACAAATCAGCCAACCTGGAAACATAGTATCAGACAATCCAGAGGTGGCGATCGGTAATTTTTTAGCAGCTATCCGTGAAGAGCAATTCCAACGCCGATATTTTGCAGAAGTACCCTTGTCAACCATTCAAACAATGGCATATCAAACCATAATTAATGCCAGCCACGGCTCGGAATTTAAAAGTCAAAATTAAATAATTTCTGTTTATGTTGTGCCACCGCTCTCTCTTTTATATGGTCTACCTAGAGTTCTAGGTGGTGTCCTACGGGTAGAAAAGCGACGAATTTCTCTCTGGATATATTTATATTTAGGTGATTTCTCTAAGATATCGTACCGGAGTGCCTCTCTATCCCCTAATGCCAAGGGAGTGTTGAACTGTAAATCTTTTATGGATAGAAAATTTCGGGAACTTAGATTACTGGTATTTTCTTCGCCAAAAAAATCCTGATTCGTCAAAAAACTATAACCTGCCTCGGTTTTTCTTGGTTTTCCAATGGGAGGTACATAGCGTCTTCTTTTCATTTTAATTACCTTTTTATAAGTGATGATATTTTTACATACAGAATGTCAGATAAAATTCCAGATAATTAAGTAAATATATGTGTAACTTATGCAACTGGCACATTGATGAGGAGTATCCCAATTATTGAAAAATATCTAAAGGCTAGAAGTTTTTAGCCTACGCAGATGTCTACCCTTGAATTAAGTAATAAGTAATAAGTAATAAGTAATAAGTTTGTTTTTGTGACCGGGATTCAAACCCCATCCCAAAAACATTCTACCTCAAAAGACAGGGCTTTAGACCCCAATATTTCGGTAAAAAAAAGAGAGATGCTTATTTATATACATCTCTCACATAGAGAAAACCCATTAATGATTACTGTTGACAAAAATACAATCGATATTTATATTTGGTAGAGAAATATTTGAGTGGTAAATCCTAGTAGAAAAAGCATCAATAAACTAACCATTTTCAACAGTTAAAAAGTTTGAAATCAGGTTGTTTGTACTTTTGATTTACCCGTAGCGGTACTAGTCAATTACCACTAATGAATCGAAATTTATATACTAGGGTTAATTTGGTTTGGTATTAAATGGATTATTGTTTTGATTATTGCTATTAGTAGCTCTAGTACCACCTGACTCAGTAGAAAGGGGTTTGTTCTCGGTGCGAGTTTTTTTACGACTCATATGTCTTGCCCTCCGGAATGCGAAATAACCACAACTTTTAATACACCTTACTAAATCATCAATCCGGAAATTAATCAAAAATCGATCAAACTCTGTCTAATTGGCAACCTTTAGTGGTGTGTGTCAGTAGTTATGAGAGCTAGTAGTGCGTCTCATTAATTTTGCTGTGTTACCTAACTTTTAGACTTCTCCTCTCCTTCTTTTCCTTCGCGCTCTTTGCGCCTTTGCGGTTCTTCCCTCTACCCCTCAGAATTAATACGATAGACCACTAGTGCTTTGTCCCATTAATTTTGATAAGTAAACAATTGTAGTGGGAGCATCTCGCTCCCTGCTGACAAAAAGCGGGCTGTCCGGCCCGCACTACAGCTGCCCATCAAAATTAATGTGGTGGAGTACTAACCTAAAAGCTGGGGATTATTGTCATAATTTGGGCTTGGTTTTTTCCTCACCCTGCACCCTAAGAGGGCGTTGCCCCTGATTTGCCATTGGTATCCTCCAAAAAGTCGGGGAGCTGTTAGCCTCAGAAAGTAAAGAAGTTTATCTTATATCATGTCTGCATGAACACTTACGATAAAAATAACGCTGAAATTTTGAAATATAAAAACTATGGAAATTTTATATCGTAACTAATTACCCGGACATAGTATTACATATTTCTGAGGTCAAAAAACTTCTGTTAAAATCCAAGAGTATAAAAATTAAGACTGAAAACTCAATCAAGTCAAATTTTTGAAGATTTAACTTCCTAGCCCTTGAGCGGGCAGCTGCGCCAACGAAAGAGGGAACTCAAGGGCTGGCACAACAAGCAACAGTGAAGATTTTTGTTCCAGGGCTTGATTGGTTGCCGAGGAGGTTTCCTCTCCCAAGGGCGTGGGTTCAATCCCCCACCACACTTATCTGTTATTCCCGATTAAGAGTTAAGAGTTGCCTTGAAGTATTACTAATTATGGATTTTAGTTTAGACCAAGCAATTGCAGTTGCTAATCAAGTATTACTGTCTAAGTTTAATAGAAACTTAACAGATATTGAGATTATTGTTTTAAAGGGAGCTTGGCATAGAGATGATTATGACCAAATAGCGGCAAAAAATCAATATGCCACTTCCTATATCAGTCAAGATGTGGCTCCCAAGCTTTGGAAGTCACTGAGCGATGCCTTAGAGGAAAAAGTTAAAAAGAGCAATTTCAAAGAAGCTTTAAAAAGATATTGGTCAAGAGAAAAAAATAGTGATGCTCTTTCCGAACAGCCTTACGGTGCTAATCAAAGTGATATCAAACAGAATCAAACTAAAAACAATCAACAAAAAAAAATCAAAAATTCTGCCACTATTCTATATATAGAAAGACCCCCAATAGAATCTATTTGTTATCAAACAATCTTGGAACCAGGTTCTTTAATTAGGATTAAAGCTCCTAGTTTAATGGGTAAAACCTATTTAATTAATCGGATTCTGCAACGGGTAGCGACAGAAAATTATCGTACCTCTAATTTAAGCTTGAAGTTAGCAGATAGAAGTACACACTTGACGAACCTAAATAAATTTTTGCGTTGGCTATGTATTAATGTTAGTAAGGATTTGGAATTACCCAGTGAATTGGATGAATACTGGGATGAGGAAGGAATGGGAGCTAAGGTTAGTTGTACTACTTACTTTGAAGAATACTTATTAATACAAGCAAATAATCCTCTGGTTTTATGCTTAGATGATGTGGATATATTGTTTCCCTATCCAGAAATTTATGAAGACTTTTTTGGTTTGTTACGTTCGTGGTATGAAAAAGCCAGGAGTCGTAAAATTTGGCAAAAACTGCGCTTAGTTATTGTCCACTCCACAGATGTTTACATCCGTCTCAATATTAATCAATCTCCATTTAATGTCGGCTTACCAATCGAATTATCTGAATTTACTACAGAGCAGGTAAAAGAATTTGCCCAACAGTATCAGCTGAGTGTAGATACAACCTTCATTGAATCCCTGATGGATTTACTCGGAGGACATCCTTATTTATTAGAACAAGCTTTTGCTTATCTAAAAAATCATCCCCAGATTAGTCTAGAACAATTTTTATCATCAGCGATCGCAGATACGGGAATTTATGGACACCATCTGCGAGAACAGTGGCTAAATATACAACAAAATCCAGAGCTAGAGGCAGCCTTCCAACAGGTTATTAACTCTCCGACTCCAGTACAATTACCGCCCATGTTAGCTTATCAATTACATAGTATGGGTTCGATCAAATTTTCGGGAAATTTAGCAGAACCTCGCTGTCAGTTATATCGTCAGTACTTCCAGCAATATTTAACAAAATCAGGGAAGACTTAACCAAGTCATAAGGTTTGAGCGGATAATTGCTGGGGGAGTTCAACCCAAAAGCTCGAAGGGGAGAAAGAGTTAACATTCCCAAGCTGCTCCTTTACATATTTTGTTATCCCTTGTACTCTCATTTCCTATGAGTTTTGTAACATCTAAGTAAGTAGCACCACCTGTATAAGATATGGGATTTTCTAATTCAACTGTTCTACCACCAGCAGTAGCAGATTTATTCAGGAGTCTGTATAAAACACTGTGGGGATTAGTTCCTTTCTTCAGGGTGACTAAAACTCCATTTTTCAAACAAGAACCTCTTCTGTGACTAGCAACGCATAATACTGGTTGATTATTGAGAATACCGGCTCGAATATATCTGAGGGTACCGTTGTCATAGAAATAATTAAATCGCCTAGTAACTGTTCCACACCGTTTTCCGGGAGTCCAGCGATCGCCAAAACCATTTTTCCATTGTATGATTGGTATATTACCCCTGGATGTAGTCACAAAGGTGGATGGTATACCTTTATTAATACTACAGAAAAATTTAGACGTTTGACCATAACTAGGTTGGTTAAAAGTGGCAGTTGAAGCTAATGTCACTGCCATCATGCTAAGGATTTGGGCTGACAGTTTGATTTTCATTTTTACTTCAATTCTATTATCAGAAAAATAGGCCTCGATCGGTCACAATTTTAGGTCTAACGTAAACTTTACATCATTAATTATATCTTACTATAGGAATCCGGTTTGATTTGTGAAATTACTCATGATGCTAGGGAAATCTTAACAGAAAGTGTACGCTCGTTTTTTTTCAAAAATCAAATATGAGTCCTATACTTAGTAATATTACACTGGGACTACAAATTTATACATACATTTAAGTCTTTTGGACTATTTCAAATAGGATAGTCCTCTATAGTCATGTCATCTTTTCATGATAATGAACTTAAAACACTGGACAGATTGCTTATTTGCAGGTGTTTTATTTTGCATACTCACATAGTAGTTGATATTTTTAATCAAATGTTGGGGAAAATTCAGGATTTCCAAATTCAGTTAAATTCAGGATAATTGAGTCTCCGTCATCCAATTTTAGATTTTGGATTTTGAATTGACGAGAGAACCCCTAAAGGGTACTCCTGGCTAGAAGCAAGCTACGTTAGTTACTTCAAGTCGGGGAATGTGGGATGGAGTACTAACTCACCGCGACGACGACAGTCGCTCTGGGTAGGGCGAGTCGTCACCCCATGTCATTTTTCTGGAGGCTTGAAACAATGACAGAACTGTTTGTTTTTCTCCACCGATAAATCCACACGGCTTGTATCCAGTTTATTTTTCGGTCAGGAATAATCATTGAACATAAAAGACAACACACCGATAGTATATGTTCCCAAATTTCTACATAAATTAACTTAGCCTAGCTGTTAAACAACCAGGCCAAGTTTATCAACACATAACACACACTATACGAGTTTTTTCAACACATACATGGAAAGTAATTTCAGCTTTACAGTTTAATTTTACCTTCTAGGAGAGAATTTTTGTTGCATTCGTTTAGCAATATTAATCACAATTATTTTGCCTTCAGAACGCACTTTACCATCAAATTTATTGGCGAGCATTGTGTTAATTTTACCTATACCATAAGTGTTGATTCCTACTAAATTTAGTCCGCTAGTAACAGCACCTACAGCTTCACTCCATCCCCTGTCTTTGTATTTGTAATTAATTTTTTTAATTTTCCCATTACACAAAGTAATGTCGTAATCAACTACATCATCTCTGACAAATCTTAAATAATGGGTAAATCTTCCTTTCCCTATATAGCATCTACCTCGCCGCCGAACTTTAATGTCATTCTTATTTTGGAAATTCCACTTGTGTTTAATTACGCGGTACTTTTCTTTTTGAGCTTTAGTAAATACAAAATTTACAGCTCTGTTAAGTCTAGACCTCTGTTGTGGTGTGATACCAGCGGCAGCAGCAGAAGGCATGGTGCTGAAATTTAAACCAGCGGTGAGTAAACTTACACTTAATAATGCTAAAGGTTTAGTTTTCATGATTTTATCCTGAGATTTTTTGTGTATTTGTACAATCTAATCGGCTTCAAACATCGGGGCAATTTGTTGCTTTTTAGTGTTTGTTTTATTCGATATTCACATAGTATTTGATATTGGTAATGAAGTGTTTAGTTAAATTGAGTCTTTCCCAGATAAATTTAATTCAGTTAAATTCAGGATTACTCGTATAATTCAGGAGAATTGAGTCAACCGCTTCGCGGAAGTCAAAAGTCAAAAGTCAAAAGTACTACCCCATCGATGAATCGAGGGGCTTGAAATAAGGAAAACATTTTTCCTCTCCACGGATAAGTACGGGGGCTTGTATCCAGTCTATTTTTTGGTCAAGGATAATTTAGAATTTAGAATGATTATCCTATCGACAAATTAACAGAAAAGTACACCTTAGAATCTCACACCACTCTCCTCAATTCATGATTTGTGTAGCGTATTCGTTATACAAAAATGCCTAGTTGTTAACAACTAGGCAGGCAAATTATGTTTAACGCACAACACACTATACGAGTCGTTTGAAGTTTATACAAGACTTATGTAAGCGAAGCCAGAAACCCGTTTTTCTGGTAGATATCTATTGCTCATATCAATGAATTATCGTAGAAACCGGGTTTCCTTGGGTAATACATATTATAGTTAAGTTTTACCTTCTATTATTTCCATATACTGACTGCATTTTCTTAGCAATATAGCCAACAATCATTCTGGCTTCAGAACGCATGCTACCATCAAAATTAGGACGTGCAACTTGATTCCATCCTAGATTTTTGTATTTATATTTAATAGCTACAATCTTCCCATTACATAGAACGATGTTATAGAAAGCTTGATCATCTCTGACAAATCTTTGATAACGGGTAAATTTTCCTTGACCGATATAACATTTACCTTTGCGCTTGACTTTAATATCATTCTTGTTCAGAAAATTCCACTTGTATTTAATCACAAGGAACTTACTCTTTTCAGCTGAAGTAAATACTAAATTTGCAGCTGTTTTGAGTCTGGCTTTCTGTTGTGGTGTTATACCAGTAGCAGAAGCAGAAGGCATGGCACTAAAATTTAAACCAGCAGTGAGTAAACTTACACCTAATAACGCTAAAGGTTTAGTTTTCATAATTATTTTCTTAGATTCATTGTGTATTTGTACAATCTAATTGACTTCAAATATCGGAACTATTAATTGTTTCTCGATGTTTGTTGCCTTCGATATTCACATACTATTTGATATTAAGGATGAAGTATTTAGTTAAATTCAGTCTTTCCCAGATAAATTTAATTCAGCTCAATTCAGGATTACTCGGTTAATTCAGAATAATTGAATCAAATTTAGAGAAGAATTTATAATTTAGAATGATTACCCCATCGATGGATTAACAAAGCAGTACGCATTGGGTTATCACGCTACTCCTCACCCTGCACCAAAGCCGCAAAGCGTCTAAAAGTCGGGAGTTAAATAAATTTGCAGGCTTGTATCCTTTTCTTTTGCGGTCAAATTAATTGATGTAATAAGTTTAATAACTTAACAATACAAACAATAATATTGACAATCGGCTAAAAATAGTTGTAAATCTGATTCTACAAACCTATAAGAATCTGGTTTGATTGTTGAATAAAATTAGGTACTTGTGGGGTGGGTTATGCTAACAGTAGTCTGCACCAAAAGGATTAGCAGATGGTGCGTTACGCTACGCTGCAGGACACCCTACTGGACTGACACGCCTAAAAATGTAGGTTGGGTTGAGCGGTAGGGAAACCCAACAAAGCTTTACTGGTGTTGGGTTTCATTCTTCAACCCAACCTACACTTAATGCATCATT
>JAAUYD010200688.1_pt1 | contig 17111 bp, 17 predicted proteins | sample 7278101 | NCBI WGS metagenome assembly JAAUYD01 (sample SAMN14350128, study PRJNA611818) | marine sediment metagenome | isolation source: surface marine sediment (0.6m) | place: French Polynesia: Moorea | collected 2018-08 | reverse complement strand
GGCGGCTGCCCGCTTTTCAATGATGGTTGCGATTGAGGACCGGTCTAAGCGTTTCGGCGACAAGACCCACGGAATTATACCGAATAATGGCATTGAAGCGCCGTCGCCCTGACTCGGCTCGGGTTGAACGCGCCTCAGCCCCTGTTGTCGATGGCGGATATCCCCGGACCTGATTTCCGGCATCAACCGGTCTGGAGCACGCGCATGGTGCCCTCGTGGTAAACCGGATCGCCCAGTTCGGACAGAGCGAAGTTATAGAAGACATGGTGACCGTCATAGTCCAGGACACGCAGATCATCCGTTTGTTTCAGGTCGCCCATAATGATATTGAACTGCTTGCCGTATTTCTCCCTGACCAACCGTTCGGACACCTCATACGCAATGAATTTTTTGATTCCTTTCTGGGCCAGTTTGGCGACCAGCGTGGGATCATTGAGTTCACCATAGGTGGTCAAAATCAAAATGGGGCCGGTTCCGGTAAAGAAGATTCCTGCTTTCATGCCGTACCTCCTCGGGTTGAAGTGATTGACTATCTCGAAGCCGCAACCGGTAGCGATGCCGAATCGATTGGCGGGGTGGACCTGCATCCAGGGAAAGAACATGTTCGATCGGATTATCGTTACTGGGCGGCCTTGTGTGGATCAGGCGGATACCTGCATGCACGCGGACGAAACAGCTGCGCACTTGATTGACGGGCAGGTGCACGGAATGAGGCGCGGCACTCCCAAAAATTATGGGTCCGAATATCCACCTGATCGTTTATCTGCCTGCAGCCGACAGCGAAGCCCGTGCAGTTCGGATGATACGGAAAACAGAAATCGAAAATTGCCTGTGGTTTGCGTGGTCGAAGGAAAAACAAGCCCAGGAGGTCGTGCACTCACATGCTCGGGCGGCCGCGAATCGGCAAATCTAGGAAGATGGATCAGCGATCGTAGGTGCTTGTGAACTAGCTTAGTAAAGTTGTGCAGAATGTCAAGGAGAGATCGCGTTCACCAAAAGGAAAGTCCGGTCAGCGTGAAGTTTTGACTTGTATCGACGCAGACAGGTAAAAAAGGAGAGAGATTGTCGTGAATCAGGCGACCATGGAAAAGAGGATCATCGGCAGGATATTGTAATTGAGCTTGATCAAGCTCAACCCGGCCACAATATAAAAGGCTTTTTTTAGGTGTTTGTCGCCAATTCGCTGCCAGATGCGTTCCGCCGCGCGTCGGGTTCGGAAACGGACCACACTCTTACCGTAACGAATGTTTTTTTCCATCAGGTCGGGATAGTTGTTGATGCTCAATTTCAGTTTGGCGCCGTTGGACTGGAGCTTGTTCAGCAGCTTCGACTCCGTACCCACCACCTTGGCCTGTTTACGGCTCAGGGCGTTCAGAAAAGCCTCCCGCGAAGGCTCACAGTTAGCGTAGGTGACCACGCTGCCCATCTGCTGAACATGATGTCCGTCGCTGCCGCCGGTTATGGCCCGATCGAGATTGAATCCCAAAAGGGCGCATTTCAGGTTCCAGCGTTTGAGGTTTTCCGAATTGATCACCTCTACACCATCAGCCATTTTCAACAGACGATCCAACTGGCCGTCGGAGAAGCTGTGATTGCAGATACCGGTGAATGCGGCCGAGTAGGGGTGCGGAAAGATAACCACGCTTTTGTAGTGCCTGGCGCAGCGAATAATGCGCTCCACACCCAGATCGATCGACGACATGATCGTGGATCCCAAATGGGGTTGGATGTGGTTGGCATAGAACGACTTGAGATCGTCGATACGATAGAAATAGACCAGCACATGGGTTCCTTCCCGGGATGTGATTTCGATGCCGGGAATGCTAAGTACATCGCCGTAGTCCGAGAGTTCCACAGCGCCGTCGATGGTATTGTGATCGGTGATGGCAATGCCAATGCCCAAATTTTTGGCCCGTTGTGCAATGACATCAACCGAATCAGAACCATCGGAGTGATGGGAGTGAAAGTGCAGATCAACGACCGTTTGGGAATTGGTCAGTGCTTTCAGGTCAGGAGTCTCAAACTGGATTCGATTGGTAGCGTCCATAGGTTCTTTTCGACTGTCGCTCCATCTTCTCTGGCTTGGCGTTCAATGCGTAAACTTAATCTACCCGAACGCGGTGTCAACAATTATTTTTAACGCGCTTGGTGATGAAACCTCACCAAACATGTAAAAGAGCGCCCAAATACCTCGTGCCCATCCATAAACAGCCAATTTGCCCGATATCTGTGTTGCGCTCAACATTCGATCCTCGAATTATCAGCCATATGCCTGTAGTATAGTTTGACGCACGTGTTGATCGTGACCAAACGTTGCTATTTGCTGGATGTACACTACCTGATTGTTATCGGCAGCTTGAGTGCTTTCTTGAGCCCTTTATCGTCAACCCGGCATTGTCCATTTATATCACCGATTTCAGTGCGGCCGATTCGCTGCCGGACATGCTTGAATTTTGAGAGCCATGTGCTTATAGTCACGGGTTATGAAAGCACATAATGAAAAAGTACCCGACCCCAAAGAGCTCGAGAAGGAACTGGGTGATTTCCTGGCCAAGAAGTTTGGCGGAAGCGTGAAACTGGCCACACCCATCGTCATGCCCCAAACCGATAAAACCGATGCGGGTGACCCACCGCCGGAACATCGCAAAACCATCAATTTCGACCTGAAACCTCAAGACCTGATCTCTTATCTGGATCAGTATGTCGTCAAACAGACCTCAGCCAAAGACATCCTGGCGACCAAGATCTGTACCCACTTCAACCGCATCAAACATGTCCAAAGCGCTCCGAACGAGCTCAACGACATGGTGGGTGTCATCAAAAACAATGTGCTCATGCTCGGCCCTACCGGCGTGGGCAAAACCTACATGGTGCGCTTGATCGCCAAAAAGATAGGCGTCCCTTTCGTCAAGGGCGACGCCACTAAGTTCAGTGAAACGGGATACGTCGGTGGCGACGTTGAAGATCTGGTCCGCGACCTGGTCAAAGAGGCCGATGGGGATATCGAGATGGCCCAGTACGGCATCGTCTACATCGATGAGATTGATAAGATCGCTTCCAGCCAGAATTTGATCGGTGCCGATGTCTCGCGCACCGGTGTGCAGCGGGCATTGCTCAAACCCATGGAAGAGACCGAAGTGGATCTGAAGGTGCCCCACGACCCGGTTTCCATGCTTCAGGAGATCGACCGTTTCCGAAAAACCGGAAAAAAAGAGAAGAGCAGCATCAACACCAAACACATCCTGTTCATCATGAGCGGTGCCTTTTCAGGCCTGGAATCGATCATATCCCGCCGCATCGCCGACCAGCGCATCGGGTTCGGCGCCTCAATCACCAGTCCGAGCGAAGAGCAGGACATCTTATCCCAGGTCAAATCAGAAGACTTGGTAAAATTTGGCTTCGAATCCGAGTTCGTCGGCCGACTGCCGGTGCGCAGCGTCTTCGAACGACTGAATGAAGCGGACCTGTGCGACATTCTTAAAAATCCCAACAACCCCATCATCCTGGGCAAGAAGCTCGATTTTGCCGCCTACGGGATCGACGTCAAATTCCAAACCCAGGCGCTGGAAGTGCTCGCTGCGCGGGCTTACGACGAAAACACCGGTGCGCGCGGGCTGGTCAGTGCCGTGGAAGGCGCCTTGCTGGCCTTCGAAAAAACCCTGCCGTCGACGACCGTCAAGCAGTTTGCCGTTACCCGCCAGGTAATCGATTCGCCCCAGGAGACACTCACCGACCTGCTTGAGCGACCCGACAATGGCGCACATAGAGAAATATTCGACGAGCTGTCCGTTGAAGAGTGTCGACGCATCGTCGGTTACGTGACGGCCAACCGTAGAACCTTCGGCGAAAAATACGGTATCCAGCTGACCGATGCACGCATTGAGTTGGCGGCCAGCGTCTATTGCCGCCAGGTGAGCGACATTGAAAAAGTGCTTACCAAAATCAAATCCTACTATGAAGAGACCAAGACCATTGAGCTTTACTTTATCAAGAATCATGGTATTAACATTGTTTTGGAAGAAGAGGCCATCGACTATATTATCGAACAATGCTTCAAGTCCAAGCGTACGCCGGAAGGCTACTACCGGAACCTGACCGCTGATTTCGAACATGGGCTGAAACTGGTCCGTGAAAAAACCGGGCGGACCCGATTCTTCATCACTCGGGACGCATTGGAAAAACCCGATGATTTCATCGCCGACCTGCTGTTCCAAAACGACGAAAATTGCCCGCAACTGCCCCCTAATCCCAGCAATCCCATAGAAGGTTGAACAGAGCATGATCGGAATATCGAAGCTGTATTGCGGAACCGTTGAACCGTCGGACGCCCTGCGCTATGGGCGACACTCATCCACCCTGCCCTCTCACCTGCTCCAATTTTCCAAGGACAAACGGCCGGTGGTGGTGTGGAATGTCACGCGCAAGTGCAATCTCAAGTGTGTGCACTGTTATGCCCACGCGACAGAGGAAGCCTTGGCTGATGAGCTGTCCACCGAGGAGGGCAAAGCACTTATCGATGATCTGGCCCAGTTCGGTTCGCCGGTAATGCTCTTTTCCGGCGGCGAGCCGCTGGTGCGAAAGGACCTGCCCGAATTGGCGGCCTATGCGGTCGACAAAGGTATGCGTGCGGTCATTTCCACCAACGGCACCCTGATCACTGCCGATGTGGCCAGAACGCTCAAATCCATCGGTTTGTCTTACGTGGGCATCAGCCTGGACGGCATGCAGGGAATCAACGATAAATTCCGTGGCGTGCCGGGGGCCTATGACAAAGCCCTGGACGGCATTCGCAATTGCCAGGATGCCGGCATCAAGGTGGGGCTGCGCTTTACCATCAACAAATTCAATGTCGGCGAAATACCGGATATCTTCGATCTGCTCGAGAACATGGACATCCCCAGAGTCTGTTTCTATCATCTGGTTTATGCCGGACGAGGGTCCAAAATGGTCGAGGAGGACCTTACTTTAGAGGAAACCCGCGAGGCGGTGGACCTGATCATCGACCGAACCAAGGCATTGCATGACAAAGGCATCGCCAAGGAGGTACTGACGGTGGACAACCACGCCGACGGACCGTATCTCTACCTGCGACTGCTGAAGGAAGATCCTGAACGGGCCGCCGAAGTATTGGAATTGCTCAAGATGAACGAGGGCAACAACTCGGGACGCGGCATCGGTTGTGTCAGCTGGGACGGTGAGGTATATGCCGACCAGTTCTGGCGCCATCATAGCTTCGGCAACGTTCGCCAGCGCCCCTTCTCCGAAATCTGGACCGATCCGGAAGACGATCTGCTGCGCAAACTCAAAGAGAAAAAACTGCATGTCAAGGGACGCTGCTCAACCTGCAATTGGCTCGACGTCTGCGGCGGAAATTTCCGCGTCCGAGCCGAAGCGGTCGCCGATGATGTCTGGGCCCCGGATCCGGCCTGTTATCTCACTGATGAAGAGATCGCTCAAACCATCTGACCTGTGCCGATCCGATGAACACGGCCCATGAAGGCGTGCTGAGATTCAGATGTGGAAGCAATCAAGAGCCGGCCACACCGAGATGCCCCACCTGGCACCGTGTCTCAGGCATAGGGTCGATAAGATTAGAGAACTGACAACCGACCATTCCACCCAGGAGATCCGATGCTGTTTCCCGACTACCGCCCCCGAAGGATGCGACAGAGCGCGGCCTTACGCAATATGGTTCGCGAGACCTCGCTGTCGACCGATGACCTGATCCTGCCGTTGTTCGCCACGGAAGGCAAAGGCGTAAAAAATCACATCGACGCTATGCCGGGCCACTATCAGCTCTCCATCGACAATCTGATCAAGACGGCGCGCCAGGCCTTCGGCCTGGACATCCCGGCAGTGATTCTGTTCGGAATCCCATCCAAAAAAGACGCACTGGGCACCCGGGCCTACGCCACGGACGGGATCGTTCAGCAGGCGGTCAAGGCCCTCAAAGACACTATTCCGGAACTGGTGGTCATCACCGATGTCTGCCTGTGCGAGTACACCGACCATGGTCACTGCGGATTTGTGAATGGCGGCACGGTGGACAACGATGCATCCCTGGATCTGCTGGCCAAAGCGGCGCTTTCCCATGCCAGAGCCGGCGCGGATATGGTGGCCCCGTCAGACATGATGGACGGTCGGGTGGCCGAAATCCGCACCATTTTGGATGAAAACGATTTTTCGCAAATACCGATCATGTCCTATGCCGCCAAGTACTGCTCCGCCTATTATGGCCCGTTCCGGGAAGCGGCCCAGAGTGCACCCAAGTTCGGAGACCGCCGTACCTACCAGATGGATCCGGCCAATGCACGCGAGGCCATCCGGGAAGCCACCATGGACGTAGAAGAGGGGGCCGACATCATCATGGTAAAACCGGCCCTGGCCTACCTGGACATCATCTGCCGGGTCCGGGAAGAAGTGGACCTGCCCGTGGCGGCCTATAATGTCAGCGGTGAATTCTCGATGATCAAAGCAGCTGAGAAAATGGGCTGGATTGACGGGCCGAAGGTGATGATGGAGACCCTGACCGCCATTAAGCGGGCCGGTGCCGACATGATCCTGACCTATTTTGCCATGGACGCCGCCGCCCTGATCAACGCTTAGCACCGACTACAGGCGCCTGTCGCCAAACCTAGCCCCTCAATTTAAAGGACAACATACGTCATGACCCATCATCCTCACACGGACAAAGCCTTGCCGCCCCACGGTCATGCCCCGGGGCATGGCAAGGGAAACACCTTGCGCCTGGTCGCCTGGGAAACGACCCGCAACTGCAACCTCTCTTGCGTCCATTGCCGGGCATCGGCCACCAACGGTCCTTACGCCGGTGAACTGGATACGCAGCAGGCCTTTACCCTGCTGGATCAAATCGCTGAAGTCGGTCAGCCCATCATCATCCTCACCGGTGGGGAACCTCTGCTCCGGGAAGATATATTCGATATCGCCAAACACGGCGACAGCCTGGGCTTACGCATGGTCATGGCCCCCAACGGCACCCTGATCACACCGGAAACCGCAGCTAAAATGGCCGCTGCGGGCATCCGACGTATCAGTGCCAGCATTGACGGTGCCACCAAGGCGTACCACGATAAGTTCCGGGGTGTGGAGGGTGCCTTCGACGCCGCCATCCAGGGCATCGAATATGTCAAGGCCGCCGGTATCGAGTTTCAAATCAACACCACCATCACCAAGACCAACCTCGATCAGATACCCAAGATCCTGGAACTGGCCGAAGAACTGGGTGCCGTGGCACACCATATTTTCCTGCTGGTGCCTACCGGCCGGGGTAAGTACATTGTCGATCAGGCCATCGACGCCGAGGCCTACGAGCGCACTTTGAACTGGTTCTACGATCAGCGCGATAAAACATCACTGCAGCTCAAGGCCACCTGCGCGCCTCACTACTATCGCATCCTACGCCAGCGAGCCCGGGCAGAAGGTCAAACGATCACGTTTCAATCCCACGGGCTGGATGCCGTCACCCGGGGTTGCCTGGCTGGAACCGGTTTCTGCTTTATTTCGCATACCGGTATCGTCCAGCCATGCGGGTATACCGATGTGCGATGCGGCGACATCACCCAAGCGACCTTCGGCGAGGTCTGGAACCATTCGCCGGTCTTTTTGAAACTGCGTGATTTCAAACAACTCGAAGGCAAGTGCGGCTGCTGCGAGTACCGGGCGGTGTGTGGTGGCTGCCGGGCCCGTGCCTTTGAGGCCACCGGCAACTATATGGCTCCAGAACCGCTGTGCGCCTTCCAGCCGGAAAAAGCCGGTCCAATCTGACGGTCGACCTTGCGCCTACCTTAAAGATCTCGCTTGAATCAAAAAGTGACGATCCGACGGTCGGACAGTTGACCGACATATGGATGTGCGGACACGTTACCACAGGCATTGGATACACAATCCGGTGCTAAAACAAGGCCGACACCGCAGGTGCCGAACAAAGCGGTCGCTTATGGATAGGCTCTTGCCATTCCCTACCCTGCCAATCGATTCCACAAGGGGCCTTGACATCAGTGGCTTTTTTTTCTACTTTTTGCGGACTGAATCCCATCCGTTGAAATAAAGTCAAACCAGATCGAACGGGCATCCGATCGCGACCACACAGCGGCCTGATGATAACTGAGTTGAATAAATGGGTTGCATGGAAAACCATGCCGCGACTGATGGTATTGGTGATCCTGCCGTTGATGCCGCTTGTGCAGGCAGACGCAACGGTGATCAGGGACGTGCGCATCGGCAGCAACGATGGTTATGTACGCGTCGTATTGGAATTTGACCGCCCGCTGACCGCCTCCCCGAATCTATCCATCGAACGCAATCACCTCAACGCCACAATTGACGGTATCACCAACACACCACGCCTGCAGTCAGTCGAGACACAGACCGACGGCATCGTCAGACTCAACATGTCTGGCCAATCGGCCACCGTACATATCAAGGCCATCTATGAATTCATCCCGGCGGACATCAAATCCTTCGCGCTCACCGGCCCCCATCGCTTCATCATCGATGCTTATCGTCCGCCGCCCTCGCAAGCCGACAGCCAGTCGGTCGAGAGCCAACCATCGGCCCGTTTGCCCCAACCCCACGGCAATGTTCCGGAACCTTACGCCAAAACTGAAAAACCGACATCCGCAGCACTATCCACGACGATTGTCAAGGCCTCATTGAACGCCTACGACAAGCTGGCATCCAGTCGTCCACGGGTAGCAGATATCCAGCGGAGCCGATTCCAGCAGCGATTGATCGCAGCGTTGATCGTGGTAACAACGATTATCATTGTGCTGCTCTTTTTTTTGATACGGATTGGCAGCGGAAAGGAGCATTCCAGGGACCGATCCTGGCTGACCGAACTGCCGCCAACCAAGGATCGCACGATCGCATCTCTCGACGCGGCCATTCGCGACCATCTGAAAACCTATGATCAAACCTAATGCAAATGGCCAGGTAACTTGATGCCACAACACCCATTGGACGATCTGCCAGTCGGACTTACCGAGGCGGAGAAGGAAGATCTCGAAGAGATGATTGTCGCCTTTCACCGGAACCATCATCCGGACCAGCCCGAAGCCGACAGACAGCCGCTTCAAGGCCAGTCGGACGATAGCGAATCCAAACTGGCCGATTTGACGGAGATGATATTGAGCATAGACCGCCGCTTATCCTCTCTGGTCGAAGTGATGCGCCTCTCCCATGAGAAAAGTGAATTGTTGACCCAGCGTTTGGACGCTGTGATTGCCGCCCTCAAAAAAGGACACATGCTCTGATATGAACCCAATCGAATCATACGCCCTTCCGAACCGGGACAGCATCATCGAACAAATTCTCAACGACCAGATCGACATCCATTCGGTATCCGATGTCGAACCCCTGCTGGAAGTGTTGCCAGCTGACGATCCCGATCTGCATCGCAAACTCGGTGATCGACTGGCGGCCAATGCCCTTCCGGATGCCGCCCTGCTGGCCTACCACAAAGCGGCCAAAGGCTACTTGAATGCCGGGATGGTCCTGCAGGCCATCGTTGCTAAAATCCTGGAGTGGAGTATCGTCAAACCCTCCCACCGGGAGGGCCGCGCGTTTCATGCCATGGTTCGGCGTCAAGACAGCGGCGATGTCCCTTCTCAGTTTCTCTTTTCTCAATTGACCTACGAAGAGATGGTGAGCCTGATGATCCGTCTGACCCGGGTGCGCTGCCTGCCCGATGAAACGGTGTACGACATCGGCCAGGAGGCCACGGGCATCTATTTTATCGTTTCGGGCGAACTGGCCGAGCATCGGCCGAATTCGGAAAACATCCGGACCATGGCTGAGATTGGTTTGATGCAAAATGACATTTTCGGTGACATCTTTCCGCTGGAAGAGACCTCCCTGTGCCGCGCTCGAGTCACGTCGACAACGCATTCAGAGTTGGTGACCATCTCCAAGCCTGTGCTCAAGGCGATTTGCTACCGATTCCCGCGGATCCGCGAACTGATCGAACGACTCAGTCGCGCTAAAACCGTTCATCGCGGCGAACGCGCATGGAAAACGGTACGCCGATCCAGCCGGTACTGCCTGCCCGCAGATGTCGAACTGGCATTTATGACACAAGGTACCGACGGTCGTCAGCCGATTCGGGGAACCGCCAAAGACCTGTCCACCGGGGGGATCTGTGTGGCCCTGAAAAATGAAGGTGCCGACACGGACATGGACTTTCTTCTGCAGCACCCCGCGGCCCTGACGATTTTAGAAGGCAATCAGACGGCTATCGATGGACTGACCGGCAATGTGGCCTGGCGCAAAACGGTCGGCAACAGCAATCGGCCGACCCATCTTGTGGGTATCGCCTTCGACGCCATGGCAGAGGAAACGACGATGGCGCTTAATGCGTTTTGCACCATATCCAACGATGAACAGGACATGATCTGGAATCTGTGGAATCATCTGGTCCGTCACTGAAAGGCGAAGGGAATTATACGCATGCGAGACAAGCAAGTAGACACTGACCGGCAACTGTCACCGCAGATATGGGCGGTCGGCGGGGGAAAAGGGGGCATTGGCAAAAGCGTGCTCAGCATTTTACTTTCAATGGCCCTGGCCGAGTCGGGCAAACAGACCGTCGTCATCGATGGTGATTTAGGCGGAGCCAATCTGCATACATTCATGGGCATTCGCACGCCGGGCAGGACCTTGAACGATTTCATCAATCGTAAATATGATTCTCTTGACGACGTCTGTATCAGCACGGAACTAAAAGGACTAAGAATCATCTGTGGGGCCAGCGAAGTCCTCTCCCTGGCCAATCTTAAATATGCTCAAAAGACAAAGATCCTCCAGGCCATCTCCATGATCAATGCCGATCATGTTGTGTTGGACCTGGGTGCCGGCACCGGTTTCAACACACTGGATTTCTTTCTGTCCGCCCACCGTCAAATCGTGGTGATGACGCCGCAGCCGGTTGCCATCCAAAACGCCTATGCTTTCGTCAGGAACGCCGTCTATCGGAGCCTGAGCCGAATGACCAGCCGCCGCCCGTCGCTGAGTGAACTGGTCAAAACTGCCATGGACCCCAAAAACGATTCGACGTCAGGTGCGATGAACCATCTGCTTGACCGCGTGGCCGAAGCCGGAAACCCATCGGATGCGGAAGAGATGGCGAGTCTGCTGAATCGGATACGCCCCACCCTGATCACAAACATGGCCCGGGAACCCAGGGATAAGAATGCCAGCCGCATCATCCAAATGGTGTCCCAAAAACACCTGATGATCCGCACGAAGAACGGTGGAGGCGTCTATTTCGATCCTCAGATCAACGCCATGGTCTCGTCCATGGAACCGCTCACGCGGGTGGACCGCAACAGCAATGCCATCAAATCGTCTCTGGCTATCGTTTCAAGTCTGCAGACAATGCAGTGATCGTGGCGGGCAAGCAGGCATGGCGTGGTGCCAGCGCTGGTGCAGTCGGTGGCGTGGAGGTGGGATCAGCGTACAGGCAGCGTATCCCGGAAAGTTTCAAAACAGTTTTTAATGGCGGTAAAATTCTTGGGAACCAGATCCACGAACTGACATCCCACGCCTCTTTTGTTGACATTGGCCACTTTGGCCTTGAGAAGAACCGCCTTCTCTTCGGTAGGAAATTTGATTGCCAGGCTGACCACCCGTCCCGGATCGAGTCCGGTCTTGTCCCTGACTTCCACGAAAAGGCCATTCAGGCTCAAGTCGGTTACCTTCAGCACATCTTTCAAATGGCCGAACAGGGCCGTACAACGAAACTCCAGCCTTGGATGGCGCCGGCGCTCTTTGCTGACTTCAATATGCTGGCTTCGAACATCGATCATTTCCGGAATGGCTCCCTCATACTTCCAGCCGATTGTCATCGGCTATCATAATACGCTGAATAGCTGATACAACGATTCGTCCGTCAGTGCAATTGCGTTTTGAGCGCAACGCGTCTGTTTTGGTCAGTTTGAAGGGGTTGATCATGGCGCCACCCACCGGGTAGGGGTTCAACGCAATCTATATTTCGAATTCACCTGGCGATGGAATCGATTAATCAGATCCTTCAAAATCTCGATTTGGTAGCTGGTCAACGACTCGTATTTGATTCCAATACCACCATGTTCCAAGCGAACCACGCGTCCTTTGACCTTTAGGGGAATTTGGTCATCGGTCAGTGAAAAACAGATCGAAACGGTCTGGCTCATGGTGAACGGCTCACAGCTTTCAACGAACATGCCTCCGGCGCTGATGTCTAAAGCAAAACAGTTGATCGCGCGTCCGTCGGCAGCCAAGTCCAAACTAAGATTGCAGGGAACCCGGGGAAATTCACGCAACATGGCGAAGCGTTTTTGCTCATATCGGTTCATGAATTGGAGCAGATCGGCTTCATCGAGTTGATTGATCAGTAGAAAAAATCGCGCAATCAACAGTTGCCTCTCCCGTGCACCGGCGACACCGTCTCCTTCGGGCTTCGGCAGGTCCGACAGCTTTTCGTTTGCTTTGAATTCAAGATCTTTGAAAAGATGCAACAGGGCGATCAGTTGTTCATCGGTCATCTTGTAAATGGCGATGGACAGACGGGTCATAATTTTCTTTTTTTCCACCTGCCAGTTGGGATCATGCATCGATCTCATCTCCTGCATTTGTCGACCGATATCGGCGGCTACCGCTGACGCTCGGGCTACCCACCTCTATCGTACCAGCCGATGGGGCAGATCGACACGCCATCAACCATCATGGATGTCAACCATGTGTCGCACCGCAGTCAGCCCGATGGCGTCATGTATGGCATGCGCGGTACCTTTTTCGGTCGCAGTGTATCTTGTTCCCCAGGCAAAAATCAAGTCTCTATTGACCCTATGAATATCGAAAAACCAACGGTTACAATAAGATAGTAATTTGGGGCCAAGTCACGAATTACCAATAGGCATCCGACCTGAGCACCGCAACAAGACCGCTATCGAAGGACACTGCTCGCATAAAACCACGGCAGAATAAAAAAGGTCCTTAAAATTATAGAAAAAACTTGAAAAGCCAAAGCAAAAAAGGGTATTAGACCCAGTTGAGTCGGTATGTAGAATTACCGAACAGCCGACCATGCGGCTGCCGTTACCGAAAAACCGGGGATTGTCGATAAACAGGCACCGTAATTGCATTCATCAATGCATATCCGCAGCCAATTGCGGACCTTGATCGTGCGGGGGTCGCCCCAGGGCCGACTGCCTGTGAAAGATCTGATTCAGCAAGGAGGAAGGGACATTGTCTTATATTCTGGATCAAGAACAGCTGGACGGTTTGGAAGAAGCCTTGACCACCGATCTCATGACGTTGGGCATACAATCCGTGATTCTGATCGATATGGCCGGTAATGTGATCGTCAATCTCGATGACGGCAAGGTTCGCCATGATGTATACTCCCTGGCAGCCTTGGCAGCGGGAAATTTTGGTGCGGTCAGTGCCATGGCGTCGATTATCGGTGAAGAAGAATTTTCGCTGCTTTTCCATAAGGGCAAGAGTGAAAACATCAATTTCACCAAGATCATGGATGATTTCTTGTTGGTCTCCATCTTCGGCAACGATGTCTCACTGGGCTATCTCAGGTTGAAGATCGATGAAGTGATCAAGAAGATCAAAGTCCTGATCGATCAAACCCGTTCGACCTGACCAGTTGGCCTGCGCTTTGTCGGCCTGTACCAATTGACTCATTCAACGCTCGGTACGCAAACATGGCTTTTATCAATACAAAGACAAAAGAAGTTCAGGTCAAGCTGGTGTTCGTGGGCCCCGGTAGAGGGGGCAAGACGACCAATCTGGAGTTTATCTTCAGTAAGATCCGGCATCGTATCGAATCCGATATGGTCAGCATCAAGACCCAGGGAGACCGTACCCTGTTTTTCGATTTCCTACCCTTCGAGCTCGGTGCCATTAAAGGATATAACGTCAAAACACAGCTTTACACCGTTCCCGGCCAGGTTAAATATAACGCCACCCGCAAGTTGGTGCTGAAAGGCGTGGATGGCATCGTATTCGTCGCCGACTCCATGGCCGACCGGCGCGAAAACAATATCAGTTCCCTGGAAAACCTGAAGGTCAACCTCCAGTTCTATGACATCGACATCGCCAACATCCCATTGGTGTTTCAGTACAATAAACGCGATCTGGCAACCGAGGGGATTCCTATCCTGGACGTTGAAACGCTGGAAGCGGATCTCAATTCACAGCTCAAGGCACCTAGTTTTACAGCCAGCGCGCTGAAGGGAGACAATGTGATACCCACGGTCAAGAAAGCTATTTCAACAACGATTGTGGGCATCCGGGACAAGCTTTTATAGGGAGGTATCACCGTGGACAAAAAAGCGAATGATACGTTCGCCTTCGATTTGGAAAACCGCCTCGATGATTTTTTCAGCGATTCACTGCCGTCCCAGGAAGAGCCCCCCGCAGATGAGCCGCAAGACCCCGATTCCGACCTGCCCTTAAAAGATCTGAAATCAACCGTTTTGGCCATCGACTGGGAAATCACTGACGATGCCCTTGAAGCCTTCGTCTACCAGGTCGACGGTCTTAGGGAGCAGTTTGAATCCGACAAGGTGGTTTTAACCCTTCTCAAACTTTTAAAATCGCTGGGCAAATATATCCGGGCGCACAAATCCAAAGCCCATCCGGACACCATCAAGCGAATCATGGCCGTCTATTCGGTTTTGGAACGGTCGGTGTCCGAGCCTGATTTGGGACAAGGCGAAAAAGAGAAATTGCTGTTGGAGGAGGTCAGGCAGTTTCAACTGCTGAAATCGAAGATCACCGAATCCAAATCGCCTTACATGGCCACCGGACAGAAAAAACCCGTCGCTGCTGAACAACCCCCTGACATTCAATTGGTGGTAGAGGCCATCGAAGATCTAAAATCAAAAATGGCCGCCGAATTGGCCGCCATCCGGAAAGAGATCGAACAACTGCGCCAGCAATAGCCATTCGAAACACGGCGCAAGCCAACCTTGGTTTCCTGACACCAACACCAATACAGCCCCTTGCAGACAGCGTGGGGCTTTTCATTGTGCGGCCGATACCTGGCCGTCGTGAAACGATCAGCCGAAACGGCGCATGGGCCTTTATCGAGGAGGCAGGATACTATTCAGGTCGTCAATGTCGTCAAGCGGGGCTTGGCGGGCAAGGCGGTCATCCACCAAACCGGAAATATCCGCATGGGGGATGAGATCATAGTGGACCATAAGGTCGGCCATATGTTGCATTTCCGAGACATGCGGTACGAACCGGTCGTAGATGATGCGTCCATCCGGTTCGGTCAATGCATGCTGCACCAATCCGGCATCCTGATTCCAATAGCCGGCGGCAATGCGCGCTGCCTCAGCGGGATGCCGGCTGGCCCAAATTCCAGAGCGGGCCGCGGACTCCACCAGTTGGCGGGCCATGGAGGGGCTGTCTTGGAGCCAGCTGTTTTTCACCAGGACGAGATTGCAGATAAAATTTGGCCACAGCGACTCGACGTGGGCAACCACATCGGCATCACCGCTGATTACAGTCTGTGCGGCGAAGGGTTCGCCGACGAAATACGCATCCAGTGCGCCTGAAGTCAGCGCAGAGGCCATATCCGGAGGATTCATCTCCACCACCCGGATCTTCCCGTTAAGCCCGTTTTCTTCGATCAACTTCAGCAGCCACAGATTGTGCCCTGAGTAGCGCATGGGTACGGCAATGGTGCCGCCCCTCAGATCCAACGGCCGCTTCGCAGCCAGCTCTTTTCTGGCGACAAGGGTGCTTTCATGCCGATTACCAATCAACACGACCTTGACATCCACCCCTTGCTGTCGCAACAGCACTGCCAACGGTGCGATAATGAAGGCCGCCTGTATATCGTCGTTTCTCAAAGCCTCTGCCATTTCGGCAAAGGATGAGAATTTAACCGCTTCGAATCGAATCCCGCTGCCATCGCGGGAGACATGGTCAAGCAAAGGGGCGGCCAGATTGGTGACGACAGGCATGTAGCCCATGCGAACGGTTTGCCTGGTTACGGTCCAGGTGTTCAAGCGCCAGTGGGCCCAGGTGATAAATACCAGCCAGATCAGAAAAACCAATCCGAGCTTAGCGGGTGTTGACAGCCGAATGGGAGTAAGGGTCAAATTCCGGCTAAACCGCATAGTTGACCCCCAACATGAGGTACAATTCGCTTCTCAGCCGACTCAAATCCGCTGATTTCTCAAAATTGCGGGGCCGGGGAAATGCCAGTTGTCGATTCATGATCACCCGGGTCGGTGAGTCGCCCAAAATCACGATCCGATCGCCCATGATCAGGGCATCATCGATATTGTGGGTAACCACTAAAATGGTCTTGCGAATGAAGGCGTGCATGTTGACGACCTCTTCGCGCATTTTCATGTGCGTTAAAAAATCCAGCCCACTGAACGGCTCATCCATAATGAGAATATCCGGATTCACGGCCAGCGCCCGGGCCAGTTCCGCACGCCGCTGCATGCCGCCGGAAAGCTGCCGCGGGTAGTGCTGTTCGAATCCTTCCAGTTCGACCATTTCGATGAATTCGTTGATTTGCGCCGAACGGTCCCGCTGATTTTTCAAGTGGCGCAGTCCCAGACCCACATTCTCGGCGACAGTCATCCATGGAAACAAACCGCTGTGCTGAAAAACGAAAATATGGTCGGCCGATGGCCCTTTGACCCCTTTACCGTTGATGCGCACCCGGCCGCCGGACGGCGCCTCGAAACCGGCGATAATCCGTAAAAGCGTAGACTTGCCGCATCCCGATGGTCCCAGAAAGCAGACCATCTCACCATCGGCGATGGTCAGGTCGATGCCCTTGAGTACCGCCACATAGTCGCCCTGGCGAAGCAACGGATCTTCCTCTCTTCGAGGGATCCTGCGGCGATTGGCGTAGGACTTGTCCAGATTCTCGATGGTGATGCGACCCATAGTGTCGAACCTCAGTGCGCCTTGCTGCGCCAGCTGGCCACTTCCAGGGTGCCCAGTTGGCGCATCAGATAATCCAGAGTTAGTCCCACCAGCCCAATAACGATCATGCCATCCATGACATAGTCCATGCGCAGGGCGTTTCTGGAATCCAGAATCAGAAACCCCAGCCCGGATTGTACCGCGAT
>JAAUYD010171894.1_pt1 | contig 17116 bp, 12 predicted proteins | sample 7278101 | NCBI WGS metagenome assembly JAAUYD01 (sample SAMN14350128, study PRJNA611818) | marine sediment metagenome | isolation source: surface marine sediment (0.6m) | place: French Polynesia: Moorea | collected 2018-08 | reverse complement strand
GCTGCGATTTTCCTTGGAGCTCCTGCATTGGATTGTTTTGCTGGCCGGGAGTTCCTGGCGGGTGGACCAATCAGCCGCCCGCAGACACCTGGACCGAGACGCCCTGCTGCCAATGGTCCCAGTAGGCCATGATCCTCTGGGAAAAAGCCTCGGGTGACTCAACGTACAGCCGCTTTCCGACCTCAATGGCCTGGAACGCGAAATCCCGCCGGCGGTCAACCAGGCCGTTGATCAGGGCCTTGCGCTGGGCGGGCTTCAGCGGGATGTCACCGTGCAGGATCTCCTGGTGGAACACCGCCAGGTCGTGATCATCCCCCAGCAGTTCAGCCAGCTCCGACAGGATAGCGGCCTGGCTGCGGATGCCCTGGGGCCAGGCGGGAGCCATCATGCGCAGGTGGTACCAGAGGTATTTCACCCGCTTGCGCCAGTCATGAAAATGCTCGTCGCTGACCTGGTGCTGCAGCTGCGCCAGTTCTTCCCTGCCGCGGCCGTAAATGGCCTCCAGACCGCAGCGAAGCACCTCCCGCGGCCGGTCGAATTCCGGCCAGCGGGACACCGCGGCCAGCATCACGTCCAGCCGCGCCAGGGCGTCCTGCCGGTCCGGTGAGTCGCGGTAGTCACTGATGGCCTGCTGGTGCTCCTGCTCCAGCTCTTCCTTCAGCACCGCAATGTCGGCTTCGTGCAGTTGCTCGAACTGCTGCTGCATGGCATTGAGCAGCTTGATATGCACAAATGCCTCGCGCATCAGGGCCAGGGTGCGGTTGAGGTCCCGCAGGAATTCATTGTCCCGCCGGTAAACCAGGTCTCCCAGGCCAAATCGGCCCAGCCGAAGAATCGCCCGCAGCTTTTTGACGTTCTTGCGGGTTTCGTGGATGTCCTTGTCGGGTTTGCTGAAGTGCGCCAGTCGGAAACGGGCGTCATCCAGCAGTTCTGTAGCCATGCGCCGCAGACCCGAGCCCGCGCTTTCCTCGCGATGGAAGGCCAGGGCCATGGGCCTATCCGGCCGGATGCGCGGCAGGGTCGCCGGCGTTGAACTGCGGTGGGGCCATGTCGGGTATCTTAACTTCAGCGCAAAAAAAAAGCCGGTTTCAACGCGAAGCCGGCTGAGCGATCGCCCCTCGTGTCAAGAGAACGTGGGGAGGGAGAGGGGCCTTAACAATGGGCAAAGATTAGCCGGGCAGTGTGACAGCAGGATGACGACGGGCCGCCCACCTTCTTGCACAACTCAGGCACGCGGCGTATCCAGCCCAGCCGGAATACCATGCTCCTGCAAGGCCTGAACACCCGCGAATCGTGGGTGTCGATGGCCTGGTTGTGGCCCTGGTTATGCCGGACGGCGGCCGGGCCTCGGTATCTACTGATGCGGGTCCAGGGGTGCGGCGTTAGACTCAAAATGCTTGAAAAACAGGCATTTTTTGAGAAAAGCGTTGCGCCATTTCGTACAGCAACTGCGGGAAGAACACGAAGAAATGATCCAGCTTCTCGGGCTCCTGTCCCGGGAGGAGCGCCGCATGGAGCAGGGTGAAGAACCGCAGTACCCGGTCATGCTGGACATACTGCTTTACATGACCCATCACCCCGACCTTTTCCACCATCCCCGTGAAGAGCTGATGTTTGCGCGCATCTGCCAGCGCCTGGAGCAGCCCAGCGAATTGATCGAGCAGTTACGCGAAGAACATCGGATCAACGGCCAGCGCAGTCTGAAGCTGCTGGACATGCTGCGTGCGGTGGTCAACGGCAGTCTGGTCAGTCAGGAAGAGCTGGGTGAAGCCTGCCACGAGTACGTGCGCGGTCAGCGTTTACACATCGCCCGGGAAGAGTCCGGCCTGTATCGTCTGGCCGAGGCGCACCTGACCGAGGAAGACTGGGAAAGCCTGGACGTGGATGCTGAAAAGCGCGCGAACCCGTTCGCTGACAAATTGCGGCGCCGCTACCTCGACTTTTACCAGGAAATCTGCCGGGCTTCGGAAGTCAAACCCCTGCATACCCACTGAGCCTCCCATGGATCACCGGGCGGACCCGGTCGGTGCGCTCTTGCGCGACAGGGTCCACAGGATAGACAGCAGCACCGTCAGCAGTATCACCAGCAACACCGTAATGACCACCTGGGCCCCCTGGTCGAAGGCTTCCAGCGTGGGGGTGTCGCTGGCGGCCGGATCCAGTACCGGCGGCAGGCCCCGTCGGGCCATGGTGGCAGACACCAGAGCCGCCGTCAGGGCCACGCCGATGACATTGCCCGCGTTGCGCGACAGGCTGATGAAACCTGCCGCCACGCCCATCCTCTGCTGATCCAACGCTCCCATGATGGAGCTGCTGTTGGGCGCGTGAAACACCGCACCCCCGAGGGCCATCAGCATCAGCGCGCCAATCACCGGTCCGGTACCCGCGTCGGGGTTCAGTCCGAGCAGCACCATCAGCCCGCCGGCGGTGACGATCATCCCCAGGTTGGCTACACGCCGGGCTCCCCAGAAATCAGACAGCCGCCCGGCAAATGGACCGACGGTGGCAATGACCACCGCTGCCGGCACCAGGGCCAGGCCGACCTGGGCCGGGCTCAGCTTTTCCACGGCGGTCAGGTGAAACGGGACCAGGAAGCGCACCGAGGACATGGACATGAAATGGGCCACTGAAGCCAGTACCCCCAGTGAGAACAGGGGGCTGGCGAACATGGACAGTTCCAGCATGGGGTGCCGGCACCGTTTTTCCCAGACGATGAATGCCACCAGCAGGCATGCCGCCAGGATCAGCCCGGTCCAGAATCCCGGATGGGACCAGCCGACCCGGGGGCCACTGGTCAGCGCGGCCAGCAGGGCGACCAGGAACCCGGCCGAGAGCAGGGCGCCCCACCAGTCGAACCGGCGCGCCGCCTGGGGGTCCCGCTGTCCCGTGGCCCGAAACACCAGCTGGGCAGCCAGGCACACCAGCAGGGTGCCGGCGGCGGTGACCCAGAAGATACTCTGCCAGTTGATGAACGACGTGATAAACCCGCCCAGGGCCGGGCCGGTGATGCCACCCAGGCCCACCACGCCCATCTGGATGCCGAGGACGTAGCCGCGGCGGTCCTCGCCGTAATGGTTGAGCGCGATGGGGATACCGTTGGCCTGGGCCATGGATGCACCAATGCCGGCCATGATCCTGGCCGAAATCAACACGCCGATGCCCGGAGACAGGGCCGCTGCCACCGACGCCGCTGCAAACAGGGCGAATCCCACGACGAACAGCCGTTTGCGCCCGACCAGATCACCCAGTCTGCCCATGGGTACCAGCAGCGCTGCCACTGCCAGCAGGTTGCCGGTCATGATCCACTGAACCGTGGGCAGGTCGGCGCCGTACCAGGCGGCAATGGTGGGAAGGGCCACCGTGGCGGCACTGGCATCCACCACGCTGATTCCGGTTCCGGCTACCACGGTGGTCAGCACGCGCTGTCGATGGTGAACTGGTGGTGCGCTCAAGCCTGGGCGTCCAAAAACAAAAGGGCAGATCCGCCCTGGATCGCCCTGGATTGACCCCAGTCTAACACTCCTCCCGACCGTCGGTGATTACCTACCGTCGAGAAGTAAAAACAAACGTTAAATCAAGCAGTAAGAAACAAAAGTTGAAATTTGACTGGGGTGCGGTCCGATACAATGTGAGCATGAAAAATGGATGGACAACAGCTTATCAGCCGGCCGCTGGCACCGTTGGCGCCGAGGACGGCCAGCCCGGGCTGATGACCCTGCTGCAGGCCGCCCTGCGCGAGGCCGGACGGGCCGGAGACCCGCTGCTGACACGCATGGCGGCGTCTGGCGAGCTGCTGGTGGGCGGCATCCGCCTGGCGCTGGTGCTGGTCATCCTTTTGATGCACGTCACGCCGGTGTTTGAGCGAGACCTGGTATCGGCGGCGCTGGGAGTAAACATCGCGCTGATCGCCTGGGCGCTGCTGATGCTGTACCTGATCCGCCGGCACTACGCTGCGTGGATGAGCTGGATGTCCAGCCTGGTGGACGTGTCCATCGTCACCGGCGGACTGTGGATGCTGGTGCTGCTGGGACGCCCGGATGCGGCGGTCAACAGCCGGATACTGTTTGAAGCCTACTTCCTGGCCGTGGGTTTCTGCGCTTTGCGGTACGACTGGAGACTGGCGCTGCTGACCGGGCTGACGGCAGCTGCGCAGTACCTCTCCCTGGTGATATTCGCCGACACCCGCTGGGACATCAACGCCATGGCGTCACCGGCCTACGGCGGCTTTACCTGGGGCATGCAGTACGGCCGGCTGGTTGTGCTCATGGCTGTGACCCTGCTGGTATGTTTCGTTATCGTGCGCAGCACCTACCTGCGCCGCCAGTCGTTGACAGACGTCCTGACCGGGTTGCACAACCGGGGTTACTTCGAGGAGCGCGCCCGGGAGGAAATGGACCGCGCACGGCGCTACGTGCGGCCCCTCGCGGTGGCGGTGCTGGACATCGATCACTTCAAGCAAATCAACGATACCCACGGGCACGCCCAGGGTGACCAGGCCCTGAAGGTGATTGCCCAGGAGCTGCAGCACTGCATTCGCAGCACGGACCTGCTGGCCCGGGTCGGGGGTGAGGAATTCGTGCTGTTGTTCCCGGAAACCCATCGGGAAGAGATTCACTTCCGCCTCGAGGCAATACGGGAACGCATTTCCCGCACCAAGTTTCCCGTGGGCAACACCACCACGCAGCTGACCGCAAGCCTCGGTGTGGCCTGTTATCCCGAGGACGGCAAAGACATCCGCGGCCTGCTGGACCTGGCCGATGAACGTATGTTCCAGGCCAAGCGTGAAGGCCGAAATCGTGTGATCAGCGGCACCCGGATCCGCGAGTCAGCGGGCATAAGCGGCAGCTCATCGGACGGATCGGCCAGCAACGGAGCAGCCTGAGCGTGTGGCGGCACATTTCAATACCGCCGCCGAAACGCTATCATTGCGCCCCATGTTTGGCTTTGACAACCTCCCGGCTGCATAAATCATGGGCCGCGGGGGGACAGCGTCAACGGCTCAGAGCACCCCCACTACCTCTGGTCATCGTCGTGGTTTCCCGTTACCGGGAGAGCGCGGCGCGCGCCGGTGCCGAACTGTCGGGAATTTATCCCCCCTGGACGGCACGGTCTGAATGAACACCCGGCCTGACCAGTTTGACTCCGCGCGGCCCGACCGGTTTGACTCCGCGCGGCTTGTTTCGCTGCCCCACGTGCTGGTGGATCTGATTGACGCCTGCGCCCGCCGCGATGTGGATTCCGAAGAACTCTTCGCGGTGGTGAGTCGCGATCCGGCCCTGGTGGCCCGGGTTTTCGCTCTGACGGCGAACAGCCCGGGGGCGGCCGGCAATTCCCTGCACGATCGCGTGGCCCTGCTGGGTCGGGATGGACTGCGGACGCTGGCGGTTGATGCTCCGGCGGCCGACGGCATCGGGCTGGAGACGCTGGTTCACCAGTGGCGGTCCGGCGTACGCTGCGCGGTGATCGCCCGACGGCTGGCGAGGCATCTGCAATACCCTGAACCGGAGGAAGCTTATCTCGGCGGCCTGTTGCACAACCTGGGGGAAATGGTGCTCTGGTGCAGCCAGGGCAAAGTCTACGGAGATCTTTGCGCCACCGTGCGAGACGTCCTCCAGCGCCTGATCCAGGAGCAGGAGCAGTACGGAGTCAGCCATCCGGACCTGGGTGCTGATCTGCTGGAGGGATGGGGGCTGAACCCGTTCCTGGCTGACGCGGTCCGCTATCACCATCAGCCCGAGGACTACCTGCTGGACGCCCACCCGCTGGTGCGAATTGTGTTTGTCGCTGCCAGCCTGACTGACGGCGACGGAACCTCGGCCTCCGCGGAGTCCCTGCTGGGAATCAACGATGCCGGCGTTGTCGACCTGATGGCCCGGGCCCGGGAAGAAATTGCCGAGGTCTGCAGCAGGTTGGACCTGAGACACGCAACCGACGAGCCCGAGGACAGTGGGCTGCTGAGCTCGGTGGGCGCCAGGTCCGAGGCCCTGGCTTCCAGGATCCGCGACATGGCCCTGCTGGGCGGTCTGGGGGCGCCGGGTCGGAGTGATGCTTCGGACGGCCTGGGTGTACTGCAGCGCAATGCCTGCCTGATGAGCGGTGCCCGCGGCGCCATGGTGTTTCGGGTGGACCCCGATGAACAGATGCTTCGGGGAGACAGTCTCGGTGATGCCGGTTCTGTAGCAAAGGAGTTCCAGATCCGCATCAGCGACGGCCGCAGTCTGGTGGCACGGTCGCTGCTGGACGCCTGCATGATTCACTCCTTCGATCCCGATAGCCCCATCGTGAACGTCGTGGACCGGCAGATTCAGCGTCGGCTGGAGTCCGAGGGGCTGGCCATGCTGCCCATTCGCCTGATGGAGCGCCGCCTGGGGGTCCTGGTGCTGGGTATTGATCGAAGCCAGCTGGCCAGACTGGAGAATCGCGTCGGTCTGCTGCAGGAACTGGCGGATGCGGCGGCCCATTCACTGGTTGAGACCATCCCCGAGTCCGCAGCCGAGGCGCCAGCGGCTGAGGAAACGGGCGCCAGCCCGCGGATCCGGCAGATCGTCCACGAGGTCAACAATCCGCTGAGCATCATCCGCAATTACATCCAGGTGCTGAATGTAAAACTGGGGGATGGCCATCCGGCACGGGAGGACCTGGACATCATTCAGCAGGAACTGGTCCGAGCCACCGGCCTGATTCAGCAGCTGACCGGGGACCGCTGAGAACAGGAAGGGGAGCGAAAGCCGGTGGCGATGAATTCATTGATACAGGATCTCGTCCGGGTGTCAGAGGCGTCGCTGCTGTCTTCGGGTAAGATAGAAGTGGAGCTCGAGCTGGACGATTCCCTGCCACCGATCGTCAGCAGCGAAGGCGCGCTGAAGCAGGTTCTGATCAACCTGATCCGCAACGCCGTGGAAGCCATGGAGGACGGTGGAAACCTGCGCATTCGGACGCGTGACTGGTTCAACGTTGACGGCACGCCGTACGTTGAGCTGGAGGTAAAGGACGACGGGCCGGGAATTCCTGATCATATTCAGGCAAAATTATTCCAGCCAGTGGTCAGCACCAAGGGTGAGGAACATGCAGGTATAGGCCTTTCCATCGTCCGCGAACTGGTGGAAGGGCTGGAAGGGTCCATCGGCTTCAAGACCGGCAAAGACATCGGCACCACGTTCCGGGTGCTGTTGCCCAGGAAGACGGTGGAGCGGAGGAAGCGGAAAGCGGAAAAAACCGCGCGGCAGCCATAGCCCAGGCCATGGCAAAGAACCGGCACACAAGAATGGCCGGGTTATGATATAAGACGACCGGGGGTCGTAACATGACAGAGTTTAATGGCCGTATTCTGGTTGCGGATGATGACCAGCGGGCGGCTGCGAGCGTAGAAGCCCTGATCACGCTCCAGGGGTACGAAGTATCCGTTGTCAACAACGGAGAAGACGCCGTCGCCGAACTGAAGAGACGGCGATATGACGTGCTCCTCCTCGACCTGATGATGCCGCGCATGACCGGTATCGAGGTCATGGATTTCATCCAGCAAAGCGAGCTGGACGTCACCGTCATCGTGATGAGCGGCGACACCTCCATCGAAAACGTCATCCATTCCCTGCGCCATGGCGCTTACGATTATCTGCGCAAGCCCTATGCTCCCGAGGTGCTGACGCTGACGGTGGAAAACGCCATCCGCAAGTGTCACCTGATCCAGGAGAACCAGCGCATCCAGGGCAAGCTGGCCCATTCGGAGCGGCTGTACCGCTACATGGTGAACAGCTCGCCCGACATCATCTACATGCTGGACAGCAAGGGCCGCTTCACCTTTATCAATACCCGCATTGCCTCGCTGCTGGGGTACGAGCCGAAAGAACTGATCGGCCAGCATTTTTCCACCCTGGTTTATCCCGAAGACCTGGACAAGGCAACGCATATCTTCAACGAGCGGCGTACCGGCGAACGCGCAACCCGCAACGTGGAGCTGCGGCTGCGCTGCAAGGACAGCTCGGCGTCTCCCCGGATCTTCGACAACAACACCCTGCCCATTGAGCTCAGCTCCATGGGTATGTATGTGGTGGAAGACCCCCAGGGATCGAGGCGCTACATGGGCACCTATGGGGTCGCCCGGGACATCACCGAGCGCAAGCGCGCCGAGGAGGTGATCCGCTACCAGGCCTTTCATGATCTGCTGACCGGTCTGCCCAACCGGGCCCTGTTCAAGGACCGCCTGCACCTGTCGATCTCCCAGGCCCGCCGCAGCAAGCATGGGCTGGCGGTGATGTTCATCGACCTGGACCGCTTCAAACTGGTGAACGACACCCTGGGCCACGTCCGGGGTGACGAACTGCTGCAGATGGTGGCCACCCGGCTGCGTGGTTCCATGCGCGAAGGAGACACCATTGCCCGGGTGGGGGGAGACGAGTTCATCATCCTGATACCCCAGATCAACTCCCATGATGACGCCGCCCACGCCGCGCAAAAGATCATCGAAGAACTGAGCCAGCCATTCATGCTGGAAAATCACGAAGTGTTTGTCAGTACCAGCATCGGCATCGCCGCGTTTCCCGAGCACGGGGCTGACATGGACACCCTGATCAAGAACGCCGACATCGCCATGTACCACATCAAGGAAAACGGGCGTGACGGCTACGAGTTCTTCGATGACGAGATGAAGGCGCGGGTGTCGCACCTGCTGTCGCTGGAGTCCGGCCTGCGCAAGGCGGTTGAAAATGACCAGCTGGAACTGCTGTACCAGCCGCAGTTCGACATCCGCAACAACCGAATCGTCGGGGTGGAGGCCCTGGTGCGCTGGAACCACCCCGAGCAGGGCCTGATGTCGCCGGTGGATTTCGTGCCCCATGCCGAGGAATGCGGGCTGATCATGGCCGTGGGGGACTGGGTGCTGAGACAGGCGCTGTCCGATATGCGGGCCTGGCGTGAGCAGGGACTGCCGGAGTTTACCCTGTGCGTCAACCTGTCGGCCATGCAGCTGGCCCACGAACAGGTCGACCGCTTCGTCTCCATGCTGGATGAATTCCAGATCCCCGGCAGTGCGCTGGAACTGGAAATCACCGAGAACGTCATCATGCGCGACCTGGACAGCGTGGCCAACAAGCTTAACCTGCTGTCCCGGCACGGAGTAAAGATCGCCATCGATGATTTCGGTACGGGTTATTCCTCCATGGGATACCTGCAGAAGCTGCCTATCAACACCATCAAGATCGACCGGTCTTTCGTCTGGGATATCCGCCCGGAGACCAACGGGGCTTCCATCGTCAACGCCATTGTCGCCATGGCCAAGGGCCTGGGCCTGAATATTATCGCGGAGGGTGTGGAGACCCAGGCCCAGATGAACCACCTGGCTGCGCTGGAATGCAACGTGGTCCAGGGCTTTCTGTTGAGCAAGCCCCTGACTGCCGATGCGCTGGTTAAGCTCCTGAAGGCGGCAGAAGGCGAAGACATCCAGTCTGCCGGGTAAGCCGCGCCCGCGGTGATTAACGAACCCGGTTTCCTGCTGGCCGGCATATCGGCCGTCCTCATTTTCGGAGTTTCCAAGGGCGGCTTTGGCGGCGGACTCGGCATTGTGGCCGTTCCGCTGCTGTCCCTGGTCATGTCCCCGGTGCAGGCAGCGGCGGTACTGCTGCCGGTGCTTTGCATCATGGACCTCTATGGCCTGTGGCTTTACCGGGGCCAGTGGGACCGGCCCAACCTCCGGGTACTGGTCCTGGGAGCAGCACTGGGGATCGCGGTGGGGGCCGTGACGTTCCGGTACTTCGACGGCGACAGCCTGCGATTGTTGATCGGCTGCATCGCGCTGTGGTTTACCCTGGACTATTGGCTGAGGCGGGGCGGGCGGCAGGCGAAGCCGCGGGAATACTCGGCCCTGCGCGGCGGATTGTCGGGCGCCGTGGGTGGATTCACCAGTTTTGTGGCCCATGCCGGCGCGCCGCCCGTGAGCATGTACCTGCTGCCCCTGCGCCTGCCCCGGACGCTGTTCGTGGGCACTACCGTGGCGCTGTTCGCGGTGGTCAACTACCTGAAGCTGATTCCCTATGCCTGGCTCGGCCAGTTCCCGGTGAACAACCTCAAGGCGTCATTGCTGCTGATGCCCTTTGGCCTGTTGGGCATCTGGCTTGGCGCCTGGCTGCATCACCGCATTTCCGACGAACAGTTCTACCGGGTCTGTTACGGATTCCTGCTGCTGGTCGCAATCCGATTGGTCTGGGACGGCCTGACCTGAGTTCTGTTGACTTTCATTGACAGAGCCAACACCCTGGGCGCCGCACACTGCGCTGCGACCAACCCATAAGAATTCTTACGCGAGGGGATCAATGATGAAATTCGGGGCCATACTTTTCGGCGCGTTGGTGGCGACGGCCATCCCCGCCTACGGGGCGCTGGACTCCAAGCTGCTGGCGGGATTGAAAGCCCGCAACGTGGGCCCCGCCAGCGTGTCAGGACGGGTTACGGTCATCGACGCGGTCACAGCCGATCCCAATCGGCTGGTGGTGGGAACCGCCACCGGGGGAGTCTGGACCTCCGACAACGGTGGACTGAACTGGACCCCGGTGTTCGACGATCAGCCGGTGGCTTCCATTGGCGCGCTGGCCATCAACCAGTCCAATCCCGACATCATCTGGGTTGGTACCGGCGAGAGCAATGTACGCAACTCCACCTCCATCGGTGGCGGCGTATACAAGTCCATCGATGGTGGGCGGAGCTGGAAGCTGGTGGGGCTGGAGAGCACCGAGAGGATCGACCGCATTGCGCTGGATCCGCGTGATCCCGACGTGGCCTACGTGGCGGCCCTGGGCACCCTGTGGGGCCCCAACGAGGACAGGGGGCTGTACAAAACGGTAGATGGGGGCGGCAGCTGGGAACGCCTGCTGTACGTGGACGACACCACCGGCGCCACCGACGTCAAGCTGGATCCCCATAATCCAGACAAGGTCTACGCTGCCATGTGGCAGTTCCGCCGCTGGCCCTACCATTTCAAGTCCGGCGGGGCGGGCTCAGGCATGTACCTGAGTTATGACGGTGGTCAGACCTGGCAGCAGAAAACCACCGAGGACGGCCTGCCCAAGGGCGAGCTGGGACGCATGGTATTCGCGCCATCACCGGCGCAGAAAGGCCGGGTGTGGGCTCTGGTGGAGGCGGAAAAAAGTGCCGTGATCCGGTCCGATGATGGCGGCGAAAGCTGGTCTACGGTCAACACCGATTACAACATCTCCGACCGGCCTTTTTACTACACCGAGCTGTTTGCTGACCCGGTGGACGCCAACCGCGTCTACAACGTCTCCACCCGGGTGCGGGTCTCCATCGACGGGGGAAGAACATTCCGGTTTTTCCCGGCGATCAACTGCTGTGCCGCGAGCAACACCATTCACATCGACAACCATGCGTTCTGGATCAACCCGGCGGATCCCAGGCACCTGATCACCGGCAATGACGGCGGGTTGGGTATTTCCCGGGACCGCGGCGAAACCTGGCGCTTCGTCAGGAACCTGCCACTGGCCCAGTTCTACCACATCGCGGTGGACAACGATCATCCCTACAACATCTACGGCGGGCTGCAGGACAACGGGTCCTGGCGCGGCCCCGCCGAGCTCTGGGAGACCAGCGGTATCCTGAACTTCCACTGGCGCGAGGTGGGATTCGGCGACGGCTTTGACACGGTGCCGGATCCAAGGAATTCGCGGACCGGCTACTCCATGTCCCAGGGCGGCAATCTCTACCGCTGGGATCTGGACAACGGTGAATGGCGAGTGGTGCGTCCGTCGCCGCCGGAAGAAGACAGCGACCTGCGGTTCAACTGGAGCGCAGGTTTTGCCTTTGATCCGTTCGACCCGGATACCGTGTACTACGGCAGCCAGTACGTTCACAAGTCCACCGACCGGGGCGAGTCCTGGACGGTGATCAGCGGCGACCTCACCAGCAACAACCCGGAATTCCAGACCTTTCGGGAATCCGGCGGGCTCACGCCAGACGTGACCGCGGCAGAAAACTACACGTCCATCGTCGCCATGGCGCCCAGCCCGGTGGCCCAGGGTACGCTCTGGGTGGGAACCGATGACGGCCGCATCCACGTGACCCGCGACGGTGGTGAGACCTGGAACCGGGTGGACGGCCGCGTCCGCGGCGTGCCTGCGGGCACCTGGGTTCCCATGATCCATCCCAGTCCCCACGAGGCCGGGGTGGCCCACGTGGTCTTCGACGACCACCGCCGGTCCAATATGGCAACCTATGTGTATCGCGCTGAAAACTATGGCCAGCGATGGCGCAACCTGTCCGATGATTCGGACCTGAGGGGTTATGCGCACTCGGTCCTGCAGGACCATGAGGACCCGTCACTGCTGTTCCTTGGAACCGAGTTTGGCCTGTTCTTCAGCACCGACAGCGGCGATGAGTGGACCCCGTTCCGGGCGGGGGTTCCCACGGTGTCGGTCATGGATATGGCCATCCAGGCCCGGGAGGACGACCTGGTGCTGGGCACCCATGGCCGGTCGGTTTACGTGGTGGACGATTACTCGGCACTGCGTGGGCTGGAGGCCGAAGATTTTGACCAGCGGCTCAGGATCCTGAGCACCACACCGGGTCAGCAGTATGATCCCAACCAGACACCCGGGACCCGGTTCACCGGGTCGGGGGAATTCCGGGCACCCAATGAGCCTTACGGGGTCATGATTACCTTCATGGCTTCGGGAGAGGACCTGGCGCACCCGGACAAGGAACTCGAGCGGGACCGTAAAATCGCCCGCCGCGACGCCAAAATCGAGTCCGAGGAGACCGAGGACAACGGCAGCAAGCCGGACAAGCCGGTCAAGGTCAAGCTGACCGTCACGACTCTGGATGACGAAACGGTCAGGGAGTACCGCTACCCCGTCTACCAGGGCATCAATCGCATTACCTGGCCCCTGAGGGCCGACGGCGTGAGGCGCCTGCCCGGGGCGGACCAGGGCACCCGGCCCACCGGCGGCCCCGGGCGCAGCCAGGATGACGGCCTGCCACCCGGCCCCGAGGTGCCTCCGGGGCAATATCGCGTGACCCTCAGCCTTGATGAACAGGAAGACAGCGCCGAGGTCACGGTTTTACCGGACCCCCGTTCACCGTATTCCGCCGAGGACCGGCTGGAGAACTATCGCACCCTGCTGGCCGTGCGGGATTTGCGGCGTACCGCGGTGGACGCGGTGGAGACGATCCTGCATGCCCGGGACGACGTGGACACCGTCATCAAGCTGATCAAGCAGCGGGACGACGAGGCGCTGAAGGAACTGCAGAAAGAGGCTGGTGAAATCCGCAAGGCCCTGGACGACCTGGAAAAGGTGTTTCGGACACCGCCAAGGACCAAGGGCATCGTGTACGACGACGACAAGGTGAACAACCTGATCGGCGGTGCCTACTTTTACGTGGCGTCCAGCTTCGACGCACCCAGCCCGGCGGCCCGCGTCTACATCGAGCGGGCGGAAAAATCGCTGCAGCAGGGCCGCCAGCAGCTCAACGAATTCCTGCAGGGAAAGCTTGCTGAATTCCGGCAGAAGGTGACGGAGGCTGAGATCGGCCTGCTGCGTCAGTCCGCCAGTTAGCGGAGTGATCAGGCAGGGGCCGGTTCGAGCGGCTCAACCACGCTCACGCTGATGGGGTAACCATCGAGGATGGTGCCGTCCAGCAGGCGCCTGGCCTGGCTCGCGGCGTCGTGATCCATGCGGACCTGGGCAAACTGCCCGGGGGTTGGATTGCCTTCTGCCACGGACAGGCAGAGGTGATGGACCGGTCCGTAGTGGCTGAACAGTCCAATCAGGGATTCGTAGGTGGTGGTGGCGCTCAGGCCACTGACGCAGAGGGTCATCATGGGAGGGGGATCAATCCGGCCCGCGGGGCGGGCCGGATTGCAAAGCTCAGAGAGGTACGACGCGATCCGCCTGGGGGCCTTTCTGGCCTTCCACTTCCACGAATTCGACAGCCTGGTTCTCTTTCAGAGTCCGCCGGCCCTGGCCGGTGTCGACGATGGAACGGAAGTGGACGAACAGGTCCTTCCCGTTTTCGCGCTGAATGAAGCCGTAGCCTTTTTCATCGTTGAACCACTTAACGGTTCCGGTTTGGGTTTCTGACATTTCGGTATTACTCATAAACTAAACAAAAAATCTCCGATTATTTCGGAGTCGCCGAGCTTGTGGTACGGGAAGGTGGTACAGGCGGATTGGAAATTCCAAGGCGTGAGCCCACAGCCGCATAACTCAATCGCAGCGAGCCGCGACTATACGAGGTTCTGATGCCTATCACAAGGGCCATTAGACCCTTGATTTTCTGATTATTTTCGGTCAATACCTGACCGACTGAAAGCCTACAGCACGCTCTCGAAGCTGTCCGAGAAGATATCGTCGGCCTGAATGCCGTCACTTTCCACGGCCACGTTATCCGAGGCGAAGCGATCGCCGGCGGTGGCGTCCGGTGCCGCGCGCAGGGTCAGCCGGGCGAAAATATCCTCGGCAATATTGACAGTGGCGGTCAGAGTGAAGCTCACCGAGGTTCCCACGGGCAGGTCAAAACCGCCCGTTCCGCTGCCGGTGTCCAGGGGCGTGCAGCTGGTGCCGGGGTCGCTGGCGGTGCACTGACTGTCGGTGATGATCAGCGCGGAAATCAGGTCGGCGACCAGTTCGCCGCCGATGGCGTCGTCGGGCCCCTGGTTGGATACCTGGACCTGGTAGGTGGTGGTCTCACCGTCCCGCAGCAGGGTGGTGTTGTTGGTCAGGCTGATTGACAGGTCCACCGCAACCAGCCTGAAGTCGTCCGCCATGTTGCGATCGCGGTCCACCGGGGTGCGGTACTGAATCTGACCCGGGGTCGGGTCCGGCAGGAATCCGACTCCCGGAAGCCTTGGAGCGCCGTAGGCCATGGAATCCAGCACGGTGCGCTGGGGGTCCAGCAGCATGACCTCGTCTATGTCGTCATCCAGGATAAAGGCACCGGTGGCCCAGACCACGTCGGGCGTCATATCCGGAACGGTGACGCTGGTGGCATCCATCTCGAAATCCGCGTCGAAGCCGTTGCCCAGCTCAAACACGAAAGCGTCCCTGGTGACCACCAGGAACTCACCCGGGCTGATGGCGGCGCCGGCAGGAAAGCGATACATGCCCTCGGTGGCGCCCGGGGTTTCCTCGTCCCCGGTGGCGAAGCTGGTCAGGTCGATGATTTGGCCGCTGCGGTTGTAGACCTCGATCCATTCCGCGGCGTTGAAGGTTCCGGGCACGGGTTCGAAGGCGGTGATGTGCAGAGGCGACATGGGATCACCGTCGCTTTCAAACCACACATCGACAAAGTAGTCCAGTGAATCGTCACCCATCTCGTTGGTAGTGGGGAGATTGGCGCCGGGAAAATCGTTGTTGGCAACCACGTCCAGGACGTCGGAACTGGCCGCAATGTCCAGGGTCTGGTCGCTGATGTCGGAGCGGAATACGGCCACCGACAGGCGCACTGGACCTGCCGGTGGACCCGACAGGCCCAGGGCGGTCCACGGCAGTGCTATTTCGATCACGTCATGGGTATCGCTGACCGCCGCGTTCCCCAGCGGTGCAGGGGTAAAACCGGTGTCGAAAAGATGGGGAACAGCATTGCCCGAACCCAGCCGGGTGACCAGCAGGTATTCCCAGGCCGCATCGGCGGTCAGGCCGGTATCGGACAGACCGGCAAACACCGCCTGGCCCGACCCCGGCACCTGGTCCATGTCGAGCCCGATCTGCACCTGGACCGAGCCGGAGCCCGAAACCTGGGTGATGTCGGACAGCTCAACCAGGAAATACAGCGTGCCGGCATCTCCTGTGACCCGGAATTCCCGCATTTCTGCGTCGGACTCCGGGCTGAAGAAGTCGGTCCTGGCGTCGCTTTGGACGTCCCGCCAGATGAACTCTCCTTCTCCCGAGGCATCGCGCACGATGTGCGCCAGATTACTGGAGATAGGCGCAGACAGCGTCCAGTCCACCGGGTCACCGTCCACGGAAATGGTCTTCGCCACGACCGGACAGTGCAGTAGCGATGCCAGCAGCCAGGCAAATACCCAGGGTTTCAATCCACTCATGATGGAGCCGTTTCCGCAGTGTTACTCAGGTATGGTTATCGGCCAGAACCACAAAACCTTTGGAATCACCGGCCTTTCGGGAATATTCTTGAGGCCGTTACTGGCCTGAAATCAGGCGGAGGAGAGACAAGACGGTGGACCTGGCATGGATCATATTCCTGGTGATGCTGCTGGCGGCAGCCGGCCTGGCATGGCTGTTCAACGGGCTGGTCAAGGCGCGAAACCTGGTGTCGGCGGCGTGGTCCGATATCGACGTGCAGCTGCAGAGACGGCACGACCTGGTGCCGCGGCTGGTGAAGGTGGTCAAGGCCTACGCGGATCACGAAAAAGACACTCTGGAGGCCGTGATTGCCCAGCGGGACCAGGCGCTGCGGGCCACTTCCGTGGACGAGATCTCCGGGTTGGAGAAAAGCCTGGATGCCTCAATTCACCAGCTGATGGCGCTGGCCGAAGCCTATCCGGATCTGAAGGCGGGTGAGAACTTTGCCGGTCTGTCCGAGGACCTGGTGGATATCGAAGACCATCTGCAGTACGCGCGGCGCTTCTACAACGGTGCGGTCCGGGACCTCAATATCCGCGTTGAACGGTTCCCGGATCGTCTGATCGCGTCGCCGTTCGGATTCGGCGCCGCAGCCTTCTTTCAGGCAGAGTCTGGCGCGCGCGGACCGGTTGACGTGGGCGCAAAGTCATGAGGCGCGGCCTGCTTCTGCTGCTGTGCCTGGTCAGCTTCGGGGCCATGGCCGAGGAGCAGATTGTCTCGTTCCACAGTGACATCTCCGTGTCTGCCGATGGCTCCATGGAGGTGGTGGAGACGATCACCGTGGACGCCGAGGGCAGCCAGATCCGGCGCGGTATCTACCGTGATTTCCCGACCCGCTACCGCAGCACTTCGGGGTACAAGGTCAACGTGGAGTTTTCCATGCTGGAGGCCACCCGGGACGGCAGCACCGAGAACTTCCGGGTGGAGGATTATCAGAACGGGGTACGGATTTACCTGGGCCAGGCCGACCGCTTTCTGACTCCCGGCCGCTATCGTTACACCATTCGATACCGGACCCGTTATCAGCTGGG
>JAAUYD010028583.1_pt1 | contig 17116 bp, 16 predicted proteins | sample 7278101 | NCBI WGS metagenome assembly JAAUYD01 (sample SAMN14350128, study PRJNA611818) | marine sediment metagenome | isolation source: surface marine sediment (0.6m) | place: French Polynesia: Moorea | collected 2018-08 | reverse complement strand
CGGCTTGTGGGAGTAGTCGACGAAAACAAACCGTTCGCCCCCCTCCAGGATTCGCTCCAGCCGGCCGGGCACACATGCGACGGAATCGATACCCGCGGCAATCGCTGCCGGCGAAATCCCCAGGGCCATGGCCGCACCGGTGGCACTGAGGATGTTTTCAAGATTAAAATCCCCCACGAGGGGCGAATCGAAGGCAATCTCGCCATGCTTCGTGGCGATGCGGCCATGAATGCCCGTCAGATCACGAACCACCCCCAAAGGCACAATGTCTCCGTCTCCGTAAACAGCGGTGCGCAGGGCCATGCTTCCCAGGGTTGTGGCCAGTTCTCTGCCTTTCGGGTCGTCGTTGTTGACCACGGCACGAATCGGATGGCCGCTGTCCGCCGGTTTCAGATGGTTGCCAAACAGTTTTTGTTTGCTGTGCCAGTATCGATCCATGCTGCCGTGATGATCCAGATGATCATGGGACAGGTTGGTAAAAACCGCCACGTCGTAGCTGCAGCCGTCCACGCGATGCAGGTCCAGCGCGTGAGAAGAGACCTCCATGACCACATGCGTGGTCCCACTGTCCGCCATTTGCCGGAGTATCTCCTGAAGCTCAAGGGATTCGGGCGTGGTGACGGAATTGGCGAACACCTGGCCGGCATATCGGTAGTTGATCGTCCCCACCACGCCCGGCCGGTGACCGGCCGCTTCCAGGATCCGCTCCAACAGATAGGTGACGGTGGTCTTGCCGCTGGTGCCGGTCACCCCCACCAGATGCATCCGGTCTGCCGGCTGCCCGTAAAGCCGGGCAGCCAAATGAGCCAGCGCCGCCCGTGGATTGGCCACACGAATCACTACCGCATCGACCACCGCCGGTCGGCGGCAAACCACGGCAACCGCACCCCGCTTGACGGCGTCGGCGATAAAATCGTGGCCGTCGGTGACAAACCCTTCGATGGCCACAAACACCGCCCCCGGCGTCACTTTGCGCGAGTCGTAGCACACCCCCGTTACATCCGGATCCGCAGGCGGGTGGACATGGGTTGTCGCTTCGAAACGCAGTTGATCGGTAAGCGATGAAAGCTTCATCCTTTGGCCCTGTTTCCGCGGGATACCCGCAGTCTATCTGCATCCGGCCCCGGCGGAATTTTAAGATAGCTCAAAGTTTCCAATGCGATCTGGCGGAAGGCGGGCGCCGCGACGATGCCGCCGTAAGTTTGGACCGTGGGCTCATCCAGAATGACCAGGATGGCCAGCGCCGGATGGTCCGCCGGGACCAGACCGATAAAGGATGAGAGGTAGCGCCCCTTTGCGTAGGTGCCGCTGCCATCAATCTTCTGGGCGGTGCCGGTTTTGCCGCACACGGAGTACCCTTCTAATGCCGCATTCACCCCGGTGCCGCCCTCGGTGATCACGGTTTTCAGGATTCGCCGCACCGTGGCGGCCGAGTGGGAAGAAACCACCCGCCGGACCGACTCGGGAGCAAAGCGTTTGACCGTCCGTCCGTTGCGGTCCATAATCTCCTTGACCAGCATCGGTTTCATTAGCAGCCCGTCGTTGGCAATGGCCGAAGCCGCGGCAATCAACTGGATTGTCGACACCGAAATGCCCTGCCCGAATGAGATGGCCCCTGTATCGATGGCCGACCACGACTTGAATGGACTCAGGCTGCCGGCGGTTTCACCGGGACAGGCGATGCCGGAGCGCCGGCCGAAACCGAAGGCGGTCAAATAATCGTGAAGCTGACGGGGGCCCAGCTTCTCCGTCATTTTTACCGATCCGATGTTGCTCGAATACTTGACAATCTGCTGCAATGACAACCAGCCGTGGGACTTGGTGTCGTGGATCGTGTTTCGTCCGATGCGGTATTCTCCGTTTTCGCAGTAGAAGATGGTGGATGGCGAAGCCACCCCGCTGTCGATGGCCGCCGCAACACTGAATATCTTCATGGTGGAACCGGGTTCGAAAGGGTCGGTGATCGCCCGGTTTCGCCACAATTCTCGCCGAAAGCTTCGGTAATTGTTGGGGTTGAAAAACGGGTAGTGCGCCAGGGCGAGCACCTCACCGGTGGATGGTGTCATGACGATGGCCATGCCCGATTGGGCTGCATATTGGGTGGCGGATGCCTCCAAGGCTTTTTGGGCGATGTGCTGGATGGTGCGGTCGATGGTCAGCACCACATTATGCCCCCCTTTTAGGTTGGCCGGCATCGCGGCCCCCTCAAATCGTCGCCCCAGGGCATCCTTGAGGATGGTGATCTTTTGCTCGCCGCCTTTCAGGGTGGCATCCATATAAAACTCCATCCCCTCCAGGCCGTGGCCGTCGATACCGGAAAAGCCCACCAGCTGCGCCGCCAGGGTCTTGTTGGGATAGTAGCGGCTGTGCTCGGTGACAAAACCGACCCCTTTGATGCCCAGCGCCTGAACCGTTTCGGCCTGGCGGGGCGTGGCCTGGCGCTTGAGCCAAACGAAGGTGCGCTTGGGATCCAGCTTTTTGATCAGGTCCCGATGGGGCTGATTCAGGGCGATCGCCAACTGCTTGGCAGCCGCCCGGCGATCCGCTATCTGGCGCGGATAGGCGGCTATGGATGGGCTGTCGATGCTCACCGCCAGTGGACTGCCGTTGCGATCGGTGATGGCGCCCCGTTTGCCCTGAACCACCATGGCGCGTTCGTACTCCCGGGCCGCCCGTTCGGATAGCCAGGCGCCCTCGAATACGTGCAGCCGGATCGCTTGGGCACTGATGGCGAGAAGGGCCATCAGAAAAATCGCCCCGACGATTCCGCTGCGCAGCCGCGTCCGTATTGTCGTCGTTGTTGTCATGGAAGTATCACCGTCTGCTGCACATCCGGCATGACCAGCCCCAAGCGTTTCCGGGCAATGGTTTCGATCCGCTCTGGCGACTTGAGCCGGGCCAACTCAATTCTCAGCGTGTTGCGCTCCTTGAGCAAGGCCTGGTGCCGACTGTTTTCCCTGTCGATACCGTAACCGGCATTAACGCATTGAACCCGGCACCATGCGTAAAATAAGGCTTCCACAAAAAACAAAACCATCAAAACGATCCACAGGCCGGTCATGGTTTTTCGCGGCGGCTTGATCCGCCGGTTGCCGGTGCTGTCCTGCCCACGCCTATTTTCCGTCCGGGGCCGCACGGTTTTGCGCGCTGCTGCCATCACAACGCTTCCACGGCTCTCAACCGCGTGCTGCGCGCCATGGGATTCTTGCGGATCTCCGCATCGGTGGGGCGGCGTACCTTGCGGGTCAGCAACCGCGCCCTTGGCTGACGTCCGCAGGCACACCGAGGCAACCTTGGCGGACAGGTGCACGGGTGTGCCAGGTCTCGGAAACGCTGTTTGACCATCCGGTCCTCCAGGGAATGGAAGGCGAGCACACACAGGCGGCCACCTGGATTGAGCAGATCGACGGCTGTTTCCAGAAAGCGATCCAGCGCCTCCAATTCACGGTTCACGGCAATGCGAAGGGCCATGAAAACCCGTGTGGCCGGATGGATCTTCTGTTTGCGTGCCGCGGCGGCAGGAACCGCTTCCGATACCAGACGGGCCAGCTGGCCGCTCGTGGTCACCGGCTGCGTCTTGCGCTGCGCCACCAGATGCCGGGCGATTCGCGCGGCCCAGCGCTCTTCGCCGTAGCGGCTGAAAGTCTGCGTCAGTTCCCGTTCGGTCATCGATGCCACCAGGTCGGCCGCGGTAACCTCAGACCGGACATCCATGCGCATGTCCAAGGGTTCATCCCGGCCAAAACTGAATCCACGGCCGCTGGCCTCGATTTGATGAAGGGAAAGCCCGATGTCAATGAGAATACCATCCACGCCACTGATGCCCAATTGAGAAAGAAACAACGGCAGGTCTGCAAAATTGCCGTGAACGATATGGATTCGGAGTCCTTTGGCGGCCAGGACGCGTCGCGCCCGGTCGATGGCGTCCCGGTCCCGATCGATGCCGACAAAAACGCCGCCGGGGACGATTTGCTCACAAATTCGGCGCGCGTGGCCGGAGCCGCCGAGGGTGCCGTCAACGATGATCTTGCCCGGCCGGCACGCCAGCATGTCCACCGCTTCTTCGAGCATCGCGGTGACATGAAAATCAGGCACGGGTTAAAGCCCCAGCAAGGTAATCTCGCGCCGCACCTGGTCGTCTCTCATATCCTTTTCCATCAATTCGTTTTCGCGGTCCCAGTTTTCCCGTGACCAGATCTCAAAACGGGATGTTACCCCAACCAGGACGATCTCCTTTTCCAGTTTGGAATACTTCTTCAGAAATGGCGGAATCAGGACGCGGCCCTGAGCGTCGCACTTGCAGTCGTGGGCACCACCGATAAATGTGCGCTGAAACCGACGCATGGCCTCGCTTTTTTCAGGCAGATCGAGTATCTTCTGCTCCAGCTTGCCCCACTCGCCATGGGTGTAAGCAAAAAGGCAGCGATCCATGCGGGTGATCATGATGCTCTCGATACCACTGGCCTTGATCACATCCCGAAACCGTGTCGGAATGATGATCCGCCCTTTGGCATCGATGGTATGAAAGGAGCTTCCGCGAAACATTTTACACCAATATTATCCACTTTTATCCACTATTCTTGGATAAAAGTACAAAATTACTCAAATGTCAAGAAAAAAAGCATTTAAGAATTTATTATTTTACTAATAATTTTTGAAAGTTAAATACAAATAAGCCCAATCGTAAACAGTGTGGAGTATAGTGGAGTTTATATTGATTCAGAACCCACTTCGGCGGCAACCGCCCACGCATTGCCACGCGGACGACTGAAAACGCTTTTTTTGTTGCCTGAACGCGTACTTTAATATATCGATATCAATGCAGAATCCATGTCTGCTCCGGCATAAACCCACGGCGGCAATCAGCCCATTGAAAATCAAGCAATTTCTTTACGGCGGCGACAATCTGGGATACCTGTTGTATACGGGTATCCACGCCCTGGCCATCGACGGCGGTGCCGTGGATGAAATCATGGCCTTTGTCCGGCAAAACGGCCTGACGCTGGCAACGGTCACCAACACCCACGGCCACGGCGACCATACCACCGGTACCCGGCAACTGGCACAAGCGGCTGGCGCCGTTCACCTCGATCATCGCCGATTCGCCGATGGCCAATCCCTTGGCCTGGCGGACGAAACGGTAACGGTCCGCCTGACCCCGGGCCACACAAAGGATTCGGTCTCCTTTGCCACCGATGGTTGTCTGATTACCGGCGACACCCTGTTCAACGGAACGGTGGGCAATTGTTTCTCGGGCGACCTGAAAGCCTTTTACCGGTCTATTCTTTTGCTGATGAGTTACCCTGGCTCCACCCGCATCTATGCCGGCCACGATTACGTGGATGCATCGCTGGCATTTGCCCGGCATCTGACCCCGAACAACCCTGCCATCGATGCCTACGCCGACCGCTACGACAAGAACCATGTGGTTTCCACTCTGGACGACGAACGGGCCGTCAACCCTTACCTGCGGTTCAACGACCCTGAAATCATCCGTCTGATTGAAGCGGAAGGATTGCCGACGGACACGGAGTACCAGCGGTGGGAAGGAATCATGTCCATCGAATGAGACGAGAAGAAAACGCGCGCGTGGATCGTCAAGCGATCCCGGCAATGCTGATAAATACACGGCTGAACCGGTTGCCGATCTGCAAGCGGAACAGGACCGCTCCAGCGGTGTATGGATCATGACCGTTTCCGTGGATGCCTTCCTGTCACGTGTCCGGGAACAGGCCCGGGCACAATTTTCTCAAGCCAAAGGAAGCCACGACTGGGACCATACGCTGCGGGTGCACCGGCTTTGCCGACGCATTGGAACGGCCGAAGGGGCGGACCTGCTGGTAACGGAAGCCGCCGCCTACCTTCACGACATCGGTCGTGGGCACCAGGACCGGACCAACGGTTCGCTGTGCCACGCGGAAAAAGGCGCTGCCATGGCCCGGGAGATGTTGCGTGCCTACCCCCTGGCCGACGAACGCAGGGAGAACATCATTCACTGTATTGCTGCCCACCGGTTTCGCCGGGGTGACGACCCCCGTACCGTGGAGGCCAGCGTGTTGTTCGACGCAGACAAGCTGGATGCCATCGGTGCTGTGGGGGTGGCCCGTGCCTTTCTTTTCGCCGGTGAGTTGGGCGCCAGACTGCACAGCCCGGAGGTGACCGTGGCCCAGGCCAAGGCCTACTCCATCGACGACACGGGATATCGCGAATACGTGGTCAAACTCTCCAGGATCCGCGACCGCATACTTACCGCCACGGGTCGGCGGCTGGCCGACGCACGACACCGATATATGGTCGGTTTTTTCGACCGATTCATAGAAGAGTACGAGGGAGAAAGGTGAATCGATATGACAATGAACAGAGTAGAGAAAATTGACGACCGGACCGTTGTGAACCATCTGCTGATCAGCGTCTCGGATAAAAGCGGGCTGGAGACGTTCGTCCCTCGACTGCTGGCGATCAACCCGAATGTGCGCATCTTTTCCACCGGCGGCACCTTTGCCCGGATTAAGGAAATTCTGGGCGCGCATGCCGACGGCTGCCTCATTCGGGTGGCCGACTATACCGGCCAGCCGGAGACTCAGGGGGGGCTGGTGAAAACCCTGGATTTCAAGATCTACCTGGGGCTTCTCACCGAGACCTACAATGATGCCCACCAGTCCGATCTGAAACGGACCGGGGGTGTGCCCATCGACATGGTGGTGGTCAACCTCTACCCGTTCCAAGAGACCATTGCCAAGGCCGGCGTCACGCCGGAGCAGGCCCGCGGCAACATCGATATCGGTGGACCATGCATGATCCGGGCGTCGGCCAAAAACTTCATCCGGGTCGCCTCGGTTGTGGATCCCGGCGACTACGGGCAGGTGATCGACGACCTATCTGCGGGCAACGGAAGCATCTCCCTGGCCCTGCGCTACCGGCTGGCCCGCAAGGCCTTCGCCCATACCGCTGCCTACGATGCGGCCATTGCCGGTTATCTGGCGGACACCGCGTTCGCAGTTGTCGAGAGTGAATACCAACTGCAGGAACGGTGAGAAGGTCGCTGGCGTTGGGGGGGGCTTCTGACCCGGATAAAGCGGCAACAACCAATTGCGCGCAGCCAATTTTTATACCTCGCAAACCGCAATATCCAAAAATCAATTCATGCCTTTTCTTCAAGATGACCGGCTTTGGAATATGGTTTTTCGATCATTGTGATTTGTTCAACCAAGGAGAATTGCCATGGCTGAAGATCTAAAAAAAATGTACCGTACCATCATGGACGACCATTTTCCCCCGAACATGGAGATCAGCTTTGTGGACCGGGACCGCCGACAGACCCTGTTCTACGAAAAGGTCACCTGGACCATCGACGCGGTCCAAAAAGGACTGCGCTATGGAGAAAATCCCGGCCAGGAGGCCGCCCTGTACCGCATGATCAACGGCAACCTGGTGCTGGGAGAGACCGAGACCATCCAACCCGGCCAGTACCTGGCATCGGACATCGAACTGCTGCAGTCCGGCAAGCACCCGGGCAAAACCAATCTCACCGATGCGGATAATTCTCTCAATATTCTGAGATACTTCACCGACCGGCCCACCGCGGTGATCGTCAAGCACAACAACCCCTGTGGCGTGGCCCAGGACGAGACGCTGGCGCAGGCCTACATTAAAGCCAACTTGGCGGACCGGGTGGCCGCTTTCGGCGGCTGCATCGCCGTGAACCGCAGCGTGGACATGGCCACCGCCGAAGCCATCAGCAGTCAGTATGCCGAAGTGGTGGTGGCACCCGATTTTGAACCGGGGGTCATGGAGGTCTTCTCCCGAAAGAAAAACCTGCGCGTCATCCGAATCGGCAACATCAACAGGCTGGGTGAATTCGTTGGCAAACGCTGCGTTGAGTTCAAGAGCCTCATCGACGGCGGGATCATCGCTCAGTGGTCTTTCGTGCCCCAAGCACGCACCCGAACTGACCTGAAGCCCGCCCGATGCGAAGTCAACGGCAAAGTCTACCAGACCAACCGGATGCCCACCGAACGAGAACTTGACGACCTGCTTTTCGGCTGGCTGGTCGAGTCAGGCGTTACGTCCAATTCGGTGCTCTTTGTCAAAGACCGAGTCACCGTCGGTATCGGTACCGGCGAGCAGGACCGGGTCGGTGTGGCGGAGATCGCACGGGACAAGGCCTACCGCAAGCTGGCCGACCGGTACTGCTTCGAAGCCTGGCAGACACCCTACAATGACCTGAACGATCCGGATCGCAAAGCGGAGATCGACGCCCGCGTGGCTGCCGAAAAGGGTGGACTCATCGGGTCATCCATGGTCAGCGACGCCTTCTTTCCCTTCCGCGACGGTGTGGATGTGGGTATCCGTGAAGGCATTGGCGCGGTGGTTCAACCCGGCGGATCGACCAACGACTACCAGTCGATCGAGGCATGCAATGCATCCGATGTGGCCATGGTCTATACCGGGCAGCGCAGTTTCAAGCATTGAAATCGATTTTCTTCTTCCAAACCCTTGTTTCATGCGGTTTCGCTGTTGACACGGTTAACGAATTGCTGTAATCCCAAAAATTAAGCATGAAATATTAGGTTCCTAATTTTACACCCATCAAAGGAGGAAACGATGACAAAAGCTGAATTGGTTGAGAAAATGGCAAATGACTCAGGCATCACCAAAGTCGCCGCTGCCGCCGCGTTGGATTCTTTCACCGCCAACGTCGCCAAAGCATTGAAGAAAAAAGACGGGAAAGTTACCTTGGTGGGGTTCGGAACCTTCATGAAAGTTCGCCGCAAAGCCCGCAAGGGGCGCAATCCCCAGACCGGCGAAGTGATCAAGATCAAGGCTGCCAACGTGGTGAAATTCAAACCGGGAAAGAAGTTGAGAGACGCTGTTTAATTTCGCGACGCATCGATGCTTAAAGACGGCCTGACGGCTTCATTTGAACCCGTCAGGCCGTCTTTTTGGTTGGCGTCAACAGGATCTGAGACTCAAAGCCATCCAGGGTTGATGGACCGCCGAATAAGGGCAACCCTGAACCTGTCTCAGGCCATGACCCGGCCAAATGCGGACAGCGCCCGCTGCACATCGGCCGCGGTCACATGATAGTTGAGCACCGCCCGCATCTGATCCGTTGCTGTCGGCAGCACGCGAACACCCAAAGCGCCCAGTTGCGCCACCATCGCCGGCGCATCCAGCCCTTTTTTCGCCACGCGGAAGTAAACAATATTGGTCGCGATGGCATCGGGGTCGATCAACAGCCCCGCGATATCCGCCAACCCAAAGGCCAGTCTCCTCGCGTTGGCGTGGTCCTCGGCCAGCCGGTCCACCATTTCGGTCAGCGCCACTATGCCGGCGGCAGCGATGATGCCTGCCTGCCGCATGCCGCCGCCCAGGGATTTGCGCATTCTTCTCGCCCGGGCGATGAAGGCCTCGTCACCGCAAACCACCGAGCCCACCGGGGCGGCCAGCCCCTTGCTCAGGCAAAAAGTCACCGAGTCAGCCGGTGCGGCCAGTTCGGCGACATCCACGCCCAGAGCGACTGCCGCGTTGAAGATGCGGGCGCCGTCGAGGTGAAGCTTCAGGCCATGCCGTTTGACCAATCGGTTCACCGCTGTCATGTACCCGGGTTTCAGGGGTGTCCCGCTGCAGCGATTGTGGGTGTTCTCCAGAATGACCAGCCGTGATCTCGGGAAGTGAACATCATCGGGTCGGATGGCCGCCTCGATCTTCTCCAGGGCAATGGTGCCGTTTGTGTCGTTGGGAAGGGTCCGCGGATGGATGCCACCCAAAGCAGACGCCCCGCCCTGTTCGTAGAAGAACACGTGCGACTGGTCCCCCAGTATTGTCTCGTCGCCCCGACCGCAATGGGCCAATTGTGACACCAGGTTGCCCATGGTGCCCGAACCCACCAGCAGTGCGGCGGCTTTTCCCATGCGTTGGGCCGCCATTTCTTCGAGGCGGTTGACGGTCGGGTCTTCCTTGAAGACATCGTCCCCCACCTCGGCCTCAGCCATGGCTTTGCGCATGGCCGGTGTGGGCAAGGTGATGGTGTCCGATCTCAGGTCAATCGTTTCCATTGGTGCTGTTATCCTTTTGTTTTGGAAAGTCGAAGCTGAATGGCATTGGCATGGGCACCGAGTCCTTCGACGTTGGCCAGGCAGATGATATCGCGGGCCTCTTTCCGGAACGCCGCCGGTGAATAACGGACCAGGCTTGTTTTTTTCATGAAGTGGTCCACCGACAAGGCTGAAGAAAACCTTGCCGTTCCGGCTGTCGGCAGAACATGGTTGGGACCGGCCACATAGTCCCCTACCGGTTCAGGTGTGTAGGGTCCCAGAAAAATCGCACCGGCATTGCGGATTTTCGGCACCACATCCATGGGTTCCGGCACCTGAAGTTCCAGGTGCTCGGGGGCGATGTGATTGGCCAGTTCGATAGCGACCTCCAAATTCTCAACAACCATGATGGCGCCAAAAGCGGAAAGGCTTTGCCGGGCAATGTCGGCACGGGATAGGTCCGCCAGCTGAGTCTCAACCGCCGCTTGGACCGACTGGGCCAGTTCCGCCGAATCGGTAACGAGTATGGCGGACGCCAAAACATCGTGCTCCGCCTGACTGAGCAGATCGGCGGCAGTGAATTCAGGATCCGCTTTTTCATCGGCGATTACCAGGATTTCACTGGGTCCGGCGATCATATCGATGCCCACCGTTCCGGAGACGATTTTTTTGGCCAGGGTGACGAAGATGTTGCCGGGCCCCACGATGACGTTGACGTTGGGTAGGGTCTCCGTGCCGTAGGCCAACGCACCGATGGCCCAGGCGCTGCCCACTTTGAAGACGGCATCCACGCCGACCTTCTTGGCTGCCACGAGAAGATGGGGGGCCACCTCCCCCGAGGGCATGGGCGGGGTGGCCATCACCACTTTTGGCACCCCGGCGATTTTGGCCGGTATGGCGCCCATGAGCACCGAAGAGACCAGCGGGGTGTTGCCGCCTTTGCCGCCCGGGACATAAACACCGGCGGCATCGACCGGATTGACCATCTGACCCAATAGGGTGCCGGAACGGCGGGTATCGATCCATGATTTGGGCAGCTGTTGACGGTGAAACGATTCGATCTGCGCCGCGGCACGATTCAATGCGCGCACAAACGCCCGGTCCACACGTTTGTGAGCCGCCGCTATCTCTTCAGGCCTCACCGCAATATCCGCGATACGCATGCGGGGTGCATCGAACTGCCGAGTGTATTGAATCAGGGCCCTGTCGCCGTTGCGTTTGACATCTTTAAGAATCCGGGTCACGGCTTGAACGTCGGCCTTGCGAAAGTCGATATCCCGGCCAATGATGGCCCGCATCTTTTTATCGGCAGCGGCGGACGGGTAGCGTAAAATTTTCATCGGTCTTTTTCCTTTCTGCAACGTTGTCCTCCTTTATGGCGGATGCCAATGGTTTGTCAATAGAGGCACCGAATGGGGCTAGTTCGACCATTTGGTTGCGCCTCCCGTTTCTCGGGTTTTGGGATCGATCGGTGTATCTTGCTGAACTGCCATCATTATATAATTGATGTTACGAGTTGACAGATTGCCATCGATCTGTAGAAATATGGTCTCGCTTGACCGCTGCCGGAGGGAAACCGTTTCGCCAGCGACCCCACCCGAACCATTCCGAATGGAGGTTATTGACGATGAAAGCGGACAGAATCCATAATTTTAACGCCGGACCGGCAGCCCTGCCACTGCCGGTATTGGAAGAAATCCAGGAATCATTTCTCAACTTTGCCGGCTGCGGCATGTCGATCACCGAGATCAGTCACCGCTCAAAATGGTTCGATGGCGTGATCAATGACGCCGTGGCGCGGGTCAAACGAATCCTGAAGCTGGACGACCGCTATCACGTGCTTTTTCTCCAAGGCGGTGCCAGCATGCAGTTCTGCATGGTTCCCATGAACCTGTTGGGCGTTGGTGATTCGGCAGACTACGTCAACACCGGCACATGGTCGACCAAAGCCATCCAAGAGGCTCGCATTCAGGGCAAAACCATCGATGTGGTGGCCTCTTCCGAGGATGGCAACTTTGCTTTTATCCCCGGCCCGATCACCTTCAACCCCGATGCGGTCTATGTCCACCTCACCTCCAACAACACGATCAAGGGCACCCAATGGGACCGGTTTCCCGATACCGGCGGCGTGCCCATCGTCTCAGACATGAGTTCGGACATCTTCTCCAGGCCGCTGGAGATGGAGAGGTTCGGGTTGATCTACGCCGGTGCCCAGAAAAACATGGGACCGGCCGGGGTATGCCTGGTGATCATCCACGACGATCTGCTGGCCCGAACCCCCGGGGACATTCCCACCATGCTGCGCTACACCACCTTTGCCGGGAAGAACTCCATGTACAACACCCCGCCCTGCTTTGCCATCTATACGGTTCAGCTGGTGCTGAAATGGTTGGAGGAGACCATCGGTGGATTGGATAAGATGGCCGAACTGAACCAGCGCAAGGCCGGCCTGCTATACGACTATATGGACAGCAGCGGCTTTTACCGGCCAACGGCGCAGAAGGACAGCCGCTCGCTGATGAATGTCACCTTCCGCCTGCCCAGCGAGGATTTGGAAAAGACCTTCGTGGCCGAGGCCCTGGCCAATGGTATGGGTGGACTCAAAGGCCACCGCAGTGTCGGTGGATGCCGGGCCTCGATTTACAATCCAACACCTCTGGCAGCTGTGGAAGCCCTGGTGGATTTTATGAAGACTTTTGAAGGCAATTACGGGTAAGCGCAACCACAATCACCCGAGGATTAAAAATTTCCGGCCCGGAAAATCTGTTTCACCCATTTGGCCAAAAAGGGCTACCGGGTTTTTTTACATGTCGCCTGCCCTTGTCGGCTGGCCTTGCCGCCGCTGTCCCATGCCCTATTCCTGTCCGCAACAAACCCACCCAAACACCCTGACATCAACAGCCTGCCTGAGACTGTCATTTTTGGTTTTTCTTGACATTACCGGCGAAGACCCATAATTACAGGATAAGATTCACGTTTTCTCCCATCTTTCGCAGACATGACCTTCGGATCATGGAACACCTTTTTTTAACCAGCCGCAAGTGGACAGGAGGGACGCAATGGACAAAATTTTGAGAATCGACATGAGTGCGCCAGGGGGACCGGCCGTCAAAACCGACGCCCTGGGATCCTATGCCGGCTTGGGTGGCCGGGCAATGACCTCGGCCGTCGTGGCCAAGGAAGTTCCCCCCACATCCCACCCATTGGGAGCGGCCAACAAACTGGTCATTGCGCCGGGCCTGCTCAGCGGATCGGCCGCGGCCATGTCCGGACGACTCTCCGTGGGCTGCAAGAGCCCGCTCACCGGGGGAATCAAGGAAGCCAACTCCGGCGGACAGGCCGCCCAGGTGATGGGACGTTTGGGCTACGCGGCCATCATTCTCGAGGGCCAGGCGGCCGATGAGAGCTGGTACATGGTTTATATCAACAAGGACGGTGTCAAGGTCGAATCCGCCGCCGATCTCAAAGGTTTGGGAAACTACGCCACCGTTGAGAAACTCGCCGCCCAGTATGGCAAGAAGGCGGCCTTCATCAGCATCGGCCAGGCCGGTGAGATGAAGATGAGCGCCGCCTCGGTCGCCGTCAGCGACATGGAGCAGCGACCCACCCGCCACGCCGGACGCGGTGGCGTCGGTGCGGTCATGGGGTCCAAAAGCATCAAGGCCATTGTTCTGGACGACGACGGTACGAAAATGAGAACACCGGCTGATCCCGAAAAATTCAAAGCAGCCAACAAGGCCTTTGCCGGGGGGTTGCGCAAACACCCGGTCACCGGTGAAGGGCTTCCCGCCTTCGGCACCAATGTGCTGACCAACGTGGTCAATGAGGCCGGCGCTTATCCAACGAACAATTTCCAGACCGGACAGTTTGCCGGTGCATCCAACATCTCCGGCGAGACCCAGGCCGCGCTGGAAAACGAACGCGGCGGGGAAGGATCGGCCACCCACGGTTGCCACCGCGGGTGCATCATCCGCTGCTCCGGCACCTTCTATGGCAAAAACGGCAACTTCGTCACCAAGCAGCCCGAGTACGAAACCGTTTGGGCTCACGGCGGCAACTGCGGCATCGACGATCTGGACGTGATCGCCCAACTGGACCGCATGGATGACGATTTCGGCGTGGATACCATCGAAATGGGGGCCACCATCGGTGTCGCCATGCAGGCCGGCCTGGCCAAGTTTGGCGACGGCCAGGCAGCCATCAAGCTGGTCCAGGAAGTCGGCGACGGCACGCCGCTGGGCCGAATTCTGGGCAACGGCGCGGCGGTTACCGGCCAGTGCTTCGGCGTGGAGCGGGTGCCGGTGGTCAAGCGCCAGTCCATGCCCGCCTACGACCCCCGGACGGTCCAGGGAATCGGCGTGACCTACGCCACGACCACCATGGGGGCCGACCACACCGCCGGCTACGCCGTGGCCACCAACCTGCTGGGTGTGGGCGGCAGCGTGGATGCGCTCAAACCCGATGGACAGGTAGACCTGTCCCGGAACCTGCAGATTGCCACCGCAGCCATTGACTCCACGGGCATGTGCCTGTTCATCGCCTTTGCCATACTGGATCAGCCGGACACCTTCAACGCCCTGGTGGACCTGATCAGTGCCTTCATCGGTCAGCCGATGACGGCCGACGACGTCACCGCCCTGGGCAAATCGGTGCTCGACAACGAGCGCGCATTCAACTTGGCCGCCGGCTTCTCCGCCAAGGACGACCGGCTGCCCGACTACTTCAAGGAGGAAGCCCTGGCGCCCCACAACATCACCTTCGGCGTCGAGGATGAGGAGTTGGACACCGTCTTCAACTGGTAGATCACGTATTTAAAACGGTTGACAAGGCAACGCACGGGGAGGTCCGCAAGGATCTCCCCGTTTGCTTAATACGGACCCACTCGTCTCGCCTGGAGAAACATCGATGATCCGACTCCACCTTAATGTCGACATGTCTGGTGCTCACCTGCTTTTCTCACTATTGGAAAAAGGTGTCGTCGTGAAGACAAGAACCGGATGCACCCTCAGGGATTTCCTGTGCGGCCAATTGGGCCTCGACCACAATTACCTCGATCAGCGGGTCCAGACGCTGTTTCTGAATGCCCGACCGGTGGACGATATAGACAAGGCGGTGGTCCAGGACGGATCGATACTGGCCCTGAGTGCCGCCATGCCCGGTTTGCTGGGGGCCACCATGCGCAAGGGCGGCAGATACGCCACCTTGCGGAGGGACATTTCTCAACCCGACGAGGAATGCGGTATCTGTGAAACATCGGGCCGCGTCACGCTCAAGCTTTTTAACATGGTGGCCAAGGAGGTTGGCCGCGGGCTGCTGGAAGGGGGGGTTGAGGTGGATGGAAGTGATCTTCAGCGAATTGCGGATCGCTACCCTGGTCAGATCACCCGCAGCATTAAAAAAGCGCGCATGGACGATCGTGATGCCACACCGGACATGACCCTTTTCTCAAAATTATCAAAAGAACGCCTGTGGCTGTCCATCGCCATCGATGGGTAAATGGGTGAATCAACCCCGACCGTTTCGCCATGCAAGCGGGTTGCAGGGCAACGGTCATCAACAGGTGATCACGCCCGATCATCCGCACACGCGCTTACGAGATCTAACCTGCCGGCTGTTCGAACGCCAATTCCACAGCGGTCGTTGGTTTTGCCCGATGGACGATCCTCGCGGGGTTGATGAAATACGAGCAGGAAGGGCTGCCGCCACCACCGCCAACGCGCCCCGGCCACGGGCCTGACCTTGACTGAATCGTGAATCGATGAAATACTGTTTTTACTACACAATCAAAACCAGCAGCCATACACCATGCATCAGGATCGCCCCTGCACGCGCAATACGCCAGAAGATGCGAACCGCGACAGCACCCTGCAAAGGACCGACATGAACAGGTATCCACATCTAAAAGCAGTACTGGTCCTGACGATGCTGATCCTTTTTTTGCCGCTGACGGCTTACGGCGAGGTGTCCACACCGATACGAATCGGAGCCACGGTCTCTTTATCCGGCAGGTACAGTGAACCCTCTGCCATGGTGCGCGACGGTTACCGACTATGGGAAAAGCAGATCAACCAGCGCGGCGGGCTGATGGGCCGCCCGGTGGAGTTGGTGGTCTACAATGATCAAAGCGATCCCGAAACCACCTTAAACCGGTATCAGCAGCTGATCCACCAGGACCGGGTCGATCTGGTTCTCTCCCCCTACGGAACCCCCCTGACCCTTGAGGCCTCTCAGGTCAGCGAGTCCCAACAGATGGTCATGCTGGCCTGTGCGGCTTCCGGCAAGGCCATCTGGAATCGCGGCTACCGGCATGTCTTCGGCATGTATGCATTGGCCGACCGCTATTTTATCAGCATGCTGGATCTGATGGCCAGAAAGGGCCTCGATACCGTGGCCATCCTTTATGAAGAGAGTCACTTTAACATCGATGTGGCCGATGGCGCGGAAAAGTGGGCCAAACGATTCGGTGTGGCCGCGGTCCTGAAAAAGCCCTTCCCACCTGCACCCGGTGAAGGGCAACTGCGTGCGCTGCTCAGCGATGCCATCGATAAAAATGCCGATGGGCTGATCGTATCCGCCTACCCGCCGGAAGGATACCGCATACTGGCACTGATGCAAGCGGCCGACTGGCGCCCCAAGGCCACCGGAATGACCATCGCCCCGATCCACCCGGATTTTTTCCGCAATGCCGGACCCATTGCCGAGGGCATCTTCGGCCCGTCCCAGTGGGAGCCCGACGAGCGTATTCCTTTTCCCGGCACAACCAAATTTATTCGTGATTTTCAGGCGGCCTACCACAAGCTTCCTTCCTACCACGCGGGGTCGGCCTATGCCAGCTGCCAGATTCTTGAACGGACCATTGCCGACCTCCAGGAGATCAATCACGCCCGGATCAGGGACTACATCAGTTCCCTGGACACCGTCACCGTCATCGGCCGATTCAAGGTGGACCATCAGGGCCGACAGGTGGGGCACAACCCCATTTTGGTGCAATGGCAGGACGGTGAAAAGGAGATCGTCTATCCGACCAAAATGCAGACCGCACCACCGCGGTTTTAGACGCCATCGGAGCCTGTGCCGTG
>JAAUYD010195898.1_pt1 | contig 17127 bp, 13 predicted proteins | sample 7278101 | NCBI WGS metagenome assembly JAAUYD01 (sample SAMN14350128, study PRJNA611818) | marine sediment metagenome | isolation source: surface marine sediment (0.6m) | place: French Polynesia: Moorea | collected 2018-08 | reverse complement strand
GTTTGGCATAGGGCATCCAGTCATTGGCCACGTGCTCGTCCTTGCACGCGATCTGGCAACAGTAGCAACCGTTGCATACGCTCAGGTCTATGGCAAATACCTTCATTATTTCGTACCTTTCTCGATCCAGGCGTCCACCTGTAGGCCGGCGGCGTGGTCGTATTTTCGTTCAAATGCTTCAGGGAAATCCCGGCGCCATTGATCCCACTCTTCTCCGGTGACCTTGCCCACCTCAACCAGATATCCTCCGGCGATTTGGCCCACACAGTTTTCCGATGTGATGGCTTCGGGGGTGATGGTGTTGATGGCCCCGCCACGTTCGATCTGACCGGTTTGGATGGGATCGTGCCTTGCACCGTGGTCCATGTAGACCACGCCGGGACGCAGTCTTTCCGTTACGTAGGCACCGCCGAGCACAATGCCGCGCTCGTTAAAGACCTTCACGATATCGCCGTGCTCAATACCGCGCTTTTCGGCTTCGCTCGGGTGCAGCCAGCACGGTTCGTATTTATAGCCGTCGGGTCCGATCATTTTACAGGTGGGAGCTTCCCGGGTCCAGGTGATGTCGTCACACTGGGCATGCACCCGCCAGCGACCATGGTTGGACATCATCAGCATGGGGAACATATTGGCTCGATGGCTGGAGAGCCTCTCATCATGGTTATGACTCTTTTCAATCCATTTGGGGATCGGCGGCCTCTCCTTGTCGTCGGGATAAGCCTTGGCTAAGGCCTCAGAGTAGAACTCCAACTTGCCGGTGGGGGTGGCCAGGGGATACTTCTCCGGATCTTCATAAAAATTGCGGAATCCCGCAGGATCGTCTTCCCAGTCTTCGGCCGTACTGTAGACCCAGTACTTTTTCTCCAGGAGTTGTTCCCAGCTGACCAGTTTCTCGCCCCCCATGTACTCCCAGATCTTCTTCTGCATATCCAGGATGGTCATGCCTTCGGTGAGATCTTCTTCCAGGTCTTCAAACTTTTTGCTGATCTCAAGGACGATCTCCGAATCGCTTTTGGACTCCCCAATGGGCTCGATGGCCTTGTCGGCAATCATAATGTTGGGCTGTTGGGTGCCTTGACGGATGTTGGTGATGATGTCGTCCACCTCCATGAAGGTGTTGGCGGGCAGGACGATATCCGCGTAGAGGCAGTCGTTTTCAAACCAGGGGTGCTGGGCCACGATGGTCTCGATTTTGGGGTTCTGCATGGCCAGCTCGGTTTTATGGCCGTGATTCCAGCAGGTGATCCGGCAGGGTGAATCGGTCCAGATCATGTGCAGTTCGCTGCCGCCCTGCTCTTTGGAGATGGGGAAGGTGTGTTCGTTGAACTGGTCGAACACCAGGGCATTCTGGGCGCCGGTGCCGCGGAAGGTTACCGGGCCTTCATGGTCGATGGCTTTTTGAATCAGGGTTTTGGGAATGACCTGCTGCTGCCAGGCTGTTACCGAAGAGAGCACCGGCAGGGCAAGCCGCTCTTCAATCTCCGGATTCCAGAAAAAGGTGCCGGACATGCCTTCGGCGCGGGGCATACCGAAATAGGTCAATTGGTGCTGGTGAACACCTGGCCCGCCCAGTCCCTGCATGCCCAGCAGGATACATTCCAGCCTGGCCGGCTCATGGGAGAAGGGCCCTCGGATGAAGCCGCCGCCGAAGTAATGGGCAATTGAGGTGGTTTTCTCAGCAAACTCACGTGCCAGGGCTTTGATGGTCCACTCGGGCACGCCGCATTTTCCCGAAGCCCACTCGGGCGACTTGGGAATACCGTCTTCTTTGCCCAGGACATATTCTTCGACTTGCTCCATGCCAACGGCGTGGGTTTTGACATATTCCTTGTCGTAGGTGCCTTCGGTAATCCACATATAGATGATGGCCAATTGCAGGGCCGCATCGGTATTGGGCAGCACCGGTATCCACTTGTCGGCATGCACGGCCGCGCCGTAGTTCAGGTCCGGGCAAATATAGACCTGCTTGATGCCCACCTCAGACCAGAAATAACAGAGCCGGCTGGCAAATTGGCCGGTAAAACCCCATGGGGTGGTCTCGGGGTCACAGCCCCAGAAAAGCACCATATCCGCGTTTTCGGTGGTGTCTTTGACGATATTGGCCGCAGGGAACATGATGCCTTGGGCACCTTGTCCCCAGACGTGCTTGGCCCCCCAGTACCATCCCTCCCAGGAGTCGGGGTTGCGCACCTGAAGGGTAAAACCGCCCAAATACTCCAACAAAACGCCGGGGTGACCGTGGGGTGTATTCAGGGTCTTGCATTCGCCGTGGCCGTCTCCCTGAAGTAGAATGGAGTGATGGCCGTACTTATCATGAACCCGTTTAATTTCGGAGGAGATAATGTCGGTGGCCTCATCCCAACTGATCCGCTCGAATTTGCTCTTGCCGCGGTTTTGGGTATTGCGCTCGCCATTGGGGTCCCAGTCCACACGCTTCATGGGGAATTTAATGCGGTTGGGAGAATAGACCCGCTTCTTATAGGCCAGAGAGAAGGGCCCGGGAAGGGATTGCCAGGAGGGCTCAATGGATTTGCCGTTGCGGGAAATTTTCCATTGGCGAACTTCGGACTTGTCGTATTTCCAGCCGTATTTCATGGGCCGGACGCGCACGATCTTTCCGTCTTTGACATCCACCATACCCTCGGCGCCGCCGCCAAAATAACCACCAAGGCCAAGCGCCCTGAGTACTGTTTTGTCTTTGGTCTTGATCGGATTCATTTGTTTAGGACTCCTCTTGTGGTAATCGGGCACCATTGAACACGCCACGTTGACAAAGGGCGCAACGGGTCCAAAAAATGCCGGGAAAGCCTTAGATTAGAAGCGTGCCAGAGGGCACGCTCTTTATTTAATGCAAAATTACATGTAATCAGTAGGGTGTCAAGGCTTTTTTATATTAGGTGTAATGGCGCACTACCATCCTGTCTTGGATCCAGAGGCTTTTAAGGTGCAAGGATTGGGTATGATTTAGTATGTGATCATTAGCTATGATGCTCCCAAATTCCACGTGATATTCTCAATTTATCACAGTCGGCGCCGCCCTATTGTCCACCCCTATATTTTGTATTTCTATCGCAGTCTGATATGCTACACTAATATTAAACTGAGCCGCAGCTGTTGATGTATGCCCCATTGGATCGCTGACGAATTACAGATTTTCAAAAATAGATCGGTCGTCAAATACCAACCCTATTGTTGAACAATGCAGCATTTGCAGTTAATGCAAGTATTATTGATTTTCGTTTCGCCACTATCGAAAGCTACGGCCACATAGGTGGATTCTCACTACATCAACAATAGCAATTATTGTGAGGCATGTTCATCGGCTGGAATTAATTGTTATTCCCATCAACTTACGGCAACACAGGAGAACTTGATGTGAGAGAAGAAAAAACTTCAATTGTTTCGGAACAAATCATCAGCAAGGCCATTTCGTTGGGTGCATCGTTGGCCGGTATTGCCAGTTTAGACCTGCTTAAAAAATCCCCTTCTCACGATATTTACACGAAAATAAAACCCAATCAGGGCACCGGATCAAGAGATTTTGTGGAAGGTGTCGAGCCCGGGGTCATCAACTGGCCCTCCAATGCAAAATCGGCCCTCGTTATTGCGCTATCCCATAGGGAGGTTACTCCGGAAATGGACTGGTGGATTGAGCAAGATGGTGACAGGGAAAGCCCGGGTTGTCGGGCACTTCAAAATATCCTCAATATGGTAGCTGAATGGGCTCGGCAGGAATTCAGTTTCACCACCCACGCACTTCCTTACCATTTGGAGCGGGGCGGTATATTTTTTAAAGACTCGGGCGTATATGCCGGATTGGGCACTATCGGCAAAAACAACTTGCTGGTGACGCCGCAATATGGCCCTAGAATCCGAGTATGGGCCCTATTGTTCGATGTGGAACTTAAACCTACCGGGCCGGTTATCTACGATCCTTGCGACGGTTGCGACGAACCTTGTCGCAAAGCATGCCCCACAAATGCTTTCGGAAAAGCCGTGCATTCACCGGTTGACATGGGAATGGTCACCCTTCCGGGTAAAAATGGGTTTTACGACCGGAAAACATGCCAATTGGAAACTGAAAAAAATGTCGCAGATAAAGAAGACATTGAACTGGACGGTTATAAAGGGAAGGTTGTGGCTATTAAGTTCTGCCGGAGATGCGAAATCTCATGTCCAGTGGGAAAATAACAGCGTCATATAGATTATCAAACTTTCGGGATTCCACAATAATTATTCTATTCATGCATCTCATCAAGTTTGTCGGATAAACCTTGCCTAAGTAAAGCGATAGGCCCACACAAGATATTGATTCTCTCGGATGGCGGCGAGCTCAGATTATATCCCTTTGCTGTGGAAAGTGTACACCATGCACCCTGTATTATTCATTTGAACCGGTCAGCCAAACGGTTCCAATGGCGGCACTCTCGCCTAGACGGACGTCAAAGTATTGCCCACCACCATCGGTGCCGACCTGAACCTGGTAGTCACCGCTGCCCGCAGGCAGACCGTCAAACTTGAAATCTCCGAACTCGTCCGAAGTGGAAGTCTCCATAACCTGGCCCTCTTTGAGTAGCTTGATGCCGACGCCGGAAAGGCACTCTTCTATACCGTCCCTGCGGCCGGCGACGCTTCCGGCGATGAAGCAGTGGGTATAGCGATGCAGATTTTTATAAAACACCCTGGGTTGGGTGGGATTGTCAGGCTTTCCTAAAACCGACCATGGCCGCTGTTCTTCCAAGGCCTCCAAGTCGCCGGGCTCGATGCAATCAATGGACAAAGCACCGGTGGGGCAGGCCTGGACGCAGCGAGGTTGCTTCCAGCCTTGATCCAGAAGGTGGGCGCAGAGGGTGCATTTTTGAGGCGTATTCTTCTCCTCATTCCACCAGATAGCGCCATAGGGGCATGCCGCCACCAATTGCTTTTGACCCTCGGCTTTTTTCGGATCGATGAGCACAATGCCGTCGTCGCGTTTATTAACCGCCCCTTTTTGGGCCGCCTGAATACAAGGCGCCGAGTCACAATGCATGCAGGGTTTGGGAAGATAGGCCACATCAATGATGGGAAACTCCCCACGCTCCCGTCGCATGATATTCATCCAGCGGTGACCGTGCAGGGGCTGGGAGAGGCTATAGCCGGGCCAATCGTTGCCGCAGTGTTCGTCCTTGCATGCCATAAAGCAGTTGTTGCAGTTTTCGCATTTGGCCACATCGATAACGAGATGCCACTTCTTCATCTCTATGCTCCTTCTTCTACCCACGGTTCCGCCTGCACAAGGCATGAGTTGGAGGCTGTTGAATGGGATTTTTTAATGATGTTGCGGCTGGAGGTCAGCAAATTGATGCATCCGCCGCGGTCCGGTGATGCTCCAGGTTCACCCATGGGTTCGTAGATGGCCGATCCTTCACAGGCGTGCACCGTTCCCGGCGGCAGCCGGTCGGTCACATGGGCGGCGCAGATAACGGCGCCCCGATCGTTGAAGAGCTTCAGCAAAGTACCGGTCTCGATGCCTCTAGCCGCTGCGTCTTTACGGTTGATGCGCACGATCCAGTAGTAATAGCCGTCGACCAGCATACGGTGGTCCTTAATGTCGTTGATCACCCCATCCTTGGCGTCGAACATGGTATGAAAGCTGTACCGGGGGTGGGGCGAGATGAGCTGCAGAGGATACTTTTCATAGAGTTCTGCGGTATGCGGCCCTTCCCAGGATGGACGAAAGGTGGGGATGGGCGGCCGCTCCGGATCATCGGGTGCGAAGCGCTTGAGGCTGGAGGATTCAAACTCCAATTTGCCCGATTGGGTCTGCAGCCCGTGGCGCCACTGCTCGGTATAGTCCGAGGGCAGGGGCGACAGTTCCGGGACGTTCTTCTTGCGGCCTTCGGCAAACCAGCGATAGGAGACCGGGGCGCGCAGTTCTTCGGGGGGCGCCGGTACCACGTAGTAGCCCTTTTTCATAAACCGCCGCCAGGAGGTGACCTTGGGCAGATCACTTGCGTTGAACAGCCTGCGGCACCACTCGAGTTCGGTCATGCCCTCGGAAAACGGGGCGCCAAGTCCCAGACGCTGGGCCAGTTCCTGAAAGATCTGGTAGTCGGATTTGGATTCCCCCAAGGGCTCGATGCACTTGTGCTGCATGGTGACGATCCGATGGTTCCATTGAATGAACTGGTGGTGGCTGTACCCCCCTGAGTTGGAGGTTTCGGCGATGTCCCAGCGTTCGAAATTGGTGCATGCCGGCAGAATGACGTCCGCAAATTTGGCTTCGCCCTCGAACCAGATCGACTGGTTGACCACAAACTCCAGATTGTCGCTGCGGTAAGCCCGGGCAAAGCGGTTGGAGTCGGACATGGTCCCGAAATGGGAGCCCCCGTATTTGTAGTACATCCGTACCGGTGAATGTCCCGGTGCCGGGTAGATGATCTTCTTGAACTGACCTTCGATGCTTTTGGGATCGGTGGGATACCCTTCGCAGGCCTGGTCCAAGATGGCCTCGGGGATGCGCAGCCGGGGAATCATCTGGGAGACCGAATTCATGGTGGGCAGCTGGGGCATGCGCTGGTACATGTTGATCCGCAGGCCGGTGTAGTCCAGATCACCGGAGAGGCCGCCTTCGGCATAGCCGGGGAAGTAGAAGTTGGTGTCCACCGGCGCCCCCTGTTGCAGGCATCCCATGTTGACACCTGGTTTGCCCAACCCCTGCATGGCCATCAAGCAGACCATGGACCGGGCCCATTCAACCCCGGTGGCGCAACGGCAGGCACCACCGAAACCCACCAGGCCGCCCGGCGAGAGATAGGTCTTTTTGCGGCCCCACATGCGGGCCAGCGCCCGCACATCTTTGGCCGGCACGCCGGTCTCTTCAACCTGCCACTCGGGCGTCTTGGGTAAGCCGTCGGTCTCTCCTATAATATATGCTTTCCACTTCTCGAATCCCTTGGTGCGTTGGGCCACGTAGTCTTTGTCGTAAAGTTCTTCGGTGATCCATACATGGGCGATGGCCAGGGCCATGGCGTTGCCGGTATCGGGTCGAGGGGCGATCCACTTGCCGCCCAAGAGGGCCGCGGTGTGGTTGAAGTAAGGGTCGATGTGCACCATCTTGATGCCCAGCTCCTTGGCCCACTGCCGCCGGACAGTCCCTTCGAAGGCGCCGTATACGCCGCTGGTGGACTCGGGATCGCTGGACCAGAAGACGATCATCTCCGCCTCCTTGAGACAATCCTCCACCGTCCCGTAGGTATCCGTGGCCCCGTTGCGAATGCTGTTGCCCCAATGGTGCATGGCGCCCCAGTACCACCCTTCCCAGCTGTCCGGATTGTGGACCACATGGCTGGAGCCGATGGAGTTCATGAAACGGGTTTTGGCCGACAGCCAGTAGCCGAGATTTCCCCAGGTGTGGTGAGACCCGCTGCCGTTCATGATGGCGCCAGGGCCATGGGTCGCCTTGACCCGCTTGATCTCACCGGCCACGATATCCAGGGCTTCGTCCCAACTGATGCGTTTGTAGCCGGATTTGCCCCTGTTTTGGCAATTGCGCTCGCCATCGGGATCAAAATCAACCCGCTTCATGGGATAGAGCAGGCGATCTTTGGAGTAGATCAAGGATTTGAGTCCAAAGACGTATGGGTTGACCGAACCCTTGCGGGGCGGGGTAAAGCGCCTGCCCCGGGCTTCGATGGTCCAGGAATCGGCATCCTGATCGTCAAATTCTATGGGGGTAATGCGGATTATTTTGCCTTTTTTGACATAGACGAACACGGGTCCGCCGTTGGTGTTGTTTACATAGCGTTTCACTCCCTTGCCCATGGAGACGCCGTAGTCCGGTACCGACCGAAAGCCTTGAAGCATTTTCAAGGTCTGCATGAACCAGATCGCATAGGTGTCGGGACCGTCGATGTCCACCACGAAATTCTTCATGGCATTGATTTGTTTGAGATAGTCGGTGGGCGCGCCCATCAACTGGACCGCCGACACGGCGTCCCTAAAGACCATGGTCAAATCCGCCTCGTTTTCAATGGTGCCGGAGGATGAAACACGCCCGCCGAGGAAGACAAAATTTCTTCCGATTGAATCGTCCTTGACCTTGATTTGGGCCGTAAAATCATGGTCCTTCAGCCGACGCCGGAAAGAGGGTACGAGCATCCCTTTGACCTTTAGGATGACATAAATGCCCAAAAGAACCTGCCGGAATACCCAGCCGGACAGCCGAGGCGATTTCATGGAAACATAGTCTATGAAATTCGATAGCATCTCTTTGCTCCAGGGTCATGACCCCAATGTTTCGAGGTGATTAAAACGTGCATCGCATAAGAACACCGCAAGTATCGTACCAATTATTTATTGTATTATTTTCAAATGGTTAAAAATCAAGTTGACGCCAAACGACCCTATAGGGTAAATATAATTACCCCATAGGGTCGTTTGGCCTGTTAATTACCAAATAGGATAATGCAATTGAATGGCACCCATGGATGAAAACCTTTTCTTTAAGCAAGCCACCCTGCTGATCTGCAGCAGTCTTGATATTGAAATCGCCCTCTGGCGCTTCCGAGAGTTCATCGAGGCGCATATGCCGGCGGATGAGATTTATCTGAACATCTACGATCCCAGCATTGGCGGGCTGCGCTACATTGCCAGAGCAAATGCCGACGGCGGCGAGAAGATGGAGATGACGGTGCGATTGCCTGGCGAGTTGATCCACGCCATCGAAAGCGGACGACGATTAAAAGATTATCTATTGGTCAATCGCCCGGAAACAGATCCCATGGGTCGGATCATCCAATCAGCCTTCGGCATGTCCGAGGTCTCCTTCATCGCCCAGCGGCTGATTATCGAAGGACACCGCCTGGGCGTGATCGATGTGTTCGCCCATGGCTACGACCGTTTCACCAAGGCTCATGCCAAGCAACTGGCGCCACTGAGAGAACCCTTTGCCATTGCCATGGCCAACGCCCTGAAGCATCAACAGATGGTTCAATTAAAAGAGCAATTGGCGTCGGACAACCGCTATTTGAGCAGCGCCCTAATCTCCCAATCCGGCGATGAGGTCATCGGCGCCGATGCCGGTCTCAAGCCGGTGATGGAGCAGGTGAACCAGATCGCCCATCTGAAAAACACCATTCTGATTCTGGGCGAGACAGGTGTCGGCAAAGAGGTCATCGCCAATGCCATTCACCGCAGCTCAAACCGGCGACAACACCCCATCATAAAAGTTAATTGCGGGGCCATCCCTGAAAATCTCATCGACAGCGAGCTGTTCGGTCATGAAAAAGGCGCCTTTACCGGAGCCGACAAGCAGAAGCGGGGCCTATTCGAACGGGCCCACCGCGGGACCATATTTTTGGACGAGATTGGAGAACTGCCGCCCTGGGCTCAGATCCGCCTGCTGCGAGTGCTCCAGACCCAGGAGATTGAAAGAGTGGGCGGCTCCCCGCCCATCAAGCTGGATATCCGCGTCATCGCCGCAACCCACAGGGACCTGAAGGAGATGGTGGATACCGGTGATTTCCGTGAGGATTTATGGTTTCGCATCAATGCCTTTCCCATTGAAATATCGCCACTGAGGCATCGCCCCGAGGACATCCCCTTGTTGTTGGCTCACTTTCTCGAGAAGAAATCCAAGGCTTTGGGAATTGGGCAGCCGCCCCGGATAGCGCCAGGAGCAATGGAGCGCCTTACCGGGCATAGTTGGCCGGGCAATGTCCGTGAGCTGGAAAATATCGTTGAGCGCGCCTTGATCCAACACCGCCACGGCCCCCTCCACTTCAGCCGCATTCTGGAAGAGGAGACCCGGCGACCGTCGACATTGTCACTGGACAACGACGTGAATGACCTGGCCCTGGATGACGCCATGCGGCGCCATATCGAAATGGTTCTCAGCCTGAGCAATGGGAAGGTTAACGGTCCGGACGGAGCTGCTGCCATGCTGAAAATACATCCCAACACGCTGCGCAAACGCATGCAGAAGCTTGGCATAGCTTTTGGCCGCAAATATCGAAAAAAATAGACTTGGTAGAAAAATTATACTTCTTTTTATCTCGACATGTGGTATCCATCATACATGTCAAAGCCATATGATATTGATTTGGAGCCGACCAAGAAACATCGCCAATGGGGCAAAAGACTTATTCATATCTTCGTCCTGATTTTAATCTTTTTTTTTCGTCGGATACTGGTTAAAGATTCAATTCGAGTTAACCGGCGGCAAGGGTGTATACCGCTTCGACAATCTGCTACTGAAAAAATTAAAAGGACCGCAATAAGCCAATTGCCCTTCGGAGCAATGAAACCGACGATCAGCTAAAACTCAAATCGTCTCTCAATTTAAACAATATGCGCTCGGCCTCATCGTCTACTTTTCACTACTCTGCCAAAGGCGTGGATCCGCTTCGCCCCTAAGCACGGGCACCATAATCAAACCAAGAGTGCACATCATTGATCAACTTCTTATAGTCGGACTCCAAATGACTATACATGCGCGCATTTTCAATGGCTATGGCGCTAATATCCGCCAGACCGGCTGCAAACTCCATTTCAATGCCTTCAATGGGCCGGGGTTCGGCGGTATAGACGCGGAGTACACCGATCACATTCTTCCTAACGGATAGAGGAATGGACAGTATCGAGGCAATTCCTTCTTTGCGGGCTTCATCAGGGTATTGAATTCGATGGTCTTGGACTGCGTTGAGTAAAAACACTGTCTCGCCCTTCAGTGAAGCGATGATGCTTTTATCGGCATCCAAAGGCCCTTTATGAACATAAGCCTCGCTTAATCCGTAATAGGCACCGACTTTGAGTTGACTGTCCAATTTATCCAGAAGATAAATGATGCACCCTTTTGCGTCCAACATTTTAGTCGTATTTTCCGTGACCAGTCTCAAAATTTCATTGAGTTCGTGTGATTCCGTAATCTTACGGCACACGTCGACAAAAAGCTTTAAATAGAGCATTTCTGTTCTATCCATGGCTCCCCCACATGTTATGCGGTGCTATAACCGCAGTTAACCATTTTTGCAGGTAAGACCTGATACGAACGGCTACACGCGCTAAGGGTTTAGATAGGATCGCGAAATTCAGTTAATACAATGAAAAAGGGGTGTTATAATGCACTTCCGCTTCTTTTCGCAGGATAATGCCGCTGAAGGCAACTGAATAGAGATGGTATTCTCTATTTATACCACAAGTTGATAGGAATGCAAATGAACGGACCAAAAACGTATTGAAATATACGCTTCATACGCCGTTGTTCATATTCATAGCCCGTTGATACGCCAGGGCGGAAAGCGCGAGGTCTCCAATGGCATGCCCCCTGAAGATAAAGGCAGTCCGATCACTGTCGCGCTCTCGACCTGGGACCTTTCCCAAAACCAACCCGGACAAATCACCCGATATGCACTCCGGTGGCGCCAGTTTGTTGGGGTGTGTTTCCTCTTGCACCACGTCGTCGATGACGATGCGGTTCAGTGCTCTAAAACCTGCTTTGTTCCACGGCGCCGCCAGATCGGTGATAGTGGCAAAAGCCCCCGGCTTAAGCCAGTCGGTCTCGAGAAAGGGCGTCATTGTTGTGGAGTAGGTGACCGAGCTGATCACCAGATCTGCTCCTGTCACGGCCTCCTTGCCGGATCCGCAGACCTCTATGGACAGGGAGTATTTTTCCGCCTCTCGGCAGAGTCGATCGATATTGGCCTGCCCTCGGCCAAACACCCGAATGCCGCTAAGCGGAAACATATCCGAGAAGGCCTTCAAATGGCTCCTGGCCTGGACGCCGCAGCCGATGAAAGCGGCAATGGCAGCATCTTTGCGGGCCAAATGCTTTGCAGCCACGGCGCTCAATCCGGCTGTCCGAACGGCCGTAACCCAATTTCCATCGAGAATGGCCGCAGGCAGACCGCTTTCACTGTCGAGCAGGGTCACCAAGCCGTTGATTTGCGGAAGACCTCTGTCCGGATTACGCGGATTCAACACCAGGGTTTTGACCGCCAGCAGGGGTGGGATGTCCGTGGCCGCCAGAGCCGCCATCATATAGCGGTCATCTTCGGTTATGATGACCGCCTTGGGGGCACTCCATGCTGTTTGATTTTCGATTCCGTGGATCACGGATTCAATGCTCTCGACGACATCGTTTGTTGATATTTTCAATCCCGAAAGAGCCTCTTCGGAGAGATAAGGGATGGTTTCCTTGTCGTTCATTTTTTCACCTTGTTGCATGTTTGGCTAAATAGGGGCGACCATTAATACGCATCCTCCTTCATGGGGGATGCGGCGATGCGGTTTTAGTTCGATGTTTTGAATGATGTCGAAACGGTTTTGCCGATACACTTTAATGGCAGCAGCATTGTCTGCAAATGCTATTAGGCTCAGGGTAGAATAACCCTCGCCATGGGCCTTTTCCTTCGTCAAATCGATCAACTTGCTGCCAATCCCTTTGTTTCGATGACGTTGATCCACACAAATGGCATCTAAAAAATAGCTGTCCCGGACCGGCGCGGTGAACATGTGGTGAAAATGGAGCAGTCGGTCTGGAGGGAAGAACTCCCTCATATCATTCGTGATGCAATGATATATCCCCGGGAAAGAGAGTGCCATGCCGATGATGCTGTTATCTTTCTCCGCCACAATGGCACTGCGATAAGAGTGCGGATAGCGATCGTTTTCAAGGTTGGAGGCAACGATTTCTACAGGCGACATGCCTGGAATCAAGTCGTGAAAGAGATATTCAATGGCACCTCCTGATGCAATATCATCTAGCTGAGCAATTCGCAGACTGTCTTCTTTTCTTCCCTCTCGATAAACTATGGACATCTTCTCAACCTCTTACCGGCTGCTGATGTGGTGTGCAGGCGCGACCCCCACCTTGACCAGAACACCTCTGAGTTATAATGCATTTTAACGATCCCAAACCATGCGAAAAATCGCCAGCGTCGTATGGGTCTTGGTGTCGGTTATTGTCAAAGTGATATTATGCGTGGTCTGGGTTGCGATAGGACAACGCTTGAGTAGCGGACCGGCCCCATGAAGGGCGATTTGGCCGCTGGACAAACCGCCCACCCGACCCTCCAAAACAAACAGCAAGTCCTTCTCCATGGCCTGAATCAGCCGGGCCTTCCCCCCTTGGACATTGTCGAAAAAAAATCCCGTAATGGTACCCGCCTCATTTCGCCGAACAACCGCCGTTGCATCTTTCAAAAAATCCGTGTTGAGCCAAAGGTTCTTAAAATAGGACGGCCCGTAACATTGTCCGCAGGCCTTGAACGCCATTAGCATATCGGCTATACCGCCTTGGATATGGATCTTCAGGCGTTTCTCGCCATCGGCGACCACCCTTGCATCGCCGATACGCTGGCATTTGACGGGCTTCCCACACAGCAATTCCGCTTCCCCGGGAAGGCTGTCATACCACCAATTGATGGTCTTGTATAAAAACAGGGGGCTTTCGTCGATAAAGCAAGTCTCTTCGCAATATGCGGTCAGAACAAGCACATATAACCACACCAAAAAAAATATAGCTGTTTTTAGGATTTGCTGCATTAACATATCACGGCTCAAGGAGGCGATGATCGTCTATAAAACCCATGATTTTTTCGATCACAATTTCGGACTGTTCCAGATGCGGCGAATGCCCGCAATCGCTGATCAAATTAGGTTCTACACTACTGCGTGTGTTGGATGCGATGGAATCGACTTGACGGTCAGTTCCAAACTGATCGTCTCTGCCCTGGATGACCAGCACAGGACATTCTATGAACGGTAAGAGGGGCTCGAGGTTCCAGTCCCGGAAATCAGGACTCAACCAAGTACCGGACCATGCCTTGAAAATCTGGTCTGTTTTTTCTCCGTGAAACAGAGCCAATCGCTTCAACTTGCCGCGTTCAAAAGCGTCCACTATCTGCCGGATGCCCTCAAGCGTTTCGGGCTCAACAAAGACATGGGCCGCTTCGGTGACAATGCCTTTTACCAGAGGGTTTCTCCGGGCACCGTAGATAAGGGCAATACTCCCGCCGTCGGAATGCCCGATCAGAATGTGCGGTCTGCCGGGAAGAATATGATTGATCAACGCCGGCAGCTCCTTCAGGGCATAGTCATGCATATGGTGAACGGTTGGGACAGATTGCAAAGGAGAAGAGAAACCATACCCGATTCGATCATAAATCAGGCCTGGGCATCCGGTTCGGCCGCAGAGCTGTCTCGGAAAATTTTTCCATCCAGCGGTGCAGCCCAATCCGTCATGAAGAAATACAAGATAAGGCTTATCGGACTTTCCCTCAATCAGTTCATAATAGAGGGCCTGGTCATTATCCAGCTTCAAATATCCCAATATTGCCTCCTGCCGCGCACATGAACCAGATTGAGGCCCTCGCTATCACAACAAAAAGGAGAGGCACACAATGGGGCTTTAATCATGTCCGGTGTCAACGATACGGTGCAGGAATTATGATTTCACAAGGCCGGCCTATCTTTCAACCCTTATTGATGGCATCTCATGAATTCATGTTGCAGAGGCGATCCTAGGCCATCGATCATCGTGGTTTATTCCCTACCGCGCGGATAATGGAGGCGTATTTATGACCATGTCCAAAGACGGTGGTGATACCTGGTCCGATCACATCACCGTTGGCGGCGGAGAACTGGCTCAGGATGGATCTATCAGTTTTGCGCAGCTCCCTGCCGTACATGTCGCGGATGACGGCACCGTCGGCGTTCTTTTTTTTGATGATCGCAATGATGTGGTCTGCCCGGATCTCAGTAGAACATTTGAAGAAGATCCCGAGTGCTTTACCATAAAGGAAGACGGCAGCGTGCAAGCAGGTCCTTTAAGTCAAGATTGGTTCTTCAAGACCTACGATCCGGATCTCACCTTTGTTGAAGAGCATCGGGTCACACCAGAGTCTTGGGACCTGCGGCAAGCACCGGTAGCACGGGGTTATTTCCCAGGAGATTACGTCAACTGTTCGTCCACCGACAACGATTTTGTATGCGCTTTCACGATTACCAATGATGTGGGCGAACCGGTCAGAGGCAATCCTCCCGCGGATGAGCTCGCAATTGATGAATCCAACCGCCAAGATATGGTCTTTGCACGTATCCCCGGGGAGCCGGTGTGTGACTTCGGACACACCGTGCTCAATTTTGTGGAGCAGTTGAAGGCGGCGGAAATCGACATCCCATGGAAAGAGAAAATTAAACGCTTCAAATATCTTAAGTCAAGGTATGATGCCGGATGCGAAGACCATGACGAGGATTGATTAAAACCATTGACCACCGTCTACTGATTGTATTCGGAACGCAAGCATTTAGGAGGTATAGAATGTCTATAAAATGGGATAATTTTATTAAAGGTTCAGCCGTATCCGTCGCTATGCTTTTGGTTTTCTGCATCGGAATTCCTGCGTGTTTCGCCGGCGGCGCATTTACCATCATACAGGATGAGCGTCAACTTGCACCGAGAGGGTCGCAGATACCGGAACGAAGGGTCCAACAGGTCCTCAAAGAGGTCAAACAACAAAAGGCGATATTGAAGGAGGAACAGACAAAAGGTGAAAAGCAGTCTCCTGCAAGCGATACGACCAAGCCCGAATCTCCAAAAAAGGAGTAAAGCTTTGGGCTGCTGATCCTTTTTTGGATACTTTGTCCGTTTATTCTAAAAAGGTAGAAATGGAAATTAACAATTACCAGCCCCGGTGATTACTTCCAATATCGCATCACTGGGGTTGGTATAAATTGTATATTGCAACTGAAGGTATTTTTTAAGCATACGCTATAAAGGATTTAATCATCGAACCTATAGCAACTGCAAGAATGAGCATCGAAACATGTAAGCCAATTGACTTCAAAACGGTGGCATTAAACCTGATCATTAACAAAGATATGGCAACGACGAATCCCAATAGGGATAGGATGAATCCTACAAGGGATTTATCGAATTCAAAGAACGCAAATCCTAATGTGATGCCTTGAAAAGCAATACCAATGAGAGTCAGCAAAAGGCAGGTAATCAACGCCTTCTTAAATGTAAGATTCTTAATTTTAAATATCTTTCCAAGTCCGCACCAGACTAACGGCGTTAAAATTAAACCCAGTACGATGAATGGAATCAAGACAAGAAATACGAATAACATATGTTTCCCTCCAAGAATTCCCAACGTTGTGGTTCCGCTTTTTATGGTAAATACGCAGCGTCACGCCATATCGATATAATAGTTCAATATCGGTCTGATCATCGATCAATTATCAAGTCAGGAGGACTTAAGTCGTAATCTTGGATTAGGTTACAATTTCCATTGTGTGGATCTGATTTGTGCACGGATGACTATATCTAAACCATATTCTCACGCAATAATCAAATGGTCTAAGCGTCTTAAGTCCAAGCATACACCTGCTGCAGCCTAATTATAAGGCAAACCTAATGTAGAATTTGTCAAAGGGGCGAATCAAAGCCGATCCTGATGCAAAATACAAATAGCCTCACCCTCCGTCGCCAAAAAGGCGTTTCTAAAAAAAATCCATGATCAAAAAAACCCCTCAATATATTTTAACCATCAGTTATAATTTGTTATTTATATTAACGAGGGCATTTGAAACCGGACATAAAAAGCGTCAAGTAATTTGGCTGATTGACGATACTAAAATTATACGGGTTTCGACCTGATGATGTAGGACAGGGCGATCAGATCGAGAAAAAACTCAGACAATTTTGGAGATTAAAGGATGATGCTATTCAACCGCAATGGTGTTGTAGATACAGAACAGGCAACGGAAAGCGCCGAAAACAAAAAGACCGCCACTGATACGGCCGTTGTGGGGCTGGACATTGGTACGGCCAGCATTATCAGCGGCATGTGCAAAGATAGCGAGAATTTTGTCGAGCAGGAATCCAACGCATTTTTCAATGTGCCGGGAACAGCCAGAACCAAGGAAATTCTCAAGAAACAAAAAATCAAATCCTTCCAAAAGGAACGGCGCATTTACATTCTGGGAAACCAGGCCGAAAAAGCCGCCAATCTTTTTATCAAGAACACCCAGCGTCCCGTGAAAAACGGCCTGCTCAATCCCAATGAGCCGGATGGTGTGGAGGCTATCATGGAGATTATTGCCAACATGATACCGGCCGATCACCGCCAGGGAACCCGGGTC
>JAAUYD010069730.1_pt1 | contig 17128 bp, 12 predicted proteins | sample 7278101 | NCBI WGS metagenome assembly JAAUYD01 (sample SAMN14350128, study PRJNA611818) | marine sediment metagenome | isolation source: surface marine sediment (0.6m) | place: French Polynesia: Moorea | collected 2018-08 | reverse complement strand
CTGGTAGTAGCTGATTTCGAATGGCATAATGCAAAATAATTCGCAATACTGGATTTCATAAAGTTTCAAACTCGAAACAGTATCCATCGTACTGGCAGAAGCACTTTGTATATGAAAATGATGGGAATGTAAATGCTATCTCAAATTCCGCTCGGGCCTCGAAAAGGTATGACAGCGTGAACAGTCATACCTTTCCTCTTTAACATGCTCTTCGTGCAAATCGTAAAAGCCTTCACTTTCCTCCTTACCGTGACATTGGGTACAAATTTGAGATTCCGGACCTTTAAGCTGATAACCCAACTGGCCCTTCAAGTCCATCCGGGCCGTGCCGCCGTGACAATCCGAACAACGTAAGGCCTCGGATGCCGGACTGATTTGATGATTGAGCAGCTGGAAGGTGTCGGTAATGACCCACCGATAAGCCTCATCGCCGACATACCCCATATTGACAAGGCCGGCAGTTGTTGCCAAATCAGGGTCTGCTGTTTCAAAATAAATTTTTGTATCCAACGCGATTAATTGATCCGTTTCATTCAAAATGGGTTGTTCGGCTGTTTTAAATTTGAAGGGATACAATTTGTTATCGGGGGCCTCGTCATCGACAAATCCCTCCGGCCGGGAGGTCGGAAAACCGCCGGTTGATGGATCATATTGGACGACATCCCCAAGCAGATAGTTTTCGCTGTATCGATTCCAAAAACGATATTTTGGAATGAGGTTATTCGCTTTTGTGCTAGCCGGATGGAAGGGGGCTGCCAAGCTGGAGCTGCTCAGCCAGGTACGGTGGATTTCAGTCGCTTCTATCGCAACCGAATCATTTGCATCTTTAGCATAGTAGGGGATATGACAGGTTTGGCAAGCGACCCTGGACACATGTCTGCCGATTGTTGATGAAGAATGACCGTTGCTTTTGTTTTTATTCGTATGGCAAGCCGAGCAGGTCATGTCGATATCCAGGTCGGTTGGACGAATATCAGATCCCTTGCCGGCAAACTTGTGTCTGCGAAAGATATGGCATTCCTGGCAGTTTAAATCCCCTGCCGAAACCGCCATATGGACGTCGTATTGAACGTCGGAGGTCTCGGCGCTTGCCAGGGCCAAATCTCCGCGTTTTACGGCATCACCGCCACCGGCCTTTGCATGGCACTGCAGACAGTTAATTCTTTCCGGAAGATGAACTGTTTGGACGACCTCGTTTAGGGAAATGGTCATGTTCGCTGTGTCGGGTACGAAGTTGCCGCCAATTTTAATACGCTTGTATTCTTTCTGATGACATATCAGACAATCAATGTTTTCAAGTTGGGTTTTGGTGGGAGGGACGGCTGATTGCGGCCGAGCCCCCAATCCAACATGGCAATTACCACAACCCTCCCAGTTACCTAAAATATTAATACAATAGCTGTTGACCGCCCCGGCAATTTTACCTTGACTAAAAGGACCATGGTTCATGTACAGTGCATCCCCTTGCCATTGATAGTGGGTAGAGGCATACATATCCTCGGCTTCATCTGTATGACAGGATAAGCAAATACCAGCACTACCGTTCCAGGTTAGGCTTGCATGCGCTGCAGCACCTTCGTCACTACATATTTTATCACTGCCATCACAATTTTGGTCAATATTATCCCCGCATATATCACGAGCATGAGGGCTGATATTCGAATCCTGATCGTCGCAATCGGTACCACCACAGGAAGCATCGGTATAACCGTCTCCATCGTTATCAGGACAGGCCAGGCTGGTACTTAAGCCGATATCATCGCTATCATCACTATCATCACCGCTGCCGCCGCTGCCGCCGCTGCCACCACCGCCGCAGGATATAAATGCTATGAGAAGAATAGCCACAATTGTCAAAGAAATCAGACTTCGAATCATTGATACTCCTTAATTGATGTATTTGTACCTGCCACCAAGTAATTTATATACTATGATAACGTTTGAAGAAGCGTTTTTTATCCATTATTTCTTTGAATATATAGTGCGATCTGCAGACTGCCGAAAGATTTGCCCCATTAATAGCTATTTATTGAAAGGACAGAGCGGAGCGATCCCACAAATTTTCAATCTTCAATCGTCAATATTAAATTTTGTCTTGCCCGGGTTGGGATATTTAATAATCTTGAAGTAAATACAGGTGAGATGGATACAGTGTTAGACACTGATCTTCAAATCTAAAGTAACCCGATGGTTTGAACGATCCTTTTCAGATCTGTTTCCAGTCTCATGAAGAGCACCACCAAACGGGGATCAAAATAGGTACCACTTTCCGATTCAATCTCCTTCAGAGCTTTTTCTATCGGCCAGGCAGGTTTGTAGGGACGTTCGGAGATAAGGGCATCGAATACGTCGCAAATGCTGGTAATTCTGCCCGCCAATGGAATTTTCTCTTTTTTTAAGCCTCCTGGATATCCGGTACCATCCCATTTTTCATGGTGGGTGAGACATATTTTCTCTGCTAATTTCAGTAACTTCGACTTGCTGCCGGATAATATTTTTGCGCCTATTTCAGGGTGAGTCTTCATGATTGCCATCTCCTTCTCAGATAACTTGCCCTGCTTGGAAAGAATCGAATCTTGAATACCAATTTTTCCCAAATCATGCATCGTGCTGGCTAAGGCGACTCGGTTATATTCGACCGATGTCAGTCCCATAGATTTGCCTAACAGCCTACAATATTCGCTGATGCGTTTAATATGTTGACCTGTTTCGAGATCACGATGTTCGGCCGCCAATCCCAGCCGTTCAACTATTTCTTTTTTAGTTTCTACCAGCTCCTTGGTCCGCTCTTTAACTTTTTCTTCTAAGATAATGTTATGATTTTTCAAGGCTTCTTGGTGAAGCTTGAGACTCAGATGTGTTTTTACTCTTGCTTTGACTTCAAGCGAGTCAAACGGTTTGGTAATATAATCAACGGCACCGAGCTTAAATCCTTTTGTTTTTTCAGAAGTGGCATTTACAGAGGTAATAAAAATTATAGGAATATGACGAGTGGCTGGATTCTCTTTGAGCCTCCGGCAGACCTCGAATCCATCCATTTCCGGCATCATGATGTCCAACAGAATTAGATCAGGAAGGTTTTTTTCAGTATACGTTATGGCTTTTTCTCCATCCATGGCAACCGCCAATACATACTCATCACCCAAGGTTTGGATGAGCACATCCAGGTTTGTTTTTATGTCATCAACGAGAAGTATCTTGCACTTGTTAATATTTTTCATGTTTTCCAATTTCAGGTGTATCGTTTTTTTAATTTTCTGAGGATTTTTCTCAATGTTTCCCTGGCGTCATCGAATTGATAGTTGCGAATCTGTTGTTCCATAATTTTGCGATCTGTTGTGAAAGCATCTGCAAATAAATACCGGTTGATATTTTTGAAGTAACGTTCCGAACCCAGCGGGTCACATTCTACCAATCGGTTGTCGAGGTCTTTTGCTAGTTGGCTTGCCTTTTTTAAATCAACTTTGGTCGTTTCATTATTCGTTGCAAAGTTAGTATCGGGACTTGTATTAATATTTTTTAGAGATTTTGCTAGATTGGTAAAACAGGATTCTAATGCTTTTAGTCCTTTCAGAATTTGTTTCTGATTCTTACGTTTGCAATAGATTTCCAACTTTTTTGCCGCCAATTGGATGGTTTTGGCCGAGACATTGCCTGCCGCCCCTTTAAGAGCGTGCGCTTTCAGTTGGGCAGCTTTAAATTTATTATTAATGACGAGTTTGTGAAATTCTTGGTGGATATTTTTATTCTCTTTGAAAAATTCATGTAAGATCTCCTTGTATTTTTCGTAAGAGCCAATCCGATTCAGACCATCTTTAACATCTAGTCCGGAAGATGTAGAATCGATCTCGCATCTGAGCGTTGGTCTTTTGATTTGATTTAATCGAGTTTGCTTACCATGGGGGATATTTTGTCTTAATACGGCAAATAATTCCTTGCAATCGATTGGTTTGGCAATATAACCGTTCATGCCGGCATCAAAACATTTATCCCGAACTCCCTTCATGGCATGGGCCGTCATGGCGATTATTGGAAGATCATTCATATTAAGCTTTTTGCGTATAATTTTAGTCGCTTGCAGACCATTCATTTGGGGCATCTGGATATCCATCAGAACGACATCATAGGTATCGTCCTTGACCGCTTTTACAGCCTCTATTCCATTAATAGCGGTGTCCACCGAAAAGTCACAATTATTTAATACTTCAGTTGCCACCATTTGATTGACTGGATTATCCTCAACTAAAAGAATGCGTACATTGTTAAATTCTCCGGGTAAAATATTATCCATTGACACGTTTTGGTATTTCAATTGGGGATGACCGAGCCTCTTGTGATTGTCTTCGTTAGAGGTGATTTTAAATTTCACGGTAAAGAAAAATGAGCTTCCTACCTTAGGTGTGCTCTCTACCCAGATGCTTCCTCCCATCATTTCTATAATCTTTTTGCTGATGGTAAGGCCCAATCCTGTTCCCCCATATTTTCGCGTAATTGAACTATCAGCCTGGATGAAGGCATCGAACAGTTGGTCTTGAATGTCGCCGGGAATACCAATGCCTGTGTCTTCGATGCGAAACAGAAGTTCTGCGGTATTCTGCGATATTGATTTGCTTTTTACAGAAACGGAAATTTGTCCTTTCTCGGTGAATTTAAACGCATTAGAAACGAGATTGATCAAAACTTGCTTGAGGCGTAAAGGATCCGTAATGACTCGCATAGGTACATCCGGAGCAATTTCGACGTTATACTGAATTTTCTTTTCTTTAATTAAATGGCGGAAGATGTTGGATACTTCTTGAACTACGTCACGAATTGAGATCGGAGCTTTTTCAAAATCAAGTTTGCCGGCCTCGATTTTAGATACATCTAAAAGATCATTGATAATTTCCAACAGTGACCGAGAAGAGGAACGAATGATTCCCAGATATTCTTTTTGTTTTTTGCTCAACATTGTTCTTGCGAGAAGATCGCAAAAATTGACAATGGCGTTCATTGGTGTGCGAATTTCATGACTCATGTTAGCGAGGAATTTATTTTTGGCTTGGTTGGCTGCCTCAGCGGCTTCTTTCTTAAAACGTGCTTTTGATGCAGATGCCCGAGATTCGATAAGTTTTCGAATATTGTTTTTTAACTCGGTTCTCATCAGAAAAAAAGTTTCAGCCAAGCGACCAATCTCATCTTTTGATTTTATTGGAATATCATTGTTAGAGAATTCATCTTCGTTCACATCTACAAAGTCAGTTCGCGAAATATCTTTTACACATGACGTCAGTTTTCTTAATGGACGGGAAATTTCAGAAACCAGGAAAAATGCTGCAATCAGACTACAAAAAAATATAAAAGTGATAACCATGCTTTGGCGCGTAATCAGCGATTTGGCGGGTTTCTGGATTTCATAGACCGGTACCGAGACACCAATATACCAATCAAATGCTTTAAAATAACTCAGATGAGTTTCAATTTCCTTGTCACCGTCGCTGGAATTTTCAACGTAACGAAGGGGTTTTGTTTTTTTCATCGACGCTTTCATTAAATCCTGCAACAGGATATTGCCTGTTTTTGCATTTTTCTTGGTGAAAAAATAATCTAAATGTTCTGTTGGAGAATCAATCAAAATATCGCCCTGACCATCAAATAAAAATACATACCCGTCATCACCGACTTGAATTCTTTTAAATGTCTTTTTTAAAACCTTTAGAATGTTGCCCATCTTCTTTTCGGACTCTGCGTCAATTTCTTCAAAGTCAAATACAGCACATACTGTCCAATTCCATTTGCGAAACGGAATAAAGAACCCCAATTTTTTTTCGGGAATCCGAGTCACGGGATCATTCCAAAAAAATACCGCCGTTTCACCGCTTAACTTGAGATCCTCCGCTTTCATCACTTTTGAAATTTGTCTACCTTTGATATCTTTCAAGCTATTTATGGAAGCACCTAATAAATTAAAGCTGGGATGTGAAATTACGGTTGCCTCTTTATTGAAAACGAAAATAAACCCTTTTTGGAACCGGATTGTTCTCAACCAGCCTAAGAATCTTGATTTTGCTTCTTTTTCTGAAATGGCCTTTTTTTCTGAAAGATCTGCATATTCATTTAGGGTCGCGAGACAAAATTGAGCGGCATCAGTCAGCCGCCATTTCATATCTGCTATCATATCGAGTTTGTCAGACAAGAGCTTCTCATATCCAGCTTTGATATTAAGCTCTACCAGCTCCAAGATATTGGTTGCCGACGACCTTTCGGCTTTTAGCATCGCATCGCCCACATCACGGTGAGTGAAAATGATGATGACGCCTGCAGTGGTTGTCATTAAGAGCGTCAAAAAGAAGAATGTTTTGATCTTGAGTGAGGAAAACATGACAGATTTGGATACAGAAATATGATGTTAACAATTATTAAGTATCGGCAATTTTATAAAATACTTGAAATAATTGATTATTAAATTGAGGCGTTAGAGGAAATTAAGTGTTAAGGAAAGTAAACCGGTTGAGCAAGGATCAGGTAAGGTCATGGTATTTTAGATTGGGGTTTAAGCGCAGTTCGCAGTTAAAGATTTAGAGGCATCCTAACGCTGATTAAACGCTTCACCCAGGAAGCGCGGCTGGGGTATATTGGTCGGGTCGGCACCTGCATTCGCACATGGGCTTCCCGTTTGCAATCTAAAGTCATTGTTGGCCGGATCTACAAATCGCGGGTCTCCGACTATGAAATGGACGCCGAGGACTTCCCCACGACCGGCCCGATTGTGAAAACAGTTGGCGTCAATCAGAGCACCCGGTTTGGATGAGCGATCCATGGCGATGAAAGGTCTATTACCCCTGATGCTGAAAATATTGCTTCTAATTTCAAAATCGGTGGCGCCTTCAAGGAATTCAAGGACACCATAGTTCGCATTCATAAAGATGGTGTTATGATGGAATCTTATACCTGTTGTGCCCTTAAAATAAAATGGGGTACGATAGGCGCCATGGGCACCTATTTTGTAGAACAGATTGTGATGATAGACGTGATCAGAGGTGGGGCCAATACCGCCTTTCGTGCCTTTTTGATTGCTCTCGTAAATACCAAAGCCGGCATTGTAAATCACATTGTGGTGCCATTCGTTGCCGCCGTGTGCTTCACCATGAGCGCTCCAGTAGTAGCTATACATCGCTTCATGTTTGATATTGAAAATTGTGTTGTGGTAGACCTCTGAATTCTCGTTTGAGCTCAAGGCGATCCCCGTCAGGCAATCATAAATCATATTATTTCTGATGATATTGTTATCGCCGCTGCCGATGTCTATACCCAGCTCATTGCGGTAGCTGATATTGTTTTCTATTGTCAGATTATCTGCTTGTTCACTCGAAATACCTGCAAAATCGGGATAATTGTATGCCATGCATCCCCTGACTGTGACATGCTTTGGCCGACCGCCGTCCCATTGATAAATATCAATACCGGATGGACGATCAGCGTCATGAACAAGACAATTTCTAATTAGAATATTGCTCGCATTTCCCCGTACCTGTATGGCTTCACCTCCGGTATGATGCACTTCCAGGCCGGATATCTCAATATGGGTCGCAGAATCATTGACATTGCCCAGGGCATGCTCGACCAGAACTCCCCAGCCAATGCGGTTGTTTCTGATCTCAAGGTCTTGCAGTTTGATATAATCCTTTCCATAAATACTGAACACGCCGTGCCAACCGGCCTGGCCGGTCCCATCCAAAATTACAGTATGTCCGGGAAATTCTTTAAAAATAATGTAGCTACCTTTGGATCCCGAGTTGCGGACCGTCACCCTCTCGATATAGGTTCCGCTTTTGATATAAACGGTGTCGCCAGCCTGGGCGGTACGGGCGGCTTGCTGGATGGTTCGCCATGGTTTGTTCTCGGATCCATCATTGGCATCACTGCCGTTTTGGGCGACATAAAAGTCTTTGGCATTGGCGGTTGTGATGATTAAGAAAACCATCGCCAGGAGAATGAATACTATTTTGGCCGCAGTTGCTAAATTCTGCCATAATGGAGTCATTGAAATATCTGAACCGATGCTTTACATCCCTTTAAATTGGACCCGTGAAAAGCCCACTTCCATAACTCCTTAGTGCTAAGCGAATATTTTCTTGAATTTTTCAACGGATGCATTAAATCCATCTTCAAAGGTGCCACCGTCCGGACGGTATACGCTTTCGTAGGATACGACGCCTTGGAATCCGTCCCTTTTTAACGCTGCGCCGATATCTTCAAGGTAAGGTGCCATCTCACCCTCGCCCAATGGGCAGAAGTTAACCCTTGCTTTCGCAATATCAGACGTCATGTCCTTGACATGGAGGTGAGAAAGGTGGTCTTTGACCTGTTCGTAAGCATCTGGATAAGGCACGTCCGTACAGTACAGGGTGTTGGGGATATCCCAAATTATTTTTAAATTTTTAGACCCGATATCATCGACCAGCTTCCTGGCCAGATATCCAGAGGTGACCATGGCATTGTTGCCGGTTTCCACGGCCAGGGTAATGCCCTCATCTTCTGCCAGCCGGACGGGTGCCGCCATGAGTCTGACAAGATTGTCCCATGAACCGGTGCTGGCCACCCATTTTTCAGCACCGTTGGTGCCGAAGATGATCATTTCTTTCCGGCCGCTCATGACCCTTACCGTGTCGGTTCCCAGCGCTTTTGCCGTCTTGATACAGCGTTTCAGCGCCTCCATATGTTGCTTGAACGCTTCGTCATCGGTGGTGGTGGTCTTTATACAGAGGCCTGCGAAATTATGACGGGTGATGCAGGTCACCTTCATATTGTATTTAGTAAGCAGCACCTTCATTTTTTCAATTTCCTCAGGGGTATGATCTCCAATCTCTTTATCCCAGACAAACTGAAGTTCCGCCCACTGCATACCATGTTCACCCATCACCTTGAGGGCATATTCAAGATCCATACTGATACCGTCTGTAATTACGCCTAGTTTCATTTTTTTCTCCTATGTGATTAGCAGTCTCTATGATTGGGAACGTTTGACCTCGGTTCCGGCTATTTTTTCAAGAAATTTTACGATGGCCCAGTTGTCGCCTTCCGGGTAAAGCGACATACCCGTTTGAAAGAGCTCGTATGCCGTTGCGGCAGTGAACACGGCGCAGCCATTTTCCCGAGCCATCGCCATGGATATTCCGAGGTCTTTGTACATCGTTGCGATATGACTCCCGGTGTCTTCGAATTTACGGTCCAGGATCAGGGCACCGCAGCCTTTCAGCAATCCGCTCCCGACAGCACTCGCGCAGAATACTTCGTAGAGAGTTTCCGGGTCGGCGCCGGCCTTTGTTCCAAGAACAAGTGATTCGAAGATAGCGGTGAAACTCGCGCCGATCAGCGCCTGCAGGGCAGCTTTGACGACCTGTCCCTGTCCGATGCTTTCGCCGACGTGGAAAATGCTCTTGCCTACTGCCTCGAGGACTCCGCGGTGCGCTTCGAGCACGTCCTTTTTGGCTGCAGCCATCATGGTCAGGGTTCCGCTATCTGCACCACTTTTCCCGCCGCTCACAGGGCTGTCAATGAGTTCAATCCCTTTTTTATCTGTTTTTTCTACCAATACCTCGATATCCGCGGGATTGATTGTCGCGGTGACGATGATGCAGGATCCCGGACGCATGGTCTCCAGGAGCCCACCATCCCCCAAGACAACCGACTGAACCTGGGAGCCGTGCATGACCATGACAAAAACGCAGTCACTGTTTTCACCGACGGCGCTTATCGAATCGACCGAAGTTCCTCCCAACTCAGAGAGCATCTCTGTTCTCTCCTGACGAAGGTCAAAACCGCTCAGCGGGAAGCCGGCGTCAACAAGATTTTTGGCCATGCCGATTCCCATGTTTCCTAAGCCCACTATTCCTATTCTTTTCATTTTTTGCTCCTAATTTATTTTGATTGGTTTATTCCCACGGTAAAATCCGCGGAACTCTGTCTCCAGATTAGAACCCATCACGCTTTCTAGTTTTCAGGAATGAAAATGAAACAACCTCATGGGGTGCTATGCTTCCATAAGCCTGGGGAATTTCGAATCTGGCGGTATAGGCTTTGGCCTTCTCCAGTTTTCTGCTGGCAACGGTCGGGACATTTCCATTGGCGGAGCCCTTGAATTCTGGGAACATGGTGGTTGCAGCGATTCGGGTGCAACCGAGAATTGCCCACTGTACGGTTTGGTCGTTGTTCATTTCATTTCTCCAAGGGAACGGCTCCTTTGACTTCGGTGCCGGCAATCTCTTCCAGGATCTTGATTATGGCCCAGTTGTCCTCCTTGGCTCTGGGCGCCATTGAGCACCATATTGAATACCACTTGCGACTGTTCTCCGACTTGTTGCGGTGAGGTGGCAAACCCGGCACCCAGTTCGGCCATCTCCCTTTGGGCTTCGTCACGGATATCTTATACCATGAGCTTGAAGCCCTTCTTCACCAGATTTTTCGCCATACCGGGTCCCAAGTTGCCCAAGCCAATCAAGCCCACTCGTTCGATGTACTTCCTCCGAGAGTGCTGCGGCTACCCCAACTAATAGGTTACATTTTGTGCCCCGCCAGGAGCCGGTCCATGACAACGCTGGCTGCACCCACGCAGACAGCATCCTTACCAAGGGCTGAGATTGCAACCTCCGGAAACCCCAGCTTACCGGCATAGGCGCACTCCGCAATCATCCTTTTAACCTCTTCTAAGAAAAGCTCAAAGGTTGGCAATGAATCCTTGCTCAAGATCACCAACTCAGGGCTCAGAACATTCACCAGGTTTACCAAACCCGCACCAAGATACCTGCCTGCATCAGAAATGATATCCTTGCAGCAAGTGTCTCCCCGTTTGGCTGCCGCAATCACGTCTTGAACGGTAATATTCATTTGGTCACCGTCCGGCCTGTCTCGCAGAAGGGTATTAACACCGGTTTTGATGATCCGAATTGCGTTGGCTTCAACGGCCGACTCGCTGGCCAGGGTGCGCAAACAGCCCTTGTTGCCGCAATGACAGATGGCCCCGGCCGGCATCATACTCATATGACCGAGTTCCCCGGCGGCGGCATGGCTGCCCATGTACAACCGCTTGTTAATGACAATCCCTCCGCCAATGCCCTCGTCGATGGTCACCCCCAGAATATTGTCTTTGCCCTGTCCGACGCCAAAGCGAGCTTCACCAAGGGTCATCGCGTTGGCATTGTTTTCGACATACGCCGGGAGGGCAAGCTGCTTCTCAAATCCCTCAACAATATTCATCTGGTTCCAGGCCGGAAGGCTGGTGGATCGTACGACGATACCCTTGGTATGATCTGTCAATCCCATGAAGCTCACTCCGAGGCCCATGATTCGTTCGCGATCAGTGCCCGATTTAGAGATCACCTGCTCCGCTGCCTCAGCAAGGGTGGATAGATGCTGACCGGGATCGGCTCGGCCGTTGCGTCCGATGTTTTGTCTTGCGATAACCCCTCCATCCAGCCCTACCAGCATGGCTCTCGAAGTGTGTACACTTATTTCTATTCCGATGGCATATAACGCTTTTGGATTCAATCGAAGCGTCACGCCGGGCCTGCCGACGGAAGAAGGATCACGGCGCTCATTTGTATACTCGACAATTTCAAGCTTTTCCAATTTGTCAATTATATTGGATACCGTAGATTTGGATATGCCAGTTAAAGTGGATATGCTGGCGCGTGATGCTACCTGTTCTAAATGAAGCACATTCAATATCGAGGCGATATTTTTCTGGCGTACGATCGAAAACAAGGTGGTTCGGGTCATGCCCTTTGTTTAGTCTTAAATTGGAAAAATAGCAAGTATATTTTGACATTTTTCTTGACAATTCGATTTTTCAATGCTTTAGTTTGTTCGAAATAAAACAATTTAAGAAATTTATGTCATCTTTCTAAACCTAAAGCAGATACAAAAAAGAACTGCTCGGAAGTTGAAAAATATCCATTGTCATTTCAAGTGTCGTGGCTTGATGGTTTGAAATAAGGTATTCTGTCTATTTAAAAATAAGATAATGTAGACCTCTTCAGCCGGAGCGAATGGCTACAAGAGCCGGCAGCGGGTATGTACTTCTAATTTTTACTCGGTTGAGTCCTTATCTAACCTAAAAATAAATAGGAATAAAAAGTATCATGGAAAATTATGGTAACGGCCCTTCCACCGGTCAGATACATACCGGCGCCAGGCGGGTCTCAACAATGTTTGGACCTGAAGATTTGCACATGTCCCCGGAAGACAAGCAGGTGCTCAGAAAGCTGGCGGAAAGGGTCGCTGCCATTGCCGCCAGTACCGAAATGGCGGAGAAAAGGGAATTGTGGCGCAAACTCAACTCCCTTGAGAAGATCCGACCGATCATATTTTGTGAACCTGAAAACGGCTGGAATGAGATCATCACTGAAAAACAGATGATGTGCAAGGGCAAAATGGCCCGACACTGGGAAATGGATCTGCGTAAAGAAATCTTCTGGGGCGAGGAGATGGGAGACGACAGACCGGTTGAACCCTATTTTTACATACTATCCGTCTTATTGCCTGATGACTGGGGCGTGGAAATCATCGAGCATAAAACCGACGCCCAGGATGGTGCCATTGCCTGGGAACCGCCCATCAAGAATTACGACAAGGATCTTGATAGGCTAAAGACGCCAGGTATTGTCATCGATTGGGAAACCAGCAACAGCAGTTTTGAAATTGCCAAGGACGCATTTGGCGATATTCTCGAGGTGCGCCAGAAAACACAGGGGTGGTCGTCTTTGGGGATCACCCGGGAGGTCGTCAAGTTACGCGGCCTGATGAATCTTTTTACCGACTTCTATGATCAACCTGACGGATTGAAAGCGCTGCTGGGGTTCATTTCTAAAGCCAATATGGCAAAAATCGATTTCATGGAGAAGAACAACCTGTTACACCTCAACAACGACGGGACCTACATCGGATCGGGCGGATACGGCTTTACCGACGAACTGCCTCAGGCAGATTTCGACGGCGCGGTCAGGGCCATCGATCTATGGGGATTTACAGAAAGCCAGGAAACCATCAATGTGTCTCCGGAGCATTACGCAGAATTTGTCTTTCCGGTTGAAAAACCGATTATGGACCGCTTCGGCCTTACCTGCTACGGATGTTGTGAGGAACTTCACACCCGATGGCATGTGGTCAAAAAGCACCACCAGCTGCGCCGGGTATCCTGTTCGCCTTGGGCCGATATCGAAAAAATGTCCACTTTTCTGGAGGATCAATTCATTCTCTCTTTAAAGCCCATACCGACCCCGTTGAGTCTGACGAAAATGGATAATGAGGCGGTGCGTCAGGAAACCCGAAAACTCCTGGAAATGACCAGAGACAACATCGTGGAGGTGATAATGAAAGACAACCACACCATCGGAAATCGTCCTGAAAATGTTGTCAATTGGTGCCGTATCGCCAAGGAAGAGGCCCTGCGGATATCTGAATTGTAAGAACTGCAGCAAATGTTAGAGATTACATTAATCTATGAAAGGAGGTATAAAAGATCATTTCAGGTGAGCGAACATAGGGTAACCGGTGATCCTGGCATTGATGAACGGTGTTCCTTTTAGAATAATATTGACAAATATGATCAAAATTGTATTGTCAATCAAAATGGCAAGGTAATCCTTCCATATTCTGAAATGTCCAAACAAAAGGAGGTGAATTACTGACGTAACGAAGAACACTTCACGTATCCCACATTAATGACAAAAGGAGGTTCATGATGAGAAAATCATTGTTTTTCTTCGGTATATTGTTAAGCATCTCTTTACTTACGACACCCGTCCTGGCAGCTGACTTTGTCATGAAGTTTGGTATTTCCCAGCCGAAGGGCAGCGACCGGGCAGCCTCGATGGAATTTTTCGAAAAGGAACTCGAGAAACGGTCCAACGGCCGAATCGATGTGGAGAACTACTTTGGTGCAGTGCTTGGAAACGAACGTGAAATGATGGACATGGTTGCCACTGGCGCCCTGCAAGGTACCCGCGGCGGGATGTTCACCGATGCCAACCCGAAGTTCGTCATTTTCATGATGCCATTCCTGGTGAATGGCTGGGAGCAAGCAACCCGCCTGGTGCAAAGCGATTGGGCCATGGAAATCGCAAAAGATTCCCAGAAAAACGGTTATCATATCCCGGCAATTGGCGTATCGAATGGCTTCCGCGCCTGGTCGAACAACATCCGACCGATCAAGTCGGCCGAGGATTTTAAGGGACTGCGCATTCGTGTTCCTCAGCAGGAAGTCTACCAGCTATCGATGAAAGCCTTTGGCGCCAATCCGATCGCCATGGCTTACAGCGATGTATACCAGTCACTGCAGATGAACGTCATCGATGGTCAGGATAATGCGCCTTCAAATATCTGGGACTACAAAATCTATGAGCAGCAGAAATATGTTACCATCAGCAACTATGCAACCGGGCCGGATCCATTCATGGTTAATCAGGCTTGGTTCAAAACTCTGCCGCCTGATCTGCAGGCCCTCCACGATGAGGTAGCGAGGGAGGCCATGCGATATTTGGATAAGCTGCAGCAGGAGCACGAAGGAGAATTCATCAAAAAGCTCGGTGAAAACGTCGAGGCCTTAAACTACGTTGAGGCTGATGCGCTAGCGGATTTCCGCGAGCGTGTTAAACCGGTTTATGAGCATTTCATTAAACGGGGCGATTTCACCCAGGCTGATCTGGATGCCGCCATGGCGGTCGCTGCCGGCAAATGATCTGATCTAAAGCCTGTCATCCGGCCTCTGGTGTAAAACCGGAGGCAGGATGGCTGTTCTGTTTTTTTCCCACCAGGGTTGTCTATACAATATGGCAAAGGATTTAAACATGAACCAGCAGCCTCAAAAAAATAACCTTATACGCTGGGTTGCCGCGGCCGATCGGTTCCTGGAAAAGATACTGAGTGCTATCATGGCCGCCATTCTTCTCCTGCTCGGGATCATGGTTTTTGTCACCGTTATTCTCCGCTATGGGTTTTCCTATTCCATTTTCGGGATGCACGAATCCCTTCCGATTTTCTTTGCCCACGTTACGGCCATAGGTGCCGCCCTGGCAATATCCCAGCGAGGGCACATTTCCGTACCGGCATTATTCGAAATCCTGCCGGAGCATCTGACGCGCTATTTGGACGTCCTGGTTTTTCTCTTGCTGATTTTGATAAACGCTGCCATCTTCTGGCAGTCGATTGTGTGGTTGGAGAAAACCGGATTCTTCATGATGCATTCGATTAGGGTACCGCAAATCGTTGCCAAGATCAGCATCCCGATTGCCACGGGCTTGTCAATCCTCTTTTGTATTATTCGCATCGTATTGGTCCTGTTTGGTGGCGAGAAGCCATCCTGGTTTACTGCCAAGGGCTGATAGGAACGAATACCGAAAGGGCCTATAGATGATCACACTGCTAGTTAGCCTATTTATATTCTTGGTGCTCGGTATGCCGATCGCCTATGCCATCGGCCTTTCTGCTTTCTCTTATTTCTGGATCTACAATCCAATGTTGATCCAGATACTGCCGCAGCGGATGTTCTCCGGCATGAATTCCTACGCGATGATTGCATTGCCGCTTTTCATCCTCATGGGACAGGTGATGAATGCCAGCACTATTACCAAGAGGTTAATCGATTTTTGCCTGATTTTTGTTGGAAAATTGCGGGGTGGGCTCCTTTTTGTTGATGTCGCCGCCAGTATGATATTTGGCGGTATTTCGGGCTCCTCCACTTCTGACGTTGCCTCCTTAGGATCGATTCTCATCCCGGAGCAGCAGCGGCGAGGCTATCCGGCCCACTTTGCGGCCGGCATTACAGTCGCATCGTCCACGATGGGCATGATCATTCCGCCGAGTGTGGCCATGGTGATTTATGCAATTGCCGCCCAGCAGTCCGTCGGCAGACTGTTTCTTGGTGGTGCCATACCTGGTATCCTAATTGGTGTTAGTCAGCTGGCCATCGTATTTATCATGGCCAGGCATCATCATTATCCGCGGGAAGAGGTGGATACCTCATTGCGAGGCATTGCTCAGGAATTTCGTCACTCCATTCTCATCCTGGCCATGCCGGTGTTTATTGTCGGTTCGGTAACCTTCGGCATTGCGACTGCCACGGAATCAGCGGCCATGGGTGCATTTTACGCCCTTCTGCTAGGCTTCGTGATTATCCGCAGGCTGTCGGGTCGGGATTTTTATACCTGCCTGATAGAAACCGCAATCACCAGTGCCAAAATCATGATGATTATCGCATTTTCACAACTCTATGTCTGGGTGCTGGCGCTTGAACGAATCCCCGAGATGATCGCTGCCATTCTCATGAGCTTCGACCTCGGTCCCAGGGGCATGATGTTGATCATCGGATTGGTTGTACTGTTGGTTGGAACGTTTCTCGACGTGGCACCCGGCATCCTGCTGCTGACGCCGGTCTTCTTACCGGCCGCCGTGCAGGTAGGGGTATCACCGATTCAGTTCGGGGTCACACTGGTGGCAGCCCTGGCGGTCGGTGCGTGTACGCCACCGGTGGGAAATTGCCTCAACGTATGCGCTGCCGTGACCGGCATGAAAATCGGCACGATTTTCCGAGGTGCACTGCCCTGGCTGCTCGGCAACGTCATCATCCTGGTGCTTATCGCTATCTTCCCTCAGCTCATTCTCTGGCTGCCGGACTGGCTCATGGGTTCGCAGTAATTAGATAACTTTCGTTTTCAGTGGAGATTGGCAACACCTCAGATCCAAAAATTTGGATGGACCAACCGCCCAGCAAGGCTGAGTGTCAATACTGCACCATCCGCAGACATGGAGAGTCTTTCATGTTTTCTCTTGGGCATCAGTAAATGAAATTGGTTCGCCAAACAGCACAACATTCTTGGGGGTTGCCTTCTGGCTGATTCTATGCATGGGTAAAAATACCGTTGTCAGACACTGGCTAGGGCAACGGTGAACGTTGAATCGCTCAACTGATGTGTAATATGGGGATATTCAGTATACCCGCCAGTTTTTTTAGGCTTTCACTGCAGTCGTCGTATGTCATTGAGACATGATGCTCCAATCCTTTTTTTGATGGCGAGAGGCCGCAAAGCACCGTAGATTTGCAGATTTTTTCGAAGCGGTTCCTGTTCCAGTAACTCTAAACCTTTGAACCCTG
>JAAUYD010017268.1_pt1 | contig 17136 bp, 4 predicted proteins | sample 7278101 | NCBI WGS metagenome assembly JAAUYD01 (sample SAMN14350128, study PRJNA611818) | marine sediment metagenome | isolation source: surface marine sediment (0.6m) | place: French Polynesia: Moorea | collected 2018-08 | reverse complement strand
GTTGCGAGCAGTAACCCCAGCAGCGACAGGGTCGTAAACCGGCGCAATTGCTTTGACATCATGACTCTACCTGACGATTGTTTCGCAAACGATCGGCCCGCCACGGCCGGGCCGCCATGCGCCTAGACCGGGTGCCGCGACGATTCATTTCGCCGCCGTTGCCGCAGCCCGACAGCCGGTACTGCGACCGACGGCAGTCGGCGTGCATTCTGGCAGGTGGCGACGGGTTCGGCGATCGACGATGAAAGACGGATGAGGGGCGGATGAATGACACCGGCGTCGGCACGGGTCCCTTGAGCACGTGCCGGTGATCGAGCATCGCCGGCGATCCTATACACAGCAACTCGCGGGGCGGTATCGTCTCGCCACAACCGCCAGCCGTAGCCGGGAGCCGCACCGTGGAAAAGAAGAAGATCATTCTGTTTACCGCCATCGCCGCCGCGATCATCGCGTTCTTCGCGTTCGATCTCGGGCGCTTTCTGGATCTCGCGTTCCTCAAGGAACAGCAGGGCGCGATCGAGGCCTACCGGGCGGCCAACCCGCTGCTGACCGCCGCCATCTTCTTCGTGATCTATGTCGCGGTAACCGGCCTGTCGCTGCCGGGTGCCGCGGTCATGACCCTGGTCGCCGGCGCGATCTTCGGACTGTTCTGGGGGCTCGTGATCGTCTCGTTCGCATCGTCGGTCGGCGCCACGCTGGCGTTCCTCGCCAGCCGCCTGCTGTTCAAGGAGACCGTGCAGCAGCGCTTCGGCGGCAAGCTGCGGGCGATCAACGACGGCATCGCAAAAGAGGGCGCTTTCTACCTGTTCGCATTGCGCCTGGTGCCGATCTTCCCGTTCTTCGTCATCAACCTGGTCATGGGTCTGACGCCGCTCCGCACCTGGACCTTCTACTGGGTCAGCCAGGTCGGCATGCTCGCGGGCACGGTCGTCTACGTCAACGCCGGTACCCAGCTCGCCAAGATCGAGAGCTTGAGCGGCATCCTGTCGCCGGCCATCCTCGGTTCGTTCGCGCTGCTCGCGGTGTTCCCGTTCATCGCCAAGCGCGTGGTCGCATGGATCGAGGCACGCAAGGTCTACGCGCGCTGGCAAGACAGGAAGCCGGCCAGGTTCGACTACAACATGGTCGTCATCGGCGCCGGCTCCGGCGGCCTGGTGTCGGCCTACATCGCCGCCGCGGTCAAGGCCAAGGTCGCGCTGATCGAGCGTCACAAGATGGGCGGCGACTGCCTGAATACCGGCTGCGTGCCGTCGAAGGCGCTGCTGCGCTCGGCGAAGTTCATCGCCCAGGCGAAGAAGGCCGAGAGCCTCGGCATGCAGGCCGTCGACGTCGACTACCGCTTCGCCGACCTGATGGAACGCGTGCAGCGCGTCGTCAAGGCCGTCGAGCCGCACGACTCGGTCGAGCGCTACACCAAGCTCGGCGTCGACTGCGTGCAGGGCGACGCCCGCCTGACCACGCCGTGGACCGTCGAGGTCGACACCCCCGACGGCCGGCGCGAGATCTCGGCGCAGTCGATTATCGTCGCCGCCGGGGCGCGCCCGTTCGTGCCGCCGATCCCCGGCATCGACGAGGTCGGCTACCTGACCTCCGACGATGTCTGGGAGCTGCGCGACCTGCCCGGGCGCCTGGTCGTCCTCGGCGGCGGCCCGATCGGCTGCGAGCTGGCGCAGGCCTTCGCGCGCGTCGGCGCCACGGTCACCCAGGTCGAGATGGCGCCGCGGCTGATGCCGCGCGAGGACCCGGAGATCTCGGCGATGGTGCTGGAGCGCTTCCGCGACGAGGGCATCGACGTGCGCGTCGACACCAAGGCACAGGCGTTCCGGGTCGCCGACGGCGACAAGCTGCTGATCGCCGAGCACGACGGCGAGACCGTCGAGATCGCGTTCGACCAGCTGCTGGTCGCGGTCGGGCGTGCCGCCAACGTGTCCGGCTACGGCGTCGACGAGCTCGGTATCGAGGTCAGCGAGCGGCGCACGCTCGCGGTCAACGAGTTCATGCAGACCACGTATCCGAACATCTACGCCTGCGGCGACGTCGCCGGGCCGTACCAGTTCACGCACACGGCAGCGCACACGGCCTGGTACGCGTCGGTCAACGCGCTGTTCGGCCGCTTCCGCAAGTTCAAGGTCGACTACTCGGTGATCCCGTGGGCGACCTTCACCGACCCCGAGGTCGCGCGCGTCGGTCTCAACGAGACCGAGGCCAAGGAACGCAACATCGCCTACGAAGTGACGACCTACGGCATCGACGATCTCGACCGCGCGATCGCCGACGAGTCGGCGCACGGCCTGGTCAAGGTCCTGACCGTGCCCGGCAAGGACAAGATCCTCGGTGCGACCATCGTCGGCGACCATTCCGGCGAGCTGATCGTCGAGTTCATCCTCGCGATGCGCCACGGCCTCGGCCTCAACAAGATCCTCGGCACGATCCATATCTACCCGACCTGGGCCGAGGCCAACAAGTATGCCGCCGGCAACTGGAAGCGTGCGCACGCACCGCAGAAGCTGCTCGACTGGGTCGGCCGTTACCATGCCTGGAGCCGCGGTGCGTAGCGCACCCGCGCTCGCCGCACTGCTGCTCGCCGGCACACTCGGCGGCGTCGCGGCGACGCTGGCGGCGCCCGGCGCGTTCTCGGCGATGCCGGCCGGCGGTGCGTTCGCCGACGGCTGGAGCGTGACGACGCTGCCCGACATCGCGCCGACCCGATACACGCTCAGCGACGACGGCGGTCGCACGGTGGTCAGGGCGGACGCGACCGGCAGCGCGGCCAGCCTGATCCGCAGCGTGCGCTGGGACGCCGCGGCGCAGCCCTGGCTCGACTGGCGCTGGCGCGTCGACCGCGTCGTCGCCGACTCCGATATCACGACCAAGCAGGGCGACGACTTCGCCGCGCGCCTCTACGTGTTCTTCGACTTCCCGTTCGACGAGCTGTCGCTGTTCGAGCGCACCAAGCTGCGCGTCGCGCGCTGGCTGTACGGCGAGCAGGTGCCCGCCGCGGCGCTGTGCTACGTCTGGGCGAACCGCGAACCGCCGGGCACGACCGCGTGGAACGCGTACACCAGCCGCGTACGCATGGTCGTGCTGCGCAACGCCGACGACGCGGTCGGCGAATGGACCGACGAGCGCCGTGACCTGGCTGCCGACTTCCGCGCTGCGTTCGGTGACGTCCCGCCGGTCGTGACCGGGCTCGCGATCGCCGCGGACACCGACCAGACCGGCGAGCGCGTGACCGCGTGGTTCGGCGACATCCGCCGCTCCGCCCGCTGACCCGGTCGCGGCACGCGTTACCCCGAGCAATGGCGCGGCAGCGGCCGTGACGCCCTGAGCCCGGCGCAGCGCCCGAATGCCGCATCCGCGGCCGTCGTCCAGGACTCTCGTTCCGCGCCCGCCGAACACTTGCCCACTGTTTGACCGCCATCAAACCCGGCCGCCGCGAACGGGCGTATCTGTGGTCTTGAAACAACATGAAACGCCGGGAAACACATCGTCTTGGCGTCATGTTTTCGCGGCATCTCGTCGCATCACTCTGTGCCGGGGTGCTGGGTTGGCTGGGCGCCACGCATTGTATTGCTGCGCTGCCGACTTCCATCGACAGCTGCACGTTGCCCGCGTGCGTCGTCGGCGAACAGGGCACACCGGGCGACGACAGTTGGATCCTTCCCTCGACACAGGACGCTACGGCGAGCGCGAGCCTGAACGCCGGCGAGATCCTGATCTCGATCATCGCGACCGATACCGCCGACGCAACGGCGGCAACCAGGGCGTTCGCGACCGGTATCGATGCGGCCGGCGGCAATGACACGTTCCGCAACTACAACGACTACCTGACGAGCGCGGATGCGACGACGCTCGCCGGCAACGTGACGATCTGGGTCGACGACGCGGCGGATGCGACCGCGGCGATCCTGGCGTTTTCCGACGCGCTCGGCTTCGTCGCCGGCGACGGCGACGACACGTTCATCAACGGCATACAGTTCGATACGCTGTCATCGGCGTCCGCCGGCTACGGCGACCTGACCTTCGCGTTGCTGAACAACGCCTCCGCGGGTTCGGTCAACGCGCTGCTGCACGCCGAGGCGAGGGCCACCGGCATCGTCGGTGAGGCCGGCAAGGACACGATCAGGATCGATACCGGTGAGGTCTATACCAAGGCGCGCGCCAGCACCGCCAGCGGCGCATTGAGCGGCGCCGCGTTCGGCAACGGCGTCGCCGACACCGGCGCAACTGCGAACGCGACGGCGACCGGTATCGACGGCGGCGCTGCCGACGACACCGTCAAGAACTGGGCCAGCGTCGAGGTGCTGGCCGACGCGGTGATCGGTGCCGGACAGCTCGGCCTGCAGATCGTCGAGGGCTTCGGTAACGCGGTACTGGCGCGCGACGCGACGGCCGTCGCGACCGGGATTGCCGGCGGCGACGGTGTAGACACCCTGCTCAACGGCTTCACCCTCGACGTCACGGCCAAGGCGGCCGTGGTCATCGACGATGTCACGATCGCGCCGCTGTTCCTCGAGCCGTTCGGCGAGAACGCCGACATCGACAGCAGCCCGTCGGCGCTGGCCGACGCGACCGGGATCGCCGGCGGCGCCGGCGACGACATCATCGACAACGCCTACACGATGAATGTCCATGCCGACCCGCTGGCACAGGCGTTCGCGCTCGATGTCGCGCTGTTCGGCAACGCCAGCGCGACCACCGGCGCACGCGTGTACGGTTATGCGACGGGCATCGCCGGCGACGCCGGCAAGGACCGGCTGACCAACAATTTCGATAGCACGATCACGGTCCGTGCGACACCGCTGTCGGTGCTGGTGGCCAGCACCGGTGTGGTCACGTTCGTGCCCGTGATCCCGGTGATCTTCAGCGGCGCCGACGTCGGCTCTGCGGTCGTCGCCAGTGCAATCGGCATGCGCGGCGGCGACGACGATGACGACCTGATCAACAATGGCACGATCAATGCCATTGCCCGGCCGCTGGAGGTCGCCGTGCAGGCCGGCATCGATGTCGGCATCAGCGTCGAGGGCAAGAGCGGCGGTGGCGACGACGACCCGGACATCGATCTGCCGTCGCCCGACGTCGGCATTACCAGCAGCCCGTCGGCGCCCGGCCGCTATGCCACCGGCAACACCGGCCGCCTGTCGATCGCGACCGGCCTGGCCGGCGACGGCGGCAGCGACACGATCGACAACAACCATGTGATCAATGTCGACGCGGATGCCGACCTGCACCAGATCGAGGCGGATTCCGGCATCGGCATCGAGATCGGCTTCGATACGGCATCGGTGGCCGTCGCCGGTGCCAGCGCCAATACCAGCGCCAACAGCGTTGTCGCGCCTGCGGCGAGCAGCGCAGCCGAATCGACGGCACCCGAAAGCGTCGTGCTGTACCCGCTGACCGTCGAGGCGAAGAGCGATATCCGCACCGTGGGCACCGGCATCGACGGTGGCGCCGACAATGACACGATCACCAACCGCGGCAGCATCACGGTCACGCCCGACGTGACGATGAATGCGGTGACCGTGACCGCCGATATCGAGCTGCCGGAGCTCGGCATCAGCCTCGAGGCCTTCGAGGTCAAGACCGACGCCAGTACCGACATCAACGTGCGCGGCGTCGGCATCGCCGGCGGTGACCACGATGACACGATCACCAACAATGCGAACAAGACCATCACGGTAACGTCGCACGGCACCGCAACGTCGGTCAGCGCGACCTACGAGCCGGGGGTCGCGATCCCGGCGCCGCTGTTCGGTTACCTCAAAGACCCCGCCGCCGACGCCAACGTCAAGGTGTCCTCCGAGGCCATCGGCATCCACGGCGACCGTATCGACAGCGACGACCAGGGCGCCGCACCGGGGCGCGACGAGATCAACAACCACGGCACGGTCACGGCCGAGGCGTTCGGCAATGCCAACGCGGTTACGGCGACCGGCAACCTCGGCGGCGCCGCGGTCGGCAACGCGGCGATCGAGATGGAAGGCCGCTCGCGCGGTATCGCCGGCGGCGCACAGACCGACCACATCACCAACACCGGCACGATCACGAGCAAGTCCGAGGTAAAGGGCATCGGCTTCGCGGTGCAGGCCTCACTGCTGCTCGGCGCCACGGTCGGCAGCGGCCAGACCGCGTTGACCGCAGACAGCACCGGGATCACCGGTGACGCCGGCGGCGACGTGATACGCAACCAAGCCAGCGGCACGATCAGCGCATCGGCCCTGGCCGACAGTGACATCACGCTGGTCGACCTGGTGGTCGTGCCCGGCGCAGCGATCGGCAACGCCAGCTCATCCGCCAGCGCGACCGCACTCGGCATCGACGGCGGCGGCGACGGCGACGACATCGGCAGCGCAGGCGAGATCACGGCCGACGCGATCGCACGCATCAACGCGCGCTCGATCAGCGCGATCCTGATGGCGACCGGGTTCAGCGATTTTCCGCTGCCGCAGGGTGCGCGCGCCGGTTCGCTCGGCCCGGGGGCCGTCGCGGACGCGACCGCGATCGATGGCGGCGGCGGCGACGACTACCTGCATTGGACCGACAGGCTGACCGCGAACGCGATCGCGCACGCCGACAGCCTGCTGGTCGCATTCGCCGGCACCGGCGCGGCACTCGGCGACGCGGTCGTCGACGCGCAGGCGATCGCGCGCGGTGTGCATGGCGGCATCGGCAACGACGATATCGACGTCGACGGTGAGGTCAGCGCGGACGCGACGGCGACCAGCGGCAGCCTGTCGTTAAGCGTCTCCGGCCTGCCCGGTCCGGGTGGCGCGGCGGTGACCAGCGGCAGCGAGACGCGCGCCACGGCCATCGGTGTCGACGGTGGCGAGGGCGTCGACAGTATCCACACGACCCGCCAGGTGCGTGCCGCGGCCTGTGCACACAGCGGTCCGGACGGCAATGACGACGACTGTCCGCTGCCCGCTGCCAAACCACCGCTGGCCGGCGCGACCGGTGTCGCGGTGTCGCTGATCAATCCGACCGACGGCAGCCTGGTCGACGCGACGACGCTGACCGAGGCCGAGGCAACCGCGCTGGCCGGTGGCGAGGGCGGTGACCACCTGCTCAACAAGGCCGCACTGATCAGCGTCGCCGACGCCGAGTCGCGCAGCACCAGCGTCACCGCGAGCGGCATCGGCACCGCCGATGCCCTGTTGTCGACAACGGTTTCTGCCCTCGCGAGCGGTATGGCCGGCGGCGACGACGGCGACTGGCTGCAGGCGGCATCGAGCGTCGAGGTCACGGCCAACGCGACCGCGGCAACGACCATCGTCGACGTCGTGGTCGGCGGTATCGCGGATGTCAATGCGACGACCCTGGTCAACGCGTCGGCGCACGGCCTCGACGGTGGCGCCGGCATCGACGTGATCGACATCGACGCCTCGCTGAGCGTCAATGCGCATGCCTCGACCACCGGCGACGGCTGGGCGGTCACGCTGTTCGGTGTCGGATCGCAGGTGGCCGGGCTCGATGTCGACGCGTTCGCGGTCGGCGCACTGGGCGGTGACGACACCGACATCGTGACCAACCGCGCGCTGATCACGCTGAGTTCGGTTGCGTCGGCCCATTCCGACTCCGTCAACGTCAACCTGATCGGCGCGACGCGCGGCGAGGCCGGCCTGGCAGCGACCGCGGCACTGGTCGGACTGGCCGGCGACGACGGTGACGACTTCCTGTACAACGAGAACATCATCGACGCCAGCGCGTCATCGACGGCCACCTTCTCGAGTGTCGATTTCACGTTCGGTGGCCAGGTAACGTCGGTGGTCGGCAACGCCGATTCGGTCGCCGACACGCTGGTCAGCGGCATGCGTGGCGGCAGCGGCCGCGACACCCTCGACAACAGCGGACAGATCCTGATCGACACGACCGCCACGGTGACGACGGAGGCCGGCGCGACGATCAGCGTGTTCGGCGTCGCCGGTACGCACGCGACGATGGCCGCGCAGCCGTTCGGCGTCGGCATCCACGGTGATGACGACAACGACACGATCGTCAACACGTCGGTCGTCGATGTCGCGTCGCATGCCGTTGCCGACCTGCTCGATCAGTCGGCGTTCACGTTCGGTGGCCAGGCCAGCGATACCGCGGATGTCGGTGCGCACGCCGCGGCGGCCGGGCTGCTCGGCGGCAGCGGCAACGACGGCATCGACAATCGCGCGACGCTGACGGCGCTGGCCGACGCGACGCTGGAGGTCGCCAGCGGCAGCACCGTCGTGATCGGCGCGGCACGCTCGACCGGCCTGTCGGGGGCTACCGCCGACGTCGCCGGCATCGGCGGCGGGGATGGCGACGACGTGCTGATCAACCGTGGCTCGACGACCGCGACGGCAGCGCTGACCAGCGACGTCGTCGGCAGCGCGTTCGCGGTGGCCGGCGACCCGTCGGCGAACCCGATGCTGTCGACGACCAGCCACGCCGCCGGTATCACCGGCGACCTCGGCAGCGACGTCATCAGCAACCTGTTGACCGGGCGTGTCGCGGTCACGGCAGCGGCTCGGCCCAAGGTCAGCGGCGACACCCGCGCGGTGTTCGACTTCGGCACCGTGGCCGGCAGCGCGCAGCTGCAGTCGACCGTCATTGCCGAGGGCCTCGACGGCGGTGTCGGCGACAACGAGCTGACCAACTACGGCGTGATCGACGTCGTCGTCGACAGCGAGATCGAGGCACGCAACAGCGCACAGGCCGGGCTGTTCCTCGGCGACACCGAGTCGACCAGCAATGCCAGTGCCTCACTGTTCGCCGCCGGCCTGAAGGCACTGCACGGCAACAACGAACTGACCAACAGCGGCGACGTGACGACCAGCCTGTCGGTGCGCGGCAGCCAGCCCGACGCCGGCCCGTCACTGCTCGCGCGCGCCGACGCGCTCGGTCCGCCCGGCGGCGTGACCATCACGTCCGACGCCTACGGCACCGCGATCGCGTCACTCGGCGCCGAACTGCACGGCATGCATGCCGGTGACGGCGGCAACCTGCTACACAACAGCGGCTCGCTAACCGTCACGCTGGCGCCTCAGGTCGAGGCGTTCGCGTCGGCCGATGGCGACGGTTTCGACGGCGACGGCTGGGGCACGGCACGCGTCTGGCTCGGCGAGAGCGCACCGGATGCCGTGGGCGCCCCGCTGGTCGCGCTGGCGACCGGCATGTCGGTCGGTGACGGCAACAACGACCTGATCAATGAAGAGCGGATCGTCGTGTCGGCATCGCCAAAGGGAACCGCGTCGGCCAACGTCGACGGCGACCTGTTCGGCAGTGCCGAGGCCGACCTCGCCAGCACCGTGCACGCGACCGCGGTCGGCATGCAGGCCGGCGATGGCATCAACATGCTGGTCAACGAGGGCACGCTGCAGGTCAGCACCAGCCCCGCCGCAACCGTGACGCTGGTTAAAGGCAAACCGACCGGGCCGGGCGCCGCGGCCGTCGCGATGGCGTATGGCATCCGCGTCGGCGACGGCGGCAACCGGATCTTCAACAGCGGCACGATCGACGTCAGCGCAGCAGCGACCGCCACCGCACCGGCAGCACTTGCCACCACCACCGACGCGATCGCCGTCGCGATCCTCAGCGGCAGCGGCGACGACGTCATCGAGCATGCCGGTAGCGGCATACTCAGAGTAACCAACGGCGGCACGCCCGGTGTCGGCACGGCCATCGACAGCGGCGCCGGCGACGACGAACTCCACGTACGCGACAGCGCCGCGGTGCACGGCGACGTGCTGCTGCGCGACGGCGACGACCTGATCGCGTTCGTCGACAGCGCAGTGATCAACGGCCGCATCGACGGTGGCGCCGGCCGCGACACGCTGCGCATCGACGATCGCCGGCAGCTCGCGCTGGTTTCGGGCAACGTCCACGGCGTCGAACAGATCGACGCCGACCAGGGCGTCGTGATCACCGACAGCGACTATGCGCTGCTCGACGGCGGCGGGCTCAAGGTCGAGCTGTACGACGGCGGCCATGGCCAGATGGCGGTGTCCGGGGTCGCCGCGATCGGTGCGCAGAACACGCTCGCGGTCGTCGCGACGCCGCAGGTGTACAGCAGCGGCGACAGCTACGACGTGCTGGTCGGCGATGCCGTCAGCGGCCGGTTCGAGAGCCACGACCTGACGCAGTCGCAGTTCCTCGGCTTCAGCGTCAGCTACCTGCCGGACACGGTGCAGGTCATGGCCGGCGTGCGGCCATTCGCGGCCGCCGCGAGCGACCCGACCGAGCGCGCGGTCGCCGCGCACCTCGACCGCCTGGCCGCCACGGCCAGCGGTGACCTCGCCGACGTTATCGCCGCGTTCCAGCTCGTGACCACCGACGACGAGGTCGACACCGCGTTCCGCAGCCTGAGCCCCGAGCTGCACGGCAGCCTGACCCGGGCCGCGCAGGACGGCGTGATCCAGGTGGCCGGCCTCGTCGACCTGCGCCTGCAGACGCGCTATGCCAATCGACAGCTCTCCGCCGATCTGGCCCGCGCCTGGCAGGGCACGACCGGCAGCCCGCTGCTGCTGACCGCGAGTTCGCTGGCGCCCGCAGTCGCGCCGCTGCACGCCGCCGACAGCTCGCCAACGGCGGTCGCGGCAGCACCGCAGCTGTGGGGTGCCGCGCTCGGTCGCATCGGCGACCGGGAGACGGGCGGCGGTTATACCGGTTTCGACTACCTGACCCGCGGCGTCGCGTTCGGCGTCGACATGCCGGTCGGCGATGCGCTGCTGCTCGGCGCCGCCAGCGCATACACCTGGACCGACGTCGACTACGCGGCCGCTGCCGGCCACGGCAACGTCGAGGGCTGGAGTGTGGCTCTGTACGGCGAGTACGCACTGCCACGCGGCTATCTGCGCGGCAGCCTGTCGTACGGACAGAACGATTACCGTGCCGAGCGCAACCTGACCGTCGGCGCGCTGCGCCGCGAGGCCGTCAGCGACCACGACGGCGACAGCCTGGTCGCGAGCGTCGGCGGCGGCTACCCGATCGTCTGGGACGCTGCCGTGCTCGAACCGTTCGTGCGCGTCGACTACGCCCGCATCGACGAAGACGGCTACCGCGAACGCGGCGCCGGCAGCGCCAACCAGATCGTCGGCGCGCGCCGCACCGAGGCGCTGCGCAGCGCCCTCGGCGTGCGTGCCACGCAGACCCGGGATCTCGACAACGGCCGCCTGACGACCAGCGCCAGCGCGGCGTGGCTGCACGATTTCGACATCGATGACCAGGCGATCACGGCGCGCTATGCCGGCGCGCCGGCGAGCGCGTTCACGGTGCCCGGCCGCGGCATCGACAACAACGGCCTGCAGCTCGGCATCGGCGTCGCGTACGACGACGACAAGGGCCTGTCGACGTCGCTGCGCTACGAGGGCGAGTTCCACGGCGACGACAATTCACACGCGCTGATCGGCCAGATCCGGCTGCGCTTCTAGCGGCCTCGGCGCCGTCGCGATCACCGCGCAGTACCCCCCGGCCCGCGAGCGACACGGCCGGCGCTGCCGGTCGACTACTGGCCACCGCGGCCGGGCCCGGACCGGTCGCGTGCCCCGGCGCCGGGCCGCGCGGCGCTCCACGATCGCGGGGCCGCGCCGGGGTCGCGGCAGCGCGCACATTCAAGCCCCGCCAGAAGCCGCCGATAGTGCGGTAACGTCCGGAACTTGCTTCCCAGATCCGGATGGATCGATAACCACCGCGAAGGAACAACAATGGCGGGATGCATCGTCGCAATCGGCACGTCCGCGGGCGGGCTGGAGGCCTTGTGCACTGTCGTCGGCAATCTGCCGGTCGACAGCGGGCTGACATTCCTGGTCGCGCAGCACATGCCGCCGCAGCATCGCAGCCTGCTCAGCGAGCTGCTCGGCCGCGAGACGCGCATGCCGGTGGTCGAGGTCGCCGGCGGCGAACGCCCGGAATCCGACCGCATCTACGTCTGCCCGCCGAATGCCGACCTGACCTATGACGGCGAGATCCTGCGCCTGACCGAGCCATCCGACGCGAACGCCCCGAAACCGTCAATCGACACCCTGTTCAACAGTATCGCCGCGCACTGTGGCGAGTGCGCGGCTGGCGTGATCCTGTCCGGCAACGGCGCGGACGGATCGCTTGGCAGCCGCGCGATCCGCGCCGCCGGCGGCCTGACGGTCGCCCAGGACCCGGCCACGGCACAGTACGAAGCGATGCCACAGGCGGCGATCACGAACGGCGGCGCCGAGCTGATCCTGACGCCCGACGAGATCGGCGGACAGATCGCGCGCCTGCTGATCGAACGGCGCACCCAGGCGGCGCCGCGCAGCGCCGGCCCGGAAGCCCCCGACGGCCCGCTCGGCGACCTGTTCAGCGCGATCTGGCAACGTCGCCAGCTCGATTTCTCGGCCTACAAGGACGCGTCGATCCGCGATCAGCTCGATCGCCGACTGGCGGCACTGCAGCTGCCCGACCTCGACGCCTACCTGCAATTCGTCGCAGAGCATCCGGAGGAGATCGACGCGCTGACGAAGGGTTTCCTGGTCACGGAGACGACCTTCTTCCACGACACCGAGGCGTTCGCCGCGGCCGCCGAGACCGTCGACGCGATCGTCGCCGGCAAGGCCGACGGTGAACCGATCCGCGTCTGGGTGCCGGGTTGCGCGACCGGCGAGCAGGTCTACGCCATCGCGATGCTCGTCTTCGAGGCGATCGGCGGCGATACCCAACGCCACCCGGTAAAGATCTTCGGCACCGATATCGACGCCGACGCGACCGCGCACGCGCGCCGCGGTCGCTATTCCGCGGACGCCGTCGACGGCGTCGAGGCCGACCTGCTCGAGCGCTACTTCACCGCCAGCGGCGACGGCTACCAGGTCGCCCGGCGCCTCCAGCAGATCGTCGTGTTCGCCCGCCAGGACCTGGTCCGCGATCCGCCGTTCCTGCACCTCGACCTGATCGCGTGCCGCAACGTGCTCAACGATTTCCGGCCCGAGCTGCAGGATCACCTGTTCCGGGTGTTTCACTACGCGCTGAACCCGGCCGGGCACCTGTTGCCCGGCAACGCCGAGGCCGTCAGCGCTGCCGGCGAGCTGTTCCGGCAAGCCGACAACGGGCGTATCTTCGTGCGCGACGATACGGCGACGGCGTCGGCGTTGCGCCTGAGCCAGTTCCGCGCGAATCACGAATTCGCACCAGCGACCGCGACACCGCGGCCGAGCGAGGCGCCGCCCGATCCCAGGACGATGCTGCACGAGCAACTGGCACGGGCCTACGCGCCGCCGAGCGCGCTGGTCGACGCGGACAACCGCCTGGTCGAGCTGTTCGGCGCCACCGAAGCGTTCTTTCGCGTCGGCGAAGGCAGCGCCGAACCCGACGTCCTCAACTTGATCCGCCACGACCTGCGCAGCGACCTGCGCGCGTTGCTGCACCGCGCACGCAGCAGGCGCGGCGAGACGGCAGTCGGCGAGGCCGTGTTCGGCGACGACGGCGTCGGCGTCCGGCTGTGCGTCGCGGCGCTCGACGGTGATCGGGACGGCCGCGATCTGCTGCGTGTGAGCTTCGATCCCGTGCGGCGGGCCGCATCGACCGACGACACGTCGGTTGCCGAGCTGCACGACGAGCTGTCGAGCACGCGCGACTTCCTGCAGACCGTGGTCGAGGAACTCGAGACCTCGAACCAGGAGCTGAGGTCATCGACGGCGCGGAACGCGACGTCGAACGAACAGATGCACGCGACCAACGCGGAGCTCAGTAGCGTCAACAACGAGCTGCAGACCGAGGTCGACGGGCTGCGCAGGACGCTGACCGACCTCGAGCGGGTGCACAACGCGTCCGCGGTCGCGACGGTCGTTGTCGACCGCGACCTGCTGGTCACACGCTTCAACGAGGCGGCGGTGCGCACGGTCGGCCTGAGCCAGGACGCCGTCGGCCATAACCTGACCGCGCTGCCGCTTCGCCTGCCGGTCGCCGACCTCTACGAAGCGCTGAATGCGACGCTCCGCGAGCAACGCGTCGAACCGCTGGAGGTGTCCAGCGGCGGGCGCGACTTCCGCATCGAGATGCAGCCGTATCGTGACGACTCGCAGCGCGTCGACGGCGTCGTGATCGATATCGCCGACATCTCACAGCTCAAGAACCAGCAGCACCTGCTGCGCGAGACCAACGCGCTGTTCGAGGTGTTCGCGAACCACGTCGGCGCCGTGACCTGGGTCCAGGAGCCGAAATTCGGCCGCATGATCTACGTCAACGCGGCGTTCCGGCACGTGTACGGCCTCGACCCGGAGGCGGTGATGCGCGATCCGGAGACCATCTTCGAGGTCATGCAGCACGACGACGCCGCGCGCCTCAAGCAGCAGCACCTCGATGCGCACGACCAACCGTGGTCGCTGGACACGCGGATCACGCATCCGCGCGACGGCACGTTGCGCTGGCTGTCGACCCGCGCCTACCCGGTCATCGGGGCCGAACGCCCACGCTACGTCGTCGGCCTGACCGTGGATATCACCGACGACGTCGAGAGCCGGCGCGATCTCGGCGGCGTCGCGCACGTGTTCGACCTGCTGCTCGATTCGGCGGCCGACGGCGTCGTCGGTCTCGACGCCGAGCGTCGGGTCACGTTCGTCAACGACACCGTGTGTCAACTGACCGGTGTGGCGCGCGACGCGCTGGTCGGTCAGGACGCCGCCGCGCTGTTCGACGACAGCGTCGTTGCGACCCTCGACGAGGTCACGCGGGCCGGCGAGCGACAGCGCCGGCATCTGCAGCGCGTACTGGTACACGCGGCCGGCGACGCCAGTCTCACGACCGACGTCGTGGTCTCGTCCGAGCCGCTGCTGCGCGGCGGCGACACCACGGCCATCGCGGTCGTCGGCCGCCCGCGAGAAGAGCGCATGTCGACGCGCGAGCTGCAGATCGCCGCGAACGTGTTCCGCAATACACAGGACGGTGTCATGGTGCTCGATGACGAGACCCGCATCGTCGCGGTCAACCCGGCGTTGACGCAGATACTGCACCGCGACGAGGACCTGCTGATCGGCAGCGTCCCCGACGTCTTCCCGAACCGCGAGCCGCACTCCGCGTTCCCCGCCGACATCCGCAGCGCGCTCGACAAGGATGGCCGCTGGAGCGGTGAGGTGCACACGCAGCGCAGCGACGCCGAGTTCATCGTGCTCGAATCGGAGGTCCGCACGCTGGACCGGACGCACGGTGAGGACGAGGGCCGCTACATGGTCGTCGTCAACGACATCACACAGCGCCGCGCGTACGACAAGGCCGGTAATCGCCAGGCCAACTTCGATGCGTTGACCGGACTGCCGAACCGCACGCTGCTGCACGACCGCCTGAGCCTCGAGCTGCGTCACGCGGCGCGCGACGGCTATGGCGTCACGGTGATGTTCATCGACCTCGACCGCTTCAAGGAGGTCAATGACTCGCTCGGTCAAGAGGCCGGTGACGAGCTGCTCCTGATGGTCGCGAGTCGCATCCAGGAGAGGGTGCGTTCGACGGACACGCTGAGCCGGTTCGGCGGCGACGTGTTCGTGCTGATGATGCCCAAGTACCAGCGCTCACAGGCGCCGGAGCTGATGGCACGCACACTGATCGATGCCGTCGATCAGCCGTTCGAGATCCGGAACCAGAGCGTGTTCGTATCGGCGTCGATCGGTATCGCGATCTTCCCGCACGACGGCAACGACACGTCGGAGCTGCTGCGCAACGCCGACGCCGCGATGTACGAGGCAAAGAACAGCGGGCGACGCGGCTTCGCATTCTACCAGCCGCAGATGACCGTCGACGCGACCGAGCGCATCAACCTCGAGGCCGAGCTGCGCCAGGCACTCGAAATGAACCAGCTGCGCGTGCATTACCAACCGATCGTGCTCGCCAGCAACGGCCGGACCTGTGGCATGGAGGCACTGGTGCGCTGGCAGCACCCCGAACTCGGCCTACTGCCGCCGGCCGACTTCATTCCCTACGCCGAGGAAGTCGGTCTGGTTGAACCGATCACGCGGTTCGTGCTCGCCGACGCCCGGCATCGGCTGACGAGCTGGCGCAAGTTCGTCGACCAGGACTTCTCGATCAGCGTGAACTTCAGCGCCAGGCTATTCCGCAAGGCGGCCTTCCATGACCTGTTGAGGAACTGTGACGGCGATCTCGAGGGCCTGACCATCGAGGTCACCGAGGGCCTGTTCATCGACGACCGGGATACCGACGTGATCGACAGTATCAACCGGCTCAAGGAATGCGGTGCGCAGATCGCGCTCGACGACTTCGGCACCGGGTTCTCGTCGTTGGCCTATGTGCGCCGCTTCCCGGTCGACATGATCAAGATCGACCGCTCGTTCGTCGCTGACGCGCCGGACGACCCGCGCGACGGCGCACTGGTCGAGGCCGCGGTCGCGATGGCGCACGGCCTTGGCGCGACCGTCGTCGCCGAGGGCGTCGAGACCGAGCGCCAGGCGTCGAAGATGCGCGCGCTCGGTGCCGACCTGCTGCAGGGCTACCTGTTCGCCAAACCGATGCCGCCGGAAGACGCCGAGATCTATCTCGCCCGATCGGAGGCCCAGGCCGACCTGGAGACCTGACGGGCGGCGCAATGACCGACGTCGCGTGCCGTGGCACGCGCCGTATCGCCGGTGCCGTCGCTCGGCGCGTCGCCCACCGCCACGCGCGACGATTCGACGCCGCCTGCGCCGCGCGACCCGACGCCGATGCCGCAGTCGCTTCGCGACCTGGTGGGCGGCGCCCACGTCCACGCAGCCCACGCCGACCCCGCAGATCCGCGTGAAAGGCGCACCGGCGACGCCGGCCCGACGGCGCGATCGGCAGGCACCGACGGGGCCGCGCCGATCCGCGCCGCGCGCGCAATCGCGCATTCTTGACCCGCCTCAAAAAAAACCATCGCCGTTCGCGTTACAAGTGTATAAGCAAATACGAATATTTGCTGAGAACAGGGAGGACAGACGATGAAACGCACAGCACTCGCAATGCTGGCCGGGCTGCTACTGGCCGCTGCCGGCAATGCCAATGCCTGGTGGGGCGGCGGCTGGAACCCGTACGACCCGTGGGATCCGCGCTACTGGATGGAAGAATTCTTCGGCGGCGGCTACTACGGCGGCGGGCCCTGGGGTTATGGCGGCGGCCCGTGGGGCGGCTATGGCGGTCCTTGGGGCTACCGCGGCGGCCCGTGGGGCGGTTATGGCCCGT
>JAAUYD010299235.1_pt1 | contig 17147 bp, 14 predicted proteins | sample 7278101 | NCBI WGS metagenome assembly JAAUYD01 (sample SAMN14350128, study PRJNA611818) | marine sediment metagenome | isolation source: surface marine sediment (0.6m) | place: French Polynesia: Moorea | collected 2018-08 | reverse complement strand
CGCATTTTGTTTCAAGGTGGTGTATTTCTCTATCCTGGTACAACTAGTAACCCTGACGGTAAATTACGCCTACTTTATGAGTCCGCACCTTTGGCAATGCTTATTGAAGAAGCTGGAGGAAAAGCCAGTACTGGCACCCAACGGTTATTAGATTTTATCCCAGATAAGCTGCACGCCCGTACACCTTTAATTATCGGTAGTAGCAAAGATGTGGGGTTAGTAGAGTCTTTTATCCGAGATTGGCTCAGAAGAGAGTCAGAAAATCAGCCAGTCACCATGTAGAGGGCAATGGCATTTACTCTTTATTGGGTGGGGTATTTGTCCAAAGGAAAAGTTTTAATCCCAAAAAGTAAACACAGTATAGGTAGGAGTGACTAAAAATGGTAGTAGCAAAACCAATTTTTGAAATTGAAAATACTTATGGACAAAGTATCTGGATGGATAATCTCAGTCGAGATATTATCGAGTCTGGAGAACTGAAAGAATTAATCGAAAGTAGAGGTATTGTCGGGATCACTTCTAATCCTGCAATCTTTGAAAAAGCGATCGCTGGAAATAAGATTTACGATACAGATATCGAAGCAGGAATTAAAGCTGGGAAGTCTGTGGGAGAAATATATGAAAGTTTGGTATTTACTGATATTCGTAATGCTTGCGATATTTTCTTACCCGTCTATGAAAAAACTCAGGGGTTAGATGGTTACGTAAGTATCGAAGTTCCTCCCAATATTGCCAAAGATACGGAGACTACTATTTCTGAAGCTCGTCGTTATTATGAGGCAATAGATCGCCCCAATGTCATGATTAAAATTCCTGGCACTGCTGAAGGATTACCCGCAGTAGAAGCAACTATTGCAGCAGGAATTAATGTTAATGTTACCTTGCTCTTCTCTGTAGCAAGCTATGTCGAAACTGCTTGGGCTTACATTCGGGGGTTAGAAAAACTCTCAGCAGCAGGAGGAGATGTCAGTAAAATTGCCTCCGTTGCTAGTTTCTTCCTCAGTCGCATTGATACCAATGTGGATCAACGTCTGGATAGCAAGATGGCAGCAGGAGGAAACATTGAAAAACTACAAGAAATTAAAGGGAAAATTGCGATCGCAAATGCTAAAATTGCCTATCAAAAATACAAAGAAATCTTTTTTGGCGATCGCTGGAAAGCTTTAGCAGAAAAAGGCGCAAGAGTACAACGCTTGTTATGGGCATCTACTAGCACGAAAAACCCTGAATACAGCGATGTGATGTATGTAGATCAGCTAGTAGGAGCAAATACAGTTAACACCTTACCTCCCAATACTATCGAAGCCTGTGCGGATCACTGTGATCCTGCTAACCGTATTGAAAGCAACGTTGATGCAGCTTATCAAATTATTGATAGTCTCAAAGATGATGAGGTTGCCATTGATATTGATCAAGTAATGAACGAATTACTTGAAGAAGGAATCGACAAATTCATCAAACCTTTTGAGTCATTAATGGCATCCCTCGAAACAAAAGTTAAACAACTAGCCACAGTTTAAACATTTAACATTGAGCATTTATCAGTTAACATTGAGCATTTAATGATAACTGATAACTGATAACTGATAACTGATAACTGATAACTGAAATATGCCTGCAATATTAGAAAATCCCCTAAGAGTCGGCTTACAACAAGAAAGAACTGCTGACCCCTCCATTCTGGTCATCTTTGGGGCATCAGGAGATTTGACCCAAAGAAAATTAATTCCTGCTATTTATCAACTCAAAAAAGAACGCCGACTTCCTCCTGAAATAACTATAGTAGGGGTAGCGCGTCGTGATTGGAGCCATGAATATTTCCGCCAACATCTTAAAGATGGTATTGAAGAATTTAGCGATGGTATTGGTTCAGAAGAACTATGGAAAGACTTTCAAGAAGGTTTGTTCTATCATTCTGGAAACATGGATCAACCAGAAAGTTATGAGAAATTAAAAGCATTTTTAGCAGAATTAGATGGTAGAAGGGGAACAAGAGGCAATAGAGTCTTTTATCTCTCCGTATCTCCTCGTTTCTTCAAGCCAGCCCTGAAACAACTAGGAGCAGCAGGGATGTTAGCAGATCCCATCAAGCACCGCATCGTAATTGAAAAACCTTTTGGCAAAGATTTAAGTTCTGCTAAATCTCTTAACCGTGTTGTACAAAAAGTTTGCCAAGAACAGCAAGTATATCGCATTGATCATTATCTTGGTAAAGAAACCGTCCAAAATATTTTAGTGTTTCGCTTTGGTAATGCTATTTTTGAACCTCTATGGAATCGACAATTTGTCGATCATGTCCAAATTACAGTCGCTGAAACTGTGGGAGTAGAAGAAAGAGCAGGTTATTATGAAACCTCTGGCGCCTTACGGGATATGCTGCAAAATCACTTAATGCAGCTATTTGCTATTACCGCTATGGAAGCCCCCAATGCTCTGGATGCAGATAGTATTCGCAGTGAAAAAACTAAAGTATTACAAGCGACTCATATTGCAGATGCTAATAACTTAGAAAAATCTGCTATCAGAGGACAATATAGTGCAGGTTGGATGAAAGGTAAGCCCGTGAAAGGTTATCGGGAAGAAGAGGGAGTAAATCCCGAATCTACCACCCCGACCTTTGTAGCGATGAAATTAATGATCGATAATTGGCGATGGAAAGGGGTACCTTTTTATCTCCGCACTGGCAAACGAATGCCCAAAAAGGTTACTGAAATTTCCATTCATTTTAAAGAAGTCCCCTTACTGATCTTCAAATCCGCAGCCCAACAAACTAACCCCAATATCCTGACCATGCGGATACAACCCAATGAGGGTATATCTCTCAATTTTGAAGCAAAAATGCCTGGTCCTGATTTACGTACCCGCACCGTAAACATGGACTTTAGTTATGGTTCTTCTTTTGGTATGGCAACTGCCGACGCTTACCATCGTTTATTACTAGATTGTATGTTGGGGGATCAAACTCTATTCACTCGCGCTGATGAAGTAGAAGCAGCTTGGCAAGTTGTCACTCCCGTACTGAATGCTTGGGAATCTCCCAGCGATCCCAACTCAATTCCTCAATACGAAGCAGGTACTTGGCAGCCTACAGAAGCAGAATTTTTACTTGAGAGAGAAGGCAGACGTTGGCGACGACTTTAATCATTCAACATTTGTCATTTATTTAGTTAAGGGCAATTGAGTAACAACTAACCACTAACAACTAACCACTAAACATCATGGTAACAACAAAATCATCCCCTATTGTTTCCCTCCAAACTCCAAAAGACGTATCTATAGAAGAAATTGAGGCGGAATTGCGATCTCTCTGGCACTCCGTCAGTGGTGATGAAGAGGGGTCAGCAGCTTCTCGTGCCACAACTTTTAGCCTCATTGTGTATGAACCTGATGGGACACAACAACTTCTAGCAGCATTAGGATTTTATACTGGCCCCATTGATGGGATCGCTGGCCCCAGAAACGAAGCAGCTATTTCCGCAGCACAAAAAGCTTATGGCATGGAAGTCACAGGTAAAGTTAGTGGGGAATTAATTACTAAACTTCAAGAGAAATTTGCTGAAGCTAAAGAAGCCGATAGTATTAATACAGAAAATAAAACCCCTGCAATTCAATACTCTCCTGACTCCCAAGGAGCAGTAGCAGACGCGATTGCATCTGCTAATCCCTGTCGTGTCATTGCCTTAGTACCGAGTCTGGGACAAGATGAAGGGGTTAAAGCCCAAGTATCTGCCTATTGTCCTGTTAATAAAAAAGACAAAGGTAATTTGATTTGTTGCGAATATATTACCCTTAGTGGTACCGCAGAAGCTCTAGAAAGAATCGGTGGCATTATTGCCGAACTCACCATAGGGGATTTACCTAAATTCGTTTGGTGGAAAGCAACTCCTGTTCCAGACAATCCCTTATTTAAACGTTTAGTCAGCTATTGCGACAGCATCATTTTTGACTCCAGTAGTTTTACTAATCCTGAATCTGACTTGGTTTGTGTAGGTCAAATGATTCAGCAAGGAGTGATTCTAGCCGATCTAAATTGGCGCAGACTTGCACCCTGGCAAGAATTATCCGCCGAAGCTTTTGATCCCCCTGAAAGACGTTCTTGTGTTTATGAAGTAGATAAAGTAACCATCGACTATGAAAAAGGCAATCAATCCCAAGCTTTAATGTTCTTAGGATGGCTCGCTTCCCGTTTAAACTGGACTCCCACTGCTTACGAAAAAGAAGGAGGGGATTATGATATTTGTCGGGTTAAATTCACTGACTCTAACAATCAAGATATTAGTGCTGAATTAGCAGCCATTCCTACAGCGGACTGGGGAGAAATTCCAGGAGATTTAATCAGTTTGCGCTTAACTTCTACTAATCTTGATGCAGATTGCTGTACTGTTTTGTGTTCTAGCACCACTGGTTGTATGCGGATGGAAGCAGGAGGAGGAGCTCAGTCTTGTTATATTCAGCAGGTAGCACCTTTGTTTGACCAAAAAACTGAAGATTTACTAGCACAGCAGCTACAGCGTTGGGGTAGAGAGGTATTGTACGAAGAAAGTATAGCTGTAACCACAAAAATACTAGAATTAGCATTCTATCATAATGAATAAATAGTTGGCGGTAGCTAATACTATAAGAATGTAATATACAAGGTGACATTTTGTTATTTCTTGTGGACAATGTTAATTAATTTGGTAGCATTTTTTACCAAATATCTTGCTTTATTCCACAACAATTGTAAGATAAATAACAAAATGTTAATTCAATTGCAACATGGACAATGTAGCCATTAAACCCCTTGGCAAAATTTTGGAGGAGGCTGGATTAATCTCAGAAGCTCAAGTTAACACAGCTTTAGAGATTCAATCTAAATACGGTCAATTTAAGTTCGGAACAATTTTGGTGACTCTAGGAATTCTCAAACATAAAACTGTAGATTTTTTTGTTGACCAATTCCCCAAAATTGTAGAACAACCCAAAATACATCCCATAGGTTACTATCTTCAAAAGGCTGCTTTGTTAGATTCAGTGCAAACTGAAACCATACTTCAAGAACAAAAGCAAACAGAAACCCTTTTTGGAGAATTAGCTGTAGAAAAAGGATGGCTACAACCCAAAACTTTGAATTTTTTCCTCCAAAACTTCAGTAGAATTCCAGAAAAGCTCGAATTAACCTCAACCCGATCTGAAGAAGTAGTTCAAACTTTTGAATCACAGACTAGTACTTCTCACAGTGCTTCTTATTATTCTTTACTCAAAGAAGTTTTTTTCTGGACTGGAGGACATCCCTTACTAACCCAACATATCTGTCAAATCATATCTGATTCTGACGACTTCATTGCTACTGGAATAGAAGTAGTATGGGTTGAAAATTTGGTACATAATCGTGTAATTGACAATTGGGAATCTCAGCCACTGGGAGAGTTTTTACAGACAATTAAACAGTATGTCTTAAATAACAAATTATGCCAGCCTAAAGATTTACTAAAATTGTATTTACGAGTATTAGAAGAAGAAACATTAAGAGTCAATAATAGTCTAGAAAAACAAGAATTAATCAAAGTAGGATTAGTAACTGAACAAGAAGGTAACTTGACAGTATCTAATCGTATTTATCAGTCAATATTTAATTCTGATTGGGTAGAAAAACAATTATTAGCCCTAGAGAAAAAATCAAAAATTATCCCTAATATCGCTAACAGAGGTATTAAGTTTTTACCTACAAATACACTGGCTTCAGCAGCAATTAAACTTAAAAATGAACCTTTTACTCAAATCGCTGCCCTGGTTATAGTTTTGGGTTTATTATTAACGTCGCCTATAATAATTTTCTTCAATAATACTTACCATAAAAACGCTAATACAAAGAATACGCAGAATACCGAAGGCAATATTAATTCTGAATCACCATTGGGATCACAGCTACAAGCAAAATCACCATTATGTATAGATTCTATTCCTGTTGAATCTGGGATCAGAGAAGATTGGCGCAGACAGCTTGAGCAACAACAACAAAAATTACAGGAAGAGTTTCCTGATAATTGTCAAAATAACCTAGACAAATTAATAATCTTAAATGCCATAAAATTAGGTAAGGAAAACCGTGTTCTGGATGGCATTAATCATCTTTGTCAAATTAGTGCTACTTCTGAAAGTTTCAACCAAGCTAAATTTTGGCTGACTCGCTGGTACAATTCCTCTAGTTGGGGGACACAAACCAAATCTTATTTGAATTCTCTCGAAGATTGCCCCATAGCTAAGAACTTATGACCCGCAAGATTTTAATAATCACAAGATTTTATTATCTAACTATTAACAGGGCTAAAGGTACCATCACTACCTCTTTTTTCATTCTCTATCGATACTCTTAGAGCCTCTTTAGAAATTTTTATATACTTCATAATCCATTCGAGAGGAGATTCAACAATTATATTTTCGGCTCGATATTTTTCCCTATCAGACTGAATTTTATGCTCTGGGGACTCTAGAGATTGTGATGATACTCGTAATTGCTCGTTCAATAGCTCTACAAAATAGATCATCAGACCAACTCCTAACCAAAATATTAGGCAAAGGATTGTGGTCATTGATAATACGGAAAAAATACCAACTATCTGACCTAAAATTTGCTCTACTCGATTTACATCTTGTTCGATATAGGGTGGTAGTTGATGCACAAATAGTCCTACGGCTACAGTTCCCCAAACCCCACAACCCAAATGAACTGGAACAGCTCCTACTGGATCGTCAATTCGATAGAATTCTAATACAGCCTCGAATATAATCACACATAAACCACTAACTGCACCAATAAACATGGCAACTGCGAGAGAGACATAAGCAGAAGATGCGGTGATTCCTACTAAACCTCCCAAAATACCGTTAATAACCAGGGGAAGAGGTGGTTTATTACGGCGTAAACCCCGCAATAATAAGACAAATATACCTCCAGAAGCAGCAGAAATCATGGTGGTCATAATTACATGAGGAATATGAGCCAAAGCTTTAACTGAACCACCATTAAATCCCAGCCAACCAAGCCAGAGGATTAAACAGCCCAAGGTGGAAAAAGTCAGATTATAAGTACCCAATTGCCTAGATCTTACTTTGCTAAATCGGTTGTCGCCAGTTTTACTGGGATCATATCCCTGCCAACCTGTTCTCGGACCCAGTAAAATTGCGCCCAATAAACCTGCCATTCCACCAACTGAATGAACTACGGTAGAACCAGCAAAATCAAGAAAATTGAAACTACTAGCTAAAAAACCATCAGGACCCCAAGCCCAGCGACCAGTTATGGGATAGGCAATGCCTACTAAGAAAAAGCTAAACCAAAAAAATGCCCAAAACTTAATACGTTCCGCGACTGCACCAGAAACTATAGTAGCAGCTGTTCCTGCAAATACTGCTTGGAAGAAAAATACACTTAAAAAAGATTGACCTTGGGCAAGGTTAGCTAGATCCTGAAATTGAGCAGGGAAATTATTGTTAAAAGGAGGACTGAATGTTTGAAAAAAGAACCCTTCTTGTCCATAAAATGAATTACCATCACCAAACATAACCCCAAAACCCAGCCACCAAAATGCCAAAATGGAGACACAAAAAACAATAAGATTTTTCGCTAAAACATTTACTGCGTTTCGAGTCTGGCAAAGCCCCGCTTCCAACATAGCAAAACCAGCATTCATGAAAAATACCAGGGAAGCAGATACTAAGACCCAGATATTTTTTAAATAATCAAAATCAGTTTTATTGTTGATTTGAGCTATAGCTACTGGATGATGAAATAAGACTAAAATTAGAGCAGCTAAAAATAATCCAATATACTTGAGAGGAAGCAATTTCCTGCCTTTGGCTAGATAGTTCACTAGTTCCTGGCTATCATGAAGCTGCATGATTGTAGAATTTTGCCCTATCTGTTTTGATAGATCTCCTACATGACGAAGTCGAAGCAGGATCTGTCGTCCTAAAGGATACCGCTTCGCATATTTTAAGGCGGAATACCTTCGACTAGCTAAGAAAGACAATAAGTGATTTAGCAATTAATAAGAGTTAACTATAGAATTACATTACTAAGTTATTTACATTACTATTCACTAAAAATCAAGGTGCTTTTTAAAGCTGTTATTAATTTGAGCAGATGATATTTATCTACTCAAGTTAATCTTTGGAATAATCCCATAAATATTACTCTGAACATCCACCTCACAATAGCTTTTACTAAATCTAATTATCTTATTGCATTGAATTGTTTTTCCATCACTCAATGTTAAGTCTAATAACTTTAGAGGGGAAATATCCCCCCTTTCTGCAATTTTGCCTGGCTTTTAATCTATAGAGATACTTTTAGGGCGATTATCATCATCATTACTGGAATTACTATCTTTACCATATCCTTGTTTTGCCAGCCAACTAGCAAGAGGTTCTTCGTTTAGCTTTAGTTTCAATAACCCCGAACAGAACCCCCCAGAAAAGGCAATGGGTTGCTTTAATAATTCTTGGAATACTGGAGATAATTCTGAGAAAAACATAATGGTTGTAATTGAATTAGTTAGTAAGATTCTATTTTTAAAATTTTAGCTTGTAAATTAAATTAATTCTGAATAATTATCATGATGCTAATTTCATCGAACTATGACATTCTTTTGCACTTCAAAAATCAGTTTATTGTCTCGCCATAAGTCATATTTTCCTTGCCAAGTTCCAGGGATAATTTTTCGGCTTCCAGAATAACTCACCCAACTGCGATAAGACTTATCTAAAATATTGTTCCGATCTATTACTACTTCTCCCTTAGGAGAAATCAATTGCCATTTTTCCACATCTCCTTGTAATACACCATAAGCATGAACCCAAAATAGAATAGCAGGAATATTACCAGATAGCTGAGTATCCTGATACTCTCCTGACCACAATTCGCTTTGAGTAGGAGGTTGGGTGGCAAAACCAGCTCTAATTAATCCTGTGGAAGTATAAGCTAAAGATTCTTGCCAAAGAGACTTTTGTTTCTTGGTATCACAACCAGAATTGTTAGAAACTCCCCCAAAAGGATCGATTACGATATCTTGATGACGCAATGAAAGATGAACATGGGGAAAAGAAGCTAAACCTGAGGAACCTACCATTCCCAACACAGTTCCCCGATCTACTTTCATTCCTGGCTTGACTACAATACTACCCTGCCTTAAATGACAATATTGGGTCTCCCAACCCTCACCGTGGTCAATCACAATTCCATTACCGCATTCTTGCCCACTGACTGCCTTTTTTTCTGCTTCCGTATCAACTAAAGCATCAGGAACTCCATCTCTTACTCGTAATACTGTTCCTGCTGCTGCTGCTAAAACTGGTACACCCTTTCTCATTACTGCAAAATCTGCGATCGCAAAATCTATACCTTTATGTCCATCATAAGTCTGTCTGCCACAGGCAAAATCTTTTGATTCAGTAGTGGGATCTCGATCTACATAGTGCATAATGAAGCAGTCTTCTTGTAAGTTGCACTCAATGGGAATTCCTAACTTGGGAGAAAAATCTTGAGAATTTGATAACCTGACGCATCCGACAACTAGGGTTAAAACCAGAGTTGTTGTCATTATTGTGAGATTACGCCAAGAAAGAACCACTATAAAACCACTTGTTGTAGATGAATACGGGGATTATACATACTATGGCTACGAATTTTTTCGTAATATTCTCGCTCTTTAGGAGTAATATTTTTTGGGGTTGCGATAGTAATATTTACTAGTTGATCTCCTCTTCCTCCCTTTGGTAGAGACCAACCTTTACCCCGTAGCCTCAAAGTTTGACCAGAACGAATACCTGGTGGAACTTTCATTGTTACCATGCCATCAGGAGTAGGTATTTCCACAGAAGTACCCAAAACTGCTTCATCAGGAGTAATGGGCAGTTCACAAACTAGGACATCCCCTTCAAATTGGAAAAATTCATGGGGTTTAAGATGAACTTTAAGATATAAATCGCTTCTTTGTTTCGTATAAATATTGTATGCTCCTTTGCCTCGAACTCGAATTTTGCTTTCTGGTTTGGCTCCTGGAGGAATACGTACTTCTACAATTTCACTACCCAAATTGAGGCTTTTGGTAGTTCCTTCAAAAGCTTCTCGAAAACTTAATTGAATAGTAGCTTCTTGGGTTTGGGGAATTCCTTGATTATTAAAACTACTAGTAGTTTTTTGTTTACCAACACCAGTAGAGGTTTTTTGAGTGCCAAACCCCCCATTGGTGACAAAATTTCCAAAGTCACTGAAGGGGACGTTTCCTGTTGTAGGTTCGGTATTTTGGGTGGTGTAAGAATAGGCAGAAGAACCAGTACTTCCTGGAGTGGAGAAGCGACCTAATAATTCATTAATGAACTCTTCAAAGTTACCATACTGACTAAAATCAAAACCTTCTGTGGAGGATGACCAATTATTTGGAGCTTCTCCTTGCCAATATTGACCAAACTTATCGTATTTGGCTCTTTTCTCCGAGTCAGAAAGTACCTCATAGGCTTCACTAATTGCCTTAAAACGGTCTTCTGCTTCTTTATTTCCTGGATTGCGGTCTGGATGGTACTTCAGGGCTAGTTTACGAAATCGCTTCTTAATTTCATCAGCACTAGCGGTTTTCCCTATCCCCAAAATGGCGTAATAATCTTTGTAATCAGCAGATGGCATCTAGAGGCTTTCTCCTAAAAGGCTTTGGCTTACTATACTAGTTGATTGTGTAATAAACGTTAACAATTTAATACTAAACAGTTAAGCCCAGATTATAGAGTAACAAGAATTTCTTAGTTACTAGGTTCGGTTTTCCCCTTACTTAACTAAAACTTTAAGCTTACTTGTAATAATTTAACTTATCTGTATATTAACCCGCTTCAAAAAAGACCAGAAAGAGATAAGTAAACGAAAAAAGAGGATAAGTAAGCTTAAACTTAGTTATCCTCGACAATAACAGACTTTATTTAAATTATCTAGATAATGGTGTTATCAGGAATTGTGGTATTTTTAATGATTACAACGATTCCGTTACGGATATAAAAACCGTCATCTTCTCTTTGAGCTTCTTCGATGCGGTCTTTGTTAATGATTTGGACATTATGACCAATGCGAGCATTTTTATCAACAATTGCACGGCGGATGGTTGTGCCTGCACCAATACCTACAGGAGTATTTCTTCCTTGTGAACCAGAGGCTCGTTCAGCAAAAGTTTCATAAAAATCTGCCCCCATAATCAAAGTATCTTCAATAGTACAGTCAGACTCGATCCGGGTGCGAATTCCTAGTACCGAATGATGAATCCGACATTCTTTGAGAATACTACCTTCCCCAATCATAGATTCTGTTACTTGACAGTTTAAAAGCTTGGTTGGTGGTAAATATCTAGAACGGGTATAGATAGGAGCAGCTTCATCATAGAAACTAAAAGCTGGTTGAGGTTGTTCGGTCAAAGCTAAATTAGCTTCATAAAAAGCTTCAATAGTTCCGATGTCTTCCCAATAACCTTTAAATAAATATGCTTGGACATTATAGTCTTGGGCAGCATCGGGGATGATCTCTTTACCAAAGTCGGTTTTTTCTAGATTTTGTTTTAACAGGTCAATTAATACCTTTTTTTTAAATACATAAATCCCCATCGAGGCAATATAGGGTTGATCTTTAGCCTGTTCAGGGTTTAATCCTAAGATACTAGTATCCACCTGCATACGCTGGAGAGCTTCACCTTTAGGTTTTTCATAAAAATCAACTACTCTTCCTTGATCATTAATTTTCATCACTCCAAAACTCGAAGCTCTTTTTTGGTCAATGGGAACGACCGAAAGGGTAATATCAGCCTTGGTTTCCCGATGACGCTGAACGAACTTAGTATAGTCCATGCGGTAGAGGTGATCTCCTGAGAGAATTATGTATTCATCAACATCCCATTCTTGTAACAAGTTCAGATATTGACGGACTGCATCGGCTGTTCCCTGAAACCAACCCGTATTTTCTTTGGTTTGTTGGGCAGCCAAAACCTCTACAAAACCTTCTCTGAAGCCAGAAAAGATATAACTGCGATTCAGATGTCGATTGAGGGAGGCAGAATTAAATTGAGTCAGAACGTAGATTTTAAAAATCTCAGAATTTATACAATTACTAACGGGAATATCTATTAAACGATATTTACTACCCAATGGGACTGCTGGTTTAGCCCGCAGTTTAGTCAGGGGATAGAGGCGAGTTCCTGCGCCTCCTCCTAAAATAATGCCTAGTACTCTTTTCACGCGTAAGAACCTCGCGACTGCCTTTATCTCTCAAAATAAAGTTTATCTGACTGTGGTACCGATTAAACGAATGAGTTGCTAGTAATTCTTTAAAATAGTAGAAGTGATTTAGTAATTGTATAATCGAACACCATAATCTATGTCTTCTTCTACCAAATCTTTACCACCAAATCTTGCCAAAATTGTGGAGCGTTTTAAGCGTCGTTCTAATCCGAAACAGAAATACGAACAACTACTTTGGTATGCCAAAAAACTACCAACGATGGATGAGGCGGATAAAACATCTGAGAATAAGGTAAATGGTTGTGTGTCTCAGGTATTTATTACTGCGGATTTATCCGATGGAATGGTTTTATATCATGGTGATTCTGATGCTCAGTTAGTAAAAGGATTAGTGGCTTTTTTGATCGAAGGCTTAAATGGTTTAACCCCTGAAGAGATTATTGAAGTTAGTCCTGATTTTATTGCAGATACTGGCTTACAAGTTAGTCTCACCCCTTCTCGTGCTAATGGGTTTTATAATATTTTCAAAATGATGCAGAAAAAAGCCCTGGGATTTCATTTAGGTTCTTCTGTGGGAGATGAGGAAGAAAACTCAATGGAGGCTCAATAGTTGAGTTAAGTTTGGTAAAAAAAAATTTTAGCTAAGATTAAATAGCTAGGATTAGCGTTGGGAGTCATTGTTTAATTGTTTATTAGTTTAATTACTTAATTAAAGGGAATATCATGACAGGAATTACCAAGGAAGAAATGCGTCGCAAATTAGGTAATATTACCCAACTAAGGGAGCTACTATTTGGCGAACAAATAGAAGAGTACGAACGTAAATTTGATCAATCTTTTCAGCATTTAAACCAGTTAAATACGGAAGTAAAGCAATTAGAAGGTAAATTTACCGAATTTCGAGCTGATATGAGACAGCAACTCTATAACCTGGAAAATAATCTCTCTCAAGAAATTACTTCTGCCGTGGATTCTTTGGAAAAGAAAATTCAGTATTTAAATTTAAATACTCGTAGTGAAGCTAAAAGATTACACCAAGAAATTCAGGAACTTGCTCAAAGTACAGATCAAAGTATTGAAGAAGTTACCGAGAATCTCAAGTCTCAAACTAAGTATCTCAAAGACGAGCTATCTCAAACCAGAACTGATCTAGAAAAAGAATCCCAAAGTCTGAAGCAACAACTTACGGAAAAAATCGAGAAAAATTTGGTGGAACTAACGGATGGTAAAGTTTCTCGCACTGACTTAGCAGAAGTTTTGTTTGAGTTGTGTTTGAAAATTAAAGGCACAAATATGGTTTCTGAGGCTCAGGAAAATGGCACTGAGAAAATAGCTAGCGAACTTTTGCTACCTAACGAAAAGATTAACGCTTAATTTCTGACCGTAAAAACTGAGAGCGCAAGCCCCTATTTTCAAATATGGGGATCAGCTCGAAGGAGGGAATTCTATTCCCGACCACTACGCTTCTGATTCTGGATGTACTCTTTGATTTTAGCCAAAGGCTCACCACCACAAGTTGAAACGAAATAGCTATTTGTCCAAAGAGTAGGCAACCGCTTTTTAAGCTCAGGAAATTCTTGCCTAAGATATCTAGAGGTAACACCTTTAAACCGTTTAACGGCTGGATGCACTCCAAATTGAGGGTCAAGAGATAGTAGTAGATGAACATGGTTTTTATCCCCTACCTCCATCTCCAAAATATCAACTTGTATCTGTTTGGCTATTTCTAGTAATAATTCCTTGAGTCTGGTTTCTATAACATCTGTTAAAACAGGGCGACGATACTTAACCACCCAAACTACATGATATTTACAAGAATAAACAATGTTGTTGTTACTTTTGTATTGATTCATGCTATTATACAGCGATAATCTGTATAACTATATCATGCCTCAGTACATAGTTCGCCAAGTCAAGATAGGTAAGACATCACAGTTAGACGAATTAGCTCTTGCTGCTGGTGAACTGTACTCAAGAACTTTAGTAAGTTTTTGGCGTACAGTTCGCAAAAAAGATGTTTGGCTATCTGGCTACTCTATGGAAAAATGGCATATATCAGATAAGCTTCATGCTCATACTAGTGATGCTATTACTCAATCTTTCTATGCCTCTTTAAAATCTTGGAGAAGTAGAAGAAAAGTCGACTCCAATAGTAAACCCCCAAGGCGTAGGCGTTGGTTCTACAAAGTAATTTGGAAGCAATCAGCTATCAAGCTAAAAAATGGCAAGCTAAGGCTTTCTAATGGAAAAGGGAATCTGCCTTTAATTGTTGATTGGAACTGGCAAAAACCCTCTCTGCTAGAAATGGGTTGGAATCGTAATTCTCAATGCTATGAATTGAGAGCTTGTTATTCACAACCAAGCGTTGAATCAATTAAATCTAATAATGTTGCTGCTGTTGATTTGGGTGAAATTCATCCTATGGTAATAGCTGACGGCATTAATACCGATATTTATAATGGTCGATTATTGCGGTCTAAACGCCAGTACCAGAATAAGCTTAAAGCCCAGTTATCAAATCTTGTAGACAAGAAAAAAAGGGGAAGTAAACGTAGGAAAAAGTTAATAAAGTCCAAGCAACAGCAATTAGCTAAAATTAATAATCAAATCAAAGATATCGAACATAAGCTAACCAGTAAAGCTGTTTCAGTACTCAAAGAGAGAAGTATTCAAACACTGGTAATAGGAGATGTGCGAGATATTAGAAAAAATATTAATTATGGCAAAAAAGCTAATCAAAAACTTCACCAATGGAATTTTGGTTCTATTCGGCAAAAGCTTGAATATAAATGTGCAAAAGTCGGCATTCAGACAGAGTTAATTACTGAAGAATATACTTCGCAAATGTGTTTGTCTTGTCGCAAAAAAAACAAACCTAGAAACCGCAACTATCGTTGCTCCTGTGGCTTTAAGACACACAGGGACTCTGTTGGTTCTAACAACATTCGCGCAAAGTATCTGGGAGAAGTCCCAGTAGTTGGTTTAATGGCTAAACCCTCTGGAACGAGGTGGCATCCTCATCTCCAGTGTAACTCGACTTCTCTTCGAGTCGAGGAATCCCCTGAATTTCTAGAGCGTCGTTCAGACGCTATTCATGGGGAGTAGTCAATCAATGGGGTTGCTAGTTGCCCAATTGTGAAGAAAAGTACCAAGATTTCTACAAACTCGAAAATACTCTGAGAAACTATTATTCTGACCAAGGTTATTACCTTGGGAGAAAGATAGACTAAAAAATTGGGAACAGTAGATTCCCTATTTCCTATTCCCTTTTTATATTGTGGCAAGAATGATGAAACTAGCAGCAAGAGTGACTCAGGTGACTCCTTCCCTAACACTGGCGATATCGGCTAAAGCCAAAGCCATGCAAGCCGAAGGAATTGACGTCTGTAGTTTTAGTGCGGGAGAGCCTGATTTCCCCACTCCCAGCCACATCTGTCAAGCAGCAAAAAAAGCTTTAGATGAGGGAAAAACTAGATATGGTGCTGCTGCGGGAGAACCAGAATTAAGAAAGGCGATCGCAAATAAGTTAAGATTTGATAACAATCTGGATTTTGCCCCCGAAAATATTATTGTCACTAATGGGGGTAAATATTCTCTGTTTAATTTAATGCAGGTCTTAATTGAGTCAGGAGATGAAGTAATTATTCCTGCCCCCTATTGGTTGAGTTACCCTGAAATGGTCAAAATAGCGGGAGGAACTCCCATAATTGTAGATACTGTAGGGGAAAATAGCTATAAAATTACTCCAGAACAGCTTAAAGTAGCTATTACTCCCAGAAGCAAACTATTTGTACTCAATTCTCCTTCTAACCCCACAGGGACAGTCTATACTCCAGAAGAAATACGCGCCTTAGCTCAGGTAATTTTAGAGCATGATTTACTGGTGGTTTCCGATGAGATTTACGAAAAAATCCTCTATGATGGTGCCAAACATCTGAGTATTGGGGCGGTGAATTCCGATATCTTTGAACGCACTATTATCAGTAATGGTTTTGCTAAAAGTTATTCCATGACTGGTTGGCGTGTGGGTTATGCTGCTGCTTCAGAAGAAATTATTAAGGCAATGTCAATCATTCAAGGTCATAGTACCTCTAATGTATGTACTTTTGCTCAATATGGCGCGATCGCAGCATTGACAGAATCACAAGATTGTGTTAAAGAAATGGTTGCTGCTTTTGCCCAAAGAAGAGAAGTGATTTACGATGCCATTAACAGTATTCCTGGCTTATCTTGTCCAAAACCAGATGGGGCTTTTTATGTTTTTGTTGATATCAGTAAAACAGGTAAAACCTCTCTGGATTTTTGTGATAGTTTATTAGAATCTCAAAAGGTAGCAGCGATTCCTGGTATTGCTTTTGGTGCAGATAATTGTATTCGTCTATCCTACGCTACAGATATGCAAACCATTAAAACAGGTATGGAGCGATTGAGTAAGTTTGTTGGTGGTTAGTTGTTAAAGCTTTAACATGATTGTAAATGTCCTTGACACCAGAACAAGAAACAGCAGCTTATAGCCCTAGCAGTGTAGCAGTAACCGCAGGTGCTGGTACAGGAAAAACTCATTTATTAACTGAACGATATTTATACTATTTACGAGAGCGCAATTTATCCCCTTTAGAGATAGTCGCGGTTACTTTTACTGAGAAAGCAGCTAAAGAGTTAAAATCTCGTATTAGAACGATAGTTACCGAGCAATTACCAGATCGTTTCGATATCTTGGCAGAGTTAGAAGCAGCACCTATTAGTACCATTCATGCTTTGGCTAGTCGTATCTGCGAGCAAAATTCAGAAGTTGCAGGAATACCAGCCAATTTTACTGTTTTAGAAGATTCTAGAGGTCAAATTTGGCTTAAAAATAGTCTTGATGCTGCTTTGGCGACTCTTCCCTCTCAGTG